>Ga0222719_10000007_pt1 | contig 328292 bp, 399 predicted proteins | sample C33_34DmetaG_FD_165039 | JGI IMG/M metagenome (GOLD analysis project Ga0222719, IMG submission 165039) | Estuarine water microbial communities from San Francisco Bay, California, United States - C33_34D | ecosystem: Environmental > Aquatic > Marine > Unclassified | place: USA: California... | reverse complement strand
AAAATTTTGTATCTGCTAATCTTAACTTAGGTATCTCAACAGTTTTACTCACTGGTGGAGCTGATCCACTATTCAGTTTTATACATCCTGCTTCAAGTGTGAGTCCAGTGCCTGCACCCCATCCACCTGTTCGACTGTTTAGATTTAAACTGCCATCACTTTTGATTCCCACTGAGCTTTTACTATAAGCCAAAATACTATTTGTGCCAGTAAGGCTTAGACTGCCTGTTTCAAGACTCATTGCTCTTTTTGCAAAAATGTTAACACTTCCAAGTTCACTGGCTATGTTTATATTTCTATCAGCATGCATGTTTAGTTCGCCAGCACTTCTAATATTTAGACTGTTTGATGCATATAGATCAATGGTGCCTTCTTTTCCTAGTTCTATCCAGGTTTGTCCGTTTGCATGCATAATGTGAATTGTTTGATTGTCAGCAGTATCGTTCATCATTATTTGATGACCTGCACTGGTGCGTATTCTTGTTAGGTTATCTTCGCCGGCAAGATCTCCGTCATCCATTACCAAACTGTGTCCACCTTTACGTGCAATTATGGTGGTTTCATTTGCTTGAAGTGTACTGCTTGCCACCTTGGCCGCTATTTGAGCATCCGTTAGTCCACCTTGATACACTGGTCTGCCAGCAGTGCTTATTCCAAATACTGTGCTTGGTGATTCACGTTGACTATTTGAACCAATAGGCCCGATCAAGGGATCTGCTATAACTCCTTGAGAGAGCATTTGCCCAGCTAAAACACTGTGTACTGGTTTGGTCTCATTAAAAAATCTTGGATTTTCTGCTATTGCCTCATTGGAATTGTTAATCTCCACCACTGGTAGTTTTGCTTTATTAGCAAACAATGGTGAATTGCTATCATCGACATATTTCTTGCTTGACCCTATGGCCGGAACCATGTGATTAAGTCCAGGAGATATTGGCATACCTACATAGTAGCCTTTGTTTGGATCACCGTCAGCAAAGAAGCAAAGTACTTTTGTTCCAAGATCTGGTGGTGTTCCAAAAAAACCATATGCATGATTATTACCGGTAAAACTACCTGGACCAGTTGGTTGTTGAGCACTCTGTTGAGTATAACCATAGTATGGTGAAATATAACTTACAGTACGCCATAGATCTTTATTATTTTTATCGTCTCCAGAAATATATTCGATGTAAACCTGTAATCTTCCTGCTCTAGTAGGATCAATGTTGTTTACCACTTCACCAAGAAATGGTCCTGATTCAGCCGGAGTACCGCCTTTGGATATCTTGTATGCTCCAGGGACGCCTCTGCTTCTTTGATAATTCTCTGCCATCTATTTCCTTTTACTTAAAAAGTGAACTCTTGTTTACACCGCCTCCTGAGCTGCCTACAACTTTTGCACCTCTTGCTTTGGCATTTTCTGCTCTCTGTCTTGCTTGTCTGCGTTTCTTAGCAAATAAACTTTCTTGTAACGGACTAGTTTTAGTTCCAGCATCGTCACTTACAGTGTTACTTCCTGGTTTGGGTTGAACAGGAGGCTGAACAACTGTACCAGAACGTGGTTGCCAATCTGATTCTCCTGGTGTAACGTCTGCATCATCTGAATAATTTACAGTTGAATCAGGCAACTTAGCAATCTTATTAGTGACATCATTATTTACTGTTGCACTCGAGTAGGGTTGCGTATTTGTCTTACTACCATTGACAGTAGCAGTTTTAAAATTTCCAGCCCTTGGGTCTTGACCAGCAGTTGGTTGAACTTGTCTACCACTACGTGCTCCAGGAGGGATAACATTTTTGCTAGGTCTTACTGAATCTCCTGCTCCGCCGAATGCATCCAATCCTGGTTCTTCTACAACATTTTTCTCAATCTGTTTTTGTTTTGGACTGTTTACTGCATTGTCAAACATTCTTGCTACACCTTGAATTGATTGTGTAAACTTACCATCAGCCAGTTTATTTGTAACATTAGTGGCAGCATACACTAAACTTTCAGCGGCTAGGTTTTTTTCTCCTGTGATTTTACTGTCAGAGTTTTCAGAGTTTACAGGTGTCTCTCCAGTGGCCATGTTGTAGTCCACTGGTCGATTGAAACGTATTTCAAAAAGTACTTCGCCAGCGTTGCCATTTACACTTCCATCAGGTTCAAATGCCTCTAGGTTACCGGCACTATAAAACAATTCACTTTGCATGATAAAATCTGGATCACCTACTATAGTAAGATCAGCTTTGGAAACATCAGCTGGTGAATACAACCTTGATGCCAATTGAGCAGCCGGTCGGCCAGCATCGCCTGAAGCACCTTGTGTACTAGAATCTGGTGCACTTTGAAAAAATCTTTTTTCAGCAAATCGTGCATCGTTTCCAACTGCTACATCTTCATCTGTGATTAGTCCATCTTTGCCCATTATAGTAACAAAGTTTGATTTAACTTCTATGTCAAAATCTAAAACTTCTGTGTTCAACCCAGTAAACCAATAATTGTATATCTTGTGAGCACCTCGATACATTGCGGGTGGAAAATAAGGTGATCGTGGTGTGTTAATTTGATATCTTGAGATTCTATAGGTTATTTGATAAGCATAATCGTTGCGTATCTTGCAATATTCTTTTGGAGCAGCTAACTGGGTAATTCTGTACCATTGTACAGTTCTCACAGGTGGATTACGTATTTCTTTGTTGGTTATTTCGTCAAATGCAATGGTTTGTTGAGCAGTTACATATGTAGAATTTTTTAACACTTGATCAATTAATTGTATAATCTGTGTCCCAGCACTAATACTATACTCTTTGGTTTGCTTGTCAAGAGATACTTTTTCCATGTTTTTTTGTTGATTTGCATCGCTTGATTTTTGCATTGTAGTTTTTGTAAGATTTGTTCTACCTTGCTTGTTCATTTTAGCATCAATCAATCCAGGTACATCTTCAATTTCGATTATATATTCGTCGGGTATCATACCATTCTTTTTGGCCAGTTCACGTTGATGCTGATTCAGTGCATCACACAATCCTGATGTTACAGTTCTGTCTTGAAGCCCAAGTTTACCTGCACGTTGTTGTTCGACTGTAGTTACTTCTTCAGTGGTTGTTGAAGTTACTCTGTTTCGATTTGGAGGTCCACCAGTAAGACCACTGCTGGTTGTAGTGGTAACTATAGGAACCAATGGTACTAGTTCGCTGTTGCCGTTAAGCAACTTCTTGACGGTTGATGCACTAAGTTGAAAGTTAAAAGGTATGCTACCTCGTGCAGTTGAATAGCCAACAATATTCTGTGGAGTTGCACAATTACAACTGTAGACCACTGCTTTATTGTTAATCTTATAATTGATATCGTTAAACTGAAACGGAATAAACTTTTCAACCAATGCCTCTGGATCACTGGTGCTTTCTAGCTCAGATATTTCATTGCCAGTTGCTGATGGAAGTTCATTTTTGGTTACCAAATTTCCAAATTCGTCATAGCCATAGAAACGTATAACCATCAAGTATGTTTGTGCATTGATATTAACTCCAGGCTCCTGCACATGATCAGTTACTGCTTTTTTTAATCTTTCAAGGAACGTAATACCTTGTGGTTCAAGAATATCAAAATTCAATTTTGTAACATTATGAGGTGCTCCTGACCCTTGACTGCCTAGCACTGTTTCAAACTCTATATTTTCAATATAGAAATCAACATCAAAATATTTGTTACGTTCTTCTGCTTTGGCACCACCGCTTTGCAATATCAGTTGTCTAGTTGGCAATGTTTTTTTATCTGTTCCTAAAAATTGTACATACTCTGATCTATTCATCATGTAGATGGATACACTATAGGTTTGACTAGCAAGTCCTAGTAGAGGGTTTGGTGATGCTTTTATTGGTTTTAAAAATTCTTCTGCAACGCTGGTACGTCCTTCAACTCCGTCTGCATTGATAGCATTTCCAACATTGTTTCTCTTGACACTGAATGCATCATCTCCAGGAGCTACTTCTACTTTTCCGCCAGCACCGCCACCACCAGGACCTGTTCCTGTGTTAAGATCATTACCACTTAGCGGAGTTACAGAACCTCCAGTTGCAGAAGCAACTGCTGATGTCTGAGTTTGTCCAATTTTTTTAATTGTTGCTCCGCCGCCAACTGTTGATGTGGCTCCGCTGCCTTTTAGGTCGCCAAGTTGATCAAGTTCATCATTATCAAGAATCGATCTACGTGCATTGGTTGGTTTATTTTTGCTTTCAAGATTAGGAATTATTTGGTCTATATCAGTATCTGCGGTAAAAACTAGATCATTTCCTAAAACTGGCGTAGTAAATCTTGAAGTTTCAACAGAACCAATTTGTTCTGTCTTGATTATTTCACCACTGCTGTTTTTAGTAATGTTTTGTGTAACAGAGGTAATTTGTGTATTTTTAAAAGCCTGAGTTCGCACACCATTCATTGTGGTTTGCATTGTGGTAACTTCAACTTGATTTTTTGTGATTAATGTGTTGAGTCTTGACTGTCCAGGATCATTGTTTAATCCAGCGTTTTGTTTTTTTAAGTTGTCAAGTGTGCTAGCCTGGTTGAACAGTTTTTGACTGGTCTTGGTCCAGCTATTTTCTATGTCACTCCAACTACGTCCCGAAGCTGCTGATACTTCAAGTTCATCTACCTCAGGTTTTGTCTGATTTATTTGCAGTTGTACTGCTTGTCTTGCAACACCTAGTTGTGCAGAAGTCGTCATGTTAGATACCTAAAACAGTTTCTAGAGTGCTCTTTTGAGGAAGATAAATGGTTACGCCAGTAACAAAATCAAACAGAGGATCTGGTAATTGATTTGGATTACGCATTGCAAATACCCACCAGAGATTACTATCACCATACAAGTCAAACGCTAATAAATCAGGTCGTAGGTTGTAGGTTTCGTTGATAGTCATTGATAGATCATCGACTAACTTTGGTATCGGTCTTTCGATCATCAATCCAAGATATTGATTGTTAATTACTGGGGTGTCAAAATACGGACTGGTACTTTCGTATGATGTCGCCATTACCACATTCCTTTCTTGATTAGATTGCCATTTGCATATTCTTTGAGACTAAACTGCTGACTCACTTGCTTTCTGCTTACAATTGGGTTGAGTACCAAGGTAACATCCATTTTTGTTGGAACATAGGTTGCGCCTTTTGATCCAAGGTTTCCAGGTGCTGGTTTGTAAGGTTCTGCGGCAGCTTCAAGAGGTTGACTTTGTCCATTGTATGCATTTGTGATCGCAGTTTTCAGTCTGGTTAAACTTGAAAAATTTCCGTTAGTTACGCTGGTTGCCAATGGCTTTTTATATTGCAACTGTCCATCACGTTGTATCTGTTTGCTTCTTGCACGTATGTAGTTAACATCGTTAGGTAGGTTGTAATTAAATTCACTTATCACGCAAGGCGATTCATTGAACTGATATTCTCCTAGTCCACTTAGATAAAGCAGTGGCGGCGGTGAACCTCGTTGAGCATCATTTCCGTAGAACATTTTGCTACAACTTTTTAAGAAATGTATCACTGCCAATAGATATTCTGCTTCCACAGTATCCTGGGCTGTAAATGTTGCACTAAGTTGTATTGCGGCGACATTTGAGCCTTGATAAAAATAGTGCTGATAGTTTGAATGTGTTGGTGAGTATTCTTGATAGTTTGCTCTATACTGTATATCTATACTTGGTGTGTAAGGAAATATTATTCCATCTGTTTCAGTAAGCGGCGCAAGTATACCAGGTTCTTGAGCTTGATAGAGATATGTTGCTTGTGGAGCCAATCGGAGCTTGACTCGCCAATCGCCATCTGCGTTTTTTACACCAGATGCTTCACGCATTTCGCTAATAGTTTGTTGTTGCTGAGCTTTTTGTTTTAGTGCTTGTGCGTTGATAGCAGCCTGTTGTTGTTCACTAAGAGCAGCCTGTTCAACTCCGTCTATACCATCACCTTCTGCACCATCACCTATATCAGCAACTGGATCATCGTCAACTAAACTTTCGCCATCATTCTGTACACGATTGCCAAATGCGTCAAACTCCTCACCTTCTTCATCTTCAAAGTCACCATATTCATCAAAGTCTTCAACATCTTCGGGTGCTCGAATAGGATCACCAAATTCGTCAAATTGTGCGGCTTCAGGATCACCAAAGTCATCAACTCCAAATTGGTTAACTTCTTCTGGTGCTTGTAATGGAGTCCCAAATTCGTCAAATTGTGCTGCTTCAGGATCGCCAAAATCATCCACACCAAATTGATTAACATCTGATGGTGATTCATATTCTGCAAAATCATCAACTTCGGCACCAAAGTCATTGTCTGAATAGTCAGCAAAGTCATCAACTGGCACAGGGTTGTTAATTTCACCAAAGTCATCTACTTGTGCACCAAAGTCATTGTTGCTATAGCCAGCAAAATCATCTACTGGCACAGGGTTGTTAATTTCACCAAAGTCATCTACTTGTGCACCAAAGTCATTGTTGCTATAGCCAGCAAAATCATCTACTTGTGCCGGTTCTGGACCAGGGCCAAATGCATCTAAACCTGGGTCCTCTGCACCAAAGTCATTGTTTGAATACCCAGCAAAATCATCTACTTGTGCCGGTGTGTTTATCTCTCCAAAGTCGTCAACCTGTGCCGGAGGTTGGTACTCAGCAAAATCATCTACTTGTGCAGGTGCTTGAAATTCTGCAAAATCATCAACTTGTGCAGGTGGACTATATTCAGCAAAGTCATCTACCGGCGTAACATTTTGTGGTGCTCCACCAAAGTCATCTACTTGTGTAATGCCAGTACCACCAAAATCGTCTACTTGAGATATTTCTTGTGCTGGTCTAGCTGGAGGTGGTGCAGGAGCATTTATATCCGGTCTAGGAGTAGGTTGTTCAACATTTACATTATCATCTGGAAAATCGTCAAGATACGGACTAGGCGGTGTACCAGGACGTCTAGTATCTACTGGTATTGGCTGAGGATTCCGGAAATTCTCGCTATAAGGATCTGCAAAATCAACTTCTGTATTATTTGACTGTACTACTGGCGTAGGTATAGGTGTTGCTTGCCTATAATTTTCTCCATATGCATCAGTAAAATCTACATCTGAATCTTGTACTTGTACTGGTCTAGCTGGCGGTGGTGCTGGAAATGGATCTGGTTGTGGTGTTCTATCACTAAAGGCTTGGCTTGCAATTGTACCTCCACCTTGAAAACTAGTTCCTGAACCAGTTGTGTTGTTTACAGTTTCTGATGCAGGTGGCGATGTTACTACTGGTGTAGGAGGTGTTGTAAATGGTCTACCAGTAACTGGATTTACTCTTGCAGTGGTTGAACTAGTCGGTGAAGTTACTGTAGGTTGCGTTGTAGGAGTATCAGTAAATGCTGATCCAGATCCTGGAGTAGTTCTTGAAGTATTGCTAGCCTGCACTTCTGTTGACTGCGTGCTGGTTACCCGTCCAAAGTTGGCATTTCGACCAGGAGTAGAAATAGTGTCAGTAGTGTAATTACCGATTTCACTTGCTGGAATATTTGCAAGTGTTGCCAAAGTGCCTATTGGTGCTCGCGGATACTGCTGAGCAAGCTGATTCATTCTATCCGCTTTTGCTTGTGAAAATGCCATTCTATCTCCTATGTTATTATTTATGGTAATTAAAAACGGCTAATATAATGATTGACAAACCCTATGCAACGTGTATAATAAGTACTATTATAAGGAGAATTATAGAATGGCAGCTTTTAAAGCACCTAGAAAAGTCAACTATCTTAACAATCGAGACATACTAAAAGAAATTCACAAAAGCAAAAGCACTTACTGCTCATTTCTCGAAAAAAAATATGCACAGTACGATATTATTTTGCCAAGTGTGGACAAGATCAACCAACGTAGTGTTGCAGAAGCAAGACGAAACAAAGCAGACAGAATCAAAAGAGAAACTGGTGAAATAGTTGATCCACGCAAACTCAGCAATCAAGAACTGGTATTTCGTGTAACCTGTTGGGATCATATTCCAATGGTACCAAAAAAACTTACCAAAGCACAAATAAAGAAAAAAAGCAAACTAGAAGAAATATTAGAAATGGATAATGTAGACTATGAAGATGATGGTCTTCAAGAACTGATCTCAGATACAAAACAAGATCTTAATTATGTGAAACTTAACTTTCCTCCATTTTGGCACTACATGATTGATGAAAATCGTGTGCCATATGTTGTAGGCAAATCACATTGGATTGGCGGAATGGAAAACGGACATTTTTCAAAAGATCACGGTAAGATGACGGATAAACTAGCACATATGTTGATTAAGTTATGCGAAAGATATGCAACTAGATCAAACTGGCGTGGATATACCTACAATGAAGAAATGCGTGGTACTGCACTATTACAATTGAGTCAAATTGGGTTACAGTTTAATGAAGATAAAAGTCAAAATCCATTTGCTTACTATACTGCCGCTATAACAAACAGTTTTACAAGAGTGTTAAACATCGAAAAGAAAAATCAAAACATACGTGATGATATACTTGAACAAAATGGATTGAATCCAAGTTGGACAAGACAGTTTAACAACTCACCAGAAGCAAAAGAACTACAACCAGACGTTGCTAAAAAATAGGAATACACATGGGTTTGTTTAAGAAAGCTCTGGTGTTCACAGACATACACTTTGGCATGAAAAGCAATAGCATCATGCATAACCAGGACTGTGAAAACTTTGTAGAGTGGGCAGTACAACAGGGTAAGATACACAACTGTGAAACTGCTATCTTCATGGGCGACTGGCATCATCATAGAGCAAGCCTAAGTTTACAAACCATGAGCCACAGTCTACGTGCTTTAGAAAATCTTTCACGTAGTTTTGACATCACCTACTTTATTACTGGCAATCACGACTTGTATTATCGAGACAAACGTGACATATACAGTTTTGAATGGGCCAAGCACATACCAAATCTAAAAATATGCAACGACTGGTTTGAACAGGATGATGTAATACTTGTTCCTTGGCTAGTCGGAGATGATCACAAACAGATTAAGACTGCAAGTGCTCAGTACATGTTTGGACACTTTGAACTTCCACACTTTAAAATGAATGCAATGGTAGAGATGCCCGATCATGGAGAAATCAAATCAGAACACTTCCAACAGTATGGCACTGTGTTCAGTGGACACTTTCATTTGCGTCAACAGAAAAACAACATCAACTATATTGGCAATGCATTTCCGCACAACTTCTCAGATGCAGGCGATGATCAGCGTGGTTGCATGATACTTGAATGGGGCAAAGAGCCAGAATACATTGCTTGGCCAGATCAACCATTGTACAAAGTGCTTGACTTGTCGCAGGTAATCGATTATGCTGACACAATACTAAAACCAAACATGCATGTTAGAGTGAACTTGGATATAGAAATATCCTATGAAGAGGCAAACTATATCAAAGAACAGTTTGCAACCAAATATAACCTACGTGAAATGGCGCTTATACCAAACAAACGCAGTGCATTAGAAGAAGAAATGCAACCAGGCGATATTAAATTTGAAAGTGTCGATCAGATTGTTACTGAACAAATCATAAACATTGACTCAGAGTTCTATGACAACAAACTATTGCTGGAGATTTACAGGAGTTTATAATGGATCTGTTATCTTATGTTGACAAAGACATAGAGGTAGTTGGTACCGTTGAATTTGATGCTGGTTCAGAACAACTTAAGAAACAGTTACTTGCATTACGGAAAGACACTTTTAAACTAAACGAGAGAATTGTAATAGTACAACGGAGTGTTGATTATTATCCTTTTATTGATGCATGTGGTTCAAAACTAATTGAACTACAAAAAATAGTCAATCAAGTTGATATTGGAAATTGTTTTATTTTAATCCTTACACCAAATACTAAGATACAAACTGAAATAGCAGAAGTAAACACAGTATACAGTTCTGATACAACATTGTTTACAAGTTGTGTCTATCCAGGAAACTATAAAGTTACAGTTCCGTCGTACAAAGATACTGCATGTAAAAAACTATGGAATCATTTATATGTTGGAACAGATAGCAATGTGTTGCCGTGTTGTATTGCTGATCACAGGTATCCTCTTGGAAATATTAAAGAACAATCAATTGAGGACATACTAGATTCAAGTCAAGCACAGAACATACGACAATGGATGATTAAGGGTTATCGTACAAAATGTTGTAGTGAGTGTTACAAAAAAGAAGACAACAATTTACAAAGTATGAGGCAGAAGTTTAAACCTATTTCTGTTAGTCGGCAAAAGGTGACATTTTTAGATGTAAGACTTAATAATATCTGTAACTTCAAGTGCAGAATGTGTAGTGAATACTTCAGTAGTAGTATTCAACAAGAAACTGTTGAAATATTTGGCAAAGATGCAGTACTTGGTTACGAAAAAATCAGTCTCGATTCTAGCACCCGGAAAGATAGACAAAAAAACTTGGAAAAACTTAAACCTTATCTTACCAATGATCTTGAAAAGATATATTTTGCTGGAGGAGAACCTTTAATAACAGAAGAACACTATGGTATACTTGATCAATTGATTGAAGTCAAAAATTTTGATATTAAACTCTTGTACAATACCAATTTGAGTAAACTGACATACAAGAATAATAATATATTTGATTATTGGAAACAGTTTTCTAATATATCTGTTGGGGCAAGTATTGATGCAAGCGGTCAAGTAGCAGAATACATGCGTCACGGAACAGTATGGCAAGATATAATTGATAACATCAATGCGATTAAAAGTCACACACCACATGTAGATCTACATATTTCTTCTACGGTAAGTTGGCCTACACTTGACAATCTAATCAAATTACAAACACACTGGATTGATACTGAGTTATTTACACCTGATCAATTGCGAATCACTACTCTCGTTGATCCTCGTTATCTATGTGTAACTACTTTACCAGATGTACACAAAAAACATCTAACCATACAAATTAACAATCACATTGATTACATAGGCCAATGTGAATTAGCACAAAATTGGGCTGAACTTAGAAACTTTATGAATTCAATAGATACTCAATACGAATTAAATGAATTTACAAAACGAACTGTGACACTCGATAAACACAGAAATGAATCTTTTTCCATGATCTTTCCGCAGTTTAAGGCTTTGTTTTCAATTGCAAATAAGACATAAACATAGTATAATAAAACATGATTCAAATTAAAGACCTTACAGTTAAAAACTTTATGAGTGTGGGTAATGCTACACAGGCAATTAACTTTGATAGACAAGACCTTACACTGGTACTTGGTGAAAACATTGACTTAGGTGGTGATGGTTCACGTAACGGAACTGGCAAGACCACAATAATCAATGCACTAAGTTATGCACTCTATGGTGAAGCACTTACAAACATACGCCGTGACAATCTCATAAACAAAACCAATTCAAAAGGCATGATGGTTAGTTTAGACTTTTGTGTTGGTGAACAATGCTATCGTATCGAACGTGGACGTAAGCCCAATGTACTAAAGTTTTACATCAATGACAGTGAACAAGAAGCAGATGACTATGCTCAAGGTGATAGTAGAGAAACACAAGGTGCTATACTAAAACTGTTGAGCATGAGTCACACTATGTTCAAACATCTTGTGGCACTAAACACCTACACTGAACCGTTTTTGAGTCTAAAACAAAACGATCAAAGAGAGATAATCGAGCAACTGCTAGGAATAACACAACTCAGTGAACGTGCTGACAAGATCAAAGAACTTAGCAAACGCACACGTGATGATATTAAACAAGAAGAAATGACCATCAAGGCATTGCAAACTGCAAACGATAAAATAGGTGATCAAGTCAAAGCACTGAAACGCAGACAAACACTGTGGATGAACAAAAAAGCAGAAGACGTAAAAAAGTTTGAAACTGCTATCGAAGATCTTGCACACGTAGATATTGATGCAGAATTAGCAGCTCATGCTGACCTCCTAATTTGGACTGAATTAAATAATACACAAACACAGTTACAAAAAGATATTGCCGCACTAACTGCACAGGTTACTAGAGCAGAAAAAGACGTAAACAGAACTAAACGTGCATTAGAAAGTTTGGAATCAGGTACTTGTGGCAGTTGCGGACAAAGTGTTACACAAATGGACTCGCACCAACAACATGTAGCAAAGGCGCAGGAGGAATACAATGGGGCAAGTGATTTCCTTAGAGAAGTACAGGAAGGAATTGATGCACTCAAGGCAGATAAGAAAGAAGTACCAGCGAGACCAAGAGTTTTTTATGATAGCGTGTCTGATGCACACAATCATCGATCAACTCTATCCTCACTTGAAACACAGTTGCAAAGCAAACGTGCAGAAGCCGATCCTTACGTTGATCAAATAGTAGAAATGCAAACCACTGCCGCCACTGAAATTTCATACGACAAACTAAATGATCTAACAAGACTACATGATCATCAAGACTTTTTGCTAAAACTGCTAACCAACAAAGATAGTTTTGTGCGTAAACGTATAATTGACCAGAATCTCAGCTACTTGAATTCAAGGCTTACACACTATTTGGATAGAATAGGATTGCCACACACAGTTATATTTCAAAACGATTTGACTGTTGAAATACAAGAACTTGGTAGAGATTTAGACTTTGATAACTTGAGCAGAGGTGAACGCAACAGACTTATTATAAGCATGAGTTGGGCATTCCGTGATGTATGGGAGAGCCTGTACGGAGCTATTAACTTACTGTTCATTGATGAGATGATTGATTCAGGTATGGACACATCAGGTGTTGAGGCTGCACTTGCATTACTGAAAAAGATGGCAAGAGAAAGAGCAAAAAGCATTTGGTTGGTATCTCATAAAGATGAACTTGCAGGGCGTGTAAATAATCTGTTGAAGGTTGTTAAGGAAAACGGCTTTACAAGTTATAGCACGGATATAGATATTGCATGAGTTGGTTTTATAAAGACAAAGAAGTTCTCGACATACCAGAAGGCATGATTGGTTTTGTTTATATAATAACAAATACAACCAATGATAGGAAATACATAGGCAAGAAACTAACACAGTTTAAACGTAGTAAAAAGCCACTTAAGGGTAGAACAAACAAACGCAGATACACTGTTGAAAGTGACTGGCAGGAATACTATGGAAGCAGTGATGAGCTTTCAGCAGATGTAGAAAAATTAGGAAAAGACAAGTTCAAACGAGAAATAATGTTTTGGTGTAAAAACAAAAGTGAATTAAGTTACATTGAGGCCAGAGAACAATTCACACACAAGGTGTTAGAATCAAATGATTGGTATAACGGGCATATTAGAGTACGTGTTCATCAGAAAGGAATACTCAAAGGATGACTGTGTTGTATTCAGGTTGTAGTTTTACTGCTGGCGTGGGTTTCTGTGATGAATGGATCAATGAAGAAGGACAACGCGGGTTCGGTGACTGTAAACATAGCAATCATCTGTGGGTAAATTTGCTTCATAATCAATTATTTTTTGGTCAACCTTTAGACAACATTGCAACCGGAGGCAACAGTAATCTAAGAATATTTCAAACTACTGCTAGTGCATTGTTAAAGAACAGGTATAGCCATGCATTTGTACAATGGACGTCGCCTATGAGACATGAATGGTCACCTGGATTAGAGACTTGGGATACAACAAGACGTTCGTGTGCAGGTGGTAAAGAACGATCGATAAACTTGCACAACAATGTTTCATATCCTGGTGATTACGTACAAGATTGTTTTGATAGATTTATATTATTAGAACACGAACATTATAGGTTGGTTCAATTGATCGAATATATAAACATTTTGACTTGTATAGCAGAACTAACTAATACCAACATTAGCTTTATAAACGGCTTGTGCAATTGGGACAAGAACTTTTTTAAAAAGGTGGAGTATGAGGTTCCAAAAGAAACTACTCCGTATACACAAGATCTTTTAGATTTAGAAACACGAAATGATGAAGACTATAAAATATTATATAATAAAATGCACGACGAATATCAAAAAGCAGGTACAATACGTGAAGATAAATGGCTAAATCTTTATAATTCAATGGAATCAAACAAGATAGATACCAACAAAGACAACAAGCATCCAGGCATAAAAACCAACAAACACTTGACAACAATTTTTGTACAGGCACTCAATACCACGTCATAAACAAGTATGACACAGGCACTACTAGAGCTATGCTCAGAGCAACTTTTTAAATTTCCCAAGCTAATATGACATCGTTTGATCGAGGAACCTCGATCCACCTTGAGGTCTGCCAACACAAGTTGTAGCCGACAGAACTGGTGCGTCAAAGGATATAGCTAACTTAAGGCTAGAATGACATGGGCTCTGTGAAACAGATACAACCCATACGTTGGTATACTTTGCTTGAAGGGGTATACAGAACGGTCCGTTGTGAGACAAGGCTAGAGTAAGGGGTACAGCACAACCGCCCCTGTTGCATACGCAAATCTCTTTATTCAAGTGACTGGATAACTCAGATGAGAACCGGTTTTTTAGACTTGCCCTTAGTAGGGCAAGTATGACCAAACTATCTAGATGAGGACTTCTAAAAAGTGTTGCTGAGTGTTAACGAAGCAACAGATGTCTTTAGACATCTAATTAAATAAGCACATGGGCTTAATTAAATTTGATCATTATACCAAAACGATAGCAATAGTGCGTAATCATAAATGTAGCACTACGACCATGTTGAGTTATGTTGCACAAGCAATATGGAATGCTGATCCAAACGAAATTCAACATTTTAGAAGTTTTGAAAACGAGTGTCCTGGTGTATACAATAAGTCTAGGTATTTTGAAGAGTTTGAACATGAGCTGATGTCAGCTGACATACGCATTGCACTGTGGCGTGATCCAATAGAAAAGTTTGTAAGTGGTTTCTATCATACCATGACCAATAGTGCTAATCAAAATCTATGGATTAAATCACCTAGTCTAAACAACTTTATTAAGGATTTTGATGTTTATAAACAAAATCCAAACGTTGCTGATCATTGCGAAACTAACACTGCTCGACTAGGTCCTGATCAATCTGTGTATACACATATCTATAACTATAAAGAAGTTCACAAAATAGCAGAACAGCTAGGCGTACCAGCAGGTACTACACATCATCGCAAAGATAACCGTATGCGTGCGGCCCCAACCAATTTACAACAACTGCGTATCAAGCAAATCATGCTGGAAGATTACATAAATGGATGGTGTTAGTCTGGATAGTCTCTATAGAGAAAATGTTGTATGGTTTCTACATCAACCCATTGATTGAAACCTACATGTTCTGTTTCAATATCATCAACGTTTGCTACCACGTGACTCATAGCATCGTCAAGTGCCTGCATGCTTTCAAATTCCATGTCAATTCTAAACTCTGGCAAATCCATTGAACGGAATCCTAGTTTCATTCTTGTGATTCTGTAGGCATGCATGGTGGGCAATTTATCGAGAAAAAGCTTCATGTTTGCTACAAATGTTCGTGCATCTATACCTTCTTTTACATCGGCGTAAATGGTGTAAACGTTCATTATATTCTGCCTCCAAGTATTTCAAAGCCGTCAATTTTTGCTTTATAATCATCTGCTTGGCCGAGATACAAATATTCAAAACCACGTTTTTTATATATTGCACACTCGTTTTTTAAACTGCGTATGCCTAAACGCAATCCTGGGTTCTTATAGTCCCAAGCAAACTGTACAGCTTCAACGTTCTTGTTATTATAACATCTAAGTAGACTGAATGCAACCAGTTTTTCATCTTTGTTGTAGTAACCATAGACTTCGTTTTTGTCGTCATAATATTCTTCTGGAAATATAGGCATAACACTTTTAAATTTTTTGTGCTTGCAGTAAGCATCGTAAATTGCTTCAAGTGGTTTTGGAAATGGGCATGAAAGTTTTTTGCAGTTATCCATAATTGTGTAATTGGTTTGACTGAGGTCAATTCTTGCGTATATCATTTTCTTGGATCTCGTCTATGTGCAAATACCTCTTGCAGGTATTCTTCGTCCCATCCATCATAGTAGCCTCTGTGTGCTAACATACGTGCATGTTCGTTTAGTTTAGTTTTGTCTTGTAGTAATACTAGTGCATATTTACCCATGTTGAAACAGACACCGTTGTGTGTTTCGACTGTGTCAGGATGATCTGCTAGTGCTAGTAGGTTGCGTTTTTTAAAACCTTTGCTCATGTTCATAGTGTCTACTGCCCAGTTGAAGTAGGCATCATCATACTGGTCAGGAGCGTAGGCAAATATCACAACATCGTTTTTACCCAGGTACTGTTTCTTAGCAAACAAAAATAAATCACGTTCAACATCTGCGCCTGGTCTTACATCGTACTTGTTTCTCAGTCTTGACTGCCTAGCAAACGGACATGGTGGCCAGTTTCCTAGTGCTGGATGAGGAACTTCTACAAAGTTGATCAACCAATCTTCAATATCAGCCTTCACTTGATCGATTACCAAAAATCTCTTCCAGTTTTCTTTGCAGTTTCTAAGTTGTCTTCGATGATTTTGTTGATTGATACTCGTTCATCGTAGCTCATGTTTACGATTTCGGTGTATGTAACACCACCTCGCATGTACCAAACGCTTCTAAGCATGCTTTCTTTAAGGCTCTTAACTTCTTTGTCCATGTCGTCAATGATTTTTTCAATCTCTTCAGACGTGGACGTTAAGAGCCTGATGCGAAAAAATTTGCAACATTCATTGTAAATGGTGTGGTATATTCGTGTTTGCAATCGTTGCACACTATGTGCAGTGGATCCATTTCTCCACTTTCTCTGATTGAAGCAATCTTCTCTCTAATCTTTTCAAACTGTTGTGATGGACAATTTTCCAAATATTCTGCTATGTGTGTTCGATCAACAACAACATCATCGCCTGATTGTATCATGCTGATACTGTCTGCAAGTGCAACAAGTGTAAGTTTGCTGATGTTTCCAAATGCTTTTTGCAGTATCTTGAGTTTTTCTTCTTCAGACATTTCCATATTTGGAAGGCTTTCCATGGTTTTTTGATCTTCAAACTGTGCCATGTTGTTGTCGTTTTGTTCTTTGTAGGTCAACGGTTTGAAATGTATTTCAATATCACCAAATGACAGCGGTGATCCAAAGTCAGGTTTTTTAACCTTTTCCATAATTTGTCTAAGATCAAGTGCAAGATCATTTGATTCTTCGCATTCTGGACACTTGCTGGTAAATTCCATTTCATGACCAAAAGTTGCCAATCTAATTGCTATAAGCACAGTATCAAGATCCAACGTGCTGATTCGTGCGGGATCTTTAAATGCAGGTATGCAACTTTTGATAACATCTGTAACTGCTTGTCCATTGAACAATGCATCAGCAGTTCTATAAGTGATTTCGTCAAGTGCAGTCATTGGATAAACAGGTACTTCGCCTGATTCGGGGATAGTAATAATAGATTCATCATACCATACACCTTCACTGGGCAATTTTATATAGATCGATGGTTGTCTAAAGTGTTTAGCCAATGGATTGCCTGATGGTGCGTGTGCAGTTTTTGGTATCACTGGTTGTACTGGTTGAATTGGGGCGCCTGGTTGTATTGCCATGTTTTTTCCTACCATAAATATAGTTGTAAGTGTACTTATACGGCTTTAAAACAGGTAAAAAATTAAATGGACGAACAAGAGCGGCTACTGCAACAAATATTAGAACAGCTACAACGAGCTGGCGGTCGCTCTGGCCCTGACATGGAGGATGCTAAAAAAAGCCTCGAAGACTATACTAAACTTTTAAAGTCAGGCAACAAACTTGACAAAGAAGAGCAAGGCTTAACTGCCAAAGGCATGAAACAAGAAGGACAACGCCAAAGTCTAACAACTAAGGCGATGCGTACCACAACAAAAGCAATTGGTGGAACCTTAAGCGTTGCACAAGCACTAGAAGCTGCTTCAACTGCTATGCGAGACAACAGAGAGTCGTTTCGCAGTCTAAATCCGTCTATTGAAATGGCTGGTAGTGCAATCAAAATGGCTGGTAAAGTCACAGGCGGATTGGTATCAGCAACTATTGGAGCTATACCTTTAATTGGAGGACTAGGAAAGGCTGCAGGTACTATGATAGCGGCTCTAAGCGAAGCTGCTGGTGAAATAGTAAGTGCAGTTGGTAAAACATTTACTGCTGAACTAGATAGAATCACTGGTGCTTTTAGAACTGCGGCACAGACTGGTGCTCTTGGTGCTGACGGAATGCGTGGACTTGGTCAACAGGCTGTGAATGCTGGATTGAGTTTTGATAGTTTTGCAAAAACAGTAACCAAAGAAGGTGAAACATTATCGTTTGCATTTGGCACAAGTGCTGAAGCTGCTAAAGGATTAAGCGATACAACCAAAGCCATGAGACCATTTAGGTCAGAATTGCTCACACTCGGTATAGGTGTTGAACAACAAAACGAACTAACCGCAAAATATATTCAGTTCCAACAAAGACAAGGTCGTAACGAAGTTCAGAACACACAAGCACTGGCTCAAGGTTCTCGAGAGTACATGAAGAATCTACAAGAGCTATCCAAGATTACTGGAAAAAGCATTGAAGAATCTCAGAAAGAAATTGATGCAGTCCAACGTGATGCTAGACAAGGTGCATCAATACGTGAAATTGAGCGTAAAAATGGTAAAGATGCCGCTCAAGCTACACTTAAAACAATTACCACACTGAACAGTATACCTGGTTTAAAAGCAATTGGTGATGGTTTAGCTGATGCACTAAGCAATGCCGGAACACCAGCTGCTCAAGAATTCTTAAAAGTCATGGGACCAGTTGGTCAACAGGTAATATCGCAGTTAAAATCTGGTGCCATTGATTCGTCAACTGCACTGAGCATGCTACAAGAACAAGGTAAAACATTCTACCAAGGACTAGGTGGCGATGCATTTGCATCTCAAGTTAGTAAAATGGGAACTTCACTTGAAAATCTTATTCCAGCACTTCAAGCCTTGACCTTTACAAAAGATCTTGGTGCAGCTTCTAAAAAAGCAACAGACGAAACAAACAAACTTGCAAACACACAAGACTCGTTAACCAAGAACGTTGTAAGTGCTCAAGAAGCCATGATTAAAACCGCTACTGCACTTGATCAATTTGCCTTAGATAAAACTTTACCATTGGCCAGTGAGGCAGTGAAAAAGTTTGCTGAAATACAATTAAAAACCATGTCATCGCTGGTTGGCTACATGGATACACTGATTAAAGATGGTATACCTGGTCTGATGAAAAAGATGCAAGAAGACGCAGGAATAAAAGACGAAACTATTGATCGTACAGGAAATGCATTAAAAGGCGCTGGCACACTGGGATTAGCCGGTGCTGCTATAGGTACAGCGATAGCTCCTGGAATAGGAACAGCAATTGGCGGAGGAATTGGTGCTTTAATTGGTGCGTTAACTGGATACTTTTCTTCAGGCGGTGATAAAAGTAAAGCTAAAGTTGCTGGTAGTTTTGCAGAAGGTGGAGCAGCCGAAGCAGGTAAAACCTATTTGGTTGGTGAACAAGGACCAGAATTACTGAAAATGGGAAAAACCAGTGGAGTGGTAATACCAGGACAGGTTGGTCCAGGTGTGCCAGGAAGAATACCAGGAACCTTTGATGTCAAACTCGGCGATGGTTCTGTTGTAACAGTGGACAGTAGAGGAAACGAACTCTATAGAAAAGGACCAAGAATAGGCGGCGTGCAAATGAGCAGTTCAGCAGATGCATCAACTTCGATGAGCATGCAAGGAACTGTTGGCGGTGTAAACTACGAAAGAGATTATGTAAATGGTCAAATGGCTGGCCAAAGAATAGACAAAGGAAATGTAAGCAGTTACACTAGCAAAGGCGGAGTTTCTTCAATGAGTTATGGCATGGGAGATGGTGTAACAGTTGGTGCTCAAGGTGCTGCTACAGGTGGTCAATTTGATGCACTAAGTCAACTTAGATCAGTTGCTGGCCCAAAACTCGGCGACGCAGGTGGATTATCTATTAGCAACCAAGGACTCACAGACATGGAAGGTGGTCCAGCTGCAGGAGAAACGCAAACGATGCAAGGTGATGGCGGCAGTAACGAGAAAATTCTTGGTGTACTACAGGCCATGCTGGATCAAACAACCAAAGGCACAAGATTACAAGGCGAACAATTACAGGCCGCTCGCAACAACTGATAAATACTCCATAACAAAGATTTACATGGAAATTATATGTCCTGGAAAAAATACTTCAAAGCAGTTGGTAGCACCGGTGGTCAACTGAGTCCTATAAGTGGACAAAACGCAAGGGGTCCTGCTTATGGTAGTGGTGGTTCTGGCGGACAGTTTGGTTTTAAAAACTATCAAAGTCATCTACCAGAAGTATACTCTGGTCATCCTAACAGGATAGAACGCTACAATCAGTATGAAAACATGGATACTGACAGTGAAATCAATGCTTGTTTGGACATTATAGCAGAGTTTGCAACACAAAAGAATGAAAGCAATAATACTCCATTTGAAGTGCAATACACTGATAAACCAACAAATAATGAAATTGAAATAATACGTACACAACTACAACAGTGGACAAAACTTAATAAACTTGATCAGCGTATGTTTCGTATTTTTAGGAACACTATAAAGTACGGCGATCAAGTGTTTGTGCGTGATCCAGAAACATTTGAACTATACTGGGTTGACATGACCAAGGTTGTGCGTGTGATTGTTAATGAAAATGAAGGCAAACGTCCTGAGCAGTATGTGATTAGAGATATAAATCCAAACTTTCAAAATCTCAGTATTGCACCAAAGAAAACCACCGACTATGGCACTGGATTAAACTCAGGCGAAATAATTGGAACTGGTGGCAGTGCCATGGGTGGTTCAAACTATACCATTCCAAATGCTCCTGCTGGACAAAGCAGATTCGAACACACAGTAAATGAAACCGTAATTGATGCTAAAAATGTAGTGCATCTTGGACTCAGTGAAGGATTAGATTTTTTCTGGCCTTTCTCGCAGAGTGTGCTGGAAATGATATTCAAAGTGTTCAAACAAAAAGAATTGCTTGAAGATGCTATTCTTATATACAGAGTACAACGTGCTCCTGAAAGACGTGTATTTTACATTGATGTTGGAAACATGCCATCACATCTAGCCATGCAGTTTGTCGAACGTGTGAAAAATGAAGTACATCAAAGACGTATCCCAAATCCACAGGGTGGTCAACAAGCAACAACCATGGATACAACTTACAATCCATTGAGCATAAACGAAGACTATTTCTTTCCTCAAACTGCCGAAGGACGTGGATCAAAAGTTGAAACACTGCCGGGTGGTGAAAACCTTGGACAGATTGACGATTTAAAATACTTTAACAACAAAATGTGCAGAGGCTTGCGTGTTCCTAGCAGTTATCTACCAACCGGTCCAGATGACTCAGATCGACCAATGAACGACGGTAGAGTTGGTACTGCACTCATACAAGAATACAGATTCAATCAATACTGCGAAAGATTGCAAAAGCAGGTAATTGAAAAACTTGATGATGAATTCAAAATGTTCATGCGTTGGAGAGGGTTCAACATTGACAGTGGACTTTTTAACATTACATTTGCACCTCCACAGAATTTTGCGAGCTATAGACAGGCCGAACTAGACACAACTAGAATACAAGCATTCAGTGCATTGGAACAACTGCCCTACATGAGCAAGCGTTTTCTTCTGAAACGCTACCTTGGATTAACCGACGATGAACTTCAAGAAAATACTGAGTATTGGGAAGAAGAAACGGGACAACCAATTGAAACTGAACCAACTGGTAGTGATTTACGTACAGTAGGTGTAAGCCCTGGCGACTTTGAAGGTGATGTACAGATGGGAGATGCAGTTGCTGGTGAAGAAGCTGCAGGTGGCGAAGAAGTTGATGTAAATGTTGACATGGCTGCACCAGCCGCTCCTGAAGAACCTCCTGCATAAATACTATTATGAAACTATTTGAATTTTATGATGCACCAGCAGACGGATATCAAGAACAGAAAGACGATAACTCTGTTCCGGAACTTGGCGAGTTGCGTAAAACAAAACTAACACTAAAGCAGATATCTAAACTGCGTAGAATGTACGATCTTAGAAACTATGAGAAGAAGCAAGATCTCAAACGTATTCAAGCACAATTTGCTCCACCTCCACCACAGATGTAGGTTAGCACAGAAAATAATTCATTTTCTACCACTTTTACCCCTATAAACTACTAGTTTTTTAATTTTCTTGTAAGTACTATACTGAGCCCAATACTTAGAAGGATTATTTTAATGAACAAATTTGAGCAACTTATTGAATTCGTCATCAACGATGATGAAAAAAATGCAAAAGCTCTTTTCCATGAGATTGTTGTGGAAAAGTCAAAAGACATATACGAAGACATTATGTCAGAAGAAGAAATTACAGAAAAGCAAGGTTACAAGGACCGCGAAGATGAGCATTTAGGTGCTAAAGACGGTGCTGAATCAGGCAAAAAACAATCAATGAAAGATCGTAGAGACGACGAAATGGGAAAGCGTGGCAAGCGTGACGCAGAACATGACAACGATCAAAAGATTGATGAAACAGATTTAGGTGGATCACAGGTTGACGATCTCATTGACGAAGTTGAGGCCGAAGAAGAAGGCGTCAGAATGGAAGATGAGGAAGAAGAAATCGAAATGATCGACGTAGACGTTGATGACGATGACGGCGAAGAAGAATTAGAAGACCGTGTAGTAGACATCGAAGACAAATTAGACGAACTAATGGGTGAATTCGAAGAGCTAATGGCACAGGTTGACGATAACACAGACGACATTGAAGGCGAGCAAGACGAGATTTCAGACATTGATAGCGATACTGACATGGAGCAGGACGAGATTGATGGCATGGAAGACAAAATGGACGAGCCAATCGATGTTAATGTTGAAGTAGAAGGTTTAGAAGAAGGTGTAGAATTAGTTGCAGCTCCTAAGCCAGTTACAACATCACCAGCTAGTAAAAGTCCAGTAGCTGCTAACTCAGGTCAAAAAGGAATGGATGCAAAGCCAGTCGACATCAAAGATGGAAACACATCAGGTCGTTCAACACCAAAATATGGTGACATGGATGGAACTACAAAGCCAGATGTAAAACCAGCTCCAAAGCCTGAATTATCACAAGCTTCTGGTGTTAACACCAAAAGTGTTATAGACTAATCTAGACTAGGAATCACGTACATGGGACAGCTATACCTTAAAGAGGAACTTACTTTTGAAGCCGCAAAAATCAACATTGTTGAAGGCAAAGATGGTAAGGACCTCTATATGGAAGGCATCTGCATACAAGGTGACGTGAAAAATGCCAATGAACGTATCTATCCAGTGAGTCAAATTGCAGAAGCAGTTGATACACTGAATGAACAAATTAAAACAACAAGCGTTCTTGGCGAAGTAGATCATCCAGATGACCTTAAGATTAATTTAGACCGTGTATGTCACATGATTGAACGCATGTGGATGGACGGACCTAATGGTTATGGAAAACTAAAAATTCTCCCAACTCCAATGGGGCAACTAGTTAAAACAATGTTGCAATCCGGTGTGAGATTGGGCGTCTCGAGTCGTGGATCAGGTAACGTTGATCCACATAACGGACGTGTCAGTGACTTTGAAATAGTCACTGTAGACGTGGTCGCACAACCCAGTGCTCCAAATGCTTATCCAAAAGCAATTTATGAAGGACTGATGAACATGAAACATGGGCATCACATTTTAGAAATGGCTCGTGAGTCTGGGAAAGACGGCAAAATACAAAAGTACCTGAAAGACGAAGTTTCTCGTCTTATCAGAGACCTAAAAATTTAGGAGAATCGCATGTTAGATGCTATTAAACCACTATTAGATAGCGATCTCGTCAATGAGGACACTCGTACTGCTATTGCTGAACAATGGGAAGCAAAAATGGTCGAGGCCAAAGAGACAGTGCGTGCTGAACTTCGTGAGGAGTTTGCACAACGCTATGAGCATGACAAAACTGTGATGGTAGAAGCCCTAGATAAAATGGTTACAGAAGGCTTAGCTAATGAAATATCAGCTCTTAACGAAGAGAAGAAAGCATTAGCTGAAGATCGTGTTAAGTTTCATAACAAGATGAAAGAAAATGCTGATAAGTTTAACGGCTTTTTAGTTAAACAACTTTCAGAAGAGTTAAAAGAACTACGCACAGATCGTAAGGTATCAAAAACAGGTTTTGAAAAATTAGAAAAATTTGTTGTTGGTGCTTTAGCTGAAGAAATCAAAGAATTTGCTGCTGACAAGAAAGACTTAGTGGAAACTAAAGTAAGACTTGTTTCACAAGCACGCAATAAACTTGATAATCTAAAGAGCAAGTTCATAAAAGAATCTGCTAAGAAGATGGCTTCAACTGTATCTACGCATCTTAAGGCTGAAATGGGTCAACTTAAAGAAGACATTAAAATTGCTCGTGAGAACAATTTTGGTCGTCGAATCTTCGAAGCATATGCAACTGAGTTTGGTGCTACACATTTAAATGAAAATGAAGAAGTACGTAAACTTAATGCAACTATTGTAGAAAAAGATAAACAGTTGGCAGAAGCCATTGCTGTTAAAGACAAGGCGAAAGCACTTGTTGAAAGCAAAAATAACGAAATCAAAGTTATAAAAGAAGCCAATGAGCGTGATGCTACATTGGACGAGCTTCTATCTCCTCTCAATGATGAGAAGAGAGAAATTATGACTAACTTACTTGAAAACGTTCAGACATCTCGATTGAAGAACGCTTTTGAAAAATATTTGCCAGCAGTGTTGAGCGAAACCAAAGCAACTAAAAAGGCTGCAAGTTTAACTGAACAAACTGGTAATAAAACTGCAAAGGTTGTCGATAAAGCAGATGACGATTCAAACGTCATTGCCTTGAAACGCCTAGCAGGGCTTTAACTAAAAAAGGAGACATTTAATGTCACAAGAACTACTAGAAAGCCGTTGGGGTGAGACCAAAGAAGCCCTCCTAGAAGGATTACAAGGTGCTCGTCGCTCAACAATGGGTGTTATATTAGAAAACACTCGCAAACACTTAAATGAAAACGCAACTGCGGGTTCAACTGCATCAGGTAACATTGCAACTCTTAACAGAGTTATTTTGCCTGTTATCAGACGTGTTATGCCAACTGTTATAGCCAACGAATTAGTTGGTGTTCAGCCTATGACTGGACCAGTTGGTCAAATCCATACACTAAGAGTACGTTATGCAACAGCAATGGCAGATACTTCAGCAGCCGCTACTCCAACAGCAGCTGGCGATGAAGCATTATCACCATTCAAAATTGCAACTGCATATTCAGGTGCTAACGGAACTGGTGCAGCATCAGCCGCAACTGGTTACGGTGGAAGTGCAACAGCAGCTATGGAAGGATTAGGCGGAAGAAATATTTCTGTTCAAATCTTAAAGCAAGCTGTAGAAGCAAAGACACGTAAGTTACAAGCACGTTGGACTTTTGAAGCAGCTCAAGATGCACAAGCAATGCACGGTATCGACGTAGAAGCAGAAATCATGGCAGCATTAGCTCAAGAGATTACTGCAGAAATCGATCAAGAGATTCTATTATCTCTACGTACATTAGCCGCAACTGAGTTCACATACAACCAGGCTGCAGTATCAGGTACTGCTACTTTCGTTGGTGATGAGCATGCCGCTTTAGCAGTATTGATCAACAGAACAGCTAACTTAATTGCACAACGTACAAGACGTGGTGCAGGTAACTATGCAGTTGTTTCTCCAGCTTCATTAACAGTGTTACAATCAGCTACAACTTCAGCATTTGCTAGAACTACAGAAGGTACTTTTGAAGCACCAACAAACACAAAGTTTGTAGGTACATTAAACGGTACAATGAGAGTATTCTGTGATTCATATGCAGCTGACACTCAAGCAGTATTAGTAGGATACAAAGGTGCATCTGAAACAGACGCTCCAGCTTTCTACTGCCCATACGTACCGCTAATGAGTTCAGGTGTTGTACTAGATCCGACATCATTTGAGCCAGTAGTAAGTTTTATGACTAGATATGGATATATCGAGTTATCAAACACTGCAAGTTCATTTGGAAATGCCGGTGACTATGTAGGTGAGATTGCAGTTCAGAACTTATCATTCTCATAATATACACTGAAAACTTTATTAAAAATAGCACCTTTGGGTGCTATTTTTTTGACCATAAATACTATTAACACAATTAAGTGTTTTATGCGGACAAAACCGCGTAGGCCTAGAACGCCAACTTTTTGAAAGGAGAAAACAAATGGGTAGACCTCTTAAAATAAAAATATCTGATACACAGGATGCTGGTTTTAACAATCCAGGAGACGACAGTGCCGCAAGAACACCTTCTGGTGAATTATTCTATGGTGCAGTAGGTGGAAATCCTAACACCAGTGACTACACATTTCCAGTAATGACATGTCGTATTCGACCAACTGGTGGAAGTGTAACAACCGAAGGTGATGGTTTTATAATCAAGCAAAAAGGTGCAAGAAAGTACCAAGTATCAAGATTAGATGCTGCCGCTATTGACCCTGCAAATGCAGTGGTTGGCAGTGTACTAAGAGTGGTTTCAGTTGGTGATACCGACTGGGAAGCAATGGGTGCAGGTAAAGGAACAATTGCCGCAGGACATATTTTTACTGTAACTGCAGCCGCTGGTGCCGGTACTTCAGGTACGGCTGCTGAGTGTGGAATTTGTACACTTGCAAACGAAGCTGATGCTGCTTTATCAACAGGTAGTATGACTATAACATACACAGACGAAGGTTCAAGTGCAGTACGTATTGAAAGACTAATGGGCGGTAGACGTTCAGTGGACTTCAGTGGTAATGTAAGATTGATTAACTTTTTTAACATTCTAGATGACACAGTTGCTGTTGGTGGATCAGGTAGTTCTGCTTCTCCTGCAACCATGGATCTAGTACAAGTTGAGAACGCCTCATTAGGTTAATAGATACTTTTTAACTACCAAAACCCTTACTGTATTAAGTACAGTGAGGGTTTTTTATGAGTACTGCATTTATAATTGGAAATGGTAAAAGTCGACTTGTTGTTGATCTTAACGTTTTGAAGTCTCAAGGAAAAATCTATGGTTGCAATGCATTGTACCGTACATTTGTTCCTGATTGTTTAGTTGCCACTGATAGACCAATTGCTGAAGCAATACAAAACAGTGGTTATTCAAAACAGTATCGATTTCATACACGAAAACCAATTCCAGGTTTAGGTGCTCAACCTTTACAAAACAAATACAAAGGATATAGTAGCGGTCCAAATGCAACTGCACTTGCATGTCTTGATGGTCATACTGAAATATTTCTAGTAGGATTTGATCTTGGAACAACCAATGGTATGTTTAACAATGTGTATGTAGACACAGAATTTTACAAAAAACAACTAGAGCCTCCTACATTTTCGGGAAACTGGGTAAGGCAACTGCTAGAACTTGCAAAAGAATTTGATAATGTAAATTTTACAAGAATTGAAGGACCCGAAAGTGCTTTTGTAAAACAATTTAACAGTTTGCCTAATATGAATATTCAGTCAATGGACAAGTTTCTTGAAATGGTAAATACACGTAGAGGTCCATTATGAATACTAAAAAAAGAATCGACGGCGATTACTACATTGAAACCATAAACACTGCAGATAGGGTGTACATCAATACCAATACGATGGAAGTTGATGGAAACCTAGTTGTAAGTGGAAATATAACCTATATTAACACTGAAGTACTTGATGTTAAAGATCCGTTTATTGTAACTAATAGTAGTAATACCGCAACATATGCTAGTAATGCAGGTTTACTTACTCATAAAACTGCATCAACTTTTGCAGGTATTAGATATAATACAACAGATAACAAATGGGAATTAAGTACCAGCACTAGCGAAACTGGTGAAACAGGTACGTGGGATGAAATTGGAACTGCTGCAGCAGGAAGTGTTGCAGGAGCAAACACACAAGTACAATTCAACAATGAAGGAAACTTTGGTGCAAGTGCAAATTTAACATTTACTGATACCAATCAATTAAATATTGCAGGAAACGTTAATCTTACTGCAGGTTTACAATTAGCAGACACTGCAACTCCTGGTTCAGTTGCAAATACTACCGTACTTTACGGAAACGTAGCAGGCAGTGGCGGAACAGGTGTTTATTTTGTAGATGGATCAACTGCAGATGAACTAGTAAGCAAAAGCAAAGCAATTGTTTTTGGAATTATATTTTAAGGAACTAAAATGGCAATACAAACCGCAAACGTTAGTAACAGTGCAACAACAGTATATACAAGTACCAATAATACTGCAATTACCTATCTTGCATTAACAAATGCAACCGCAGCCGCAGTAAACGTCGATATACACATCGTTCCAAGTGGCGACAGTGTTGGTAACATAAACTTAGTAGCAAAGACTCTAGACATTGCAGCAACTGATTCTTATCAATTGTACTCGGGTGGAGAAAAACTTTTACTCGAAAACGGAGATACTGTACAAGTTACTGCAAACGTTGCAAGTGGAGTAAATTCTGTAACTTCATTTACGAGTATCTAATATGGCAACCGGAGTTTTTCTAAAAAATAGAGAAATCCCTTCAGGTTCCTCTAGCATCAGAATTCCTTTTGGTGCTACTGCCGAGCGACCAAATGATCCTGTATTTGGAGTATTTAGATATAATACCAGTACAGGAAGTATGGAATATTTTGACGGCACTGTGTTTCAACAAGTTGCAAAAAGTGGTGAAGCTGATATTACTGTTGATAACTTTACAGGTGATAATAGTACACTTTCATTTACTCTCAGCACAAGTGTAAGTGCCGCTGATCAAGCTATTGTGTTCATTTCAAATATATATCAACAACCATCTACCTACAGCATTACCGGTGGCGGAAATGACATTACTTTTACAGAAGCTCCTTTACTTAATGAACCAATCAACGTAATTCACGGACTCGGCAACACACCTTAACAGTGCGATAAATACTGCAAAGTTTAAGGAAATTAATAGATGGCAATTGCAAGAGTCTCTGGTAAAGCACTCGCAGATAATTTAGAAAGAACTGCTAACCTAGCCATTGACACAAACACTTTCTTTGTGGATGTTACTAACAATCGAGTTGGTATAGGTAGTAATACACCAACAGTTACACTAGACGTAGCTGGAAGCAGTAATATTGCAAATATTTCGATTGCAGGAAATGCTATCAGTGCTGAAGGTAATCTAGATCTCAGTGGAAGTAATGTTAATCTTGGTGCAAACAGTGCAGTTATATTAACTGGAGGCACATCAGGACAAATACTATCAACAGATGGTTCAGGATCATTAAGTTGGGTTGATAGTGCAAACGTAGATGCTCTGCTTGGTAATACTATACAAATTGGTACGCCAACAGATGGTGACCTAACATCAAATGTTGCCTACGATGGCTGGACAGCAAACACAGTTGTCACTGATGGATTAGATGATCTAAATCAAGTTAGTTTAAATATTGCTAACGGCACCTTTGTTGGACAAGCAGATTTCACAGGAACACCATTGGCTGGTCCTAGTCCAATGGACGTTGATTTCACTGGAACATTTATTGGAAATGCGACCTCATATCTTTGGGATTTTGGAGACGGCAACACCAGTACATCACAAAATCCAACAAATACCTATGCTAACACAGATGGTGGACAATTTACTGTAACTTTTACTGCTTTCAATCCAGATGGAACCTACGAAGGCAATGTAAGTTTAGGTGCAAAAGGATCTGTTGATTCAAAGACTCGTACAAATTATATAACACTTTACACACCTACGCCTGCACCAAGTTTTACAATAACTGATAGCACTATAGATAGCGGAACTGCCGCTGAAATTACCAACACATCTACCAATGTTACTTCTAGTTACGAACTGGATTGGGGTGACGGTGCCGCAAATGTTAATCCAAGTCTTGGGTGGACAACACTTACCAATACCTATACCAACGCAGGTGGAGATGCACAGTATTCAATTGTGTTAGCAGGAACATCAAATACTGCTGGGCCTAGTCCAGTTACTGTGTATAGCTCGCCAGGTGTTGTAGACGTTTTCAGTGATCATACTTCATTGTCAAGTGCTAACGTAACAACAGTGGTTAATGAAGAAGCTACATCAGGTGGTGTAGTACAATTTACAAACAGTACTGCAACAGATCCGGGAACAACCGCAGTATTTGGCTCACAACAAAAATATCGTTGGACCTGGGGTGACGGAAACGTTAATGCTGTAAATATTCAAACTGGTGTTGCGGGTAACCCTGGTACACCAATCAATCATACTTTTGCATTAGACAGCGGAAACCAATCAAGCGGAACTGCACAAACTTTTGAAGTACAACTAGCCACAGAAAACGGAAGCACCAACAGTCCTTTTAATGCTGGAAATATAACAATTACAGTTGAACCAGATATACGCAGTATTTTTACTGGAACAACAGTGATTACCAGTGATAAAACAGGTGATACTGCACAAGATGGATATTTGTTCACAGATTATAGAACAGGCTTGTCCACAACTGACAGAGGTCTAGTTACATTTCAAAATACAAGTCAGAACGTTACAACAACAAATTTTACATTTGGTGATGGTAATACCACAGGAAACATCACAAGTGGTGCAGGAACACCAGGAGCCGCAAATATTACAAACAGTTATGGAACTGTTAGTAGTTTTACAGTTGTTCTTACATCATCAGGAACTCCTGTAAGTATTGCACAAACAGATACAGAAACAAAAACAAATTATATTACAATTAATGCAAACCCGACTGCACCAACTGCACTAAGCGGAAAGACTCTTAGTTTGCAAGACGCAAGCCAAGGCACAAGTCCATTATTGGCAGCTAATGCAACTGATAACAGTGGCGGAAACATAGTTTCCGCAGGTAGTAGTGTCACTAGATATACCACAACTACAACAATCAACACAAACAATATTACTGATGCTAATACTGCTATTTCAGGAAATTTATCAGCAGTGTTCAACGGCAGTGAAGCTGGTAATGTAACTTTTACTCCAGACGGAGATGCTGCAGGTACCTATACAGATCTTATAGTTGTAAACGATGGTGATGCACACGATGAAATAAGTGCAAGTACCTATCCAACAGGATTTGCAAAAGTTTTTGATGCACGTTGGCAACGTGCTCTAAGCGGTATAAGTGTAGGTTATAACGATGCAAAACTTAGTCATACAACTGCTGGTGATACTAATCTAGTAGACTTTGTTAAAGATGACATGACAGACGTTCCGACAGTTGTGCAAGGAAACGCAACTATTGCAGAACAAACTGCAGGAACCTATAGATATATTTCAGGAGTTCCATATTACAATACAGGCTCTCCGGCAGTTACTATTACAGGTTTAGAAGTATCGAATCTCACAGGACAAACATATAGAAACACAACTCAACCAATACAATTTACAACTGGTACCTTAGCAGAAAGCACCACTGGTAGTATTATTGGAACTCAAACCAAAACCTATGGTGATATCGACGGTACTCCAAGTTTTGTTACTGCTGGCATAGTTGATGCTGATGTTGGAGTAGCATCTCCGCAACAATTAGGAAACATCACACTTAGTATAAATGGCAGTGCAAGAGCAGTCGGCTATCTAGACAGTCAGATGTTTAATGTTAATGGATCTAGTTCAATTGTTAATGTGACAGACAAGTACATACAGATTTATAGTGCTAGTTTGTCAGGATTTGACGAAGGAAACATACCAGTCAGTGATTCTCTTGGAAGTGTGTACGATGACGATGGTTTGAGAATTGAAGGATTAGGAAGTGCTGCCGACAATCCAACCTTTGCAGATCAAGATTGGTATACAGGAAATGTGTGGACTGGAGCGGAAACCATTGCTGGTACAAGTGAAGCAGTTGTGCGTTGGGGTACTCTTAGTCATTTTACTACTGATTTAAGCAGTGGTTATCTGCCAGCAGGTCCTGATTTGAACACAGGTAGATCTGGAACACAATATTTTACTTTTGCCTTTAGAAGGGCAACTGTTGCTAACTTTGACATCAGTTTGAACAGTAGTACTGGAATAACTGGATTGTGGATTGCCTCTCCAGGCACTGCAATTGATAGTGCTAGTACAATAAATGGATGGGTTGATGGAACAATTCAATATGCTGGTTCTGGTGTGCCTGGTGCTGATACAGGCAACGGTGGTAATGGCAGTAACGGATGTGCCTTAACTGGTGCTGATGTAATTCCAACAGGCACAAGTATAAATGCAGCCTATACCATGACACTAGGAAGTGCAAACAGTTCAAACGCTACAGGAAACAACATACTTGTGCGTATAGCACTAGCAAGTGGCGAAACACTAACCAGTGTTAGTGTAGGAGTAGCAAGCTAATGGCACTAGCAGATAGCACTAAAGTAGACTTTTTATGGAAAAAACTTGGTTTTGGAGTTGCAAAAACTGCACCTCCTGCCAACAAGGAAGCATTCAACGAGAGTATTGCATCTCCATTATTAATGCGGGCAGACAAAGTATGGCAGAGCTCAGCATCAATACCAGGTGTTAAACCAAGTTCTTCTAGCAGTATTGTTGAAATATACCAAGATGCCGCTGGAGGTAGTGCTACAGTGGAAACCACCGAGGATCTAACTGCTCCGGATAACCAAACCTGGAAAACCAATTTAACAGATTGGATTCCGACTGAATTTGGATCAACCTATTTGGTTAAAGTTTATGTAGATGATGCTGGTGCAGCCAGCCCACAGAGCACAGGTACACAGTTATTCCAAGCAGGTAGTGGAAATGAAGATGGATGGTTTTTTGATTATCAAGCAGGTGTACTAAACTTTAATGGCGATAATATTCCTAGTCAAATAGGAACAGGTGTTACAGGCAAGTCAATTTACATTGTTGGAGCAAGATACATTGGGCCTTTTGGTGTAGGTGGTGGATCAACAATTGGAAATTTGACTGTTACAGATACAACAGTTGGTACTAGTAATGCAGGAAGCGATATAGTATTAGAAGTCACCGGAAACGGAACTGTTAACATTGACACAACAACTGCACTGCAGATTGCAGTTGGTAATACTGCACAACGTCCTGTATCTCCATCTACTGGTGATTTACGTTTTAACACCTCAGAAACTGCTGTTGAAGTCTACAATGGCACAGGATGGGAAACTGTTGGCCAAGATACAACAACAATTACTAGTCAGACCTTCTCAGGAGACAATAGCACTGTTGCATTTACATTAAGCACCAGTGCAACCACTGCAAGTGTTATTGTAAGCATAAATGGTACAGTTCAAGCACCTACAACTGCTTATTCTGTAAGTGGTACAACACTTACTTTTACTGAAGCACCGGCAAGTGGAGATGCTATTGAAGTAAGGCAGATTACTGCAACCACAACTGTGACTTCTATTACAAACGGAACGGGTAATTCTATTACAGTAGACACCAACGGAATTGCACAGTTCTCAACTATTCATAGTCTACAACTACCAACGTACACTGTAACTGAAGCAAATGCACTTACAAATACGTCTGCTGGACAGATAATTTATGTTAGTAATGGTAATGGAGGGGCACCTTGTTTGGCCGTATACAACGGTTCAAACTGGCAACAAGTACGCTTTGATGGTACAATTTCTGCCACCTAAAATCTATTATAAAAGCACTGTAAACCACGGTTGTTGAAAATCGCACCCCTAGATAAATATTATCATAAGAGATTGATTAAAACTTCTAACGGGTTTCTGAAGTAAAGGATACAGTACAAAATGGCATTAACCAGAATTGCAAACAACCAAATTACAGACGCTACCATTGTAGCTAGTTCGAAATTACAAGATAATAGTATTTCAGCTGGCAAGTTAGCAAATAACTTAAACTATGGTAGTAACCTTACTATCACAGGAAACTTAACAGTTAACGGTACAAGTACAACACTTGATACAGTCAACACAATCATTGAAGATCCAATACTTCTACTAGCAAAAGATCAAACTGGCTCTGCAGCAGTTGACATAGGATTTGTAGGAGAACGTGGAGATGATACAAACATAGCATGGATATGGGATGAGGCAAACGACCAATTTGCTGCTGGATTTACATCAGCAGATGGCAGTGCCAACACTATCACACTATCAAGTTATGCAGATGCAAGAGTTGCTGATATCACAATGGTCGACTTAGCACCATCAGGTAACGTAACAACAGCATTGAATGCTTCAAGCACAATTGAAGCTGGCACATCAATCACTGCTGGTACAACTGTAACTGCAACTGGTAACGTAAGTGGTGGGAACTTGACTACTGCAGGTCAAGTTGCTGGTGACAATGCTGATATAACAAATGGCATAACAGCCGGAACTACAATCACTGCAACTGGAAACGTAGCTGGTGGAAATGTAACCACTGCTGGCCAGGTACAAGCAGACAATGTTGATGCTACTAACGGAATTACAGCCGGAACCACTATTGTTGCAACAGGTAATGTTTCAGGAGGCAATGTTACAACTGCTGGACAGGTACAAGCTGATAACGTAGATGCTACAAATGGCATTACTGCCGGAACAACTATAACTGCTACTGGAAACGTAAGTGGTGGTAATGTAACAACTAGCGGTCAAGTACAGGCAGATAACCTAGACGCTACAAATGGCATAACAGCCGGAACTACTATTGTTGCAACAGGTAACGTAAGTGGTGGCAACTTAACTACAGCTGGCCAGGTTGTGGCAACAGGAAATATTACAGGTGGTAACTTAATCACCGCAGGTACATTTCAAGCCGCAAGTATTACTGCTACAGGAAATATTACAGGTGGAAACATAGTTACTGCTGGTGCAATCACTGATGGCGTATTAACAATTGATGATGGTTCAATAACAAGTGGTGTTGCCGCTACATTCAGTGGTGCAGTAGAAGGTGGATCGTTAACAGACGGAACTGCTACAATCAGTTCTGGTGCTATTACTGGTGCTACATCAGGAACATTCAGTGGAACAGTTACTGGTGGCACACTTACTGATGGCACTGCAAGTATAAGCAGTGGAGCAATCACAGGTGCAACCAATATCACAGGGTCAGGCACAATTACAGGCGGTACATTAACTGATGGTACTGCAAGTATTAACTCAGGTGCTATTACTGGTGCTACATCAGGAACGTTTAGTGGAACTGTTACAGGTGGAACTCTAACAGATGGTACTGCAAGTATCAACTCAGGTGCAATTACAGGTGCTACATCAGGTTCATTTAGTACAACACTAACTGCAACTGGTAACGTAACTGGTGGAAACATAAACACAGGTGGTATTGTAACTGCAACTGGAAATGTATCAGGTGGCAACTTAACCACTGGTGGCGACATTGATGCAAGCGGTGACATCTCAGGTTTAACCATTACTTCAGCAACATTCCAAGGTGCTAACCCAACAATACAATCAACAGGTACAAATCAAAATATTATACTTGATCCAAACGGAACTGGTTCTATTGATGCAAGTAACGCAAAAATTATTCAACTTGCTACTCCAACTGCTGATGGCGATGCTGCCAATAAATCATATGTTGATTCAGTTGCTGAAGGTCTTGATATTAAAGGATCATGTGTGGCTGCAACAACAGGTGCATTACCGGCAGTGACATACGATAATGGTACATCAGGTGTTGGTGCTACATTAACTGCTGACGCAAATGGAGCATTGGCCGCAATAGATGGCGTAACACTTGTTGCTGACGAAAGAGTGCTTGTTCAAAACCAAGCTGCTGCTTTACAAAATGGTATCTATGTTGTAACCACAGTAGGTGATGGTTCAAATCCTTTCGTATTAACAAGAGCAACTGATTTTGATCAAGGTTCACCAAGTGGAGAAATTCCAGGAGGTTTCACATTTATTGAAGAAGGTTCTACTAACGCTGATGCAGGTTTTGTTTGTACAACAAATGCTCCGGTAACTATGGGCACAACTGAAATTAACTTTACACAGTTCTCAGGTGCTGGAGGTATTACTGCTGGTGATGGTTTAACCAAAACTGGTGACACATTAAGTGTTAACGTTGATGATGTAACCACTGCTATAGTTGGTGATGCAGTTGTTGTGAAGACAAGTGCTAACCTAACCACACCAAATATTGGTGTTGCCAACGGTGATAGCTTAACAGTCACAGGAAACGTAGACGGTGTAAGTTCAAACTTTTCGGGTGTTGCAGTTGTAACTGGTAATGTAACCGGCGGTAACCTAAACACAGGTGGTGCAGTAGTTGCAACTGGATTAATTAGTTCAGGATCAACTATCACTGCAACTGGTAACGTAACTGGTGGCAACCTAACCACTGCTAATGCTATGGACAGTGCTACTATCAACACCACTGGTGAAGCAACTCTAGCAAGTGCAATAGTAAGTGACTTGACCGCAGGTCGTGTTGTACTAGCAGGGACAAGTGGTGCTATCGAAGACAGTGGAAACTTTACATTTGACGGTTCAACTGCCGCGGTCACAGGTGCAATAACTGCAAGTACAACTATTACTGCAACAGGAAACGTAGCTGGTGGTAACTTAACCACTGCTGGACAAGTGGCTGCAGACAATGCTGATATAACAAATGGCATTACAGCTGGTACAACTATTACTGCAACAGGTAATGTTGTAGGTGGTAACTTAACAACTGCTGGACAAGTAGCCGCAGACAATGCTGATATAACAAATGGCATTACAGCTGGTACAACTATTACTGCAACAGGTAATGTAAGTGGTGGTAACTTAACAACTGCAAACGCTATGGACAGTGCCACTATTAATACCACAGGCGAAGCTACATTAGCAAGTGCTGTTGTAAGTGATCTGACAAGTGGTCGTGTTGTATTAGCAGGTACTGCTGGTGCAATTGAAGATAGTGGAAACTTTACATTTGACGGATCAACTGCGGCTGTTACAGGTGCTATTACGGCAAGTACAACAATAACTGCAACTGGTAACGTAAGTGGTGGAAACATCACAACAGGTGGTGCAATGGAAGCTACTGGACTTATTAGTTCAGGCTCAACAATAACTGCAACAGGTAATGTTGCAGGTGGCAATCTAACCACTGCTGGTCAAGTAGCTGCAGACAATGCTGATATAACAAATGGGATTACAGCTGGTACAACTATTACTGCTACAGGTAATGTTGCAGGCGGTAACATTACTACAGCTGGTGCAGTAGATGCCACAGGCGATGTAACTGGTGCAAATCTTAAAACTGGTAACATAACAATTGCAACAGATGATATTACATCAGCAGGTACTGCAATAACTGTTAACCAAGATGCACAAGATGTAGACTTTATTGTTGAAGGTAGTTCAAATGCAAACCTACTAACAATTGATGCTGGTACAGACACAATTGTTGTTGGTAGTGCAACTACTACGACAGGTGTAACATTTAAAGTTGACTCAACTGATTCACAGATGATTCCAGTTGGTACAACTGCACAACGTCCAACAGGTGTTACTGGTATGATACGTTTCAATTCCACACTTGATCAATTTGAATTCTATGATTCAGATAGTTGGACAACTGCTGGTAGTGACTTTACAGTTATTGCAAGTGAAACATTCTCAGGTGATAACAGCACAACAGCATTTACACTAGGTAGTACTCAAACAACTGCAAGTTGTATTGTAAGCATAAACGGTGTGGTACAAGAACCAACAACTGCATATGCTGTAAGTGGAACAACACTAACATTTACTGAAGCACCTCTTGCAGGTGATACAATTGAAGTAAGAGAAATCACAACCACTTCAACAATCTTAGCACTTGAATCAGATGATACTACTTCAAGTGTGACCACTCAAGATGGCGGTGATGTTGCAATAAAAGGTAACATTATACCAACTGCTAACGCAACCTATGACTTGGGAAGTTCAACAGAGCGTTGGAACGATCTCTACCTTACAGGTAGCACAATTACACTTGGTAACGTTGTTATTAAAAACACAGGCGGAAATGCAGTTGGATTTTTTGGTCCAGACGGTACTACACCAGGTGTGATCGACGCCAACGTTGAAATTGCTGGTGACAGTATTGTTAACGGAACCAGTTCGGTAGACTTTTCAGGAACCAATGGTGATGTAAGACTTACTTCGGGTGGTACACAGTCATTAACTGTAATATCAACTGGTGCTAACGTAGCAGGTGATTTTGCCACAACAGGCGATGTAAGATTCCTAGACGGCGACGCAAGTAACTATGTAGGTTTCCAGGCTCCAACAACAGTCTCAAGTGATCTAGTTTGGACACTTCCGTCAGCAGATGCTGGTGTAAGTGGATACGCTCTAGTAAGTGACGGTGCAGGAACATTGAGCTTTGCGGCTGCAGGAGCAACTGTAAGTGCAGATACAAGCACAGATACTGACTTCTTGTTATACTTTGCAAGTACCACAACTGGTGCATTGACTGCTGTTAAACAAGACAGTGGATTGATATACAATCCAAGTAGTGGAACGCTTACAAGTGCAGCCTTTAGTGGAGATGGATCTGCATTAACAGCACTTAATGGATCGCAAGTCACAACAGGAACAATTGCAGCAGCTAGAGTTGCAACACTGAACCAAGACACAACTGGTACAGCCACAATTGCAACAACAATAACAGTAGCAGATGAAAGCAGTGATACAACTTGTTTTCCATTATTTGCAACTGCAGCCACTGGAGATCTTGGAGCTAAGTCAGGTTCCAACTTAACCTTTAATAGTAGTACAGGTGTATTAGCAGCCACAACGTTTAGTGGTAGTGGTGCAAGTTTAACCTCACTTAATGGATCAAACATAAGCTCAGGAACAATTGCAGCGGCTAGAGTGGCAACACTTAACCAAAACACAACAGGTACTGCTGGTGGTTTATCAAGTGCAGTAACAGTATCGTTGACTGGTGCAGTTACAGGAAGTGCAACATTTACAAGTGCAGGTGATACAGCAAGTATTACTACTACTGCAACATCAGATCCAACAATCACATTAGCTGGAGACTTGACAGGTAGTGCAACACTTACTAACTTAGGCGATGCCACATTAACAGCAACTATTGCAGCCAACTCAGTTGCTCTAAGCACTGATACAACTGGAAACTATGTACAACAAGGTGCTACAAGTGGTAGTGGTATAAGTGGTAGCGTAAACAGTGAAGGTGGAACATTTACTGTAACATCAAATGCTACAAACGCAAACACTGGTTCAACTATTGTGTTTAGAGATGGTAGTGGAAATTTCAGTGCTGGTGTAATAACTGCAACAGCTACACAAGCACGATACGCTGACTTGGCTGAGATGTATGCCGCAGACGGCGACATTGAAGCAGGCACAGTTGTACACTTTGCAGGTGAAGGTAAACTTGCCGCATGCAATCAAGCAAACCATCATGCAGTAGCAGGTATTGTTTCTACAGATCCAGCCTACTTGATGAATAAGGATCAAGAAGGTGTTGCACTAGCAATATCTGGTAGAGTACCATGTAAAGTAACAGGTGTTGTTAACGCAGGTGACTTAATGGTAAGTGCAGGTAACGGTCGAGCAATGGCTAACAACAGTCCAGCAATTGGTACAGTAATTGGTAAAGCAATCGAATCCAACGCAGGCGGAGAAGCAGTTATTGAAGTACTAGCAATGATGATGTAATTCATAAACAACAAATTAGAAATAGCACCTTTGGGTGCTATTTTTTTGATCAAAAATCCAGATAAATACTGCAAAGATAAGGACAGACCATGGGATTAACTCGGCCTAGAGCTCACCAGCTTCAAGACATAGACTACAAGCAAACCGCTAGAGCAGTAACCACTTCAAACATTACATTGAGTGGAGGTGCACCTGCTACAGTAGATGGTGTAAGTCTTGCACTGCGTGATAGAATACTAGTCACAGGTCAATCCACAGGAAGCGAAAACGGAATATACTATGTAACCACAGTTGGTGCAGGATCAAACGGAACTTGGGCACGATCATTGGATGCTGATACCACTGGAGAAGTTAGTGCAGGGATGATCATTATGATCACCGAAGGTACTACCTATGCTGATACTCAATGGAAACTAACCACAGATGATCCAATCACAATTGGCACAACTGCACTGACTTTTGTTCGCAATGGTAATGCAGCCTATGGCACAGTTGCAGTAAGCGGTGAAGATAGTATTGTTGCTGATGCTATAGGCGATACAATTACTATTGTAGCTGGTACAAATCTTGCCCTAACAACCAACGCATCAACAGACACACTTACAATTACACCAAGTTTAACTCCATCACTTACGAGTGTAACTGCTACAGGGAACGTCACAGGCGGCAACATAACCACTGCTGGGATTGGTACATTTGGTACTATGACAGACGGTACAGTATCATTTACCAGCGGTAACATATCTGGCGTTGACGAACTAAGAATTGATCAAAGTGGCACTGGTTTGCGTATGACAAATGTAGGTGCATTTGATAATGATGGCAGTGACAACTTCCGTATTTTTTCTACAAATGATTTGAAAATTGCTGCTAATGGTCAAAATGGTACCGCTATTACTGTTGACGCAACCAATCAAGATGTTACAGTCACAAACGATTTGCGTGTTGATGCTGGGAATCTTTACATCGGCGGTACGGCAGTTACAGCAACAGCCACTGAACTTAACCTGCTGGATGGTGTTACTGGGCTTACACTTGGTACTGCCAACGAAATTCTCATTGTAGGATCAGACAATACAAGTATCGAAGGAACCGATATTTTAACCATTGATACAGCAAGTAATTATGTTGGTATCAATCAAACATCTCCTGAAGTAACACTACACATGACAGGTGAGGATGCTCAAACAGCACAGATTCGTATGGAACAGTACAACAACAGTGCTGACGCTCCAGATATAAGAACAAGAAGATACAGAGGCACAGTAGCATCACCACTTGCAGTCAACTCGGGTGATTATCTATTTAGAAGTAACCACGAATATTACAATGGTACATCACTGGTTACAGGTGGATCGTTTGCTTTTGATAATACAAATAATGCTGCTAGAACACAGTTTTCGGTTGCTGTTGATACTGATGGCACAGGTGCAGATCCTGCAGGCAATAACGGACAGTTTAAGATTGACGGCAACGACAGTGGTGCTATCACATTTAACAATGCCTATAAGTTTCCAACCTCAGACGGTACTGCTGATCAAGTTCTTGTTACTGATGGTGCAGGAACTCTTAGTTTTGCTGATGCAAGCGGAGGCGGTGCAACAGTAAGTTCAGATACCAGTACAAATACCAATTTCTTATTATATTTTGCAAGTACCACAACTGGTGATTTAACTGCGGTAAAACAAGACAGTGGATTAACGTACAATCCAAGCACTGGTTTGTTAACATCAGCGGCATTTAGTGGTAGTGGTGCAAGTTTAACAGCCTTAAATGGATCAAATATTTCAACAGGCACTGTAGCGGCGGCACGTGTAGCAACACTCAATCAAAACACCACAGGCACTGCTGGTGGATTAAGCAGTGCAGTGACCGTACAACTAAGCGGTGATGTTACTGGTAGTGCTACCTTTACTAGTGCAGGTGATACTGCGAGCATTACAACTACTATTGCTGCAAACTCAGTTGCACTAGGTACAGATACAACAGGCAACTATGTTGGAACAATTACTGGCGGTACTGGTATATCATCAAGTGGAGCAACCACAGGTGAAGGTGTTGCACATACCTTGTCAATTGACAGTACAGTTGCAACGCTAACTGGTTCACAAACACTTACAAATAAAACACTTACCAGTCCAGTTATTAGCACAATCAGTAATACCGGAACACTAACACTACCAACCTCTACTGGTACTATTGCACTTACCAGTGATATACCAACAAACAACAATCAGCTAACTAATGGTGCTGGTTATACCACTAATGTAGGTGATATTACCAACGTTGCGGTAAGTGGAACAGGACTTTCAGGTGGTGGTGCTAGTGGTAGTGTTACCATTACCAGTAATGCCACTAGTGCTAATACAGCTAGCACCATTGTTGCTAGAGATAGTTCGGGCAATTTTAGTGCTGGCGTGATAACTGCAACCGCCACACAAGCAAGGTATGCTGACCTGGCAGAAAAATATACCAGTGATCAAGATTATGAGCCTGGAACTGTTGTTGAACTTGGAGGCGAATACGAAGTAACACAAACTCGTAGGTCTAGAAGCACTGCAATTGCAGGTGTAGTTTCAACTGATCCTGCCTACTTGATGAACAATGATTTAGATGGTATCAGTGTAGCACTTATTGGACGAGTACCATGCAAGGTTGTTGGAACCGTACGCAAAGGCGATATGTTGATCAGCAGTGACGAACCTGGACATGCACAAGCATACAAAGATATTCATAATCCACCAACTGGTAGTGTAATCGGTAAAGCAATTGAAAACAAAGACAATGATGGTCCAGGTGTGATAGAAGTTCTAGTAGGAAGATTATAATGTTACAAAGATATCGTACTGACTATGATGGCGAATTTGTTATTGTTAGTAACACTATTAAAAATGGTAAAAAACATCAAGAACGTGAATGGATTGATAATCCAATTGAAAATCAACATATTTCTGGAAGAGCCGCAGTAATCGGCAACGGAGACAGCCGATATACAACAAAACTTCACGGGAAGTTTAATTTAAAAAACAACATTGAACGACATGCCGGATGGCACCTTGGTCGTAAGAGATTACAAAGTTATGGTTCTCAAGGTTGTTGGCAAGAAATGCAATGCGATTTTTATGTAGAATTTGATCAAGAAAAACTCAATGAGTTATTAGAAACAGGTTATCAAAAAAAAGTAAGTGTGTATAGCAATGCAAGAAATTGTATTTCTAACGCTGGTGAGTTCTATCTAGTTCCATATGGAACAAGAGGACGTAGTCTCACAGTTGCTACGTGGCTAGCGTGTTTTGACGGACACAAAGAAGTTTTTCTATTAGGTGCTGATGCACGTAATAGTGTTGGTGAATTTGATGAACAATTGGTTAACCAGATGAATCAAGTTATGAGTCAGTACCGTGATGTAAAATTTGTATTTGTTTCAGACAACATTCCACCGAGCAATGTGTGGAAACAAAATATTAATTTTGATACCTGGACCTACGGAGAATTTGTTTCATTTTGTGATATTTGAAACTGTTTAATGCTCTCAATTTTATCAAGTATTTCTTGAAAGTTAATTGTAGTCCATAGACCAGGATGTAACGGTTTAGGATAAACTCCTGATTTAATCCAGGAATATCCATGATGTTCACTGTTTAATATTGGGGTAAATTCTTCTTTTATTAAACAAAGAAATGTATGGTAAGAAAATTTATTGTCAATGCTGGTAAATTTTTCAATTGGAACCAGTTTAATTGTATCAGGCCATAGTCCAATTTCTTCTGTGCATTCACGTGTCATTGCTTCTTGCAAATTCTCTCCGTTATCGACCTTACCACCTGGAAGGCCCCAGCAACCAGGATTCTTACTGTCATTTCTTAGTAGATAAAGATATCGATTTGTTTTAATACTGTAAAACCAAACTCCGACTGCGTTTATCAAAGCACAATGCTCCATTCGCCTTCAGGATAAAGTCCTTCATAGCTTTTTAGCCACTGATTGTCTGCCCATCTGTATTGCACACTGGTTGTAAGGTTTGTTACATATTGTAAATTGCTTTCGTTGCTTGAGTCAAATGCAATATTCCAACGTACGCCATCATATTCTACAATATCGTTTGTATTTGCAATCAAAGTTGATCCATCAGTACCACGCCATGCTTCGGCAAAACCAGGATCTTCTGCACTATCGCTTCCAGTATCATTTATAAACAAATACCTTTGTCCTTCTGATGCCGCTGGTAGACCGTTTGTTGTATCAGGGCCTTTTGCCTGTGGGTTTACTATGGCATTTATAGGATCAAGTGTGTTTTGTGGAATAGTGTCTGTATCCACAGTAAACAATAAAAATCTATCATCACTAGGATCATATGCTACTGTACCAATAATCTGTGTATCATCATATGGATTGTCTAATCTAATTTGACTTATACCAGCTCTTAGGCTTCCATATAGATCAATTACAGTATGCCAAAGTAGATTGCTTGGAGGAGCACTTGGCACTTGCACTCCGCTATTGTTAGTCACAACTGCTTGGGGTTCAAGTACCTGTAGTTTGTTTCCAAGCAAAAGAGTTTGATAATTAAAAGGTGTAAATTTTTGTCTTGTGCCTAGCAATAAATCACTATCATATATTGCTTCATTCATATCACCAGAACCGTCGTATACACTAGCAATAATCTTTTCAACAACTCCAAGTTTTTTAACTTTTGCCGGCGGACTTATCCATATAGGCATCACAAAACGCAATGTTGCAATATCAATTGGATCGTCAGTTCCTTGAGGTATATTTCTTGAACTCCATGTAACCTGTTCGAGATACATAACACTTAAACTTGTCCAGTCTATAAAGTTATCTGTGCTTTGAATTTCTAACCCTGGATTAAAAAGTGTTAATATTTGTTCAAGTATTTGTAATTTTTGATTGGTATTTGATGTCCATATATCAACATTGATTTCCAAATCATAAGGAACCGGCATCAGCTTTTCTATTGTAAAAGCTGTTCCTTGTGTTGTTTCATAGGATTCACTTTCTGTATCCCAATAACGTTGTCTTACATTTTGTTTTTCAACAAAATATGGTTCCTGTATTCTATCTCTTGCATAATTTAGGTTTGTTACATGGAATGTCATAAGAGGTGTGCTGGGTAAACTGTTGGCACTGTTCTGTTGTATGATTGTTTGAGCTTGTCTTGTTGCATCACCGTAACGAACCGGAACTCTATACAGAGCTTTCTTTTGAGGATTGTCGGTTTCATAACCGTATTCTACTTGAAAGTTTGAAAATACCCTGGTAACTTGCAGTAGAAATCGACGTATCTGTTCGTCATAAAAAAATTGTTGCATTAGTTATCAGCCTGTGGTTTAAGCAACTTACTCAATGGTTGACGCTCTGGAATATTACCACGATCTTCAGTAGCAGTTTGGTTTGTGTTGTTTACAAAACTACTTCTTTGTGTTTGTGAAGTTACGTTTCCGTATCCTGTAACTGTCTTTGTAATATCGCCTGGTGTCAAGTTGGTTCTCACATCGTCCTCGTACTTAATCCATCGTGTACCACTATAGCGAAAAAGTCTGTTTGGATAATAGTCTAATCGTAGTGCAAAGTCGCCTTCTTGTGGGTTGCTTGGAAAACTAATACCTGGTGTAACTGGTAATCCATTTGGTGCTAAGCCATCGCCGGTTAGATAACCCAGTGTGTAACCGTTTGCTCTTGGAGATTGTGGTTGTCCATCAACATCTACATTTGTTGTATCAACTGTAATACCATTATTATCAACAGTGTAACTGTTTGGATCTGCTGGTGAACCGTCTTCGTTTGTTGGAACAATGTAAAATTTTACAGAGTCGTAACCACTGAGTGGAACCTCATATTCTGCCTGTTGTAAAATAGCATCATTAAGCTCTAGGTCTTTTTGTACTGTGCCAAATGTGTCACGTTCGCTTGTGGGTTCAAATTCTTCCCAATGCGTAGTATCGGTGATTTCAACACCAGGGTCTACGTCTTTGATTGCTTTGTAATAGGTATCACCACTTAAAACAGTACTGCCTTTTGGATAATAATTTCCATTATCCCAAATATTTTTTTCTGCAAATGGTTTTTTAAGTATGTCGTTGTATTCTTGAGCACTTACCAGTGGTGTAGCTTTGACACGCCATAAATGCGGCAACCATGTTTGCGAAAATCCTTCACTTGCAAACGCCGCGTCTTGTATTACATAGTATTTAGGTATAGCTCGAGCAATACTACTATCAAGAGGGTTATAGTCTTTAAGATTTGGTAATTCAAGTACATCTCCACTCATAAGTTTACGACCAATTGTATCTATCATAAAGTTATAATGGAAAGTAATAAACAGTGTATCGTTGTTTAAAAACAATCCAAATTGACTTAGATCAAAATCTATGTCCTGTGAATTGTAAACACCTCGCATTTGATAAACATCGTCATCGTACTTGCGATCTCTGTTTTCCAGCAAAAATAAATCTTCAATGAACAAAGGTGATTCGGTACTATAGGCTGGTTGTGTTGCATCCTGTGTGCCACCGCTGACACTTGAACTGTCATCACCAGTAACTTGAGGACCGAGATACTTGTGTACAAACATGTCAACACCGCCAACTTGATACATTTCCATAACAGTGCGGTCAATAAACTTGTAATCGTTTTGTCGATTTGGGCGATATAAACTTAATCTGGGCATACAGTAATCCTTATTACTGTATTTATGGTCCTAGATAGCAACCTTCACTGGATCGTTGCCAGTGATTGAAGTCATCTTCTTGCATATAGAACTAACATCTTCTAAAGTCAACCAGCCTTTAACAGTATCGCCTGGCTCTGTGATACCAGGAAGTTCAACTCCTCCATTTTCATCACTTACCATAATTTCAAACAAACCTTGAGTGCCACCATAACTTCCGTCATGTTGTACAACACTCAACTCATAATCCTTAAAGTCTAATACAAGTTGTATGCCTTTATGATACTTGCTGGTATCAAATTGTAATCCTAGTAAAGTAGCATTCATTTTGACATACTTTGATTATGCATTTTTTCCATTTGATCAATAAGCTTCATAAAACCTTCTAGCATTGCATCGCCTGGATTTTTTGCTTGTTCTCCTGCTGGAATACACACTGCTTCTATATCGACATTTTTTAGTGCATCAGCGGCAACATTACAGGTTTTTTCGTTAGCATATACCATTGGGTTTGCTAACATCATTGAAATCAACATAAATTTCATTTGTTTTCTCCATTAAGTTCACGGTTTAGTTGTCGAAGAAGATACATTGCATTCTGAGTCCAATATTCTCTACCCCATGTGCCATCAGCACAAAATTCTGCGGCTTGCCAGCAGTTGTCTATACGACGTTCGTATAGTTGTAATGTTTCATTAAGCATACTTCCAATCCTTAAATTCATCTTCATAGCATTCTACAAAGTTGTATATAGTTTTTACCAGTTTGATATTATTAACCGGAAACGGACCTGATTTTGTGTAGTCCATCATAGTAAGCAATTCAGCTTCTGCACTACTAATACTATCGTGCTTGCCAGTTTCGTATTCTACATTAACACTATCTTCTTTTACTATTCCAATAATTTGTATTTTCTTCTTCATATACTGTTCCTTTTTTCTAACTGTACATACATAATAACACAGTCACAGTATAAGTCAACCTTTTTATTTGAAAAGAATAAAATAATCGTGGTTGACACTAACTACATACATGTTATACTCTGTAAACAGTTAGAACTTTAGGAGAATTCGATGGCAAAAGGCAAAAGTTTAATGAAGCCAGGCACTCGTAAGAAAAAGCCGGTAGTAAGAAAACAACGAAGTAAAGCATTAGACCCTGATTGGTCAACTGCATTGCAAATGAGCGGACAAGCCTACCATAAGCACAAGATGGTTTCAGTTGATTGGTATTACCAAGAACGTAAGCCTGTTGAACTGTTTCCAGACCTGTTAGCATGGATGAAAGAAAACAACTACAGCAAAGAAGATATTGCTACTATGAAACGTCATGGACACAATGGAATGGTATATGCAAGTATCTATGCAAGATGTTTACGTCAAGGTATGCCAGACGTACATCCTGAGCACGACTCATACTGGCAAACACTGCCAGGCACAATTGGTGATGTACATCCTACTAGCGATTATGTTAAAAAAACTATTGCACAAGCCCTAGAACGTACACCACCTGTACCAAAACTTGTTGTAGATAATACAAAACCAAAAGTCGAACGCAAAACCATACAAGAAAACATGCGTGATAAAACAATGGATATCGAAGGTGCAGTGCATGAACTGGTTGATCAGTTTATGGCAAACGACTGTAAGGATCCTGATAAGTACAGTCTTATGAAATTGTTACGTGATGAAGGATGTCCGCCGCAAACAATAGATATTATTGCTGATCCACTCAAAGCACAACTTAGTGAAATCAATGAACTTATGAACCCGCCTAGTAAAAAAGAACAGGCTAAAATGTCAGAACAAGAACTTGATATGATAGCACAACTAGAAGAAGGATATAGCCATTTAGGCAAGTTACAGATACGTGCAATGCAAAAGTTTTTAGAACGTGCAGTTGCTGACTGTGCAAGTTATGTACAGGTTAAAAAAGCAGATAGAGCTCCTAGAGTTGCCAAACAAAAAACACCTGCACAATTAGTACGTAAGTTCAAGTATCTTAGACGTTTTGATGAGCTTGAACTGACTAGTGTTTCGCCAGAAAAATTAGTTCACGGTTCTGAAGCATGGCTTTACAATACTAAAACACGTAAACTAATATATGTCATTGCTGACGAAACAATCAAGACCTACAGCATTAAAAGCAATAGTGTGATTGGTTTTGATCCAAACAAAAGTGTACAAAAAACACTGCGTAAACCAGCAGAACAATTAAAAGAACTTATGAATGCTGGAAAACCTAACAACAGAAAACAATTTGCCAATATAAAAGCCACTGAAATAAAATACAATGGTAGAGGCAACGAGCATGTGGTTATACTAAAGGCCTGGTGATCCGCATAAATACTGTCATAGGATGGTATTATGGCAACTGAAACACTTGATCAAACATTAGAAACAAAAAAGCAAGAAGTATTTGATTACATCAAGTTACAATTAGGCGAAGGCATAATTGATACTGAACTTGATGCAAGTCATTATGAAAGTGCTTATCAAAGAGCTATTGGTGTCTATCGACAAAGGGCAGAAAATGCATTTGAAGAAAGTTATAATTTTCTCACTCTTAGAGAAGACACAAACATATACACATTGCCAAGCGAAATCATGACCGTTAGGCAGGTGTTTCGACGTACAATTGGATTTAGCAATGGCGGAGAAGGATCAGCATTTGAACCTTTTAGTTCGGCGGCACTAAACACCTATTTACTTAATGGCAATCAGATGGGTGGTCTTGCTACCTATGATTTTTATAGTCAGTATGTAGAACTAACTGCAAAAATGTTTGGTGGTTTTTTAAATTACAATTTCAATAGTGCAACAAAACAAATTACACTAATGCGTGACATAAAAGGTTCAGGAGAAACAGTTCTGCTTTGGTGCTATAATCTACGTCCTGAGGTACAACTATTAACTGACTTTTCTACATCACAGTGGATAAAAGACTACATGATTGGAAACTGTAAACTGATTATTGGAGAAGCTAGAGAAAAGTTTGCTACTATTGCAGGCCCGCAAGGTGGTACTGCTTTGAACGGTGCACAGATGAAAGCAGAAGGTTCTGCTATTATGGATGCCAAGATTGAAGAACTTAAAAACTATGTTGATGGATCGCAACCACTTACTTGGGTAATTGGCTAATGCGTGTTGAGGAGTTTGTTTCCAAACCTGAGATTGTCAATGAGCACGAAATGGTGTTCTCACGAAAAGGCAACAAGCTCAAAACCAAATGGCGTTGTACCAGTGGTGCAAGACGTGGACGGGTTGTTGGCAATGCCAAAGATTGCGATGCACCAATAGATCAAAAGCGCCGAGCACAAATGAAAGTGACTCGTAAAACCAAAAGCAAACAGGCTGCTCGCAAAGCCAAAAAAACAAAACGTGTAAATCCAGCAAGTAAACTGTTAGGTATGCTTAATAAAATACGTAAGCAAACAGTATCATCAGGTGGAAAAGTACAAAAAGCATACAAACCGCCAAAAACGAGTCTTAAAGGCACAGTAGGTACAAAGAAAACAGTAAAACCAAGAAAATAGGTTGACATAGTTTCATTCACTGTTATAATGATAGTATGGATATTATGATTGATATAGAAACTGTAGGTACAGGTCCAGATGCTTGTATTCTTACAATAGCCGCACAAACCTTTGATCCTTTCAGTATAGGTTACCATAAACAAGATTACTATGCAAGAGTTGATGTTGACAGTCAACCTGACAGAGAAGTTGATGATGCCACAGTAGAATGGTGGGCAACTCAGCCACAAGAAGCACAAAATGAAGCATTCTCAGAAGAAGGTAGAATACCACTAAAACAGGCATTAGAAGAACTAAGCAAGATATGTTTTCACTGCAATCTCACATGGGCAAATGGTACAACATTTGATATGGTTATACTAGAAAACGCAATGAAACAATTAGGCTTGCCTATACCGTGGCAATTTTGGAATGTCAGAGATGCACGAACTGTATATAGTTTGTACCCAGATTTGCCGAAGCCACGTGCAAGTCATCATGCACTCGAAGATTGTAGAAGACAAATAGATTTGCTACAACAAACAATAAAACATCTAAAAGTTACTGGACTTAAATGATAATAGGAATATGCGGATTAATTGGTTCTGGCAAAGGAACAGTTGCTGATATACTGGTAGAGCAAGGATACAAAAAAATTAGTTTTGCTGATAAACTAAAAGATGGTGTAGCCACTATCTTTGGCTGGGATAGAGCAATGCTGGAAGGCGATACCGAAGAAAGTCGTCAGTGGCGTGAACAAGCAGACGAATTTTGGACTGCTGAAACAGGCAGAACAATTACACCTCGTATAGTGCTACAAGAATTTGGTACTGAATGTATGCGAGACGGGTTTTACAATGGCGTATGGGTAAGTCTTTTAAAAAAATATTTGATAGACCATCCAGGAGATTATATAGTGCCTGATGTGCGTTTTCGTAACGAGCAAAATATGATACGCAAACTTGGCGGCAAAATTTGGCAAGTAAAAAGAGGCAAAGATCCTGAGTGGTTTGCCAGAGCTATTTTTGATAATAATAATCCTAAAACAAGCAATCTAATGAGTGGTATTGATGTACACGAAAGTGAGTACAAATGGATTGATGTGAATACTAGATTTGATACTATCTTACACAATGATAGTACCGTAGATGATTTAAAAAGTCTAGTCCTCGACCAAATCTCCAATACGCCAAGGTAGTTCTAGTTTTGTAATCTCAACACTACAGTTTAAACAGACATTCCTTAGATTTGTTAAGTCACAGTTATTCAAATCTCCATCCATATGAAATACCAAAATCTGTGCTCCGCTTTTTGCATAGAAGCCACATCTATCGCAATTTGTTTTTTTCTTAAAACCATTTCTCATCCAACGAGGAGTTATTGGCTGAGCCTTTCTTTTTCGTCTAATACAACTGTCACATCTTGTGCGATAGTGCGTTTTGTTTTCTTTGATATAGTTAACTGCGACTAATCGACGGTTACAAGCACTACAAATAGGTCTATTCATACGGGTATTTAGCAATGTAAACCTTTGCAAAGGGCAGTATATCAGGCAAGAAAATTGATATTCTTATAAATATCAGTAAGAAGATTTTAACACAGAGGAAGTGAAAACATGGCACTAACATCACCAGGCGTAGAAGTCACTATAATAGATGAAAGTAACTATCTACCAGCCGCAACGAATTCAGTCCCTTTTATTTTGATAGCAACTGCTCAAAATAAAGTAAGTGGAGCAGGCGTAGGAGTAGCTGCAGGAACAACCGCAGCAAATGCAAATAAACCATACTTGATTACATCACAAAGAGATTTATCAGCAACATTTGGTACTCCATTCTTTTATAGCACAGCCGCAGGAACAAGTATAAATGGCTACGAACTAAACGAATACGGTTTATTGGCTGCTTATTCAGCACTTGGTATCAGCAACAGAGCTTATGTACAAAGAGCAGACATTGATCTAAGTCAACTTACTGCTACTACAACAAGACCTACTGGCGATCCAGCAGATGGTGCATATTGGTTTGATACAGGTGTAAGTGCATATGGTGCTTTTGAATGGTCGTCAACTACAAATGTTTTTACAAACAAAGTGCCAACTGTAATAACAAATGTAGCAGATTTAGTCGGCGGTACATCAGCTGGTGTACCACTTGATTCAATTGGTAGTATCGGTGATTATGCAATAAACACAACAAATTCAAACAATCCATTGTACTTTAAGTCTCCAGGAAATAGTGCCGCTAGTGTTACTGCTAATTCATGGGTGCTTGTTGGAAGTGATAGTTGGAAAAATTCCTGGCCAACAGTAATTGGTACTGCTACTAATCCAACAATAACTGCTGGTAATAGCATGGTAATCAATGATACAACTATTACTGCATCAGGAACAACATTAACATCACTTGCAAGTGACATAAACACTGCTTCAATAACAGGTATATCTGCTATTGTAAGTTCTGATAACAAATTAGAAATATATGCAGACAGTACTGCAGCCAATGATGGTTCTACTGACGATGGCAATGGTATTGCAATGATAGACGATGGAAACAACTCAACATTGTTGACTGAAGTTGGAATTGCAACAAGTACTTCAAGAGGTGATAAGCCTTATTATGCACCAGTTGTGCATTTTGGACCAAACTACAGCAACCCGCAATGGCAGAGCTTTGACACAGAGCCTCATCCAACAGGTTCAATTTGGTTTAAAACAAACAATGTGAATCTTGGTGCAAACTATGTTATTAAAGAGTATGCAGCAGCAACAGACTCATTCACAACAATTAACAACCCAATTTATGCAAATGATCAGAGTGCATTAAAAGCATTAGATCCAGCAGGCGGTGGAACAAATATTGTAACAGGTTCTTTATATACACAGTATGACAGAGCTGAACAAGATATATTTGAGGCAAAGTTTTTTAGTCGTTACACTACAGGAGCAACTCTTGTTACTGGAACAACAACAACTCCGACATTTACCAATCTTGAAACATTTACAATTCAAGCAAGTGCTAAAAATAGTGATACTCTTACTACTGCGGTTACTGCAACATTAGGTGGAACAAGTGCAACCGACTTTGTTACTGCATTTACTGCCGCTGATGTAGCAAACACAACTGCAAGAGTGTTGTCCACAGGTGCAGTTCAAATTGAACACACCGAAGGTGGTGTAATTGTGCTTAAAGACATAAGTGGTACACCAGTTGCAGATGCAGGAATCAGCACATCGGTTACCACAGGTCAAGTTAGAACAGGTAGCGATAATAATGTAATCCTAAGTAACTGGATTCCATTAGGATTTGGACTTACACCAAGATATACTGCTAGTTCAACTGCACCAAGCATTGATCCAGCAGATGGAACATATTGGTATTACAGTGATACTAATCCAGTAGATATAATGATACAGGATGGTGGAACTTGGAAAGGCTATCAAAATGTTACTAGCGATGCTAGAGGTTTTGACCTAAGTACAACTTCACCAGCTGGTCCAATTATAAGTTCAACTGCTCCAACAAAACAAAGTGACGATACTGCATTGGTATATGGTGACTTATGGATTTCAACGGCTGATCTCGATAACTGGCCTTTAATTTATAGATGGCAAAGTGTTGATTCAGTTGATCAATGGGTATTAATTGATAACTCAGATCAAACTGGACAAAATGGTGTGCTTTTTGCAGATGCACGTTGGGCTGGAAATGGCACTACAGATCCTATAACAGATGATCTTCCAACAATTGAATCTCTACTAACCAGTAACTATGTAGATCTTGATAAACCAAATCCTACACTTTATCCAACTGGCATGTTGTTATACAACACAAGACGTAGTGGATTTAATGTTAAGAGCTTTCAAGTAGATTATTTTAATTCTTCGGACTTTCCATTTTCTACATATGGTGCATTACCAACTGTGAAAGACGCTTGGGTAACAGCAAGTGGCTTACAATCAAATGGTGCTATGTTTGCAGGTAGAAAAGCAGTGAGAGCACTTGTTGTACAAGCATTAAAAGCAAGTGTTGATGGCGCACAAGAATTACGTGAAGAGCAAAAGATCTTTAATCTATTATGTGCTCCAAACTATGAAGAATTAGCAAACAACCTTGTAGCACTAAACAATGAGCGTAACAATACTGGATTTGTTCTAAGTGATACACCTATGCGTTTAGAAGACACAGGAACTGCTATCACTAATTGGGCAACAAATGCCAATGGTGATGGACTGACTACTGCTGATCCATATTTTGGTGTGTTTTATCCAAGTTGTCAAACTACAGACTTATCTGGACAAACAGTTGTTGCACCAGCAACACACATGATACTGAGAACTGTGATACGTTCAGACGATGTAGCATTTCCTTGGTTAGCACCTGCAGGTACACGACGTGGTACTGTTGATAATGCAAGTCAAATTGGATATGTAAATGCTCAAACAGGTGAGTTTGTTCAAACTGCGGTAAGACAAGGTTTGAGAGATACACTATATGAAAACAGTATAAATCCAATTACTTTTATTCCTGGATCAGGTATACTTAACTATGGTAACAAAACAACATTTACTGGTAGTTCACTTGATAGAATAAACGTTGCAAGACTTGTAGCATTTATCAGAGGTAGACTAGAAACAATTGGTAAGAACTTTGTTTTTGAGCCAAACGATACCACCACAAGAGATGAAATCAAAAATGCAATTGAGAGCTTGATGATTGATTTAGTAGCAAAACGTGGTATATATGACTATTTGGTAGTTTGTGATACTTCTAACAACACACCAGCTAGAATAGACGCCAACGAATTATATGTTGATGTTGCTATCGAGCCAGTTAAAGCAGTTGAATTTATCTTCATACCTGTAAGAATTAAGAACACAGGCGAAATTGCAGCTGGTAACGTAGCAAGCTCGGCTGCGGTAACGTAAGAACAAGAAAAAATACAAAATGGAGCTTCGGCTCCATTTTTTTGTGGTCAAAAATAGATAAATAAAATTATAATAAGGAGAATTATAAAATGGCCGTATCATCGCTAACAAGAATGACAGTACCATTGGCGTCAGACCAATCCAGTCCAACTCAAGGACTGTTAATGCCAAAACTAAAATATCGCTACCGGGTGGTATTTGAAAACATGGGAGTGTCTACACCTAGAACAGAACTTACCAAACAGGTAATGACTTTTACTAGACCTACTATAAACTTTGAAGAAATTGAAGTACCAATTTACAACAGTAGAATTTATCTTGCTGGACGTCAAACATGGGACGCTGTATCAGCAACATTCAGAGATGATGCTGGTGGAAATGTTAGTAGATTAGTTGGTGAGCAAATTCAAAAGCAAATGGATACACTAGAACAAGCAAGTGCAAGTTCAGGTATTGACTATAAGTTTGTTACACGTTGTGAAGTACTAGATGGTGGTAACGGAACAAGCACACCTAACGTACTTGAAACATGGGAACTATATGGTTGCTTTTTAGTAAGTGCTAACTATGGTGACTTAGACTATGCATCAAACGATCCTGTAACAATTGAATGCTCATTACGTTATGACAACGCAGTACAGACACCACTTGGAACAGGAATTGGATCTACAGTAGGAAGAACACTGGGTGACGTTGTAACTGGCTAATTAAGTTAGAGGAGTAACTTATGGCTTTTGGTGACGATGTACTCAAAGGATTTTTTGGAAACGACTTTTTAAGAGATTATACACATGCGAGTAAAACATTTCGCAGTAATAACTCGGCGCTTTCTCCACGTCGAAAGTTTTTATTTCATGTAGTCTTCAACATAAATTCATTTTTAATTCCGCAACTACAGGCAGTGTTTCAAGCACAAGATGTTGCAAATCTCAGTTTACTGGTAAAAGAAGTAAAACTTCCTGCTTATAAATTTTCTGTTGACACTATGAATCAGTACAATAGAAAACGTAAAGTCCAAACACAAATAGAGTACGACCCAATTACATGTGTCATGCATGACGATACCAGCGATCTTGCAAGAGAGCTATGGTACAATTATTACGCATACTATTACAAGGATGCAAGTCAAAAATACCTTGATGCGGCAGTGACAAATGGCAGTTTAGGACAAAATGCCAGTGGTGTAGATCCAGGAGCCGCATACCCATATGGATTCAGAGACATTTATACTCAGGATAGAGAAATAAACGATTGGGGCTATATTGGCGAAAGTTATATGGATGGTCCTACTGATACTAGAGGTGGTAAGCCAGCATTCTTTCGAGATATAACAATATTTGGATTTAACGATCATCAGTTTGCAGCCTATGTGCTTGTAAATCCTATTATCAGTGCATTTGAACATGATACCTACAACTACACCGAGGGTGGCGGCATCATGCAAAATACGTTCACTTTTGAATATGAAACAGTCAAATACTATCATGGCGCAATCAATGGTAGTTCACCAGATGATGCTATTCCAAGTTTTGGCAATAATGCAAACTATGATACAACAAAATCACCATTGGCTCGTCCTGGTGCTACTGCTACAATATTTGGACAAAGTGGACTAATTGATGCAGGTGCAGGAATTATTACAGATTTAAGTGCCGGAAATCTTGCAGGTGTTGTTGGAGCAATTCAAAAAGGTGGCACTGCTTATCAAACCTTCAAAGGCAGAGATCTCAATGAAATGTTCAAAACTGAATCGACAAATATCGCTAGAAATGTTATAAAAGAAGATTTACCAGGTGCAGCTAGAGGCAGTGGGTTCTTTCCAAAACAGGCTAGGTTCACACCCGTTAATGAACAAGCCGCAACACTTAAACCTGCTAATACTGGGACAAATCAGAATCCTACCAACTTAAACGGACCAATAACAGTTCCTAATCAAGTTGGTAAAAATCCAAATCAAAGAGGCTAGTATGGCAACAATCAACTATCCAAATCCAGGAACTGATCCAACTGTTAGAGCATTTGATGATTTTTACCAGCGTGAACTTGTAATTGATCAAAATCAATATGATACTGTGTATAGTTTTTTTGCAAGTATTTTTGCAAGTAAAGATCAAGCAGAAAATTTTACACTCAGTGTATTTCAAATCAGTGAAGATAATGGTGAGTCAGTTGAAAATATCCTAAATCAGCTCCGTAACCAAAATACTATACAAATTACTGCTACTCTTGCCTATTATCTAAATAACCAACGCAGTAACACTACTTTACTTGGTATAACTTCAATTTCTACTCCAAATCAGTATACTGCACGCAATATCTTAATATAGGTGAACTATGGCTAACAAGTTCCAACAAGGACCTTACGTAGTTCTAAATCCTCAAAAATATGCAGGAAAAGGTGTGCCCAAGTATAGAAGTGGATGGGAACTTGCGTTTATGCGTTTTTGTGATAGTAACGATCATATTATATCATGGTCTAGTGAAAGTCTAGTAATTCCTTATATAAATCCATTGACTGGAAAAAAAACAAGATATATTCCTGACTTTTTAATACAATACAGAAACAAACATAATAAGGTTGTTACTGAACTAATCGAAATAAAACCAAAAAAACAAAGCGTGCTAGAAAGTAAAGCAAGCAATCGAGATCGTGCAATTGTGGCCATAAATTATGCAAAGTGGGCAGCCGCACAGAAATGGTGTCAGCGTAACGGTTTGATATTTAGAGTGATTACAGAGGATGACATTTTCCGTCAAGGTGGAAAACGAAAATAAGTAAAATGAAGACTTGCGAACTGTGTAACACTAGATTTACTTGCGATCCAAACTACACCTGTTGGTGTATGATCGAACCGTTGGTACCAATTAGCACAGAGTTACATGATTGCGTATGTCCAGAATGTTTGAAGGAAGCACATGACCAAGAAACTAGAAGAACTATTTGATTTGCCGACTGATGAAGGGCTTACTGAAGAAGTAGTGCCAGACAACGTGCCTGAACCAACTCCAGAAAATAACCCAATCATGCAAAATACACTCAGTGAGCTTGATAAAGTGCAAGCGGCACTTCCTCAAGTGCGTGGATTGGAAGCAAGCGATACAGAAATGGACGAACTTGCAGACAAAGCAACCAAAGGTTTTGATGATCTCATGGATCTTGGAATGAACGTCGACAGCAGATGGGCAAGTGATATTTTTGGAGTAGCAAGTACCATGCTCGGACACGCTATAACTGCTAAAACTGCTAAATTAAACAAAAAACTAAAAATGGTGGATTTACAACTTAAAAAAGCAAACCTGGACCAAAAAGCAATATCTAACAATGAAGAGATTGCCACAGGAACTGGTGTTGTATTAGATAGGAATGCACTACTAGATAGGTTGTTAAACAAAGACAAAGAAGAGAAATAAGCTCTATTCTGCTAAATACTGCATAGAAGGAAAATAAGATGAAATCATTTGCACAATACCTTGTAGAAACACGTCAAACATTTGATTATAGAATCAAAATACTTGGTGATGTTGATGCAGAACTAATTAATGCTTTGGAAGAAAAACTCCAACAGTTTGATGTTGTAAGTATGACAGAACCAAAGAGTACTCCAATACAAAAAACCTTACCAGACTTTCCAGAAGCTGAAAATGATAGTATTACATTTATGGATGTGACTTTTAACTATCCAGCAACACCGCCACAGATAACACAGATGGCTGAACTTCTCGGAATGAATCCAAATCATATCATCATACAATCACAAGCGTATGCTGATAGTGTAGAAGAAGAGCGTAAAGGTTATGAAGAGCAACCTGATCCAGTGCTTGGTACTGAAGAAGGTGAACAACCAGAAAGTTCAGAGAGCAAAAAAGCAAGTGAATACTATGCCGCTGATCCGTATAAAAGAGAAGTAGTTGGCAACGAATACTCAAGTGATTTTACAATAGCAGGTGGTACAACTCCTCCAGCAAAATTCAACACAGATACTCCTAATAGTGTAGATAGTCCTATTATGGGTACTAACAAGATTCCGGTCGTAAAAGCCTCCAATGGTAGTTCGGCTCCGGAGAATCGCAAAGACGGCCCTCCGGGTAAAAACAAAAAATAAAAAGGAACCTATAATGGACAATATTTACGACACACTAGCCAAACTAAACAAGGTAGCAAATGCACCTGAGATATATAAAGAAGACAATCAGGCTATGATGAAAAAAGGTCTAGAGGACCTTATGAAGAAAACAAAACTTAACAAACAAGCAGACTATACTCCATTTAGCGACAAACAAAGTCCTGATGGTTTACCAGAGAAGAAAAAAGACAACAAGATGTTTGAAAAAGAGTCTGATGTTGAAAGAGATGATCGTGCCGAAAAAGCCGGACGTGAAGTTGCACATGATGCAAAGTACGATGGTATGAAGCATGCTGGTAAAGATGGTAAAGACGTTACCAAAGATATCGAGTATGATGAGAAGCATGACAAAGATGGAATGCACGAAAACTCGGGTACACTGAAAGATGCAGCCAGACAAGGTGTAATGGCACGTTTAGCAGAACTAGCTGGTCTTCCTGTACAAGAGATTGAAGAAGCCTTAGGCACACCACAAGACGTAGCCGCAAAGATAATGGCAGAAAATCCACTTGATGAAGCAGACGTAGAAGAAGGCAATGAATTTTCAGGTGAAAGAGACAAAGCAATAAAAGCTGGCAAAGACAGTTTTGAAGTTGATGGCAAAACCTATCCTGTTAAAGGTGACAAGAAAAACGAAGCCATCGAAGAAGCAGAACATGATGGTATGCCATCTATGAAAGAAATGAAAGCGTGTGTTGACAAAGGCATGACAGAAGCTGAAATTTGTGAAAAGTACAGTGACTGCGATCAGGATAAAATTAAACTTATGGCTTCAAAGTGCAGTAAAATGGATGAAGGCACTGGAAGTAAAGTATGTGATCAATGCGAAGACGGCAAGGACGAAGACGGTAAAGAATGTTCTGAGTGCGGCGGAACTGGATATCCAGATCTCAAAAAAGAATCAGAAGAAAAAGTAGAAGAAACCACTTCATCTGGTTCAGTTGCAACTTCAGAAGGCGCAGGTAAGCCTTTATATCAAAACGCAAGTGTATACGAAAGCAACGAGATTGTAAAACGTGCAACACAATTGAATGAAGACATGAGCATAAGCGTAAATGCTGGAACAAACGCAGAGCCAAGTATTAATATTAATGCAAGCGGCGAAGAAGCAGCCAAACTAGCTCAATTGCTTAAATTAGCAGGAATGGGCATGGCACAACCAGGATACGGTGAAGTGCAAGTTGACGTAGCAGAAGATCAAGAATTTGCCAATGGTGCAGATGATGAAAACACAATGGATACTGAGTATATGACACAGGACATTGCTGGTGGACTTAACGGACCAAAGAAAATGGCATATCCAAAAGTTGCTGGTGGAGACAACCCAATGTCAGTGCTTGGTGAGTCAGAGCTTAATGAAGTCAGCGAAGATCATCTAATGAAACTATATCAAGAATACAAGGCAAAGTAATGAGTTTAAAAAAGTACATACCAGAAAGTGAAAGAGCAGTTGCATTTCCTATTACAGGTGATGTGCTTGAAGTTGTTGTTAGAGAAGATTTTGATGACGAAATTGCTATAGACTTTCCTGTAGTTGAACACAGTGATGATAGTATTACACTACATTTAGATGAATATGCGTATGGTATACTAGAAGACTGTAACTATGTGGGTGACGACACAGATGGAGTTATTGATCCACCTTCAGAAGAACTAGACGAAGGCATAGTTAAAGTAACTAATATCAAATGGGACGCTGAAGATGATGTAAGTGATTTAAGTACAACTATGACAGTTCCTGTTCCAGTTGGACTAGACGATGAAGATACAGAAGAATTTATTGCAGACTATCTAACAAATAAAACTGGCATTACACATGATGGTTTTAGAATTGCAGAAGCTAGAGTAAAGGAAAGCAGTAAAAGCCAGTATCGTGCTATTACAAATGAAGGCACACTACTAGAACGTATTAAAGATGGTAAAATATACTGTCCTGATGCTTGTTGTGGTGTTAAGGTAATGGACTGTACTTGTGGTGCGAAGTGTCCACATTGTAATTGTAAACAAATACAAAAACTTGCAAGCGATATAAAAATGTTCGAAGAGCAAGCAGATCTTTACAAACGTATGGGCATACCATCAAGTGCTGAATATTACACACGCAAACTTACAGAAGCAGTTGAACAAACTGAAAAACTCATCGAAGATGTTGAAGATGTAGAAGCAATGATTACACGCAGGATTATGAATCATCCTGAGTTCTCAGACATGGTTAGACAGTATGGTATCGAGCAAATTACACAAGCAATTAGAGATACTGCTGAATTCCATGGCGATGACGATGACGAGATAGGATCAAGCGATATCAGTGCAATGGTTAACGACACTATTAGAAGTTTGAAGCGTGTAGTTGAAGCAGATATAGCAGAAGCAGAATATCAAGGACGTAAAGTTGAACTTAATAAGCCTATGCAAGGTGATGTCAAAAAGTTTAAAGTATATGTGAAAGATCCAAAAACAGGTAATGTGAAAAAAGTGAACTTTGGTCACGGCGGAACCAGCGTCAAGGGCAAATCAATGCGTATAAGAAAAAACAATCCTAAAGCACGTAAGAGTTTTAGAGCTAGGCACAACTGCGATAATCCAGGACCAAAGACGAAAGCACGTTATTGGTCCTGTCGCAAATGGTAATGAAATTATGCGTAGCTACGAATTTATCACTGAACGCAGAGGAACTAGCCTAAAACAAGGAAAAATACCTCATCATGTTGAAAAAGCCTCCCCAGGAAGTTTAAAAAACAACGGATACTACGATCTGTATCGTGCCAGTCTTGCAATGGCTTCAATGGACAAAGACGGAAATGCTGAACATGAAATGGACAACGCTTCATGGTTGGCTGGTGATGGGTATGTAGGAACCTACACAGACGAAGAAGAAAAACTAGCACAGAACGCTTTCAAATCAATTGGATTGACAGCTAAAAAAAGAACTGCACAAAAAGGCAGCAGTGAACTTCCAGCAGTGAATACAAAAAGTCCAGTGGTTGCATTTAAAGGTTATCCTAGGTAATGGCAGCTAATGGTATATCTACACTGGAGTGGAAAAGAGATAGACAGATTGCCAAATTGGATCTTGCAGTGATAAACAGAGCCGCAACACAACCTACTAGATCAGATCAATATAATTTAGAATTACTACCAGCAGTCTATGCAGTAGATAATAATAATCAAGCAGATAGAATAAAACAAAATCAGAGTGAGCTTGGACGACCATGGTTGACGCCACAGTATACTGAGAGCGGACTAGTTACTTATTATAAACCTAACAGAGAACTTAGCGGTGGTGCTATAGTTGATCAAAGTGGCGAAGGAAATAATGGTACTCTTGTAGGAGCAACCGTCGATGTAGATAATGGAATATTTACACTTGATGGAGTCAACGATTACATACGATCAGCAAACTTATACAGTGATATAGGAAATCCAGACACGTTCAGTGCAGGTGTATGGGTATATCCTACTGCTGCTGGAGTAGTAATGCAAGTCTCAAGTACCGCTACACCAGGTGTGTCTTATCATTTCAGTGCTTTAGAATTTGTTGGTGCGGTAAATCCTGTGCCCAACTTTGGACTTTGGAATGGCACAGGCATCACAAAAGATACCGGATCAGCATTGAATTATAACACATGGTATCACATGGTTATTACCTATAATGGTACTACACTAAAAGGTTATATCAATGGCGCAGAGGTTGCAAGTGCAAATGTAACATATGATTCTCCACACGATGATGGTGAAACAACACAGTATCTATTATTCGGTGCTGGTACAATAACTAACATGGGCGACGGTACTTACTATAATGGCAACATGGGCGAAATTAGAGTATATAGTGATGCACTAACTGCACAAGAAGTTGCAAATAACTTTAACAGCACCAAATCGGCCTACGGACTTTGATAGATAATGGCAAATTATAATCCAAACAGCACAAACTACGTTCACAGCTACGAACCAAACACCGAGAACCTGGTCAAGGCAATGGACTACAATGCTTCGGGACAACCCATTGTGCGTACATCAGGAGACCTCTACAGTTGGGGTATAAACATATCCAATGGTGCTGTAGACGGTGTTAGCTACATTGAAAAGTTTGGACGAAACGACACACTAAGTGGCAATATCGAAACCATCTGGGATGGGAGCAATGTATACACCTACCTTACAAGTTCAAGTAGTGTTTATGTAACCAGCAGTGACGGCAACGATACACCTGCAGGCACAGGCGCCAGACAAGTTGAAGTACAAGGACTTGATGAAAACTATGCACTAGCCACAGAAACCATCGACATTGATGATGGTGCAAGCAACACAACATTTATCAGAGTGTTCCGTGTAATTGTTACCAGTGTAGGCAGTGGTGGACAAGCCGCAGGTACTATCAGTGTGCGTAGTGCAAGCGGAGGTGGCGGCACACTCCTTGCTCAGATACTAAAAGTAGGCACAGGTGGCGGAGCCAGTCTTGGACAGACTTTCATGGCAATATACACAGTACCGGCAGGATATACAGCCTATATTACACAATGGACCATTGGCGCTGGTGGACAAAATGCTGATACTACTGCTTTACTTGTGTGTAGACCATTTGGGGGTGCTTTTAACAGCAAAGACATTGTTACCAGTGCAGGAAGTCAATACAGCAAAAACTATATTGTACCGTTGAAGTTTACAGAAAAAACTGACATAGAAGTTCGTGCTTTCACAAGTAGTTCAGGAAACGATTGTAGTAGTACGTTCAATCTTATCATTATAGATAACACCTACATCAATCCATAATTCACCATAAATACGTTGAGGGGAAAAAATGGCATCAGCACTTACATTTAGAAAAGGCGCATACTATCCAGCTACCACGCAAGGATTTACATCCAGTGGAGCCAGCCAACAAAGTGGTGCATTACAATCCACAACAAACATTATACGCATTGCAGTCAATCAAGATACCTATATTGAAATTGGCACATCGCCAACTGCTACATCAAACAGCCTAATGATGCCAGCAGGCAGTGTTGAATTTTTGGTTGTTGAACCAACATATCTTGTAGCATTTTTACAAGTTACAGCCGCAGGCAGAGTAAGCATCACAGAACTTGGAGCAATCTAATGGTTAATCGGGTCTTTAAGTCCCGGGGCCTAGGAGTGCTTAACAACTCATACTCACCTGGAGCACCAGCTGAACCAAATCCTGGAGATATTGTTCCTGACGCTCCATTGGTGCTTGAAATTTGGTATGATGCTGCAACCAATGAATACTTTCAGCCTACAAATCCCAGTGATGGCGACGGTATAACACAATGGAACGACCTTTCGGCGTATGCACACAACTTGAACCCTGTTGTTGGCGGCCCAGGAGGAAGACCAAACTACAGAACTAATCAACTTAACAGCCTTGGTGCATTGGAATTTGATGGCTCGGATGCGTGTAGCAGTAATCCAGCAACATGGTTACAAAATCTCACTGGTGCTAGTATGTTTATTGTTAGTAGATTTAGCAACGGTAGTAGCGGAGTTATTGAAACACAAGCACAATCCGACTGTGGTGATATGGGCTACGGTAAAAATGCAGCCAATGAATATGAATTGTACATGATGACTGGCCAAGTAGGTGCAATGAGTGCTACACCAACTACACCTGTTGGAACAGACAGCAGCTATCATATACAATCAATCATTTTTGATGGCACCGGCGCAACTGATTCTGACCGATTGAAATTTAGACTAGATGAAAGTGATGTTCCACTTACCTATACTGATCCAGTACCTTCTGCATTTGGCGGCATCTGTAACAGTTTTATTGTTGGCAGTGATTATCAAGAAGAACTTGGAAATCAGTTTACAGGATTTGTTGCTGAACTGGTTTTTTATAGTAGAACTCTGACAGCAAGCGAAATATCTGGTCTTGAAACATACTTTGCTAACAAGTGGGATTTATAATACTTAATAAATACTCCTATAACAGGAGCATAATATGTATGAGTATAGAGCAACAGTAATAAAAGTTGTAGATGGTGACACAGTTGATGTAGATATCGACTTAGGATTTGGCATAGTGCTATCAGATGAGCGTGTTCGTATAATGGGCATAGACACACCAGAATCAAGAACAAGAGACAAAGAAGAAAAAAAGTTTGGGCTTGCCGCCAAAGCAAGAGTAAAACAACTACTAGGGAAAACCTGCGTTCTCAAAACACAAATAAACAAAAACGGCGAAGATATGAAAGGCAAGTTTGGACGTATCTTAGGCGACTTTAGTGTGTACGACGGTGCTACAGATACATGGCGTATGCTTACTGAAATTCTTGTAAGCGAAGGACACGCAGTACCTTATCATGGACAGAACAAAGAAGACGTACAAAAAGCACACCTAGCCAATCGAGTTAAGTTGCTTGAAGATGGCGTAGTAACATGATTACAGGCATAAATTTTGGCGGACTTGAAAAACCAAAACCAAAGCCAACACCCAAGGTTGCTCCTTTACCAGCTGAGTATCTACAACCAAAATCAAATAACAAAATAAAAAACCGTTCTCCAAAGTCCATATAAGTAATGGTATGGAACAAGAGAAAAAGTATTGTGCAGCCCCATGGCGTAGTCTGCATTTAAATTTTGAAGGACAAATAAAAACCTGTTGTGCCGCTAATCCAAACATGCTAGGAAAGCATGATGATGGATCAATTGAATCAATTTTACAAAGCGATACTCTTAAAGAAATAAAAAAGTCAATACGTAACGGAGTATTGCACGAAAAATACTGCGACGGTTGTATACGCCGAGAAAACATTACAGGCGAAAGCGAAAGACATTGGCACAACAATGTAAGCGAAGATTTTGATGTTGCAAATGCCAGTCTTGATGAACACAAACCCGCATTGATTGATGTACGCTGGAATAATACTTGCAATTTAGCATGTACCTATTGTAGTTCAGTTTTTAGTACTAAATGGGCAAGTATAATCGGACAAGGTAATAGTCATACAATCAACAAGCAAGAGCAACAAGTAATTGATTATATCAGCAAACACAAAGATTTTGTAAGAGAAGTCGCAATGGTAGGCGGTGAACCGTTAATGATGAAGGAAAATGATAGACTTTTAGATATCTTGCCTTCAGACGTCCAAGTGACACTAATAACAAATTGCACTGTAGATTTTGATCGATTTCCAGTACCAAAAAAGTTACTTGCAAGAGATAATGTCAGTTGGAGTATGAGTTTCGATAACATCGGAGAAAGATTTGAATACGTCAGGTGGGGTAGTTCTTGGAAACAAATGGACAAAAATATTACCACTGTTGCAAACAAAATAAAAAACTCTTCACATGGCGGAGGAATACATGCAGTTTATAATATATACAACTGCACAAAAGTTTGCGAACTAAAAGAATATGCACTTAAACATAACTTATCTATTACTTGGCAGGTTGTATGGGGCGATCACCTTGACCCTAGTCAACACAACGACCAAATAAGACAATTGGCAATTGACGAAATACATAGATACCGAAAACTACATGTTGGATCAAACAGACCTTCTACAAATCGTGAATTGGACTTTTTATCTGGAATCGAACAACAACTTATAAAAGGTAATACAGGTGAAGCTACTTCTCATGGTATAAAAGAACTTTTGCCGCCAGATAATCTTACACGCAGTAAAGAATTTATTGAATTTACAGAAAAATTAGAAACAGAATGGCATCCTGATCAAAAAGGACAGTTTGAAAAACTGTGGCCTGAGATTGCCCGAGCACTATAAGTACTAGTATGGTAGCAAGACAAGAAGATGGGGTATTAGTAAAAACTCCTTATAAAAAACAAGAATTCACTGAACAACAACTAGACGAGTTTATGCGTTGTGCTGATCCAGAAACTGGCCCAGAGTACTTTATGCGTAACTTTTTCTTTATTCAACATCCTGTACAAGGAAAGTTGCAGTACGATCCCTGGGAGTTTCAAGAACGTTTAATAAGCACATATCACAACTATAGATTCAGCATATCAATGATGCCTAGACAAACTGGTAAAAGCACAAGTGCGGCTGGATATCTCTTATGGTATGCAATGTTCAAACCTGATAGTACAATATTGGTTGCGGCACACAAATATGCAGGTGCCCAAGAAATCATGCAACGTGTAAGATACAGCTATGAAGCATGTCCTGATCATATACGTGCAGGTGTAACCAGTTATAACAAGGGCTCAATAGAATTTGATAATGGAAGTAGAATAGTAGCACAAACCACAACTGAAAACACAGGACGAGGTATGAGTATAACCTTGTTATATTGCGATGAGTTTGCATTTGTAAGACCAACTATCGCCAGAGAATTTTGGACTAGTATATCGCCTACATTGTCAACAGGTGGTGGTGCGATTATTACCAGTACTCCAAACAGTGATGAGGATCAATTTGCATTTATATGGAAAGGTGCTAATAAAACTGAAGACGAATTTGGAAATACTAAAGAACTTGGCATCAATGGTTTTAAGGCATATAGAGCATACTGGCGAGAGCATCCTGACAGAGACGAAGATTGGGCAACTGAACAACGTAACATACTTGGGATTGAACGTTTTCGACGAGAGATGGACTGTGAATTTATTATATCAGACGAAACACTTATATCTCCGACAAAATTAATTGATCTGGAAGGTTTACTTGAACCATTATACAAAACTGGACAGGTACGTTGGTATAAACGTCCGCAGAAAGGTAAAATATATGTAGTTGCACTAGATCCTAGTCTTGGTACAGGCGGAGACCCTAGTGCTATACAAGTTTACGAAGCAAACTCAACTACACAAGTTGCAGAATGGAGACACAACAGAACGCCAATCACAGAACAAATTAGAATTATGGTTGAAATAGTCAAAGAAATAAATTCTACTGTGCAAGAGCCACAAAGCGTTTATTATAGTGTTGAAAACAATACAATAGGCGAGGCCGCTTTGTTGTGCATCGAACAGTACGGAGAACAAAACATTGAAGGATACTTTCTCAGCGACAGCAGTGTAGTAAGTGCAAGCGGAAGAAGATATCGTAAAGGTTTTAATACCACAAACAAAAGTAAAATTGCAGCCTGTGCCAAGTTAAAAACACTGGTTGAAACAAACAAGATGACAATAAGCTCTCCTAGTTTGATTGGAGAATTGAAGAACTTTGTTGCTCACGGTACAAGTTATGCTGGCAAGCCTGGCGAGACTGATGATTTAGTGATGAGTACGCTTCTGGCGATTCGTATGCTCCAGGTTCTTACAAGTTATCACAAAGAACTTGATTCACACCTTACAGATTTTAGCGAGGAAACATTAGAACCTATGCCGTTTGTGGCAATGTTTTAATAAATACGTACATGGCACAAGAAAACACAGCATCACAACAAATTTATGATTTGTTAGTTACTAGAGACTTAGATCCTAAGAGCTTGGATTCAATGGGTAAACCTACAGTAAATCCGAGAGAAGCGGATTTGTTTAGTTTCAATTTTTCTGTTAACGGAAATGAATACGGAACAGTTGTAGTATTAATAAATGGAGACAATGACTTAGAAGTCTACTATGGTGACAACTTAGGCAAAGGTATGGATCCTGGCGATAAAGGTGACTGGTATGATTTTCTTGCAATGCTTAGACAAACTGCAAAACGCAACCTGCTTACATTCAGTTTGAACAACATGAACAAACTGAAGTATCAAATGGCCAGCATGGCAGACATAAGCGAAAGCCTTATTATGGAAGCATGGAAAGCTCAAGGTAAAAGCAAGAGCTATAGCAACCAGCCAGGCAAAGCAAAAGTAGTGATACAACATTCACGAGCTATTGGTGAAGGTGAGCAACGCTTCAGAAACATTGCGGCACTATTTGTTGAAAATGCACAAGGTGAAAGATTTCGCATGCCTTTTGAAAGTATTGCTGGTGCTAAAGCAATGGCACGTCACGTAAGCGAAGGCGGTACACCATATGATGCATTTGGACAGTACATTAGCGAAACCATAAATGAAATAAAAACACTAGGAAAGTTTGTAAGAGCAAGTCGCAGTAATGCATTTGCACAAAACGAACAAGCATTGGGCATAGTAGAAGATGCAGTAAAGCATTATGCAGATCTAAAACGCAAAGCCAAGAAGATGATTGGCAAACGTGGATACAAAGAAATATTTGCCACATATGATCCAGCAGTAGCAACAGAATTAGACGAAACAATCGAAAGTGTAAGAGAAGTATTTGTAAACAGTGCAGTTGATAGCCGTATCGAAGAAGCATTGCCTATACTAGCAAAAATAAAGGAAAGCACAATGAAAGAAGCAAACCAATTTGAAAACTGGACCGACCAAATAATGGAAGGTACATGGGCATTGCCAGAAACTGCAGAAGACATGGCAAGGCTACAAGAGCTTATGTCAAAGCCTCTACCATGTGGACCTGATGGCGAGTATGCTTCAGAACAACTTTATGACTTGATTGGCGATGACAGTTTGTTTGATGACATTGGTGAACTAGCAGACAAAGATCCAGATGCAGATTGTAGAGAATTAGTAAAGGCACGTGCTCAGGAACTTGGTGTTGACATAGATGTTAACGTAAGTGAATCACCTACACAAGAAGAACCAGCAAGTGGATATGAACAAGGACAGGCCAATGCAGCCGCAGGCAAGCAACGCAGTTTAGAAATGGGCATGGGCGGACAAGATGTAGTGAAAACTGCTGGTGGTTCAGACATTGAAGAAGGCTACAGCGATAAAATTATTTTCAAAGGCAAAGAAATAGACCAAGACACTATCGAATATGATATGCAGGACTTTGATGATTTAATTTTTGTTCTTGAAGATGGCATAAAGTATACCGACGGTACACCAGTTGCTGAAGAAGACTATGATGCACTACATGAAGAATATGATCTGGCTGAATGGGTACGGATTGACTATATGGATAGAGTTGCACCTCAATATGAGGGCATGGACAGTTTTGTCAATCCAAACGACCAAGATGGAACTGACAACGAAAAACCAGTTGACATGATGGCCCAGGACGATTTGGATTCCGAAGACATGACTGAAGACGATACCGACTACATGAGTGCAGATGAACTTAAAAGAGAATTGATTAGCGACCTTAATCACTTATACGACCAAGCGTCTACAAATGACTTTACCGACAATGATCATATCTTAGATGAAATGGGCGACTACTTTAAGGACATGCATGCAAATGCCGACGATGTAACATTAGACGTGTATAAAATGGCCAGAGATTTAGTCGACGCAGAACCAGCTGAGGTTATACAATTCGCCGAAAAAGGAATCAAAGCATTAGGTGGTATAATAGAAGATGCTCAAATGTCAGATATGCGTAGGCTTAGTGGACAGGTTGTTGAAAAGAAGCATGTGACGACAGAAATACAAGATATCGACACTGGCAAAGAAGCACTCAAAGCAGAACGTGATCCAATGCTTGAAAGAATTCTTTACCTCGCAAAAGGTTAACAAACTCAACCAAAATCTTTGACTATTCCTGTGCATGTGCTATTATTAGTCATGTTTAACTTTTTCACAGATAAAAACTCACCTTTAGATATTACTGTGCTAAATAAAAGTGCAAGTAATGTAGTTGCATTATTTGTTGACAAACATAAACAGGCAAATGATAGAGTAGTAGTTGCTACTCGTAGGCAATAGGAGAAGAAAATGGCTTCATTAGCAGAAATAAGAGCTCGCCTTGCAGCGGCAGATAACAAGCAAGGCAACCAAACAAGCGGCGGCGATAACGCAATTTACCCACATTGGAATATGAACGAAGGCGATAGTGCAACTCTACGTTTCCTTCCTGATGCAGACAATTCCAACACGTTCTTTTGGATTGAACGTGCAATGATCAAACTCCCATTCAATGGAATTAAAGGACAGATGGACAGTAAGAGTGTTCAAGTACAGGTTCCTTGTGTTGAAATGTGGGGCGATACTTGTCCAATCCTAACAGAAGTACGTCCTTGGTTTAAAGATAAATCACTAGAAGACATGGGTCGTAAGTACTGGAAGAAACGTAGTTATATTATGCAAGGATTTGTAAGAGAAAATCCTATAGCAGATGACAAGTCAGATAAGTCTATCAGACGTTTCATAATTGGACCACAGATATTCCAAATTATTAAAAGTGCATTGATGGATCCTGAATTAGAGGAACTACCTACAGATTATGCAAGAGGTTTAGACTTTAGAGTAAGCAAAACTTCTAAAGGTGGTTATGCTGACTATAGCACAAGTAAATGGGCAAGGAAAGAAACTGCATTAACTGAAGCAGAAGCCACTGCTATTGACTCACAAGGTTTATATAATTTAGGTGACTTCCTACCTAAACGTCCAGGTGAAGAAGAACTAAAAGTGATGAAAGAAATGTTTGAAGCATCAGTAGATGGCCAGGCATATGATATTGATCGTTGGGGGTCATACTTTCGTCCAGCAGGTATGCAAAAGCCTGAAGGATCAGCAACAGCTCCAGCAATGGCGGCGGCTGCATCAGCAACAGTACAACCTGTAGAGGTTAGTGCACCAGCACCAACCCCGGTAGCAGAAACAGTGGCTCCTGCTCCGGTTGCTACACCTGAAGAGATGGGTGCAACTCCAACTGCACCAGTCCAAACACCAGCTTCCCCTTCTGGTAGTGGACAGAAAGCCGAAGATATACTTGCTATGATTCGTAGCAGACAGTCTTCATCTTAACGGCAAAGGAGGGCAAGGTTTTTTCCTTTCTCCTTGCCCTCATTCTTTTTCATGTTACAATAAGTAAAATTTTAGATAGGAGAAGACATTGGGTAAACCATTTGATGTAAGCAAGTTTCGTAAGGATATTACAAAAAGCATTGACGGATTGTCTATTGGCTTTAACGACCCAACAGACTGGATTTCAACAGGCAACTATGCACTTAACTATTTGATAAGTGGCGATTTCCACAAAGGTGTTCCACTAGGAAAAGTTACAGTATTTGCAGGAGAGTCTGGTGCAGGTAAAAGTTATTTTGCAAGTGGAAATATTGTCAAAGCCGCACAAGCTCAAGGTATTTTTGTTGTTTTAATTGATAGTGAGAATGCACTTGATGAATCGTGGTTACATGCACTTGGTGTAGACACAGATGAAAGCAAGTTATTAAAACTTAGCATGAGCATGATCGACGATGTAGCAAAAACAGTTAGTACATTTATGAAAGACTATAAGGCATTGCCAGATGGAGAACGTCCTAAGGTATTGTTTGTGATTGACAGTTTAGGTATGTTGCTAACACCAACAGATATTAACCAGTTTGATAGTGGAGATTTAAAAGGTGACTTGGGTAGAAAACCAAAAGCACTAACTGCACTCGTAAGAAATACTGTAAACATGTTTGGTAGTTACAACGTTGGTATGGTATGTACCAATCATACCTATGCATCACAGGATATGTTTGACCCTGATGATAAAATTAGTGGTGGGCAGGGCTTTATCTATGCATCAAGTATTGTTGTTGCAATGCGTAAACTAAAACTAAAAGAAGACGAAGATGGCAACAAGATATCACAAGTTAAAGGTATACGTGCCGCATGTAAGGTTATGAAAACTAGATATGCAAAACCATTTGAATCAGTACAAGTTAAGATTCCATATGAAACAGGTATGAATCCATATAGCGGACTTGTAGATTTAGCAGAAGCAACAGGCTTGTTAACCAAGCAAGGAAACAGATTACGTTTCCTAACTAGCGACAATCAAGAGATACTACAGTTCCGTAAGGCTTGGGAACGCAACGAAGATGGTTGCTTAGACAAGGTTATGCTAGACTTCAACAAAATGGAACAAGAGCTAAGTATTCCTGAAGAAGTAGTAGTAGAAGAATTAGATGAGCAACCAACAGAATGACAATTTATCTCAGTTTGACGTTTTATATATAGAAAAAGTAAAATATTTTCTAGAACAACCCATAAATCAACTGTACCGCGAACTTGTAAAATACAAGAGAGAATACTACGAACCTAACCAACGCATAGTGTTTGTGGATTCGGTCCCTGCCATCAACACAAAGCCGTTTTATAACTATCTTAACCGTATCTTAAATCATCTTGATATTGATGAATGTTTTGTGCATATTGAATATGAAGGCAATGAAACTGTTGTAAATCCTACAAATTTTGATATTCCAGAAACCATCTGTGTAAATCCATGGATAATGCTAGAAATTAGAAATGAAGGTAATTTAGCTCCTTGTTGTAGGTATAAAGAAGATAACTATCCAAATGTTAAAACAGTATCGGTTAAGGATATAGATTTTACTGATTTGAGACAACAGTTCTTAGAAGGCAAGAAACCAACAGCTTGTGCAAGTTGTTGGAAAAATGAAGAACACGGTGCTAAAAGTCAGAGACAGAATGATGCATTTGTTTACAGAGATAAAATTTTTGATATAGACTACAACAATACAAAAAGTCGTAACCTAATTGGTTTAGATATTAAAATTAACAAAACATGCAATCTAAAATGTCGAATGTGTGGACCTGCCCTTAGTAGTAAATGGGCAAATGAAGTCTCTCAACATAAAGAATCCTATCCGCAGTTTTCATCGGTAGAACTGCTGAAGAATGAATGGACTGATGTCAACGGTTCAAAAATTTGGAAAGATCTTGAACACATTACTAGTGATTTATTGCACCTAAATTTTTCAGGAGGCGAACCTTTACTTGACAAGACACACTCTACCCTGCTACAATACTTTGTAAACAAACAAAGAAGCAGTTATATATCGCTACATTACAATACCAATGCTACAACATTTGCATCAAATTTAATGCCGTTATGGAGTCATTTCAAAGAAGTTGAGTTAAGTTTTAGCATAGATAACACAGGGAAAAAGTTTGAGTATGAAAGATATGGAGTGAGTTGGAAAACAATAGTAGATACAATTGAAAAATATAAAAAATCAACAGACACAGTTCTAAATTTGAATGTATGGAGTACAATAACAACACTTAATATACTCGACACATACACATTATTTAAGTTCTGTAGAGACCAAGGACTACCAGTATTGTTTAACGTGTTGCATTATCCTAAACGTCTAAACATTTTATTGTTTAACAAAACGCAAAAGCAATATATAACTGATAAATTATTGAACATTCAGGATAATGAATTTCAAAAGATAATAGAACCAATTATAGCATTAATGAATAGTTCAAGTATGCCAATAGATACTACAGATATGATTAACTTTTTGACTGTCACTGATAAAATAAGACAACAAGATTTCAAACAGACGTATAAAGAGCTAACTAGTATATTATAAGTAGACTGAACAAACAGAATAGGAGACAAAAATTGTCATTAGAAATAGCCGCTTTGGTATGGAAACAAACACGCCAATTTATTCACGATACAGATGACATTAGAGAAGCTGCTGATCATGTTGTTGAAGCTTTAATAGGACAACATAGTGCTGAAGAATTAAGAGAAGCATTTAAATTTGATGGTGCGATAAAACTTGCTGTTGCTAATTATCTTGGAGAAGCAGAAGAAGATGATTTTGAAGAAGAGGAAGAAGATGAACTGTTAAATCAGTATAACGACGATGGCGAATTTAACTATGATGATTATTAAGACAGTAAGATGAAGAATATTGAGATAGTAAATTCTAATAATCTTTATAAATGGGCTAAAAATTTTAAACGAATTCAAGATAGATTTTATGATGGCAAATACAAATTGCGTCGATTACAACAAATAGAAGATTTTGTAAAACTTAATGGTTTTTGTAGAGTATATCATATAGAAGAAGTTTTACTTGATTTAGATATTCCAACAGTTGATAATATCACTGACAGTGATTTGATATTAGTTACTCATCAAGGATATGGAAGATACCCTTTAACAGGTATCATTGAACAAATACAAAATTGGCTGAATAATTGCAGCCATCTATATTTTTGTTTAAACAGGCATTATTTAAACATCAACAATCAAAGACTACATTATAATGTACCTGAAGATTTTCAACAAGCAATTACATATTGGTTACAACATGAGTTACAAAATTGTGTAATAGTTGATATGAGTCGAGATTATATAGATCTTGGTAAACACTTTACCTGGAGTTGTCCAGACCGACATTTTTACATTAGGAAGATTAAATGAAGTTGATTGAAAATTTTTCTGATTATGAAATGGCCCATACTGATAACACATTAAGTAACAAACACAATTATATACGTTACCGAATCGGTCGATTGAAGCATGAATTTTGGCTTAAAAGTCGTAAAAGTTCAACAAAAGTTTATATCGACGAGTATGACAAACACATAATTGAAAACCTGCAACCTGGACCTACATGTTATTTTGGAAGTGCAGGCTATTATGTTGAAGACATTGTATCAGACCTAACTGTAATAGAAACACATCCAGTGGTAAAAACATTTTATCCTAATGCTGTTATTGTAAATGATAGAAGTGATATTGGTAACCTTTATCCTGACAAATTTAACAATTTTGTTGTGATGAACAATAGATCAGACTTATGGGCAACTTTGTATCCAAACGATTTAGACATACCTTGTTTACAGTCTTACTTTATTGAATACAAACGAGCAATGAAACCAGGCTGTAAATTTTTCTATAGCTTTAGAGATACACAAATACCTTGTTGGAATAGACTAAGTGTTAATCACTATGATTATTTTTATGACTTTGGATTTGCTTGTAAAAAAATTGGTTTAGATTTATTATGGCATGATATTCAATTTGTAGAAAAAAACAAACAACCCGACGGTTCATATGATATATTAGAAAATCCAGACACAACCAATGGAAACATAAAATTTATGTTCGAAAAGAAATTTTAATGGACATTGTACTGTACATGGGAGGATGTTGTGGAGACATTGTTACCGGACTGATTGATTCAAAAGGTGTTAGTATAAAATCAAACAGATGTGTTATCCTTAAGGAAAGAGCAAAACTAAAACGTAGTTTTGTATTTGACAATGATGCAGAAAAAGATGCTTATATTGCTAATGCAAGCAGGTATTGGCTTAGTTTGCCTAGTCATGACGCTGATTACCACATACAAAATAAGCATTCTTATTTAGGTATTGTGTGCAGTGATTTGAAAACTTCAATGTGGGCAGCAACAAGGTTTCGCAAACTACACAGTGATACAGTTTGGGAGAGAATGAGTAAAGCATGTGGCGCAAAAACCATTGAAGAATATGCTCAACTAATAATGGATTTTAGTAACATGATCAAACCATCTGCGTATAAAATTATTGAATTGGCTGATATAGTTGAAGGAAATGTTTTAGAAAAGTTAAAGGAGTTGACACAGTTAGATGATTGTGCTACAATACTTTATAATCAATGGTTAATGGATGCCACTAAGTGAGCCAATATTATAATAAAATTGTAAACAACCTTTCAGAGATTCCTGGGTTTCTCACTTATTATGAGCATGAGTTGGAAATAGCCAAGAGTGAATGTAGAGTAGGCGGACTTGTTGAAAAAAATATTAAAGCATTGCCAGGACTCACTGAACATCGGTTCAATCAACTGCAAGAAATTGAAGCAGTACTAAACTTTCTAAACATTAAACTTAGGCAGATAAGACGCAAACACTTTCAAAAATATTTGGAAGGATATGCAAGAGCACTTACCAGTCGTGATGCAGAAAAATACGTTGATGGCGAAGACGAAGTAATTGACTTCGAAACATTAATTAACGAGGTTGCTCTACTGCGTAATAAGTATCTTGGCATAATGAAAGGCTTAGATACTAAACAATGGCAACTAGGGCATATTGTACGTCTTAGAACTGCCGGAATGGAAGATGTACAGGTATAACAATGAACAGTAGTTTTTCAAGTTCCGAAGAAAAATTTAATCACTGCTATGAAAATATTATCAAATATCTATATGAATACGACGACTTCATGGAAAGTGTTGGAACTGTTGTTGGCATTGGAAGTGATCCAGAAGCACTGGATATACAATGGTGGGCAAACGCAGTCACTAGAGATAAGCAAAAGTTGCCACTTAATATCAAGTGTACAATTGTAAATGACCTCGACAAACTAAACGTCAAGCACAATAATATTGCTTTTCAAAGAGAAAATGTGAACTCTATCACACGACCAAAAAAAAATTTTGATATTTTATGGGCATATGATGTACTACAGTATCAAACCAATCCATACATGACATTAAAAAATTGGTGGCACATTGCAACTACAGATTCGATGTTGGTTTTATCAGTACCGCAAACAACCAATATAGAATACAACAAGCAAGAGTTCCATGCCAGAATGGATCACAAATATAATTTTACATTGCCTATGTTGATCTATATGTTGAGTGTAAACGGTTGGGATTGTAGATCTGGATTTTTCAGAAAGGAAATCAACGATCCTTGGATACACATACTCGTGTATCGAAGCAATATTGAACCAATGGATCCAGACAAAACAAACTTATATAGCATTGCAGAAGATACACAATTACTTCCTGAATGTGTAGTTCAAAGTATTACCAAATTTGGTCATCTACGACAAAGAGATTTAGTACTACCATGGATAGATAAAAATCTTACAATAATGGAGAATCATTGATGAAAGCAGGCAAAATATGGGGTTCTACAGAATTGATACACGCAAACGGAGTATTAGAGTTTCATCGCATTGAATACAAAGCAGGTTTTAAATGCAGTGAGCATGAACACAGATTTAAATGGAATGGTTTTTTTGTTGAGTCTGGAAAAATGATTGTAAGAGTATGGCAAGATGGTGAACAACAAGGGTTGGTTGATGAAACAATACTAGGTCCTGGAGATTTTACACAAGTTAAGCCAGGCAAGATACATCAGTTCGAAGGTATAGAAGATGGTGTTGCATTTGAATTATACTGGGCCGAGTTTAATCATGATGATATACAAAGAAGGACCATTGGATCTAAATCCTAATGAAAACAAATGTTTTTTTAAAAATTGATAGAGATGTTCCTCATACACTTTTGTGTTTAAGATTCTGGTTGGAAACATTTAAAAACTACAAAACTTTTGTTTTATGCGACAACAAAGCACTCTCAGAAAAACTACACAATTGTTTTGCTTATGATTATCCAGCTGCTGAGCTAATTGAAAGCGACAGAAGTTTAGTAACTTATGTGCAACAACTTAAAAGTTCAAAACGCAACATGGCAACTGCAAATTTAACTGGATTTGAGCAGAGCAAAGATGCAGATTTGTTTTGGATGATCGATGCTGATGATACTCTGTTTCTAACACACAACTTTGAGATTGTCAATGAAAAATTACACCGTGCAGAGCAGTACTTGGTTGAGAACAATCTAGATGGTTTTAGTTTAGATTTTTATAGCACTCAAGTACGTAAAGGTGATAGCAAACCATGTGATGCATGGACCTTTGGAGTAGCATTATTTAGAGCCAATCTTAACTGGCGTGAACTTGTAGAAGTTACATCAGATGAAATGGAACAATATCTTTTTGCACGTAATATTGACAGTGTGTTTCACTGTATGAGAGCAAGACGCAAATGGAAACTGGAGAGTTTTGTGTTTAGTGATCTTAGTTTTCAACACGTGTATAACAATTATCCTGCTATGCCAAATGGCTTATACTACTGGCGTAAAAGAAAGCTATGGGATATACCATTACCAGATAGAATTGTTCAACTATGACACTAACAGTAATAGTACAAGCTGGCGGCAGAGGCAGCCGATTAAGACATCATACATGGAACAAACCCAAGTGCTTGGTCAGTGTGCATGGTAAACCGTTGTTATATCATCTGTTTGATAAATTTCCGTCTGCAAGGTTTATTATTATTGGTGACTACCTATATGACCAATTGGAAAACTACTTGCAAGTTGACACTCCACAAGTCGAGTATAAACTGATTAAAACAGATCAAAAAGGAACTTGTAGTGGCATTGATATTGCACTTAAACTTGTACCTGAAGATGATCCTGTACTTCTTACGTGGAGTGATCTTATTATCAAAGAACTTCCTGCGTTTCCAGACCATGCGGATCGACCTCTTGTGTATCTTACAGATGCTTTTACCTGTAGGTGGAGTTACCAAGAAACTGGTTTACAAGAAATCACTAGTGAAGTAACTGGAGTTCCAGGAATATTCTACTTTTTTCAACGCAGACAGTTTACCATTCCTCCAGCAAGTGGTGAATTTGTGAAATGGTTTAGTAAGAATATTCTTGAATACGACACAGTGGTTGCAACTGAACTTGAAGAACTTGGTGATTTCGCCAGTATAGAAGAAAACAACAGTCGAATTGGACTTAGCAGATTTTTCAATCAAGTTGATATACTCGACAAAACAGTAGTGAAACAAGCAATTGATCCAAACTATAAACATTTAATTGAACATGAAATTATTTGGTACAAAGATGCACAGGACCTTGGATTTATTCGCATACCCGACGTAGTTAGCACAGATCCTTTTACCATGCAACGTATCAATGGCAAACACATTTGGGAACTGGACGACCTGACACCGAGAGAACAACGCAGTATTTTAAGTGATATCATTTATACTCTAGATGATTTACACAGTAGAAGTGAGCGAGTTGCAAATGAGCAAGCAATTACAAACGTGTATATATCAAAAACACAAAACAGAGTAAAGAGTGTTCAACAGATTATTCCAAATTTTGACCGAGAAAGTTTCACAGTCAACGGTGTAAAATGTTACAACTTATTTCATCCTCGCTACAATACATGGTGGGATAAAATTGATGCAGCTCTTCAAACAGATACATTCACACCTATACATGGTGACCCTACATTTAGCAATACCATAATTGATAAGAATCTCAAAGCATGGTTTATTGATCCTCGCGGAAGTTTTTATAAACCTGGAATATACGGTGATCCACTATACGATTTTGCAAAAGTATACTACAGTGCAGTTGGTGGCTATGATACATTCAATCAGCGAAAATTCAAATTGCATATTGACAATGACACTTGCGAAATACTCATGGGTGAACCAGATACTGCTAGAATTGCTCAAGACGTATTTGAAGAATTGATGTCTGATATGCCTAGTATAGATTTACTACATGGACTGATATGGCTTTCACTAAGTGGATATGCCAAAGATGATATTGACAGTATTATTGGCAGTTTTTATAATGGACTTTTTTGGCTTAATAGAGGAATAAAAAAAATATTATGATAGAAGATTTTGATTACGACAGAGCAAACTATCCTACTAGTAAGGTAGCAGAGGTGTTTCCGTTTGAACTAAGCAAAAACCTAGGACATACTTGGATTTTTGATATTGACGGTACCATTGCAGAAGTTAATCAGCATCCATATGAAAATGATACACTTTTGCCTGGAGTGAAAGAGATGTGGGCACAGATTCCTGCAGATGATATGATTATAATAATGACTGCCAGACATGAGGATGTTAAACAAAAAACTTTAGAGTTTATCAACAGTCATGGACTACGTTATGACCGTGCTATATTTGGAGTACATCACGGTGAACGTATTGTTGTAAACGATAACAAGCCAGGTGGACTACAAACTGCTATTGCTTGGAATGTAAAAAGAAACAAGGGTTACAATTAAGTAGGTATATAATGATAGACACTGAAATGACAAGAACAAAAACACAGAAACTTGAACGTATTTTTATACTGGAAGATGAGATTAAGTTTGCACAAAGTCATCTCCGTCCAAGTGCAACAGGTCATATACACACTGCTATAAGTTGGATGACAATGCGTAGAGATGAACTAAAGAAAGAGGTAGAAAATGGCTGAAGAAGAATCTCAAAAGACTATAGTACTAGTTACTGGAGGATTTGATCCTATACATAGTGGTCACATTGAATATTTTAAAGCCGCTAAAGCTCTCGGCGACACACTGGTTGTTGGTATTAACAGTGATGCTTGGTTAAAACGTAAAAAAGGTAGATTTTTTATGCCACTCGAAGAACGTGGTGCAATTATAAGTGAACTCTTAATGGTTGACAAAGTTGTAGGCTTTGATGATGACTACGATGCAGACGATAGTTGCCTTAAATTTATACAAGACATACGTGAATACAATCCTGAAGCTGAAATTATTTTTGCAAATGGCGGTGATAGGAAACCCGGTACCACACTAGAAGAGAAAGCAGGTATCAAAAAGGTTGGTTTTGCTTTTGGTGTTGGTGGTACAGATAAAAAGAATTCAAGCAGTTGGATACTCAAAGATTGGGAAGCTCCGATAGTAGAAAGAGATTGGGGACACTATAGAGAACTTTACAAGGGTGAAGGATTTGCAGTAAAAGAACTTGTGATTAACCCTCATAGCAGTCTAAGTATGCAACGTCACAAAAACCGAAGTGAAACATGGAATCTTGTAAGCGGTGAAGCACACTTGCTAACAAGCAATAGAGCTGAACCAGATGATCCAAAACGCCAAGATCTTTCACCACCTAATCCAGTTGACATCCCTTCAAATGTTTGGCATAAAGGTGTAAACAATAGCAATGATCCTGCTCATATTATTGAAGTATGGAAAGGCGTATATCTTAGCGAAGAAGATATTGAAAGATGGAATTAGATTCAGTCACAGTTTATATTGGTTGGGATAGTCGTGAATCCATAGCGGCAGAAGTTTGCAAATATAGTATATTGAAGCATGCAACCATACCTGTTGACGTTGTATTTCTCAAACAAGATGAACTAAAAATGCGAGGTTGGTATAGCCGCGACGTTGATAAATTAGCTAGTACTGAATTTACATTTACAAGATTTCTTATTCCTGAGCTAAATCAATTTAAAGGCACTGCAATTTTTATGGATTGTGATATGCTGGTGCTAGATGATATTGCAACGCTTTTACGACAGGTAAAAAAATCTAAAGCAGTTACCTGTGTACATCATGATTATACTCCTGAAGAAGGTATAAAGATGGATGGACAAGTTCAAACTGCTTATCCACGTAAAAATTGGAGTTCTATGGTAGTATGGAACTGTGGTCATAAAGCCAATAAGCATGTTACTAAAGAACTTGTAAACAATCCGCTAACAACTGGAAAATATCTGCACAGATTTAGTTGGCTCCTGGATAAAGATATTGGAAGTGTTAGTCCTAAATGGAATTGGTTAGTAGGATGGTACAAAGAAAGCAAAACAAATAAACCCAGTATCATACACTATACCGAAGGAGGACCGTGGTTCGAACAATATTGTAACTGCGAATATGCCGACATATGGAATACCTATAAAGACGAATACCTTGAATCAACAAAAAAAACTGGATCAGTAAGCCAGTTACAATTAACAGAACAACACAAATTAACATTCAGCGAATTGTGTACATCACTATGTGATCCATACAAAATTTATAATAAAGATTATACACAATCACTGAAAATGTTAGCACGTCAGTTTGAGAAGCCTAATGTTGTTGGTATTATTGATGCTGGATTAGTTGAGGATGAAGTTATGGTAGATACAAAAGTTAAAAAAGTAGATGGTATACTAGAGTGTTTTTTACAAGGTTCAATTGGAGTATTTGCTGGAAGCAAGCAGTTACCAGATATTCCTATCACAACTCCAATTGTGGTAAGAGGAATAGCAAAAAGAAAAGTTATACACAAAGCTATCGAAGATGGCAGAGATTTTTACTATATAGACACTGGTTACTTTGGGCACGGTAAAGGCAAATTATATCATCGGATTACAAAAAACAATTTACAATATAATAGTGTTATTCGCCGTGATTGCCCTACTGACAGATTGAAAAAAACTGGAATACAAATTTGGCCACACACTCCTGGAACTAATATTTTACTTTGTCCTCCAAGTCAAAAAGCTCTCAACTACTGGAATATAAATCTTGAAACATGGATAGTGCAAACCACTGAAAAAATTAAAACATACACAGACCGACCTATTGTTATACGTGAAAAACAAAGTAGGCATATACGTACCAATGATGACACCATGGAAATGGCTTTGTCGAGAGATGTTCATTGCATGGTAACCTATAACAGTATTGCCGCAGTTGAAAGTTTAATTTATGGCAAACCTGTTTTTACCATGGGTCCTAATGCCGCTGCGCCATTGGCAAATACTGATCTTTCAAAAATTGAAAAACCTTTCATGCCAACAACTGCAATGGTAAAAAGATTATGTGCCAACCTTGCATACAACCAATTTACTCCTGATGAAATGGCAAACGGTACTGCATGGCTTATCCTACAGAGTAACTACAAAACAAATGACTAAATGGGATTATGATGTTGTAGTGTATCTAAATACACTACCAAAGATTAAAAATCACAATATAAAAGTGCAAATAATGAGAGCATTTGCTGAAGGTGCAAGCAAACATGGTGCTCGTTGTTTGGTAACTGAAACTATGCCAGATCGTAAACTCTATCATACACGACTAGCAGTAATTCTTGGATGGGTAGGTATGAGTTATAGTGGTCCTCATATATATTTTAGAGAATCTGTAATAAACAAACAACGTGACAATGGTGCAAAAGTTATGAGCATCGACGGCAGTTGTTTTAAGTTCCACCATCAACACGAGAACATGTGGTTAAGATATAGCTTAGATAGTGTTTTTTGGAACACAGGTAATTATGCAAACAAAAATAGCTCAGATCAACACTGGAATATGGTTAAGTCTAGTTTGGGTTTAGAGGCAATTCCATGGAGTAATAATGGCGATTATATACTGATTTGTTTACAACGAGACAACGGATGGAATGCAAAAGGTTTTGATCAAGAATTATGGCTTAAAAAATCAATAAAGACAATACGCGAGTATACGAACGAATTAATCAAAGTAAGAGCTCATCCAGGAGATCTCAACAGAGATAGAACCAAAACAAAACACAACTGGAGTTGGGTAAATTCCATAGAAGGTGTTGAACTAATTGATAGTATCAATGTTACATTACACCAAAGCATGAAAACTGCAAGATGTGCTGTTTTTTACAATAGTTCAAGCAGTGTGCTAAGTGTTATAAAAGGAATACCAACTTTCGTAAGCGAAGAAAGTGCAGTTACGTGGGCAGTTGCTAATCATGATCTAAAATATATTATGAACCCACAAAAGCCAGATAGAAGCCAATGGTTACAAGATTTAGGACAAGCACATTGGACTATTGATCAAAGTCGCATGGGACTTGTTTACAAACATTTTGAGAAATATCTACCAACCTAGTATACAATCGTTACGTACCTGCCCTAGTTTCTTGGCTCCCCAACTAAGCAAGAGGTTTACTGCTCCATATTGTGTGTCTTTGGTTATTCCGGTGTCTTTGTGTAGTTTTTGTTCGACTACAACAATTGGTTGATGTGTACGTAGAGTTTGTTCTCCACCTTTGAGTATTTGCATTTCGTAACCTTCGCAGTCGATTTTCATATAATCAATTCGATCGAACCATAGACTGTCTAGGCATTTCATGTCTACCTTTCCCATACCAATAGTGTCTTTGTTTATATGCGAATGTCCAGTATTTCCTTCAGTTATCACCATATCTATAGTTGTGTCTTCGGTACCTAGTGCAATAGGCCATATCTCGATATTTTCCATAGGTACATTCTTACGCAAACATTCTTGAAACTCAACCACCGGTTCAATTGCAACTACTCTAGCAAAACGTGCGGCTAGGTCTCTACTCCAAAGTCCTACATTTGCACCTATATCTACTGCGACACCAAAATCCTTAACAAATTGCAAACTTTTCTGTCTAACAGGTTCTTGGTATTCTGCAGGACCACCTTTTTTAATATTTTTTTGAATCATATGAGAAAAATGAGTGTCTTGGTCTGCAAACCACCATCCATGAGCTTGATACATTAGAATTTTACCTCTATTCCTGATACTAATCCAATATCATCTTCAGTGGCGGCTGGTGCAATAAACCAGTTACCATAGTTGATTTTTATCATTGGAGCAATATCTATGCGTCGATATCCATGTACTAAGCCATATGTGATATCTAAGCCTTTGTATGTGGCTTCTTTACCAATGTATATACTTTCTCTACGGTCACTGTTATGATATATTCCTGTAACATAATTGTTTGGCAATTGATACTGTACATGTGGATGTAGATTATTGAAACTTTCGTTTGATAGTCCAAAATGCATACTGATAGCAAAACTAAGAATCAAACTATCTAACACGTGGTATACTTTTCACATAGTCAATATTGTTGTGCATTTGGTACTCGTTTGCCTTACTGTATCCAACTATTTTTCGTTTTCCTTTCATGTGATCAATATATCTGCCGAGCTCACTGTTTATAAACGGATGTCCAGCAAGTCCTTTGGTATCTGGATGAGGATTGAGATTGAAGAACTTTGCACCTTTGTTTTGATATTCCCTACGCATTACATCAAACAAAAAACTATCGTGCCATTCAGGATAGTTAAACATTGTATCATTTATATACAATCCAGCAAAGTCGTTTACAAAATCAATGCCTTGCGTATGTTTTCTATTGTAGCCTACCCAACCACATTCACTGTGGTATCTTTCTCCTCGTCCAAGGTGTGTTGCTAGATATTCGTCTGGACTGACGCTGTCAAGGAATTGCATTGCCATTGGTGTATGAGTTAGTGTATCACCGTCTAACCATATGATCCAGTCACTGTCAATTGTGTTTACTGCATGATGAACGGCAAAAACTTTATGACAAAATCTTATGCCTTGCCATTTAAATGCTTTCCTTGCGTCATATTTTGCTTCATTGTTGGGACCTTTACCACCTTGAGCCTGTGGATTGTTTTTATGTCTTTTTAAAAACTGCTTGTATACTTTACTGTTGGCATACAAATCAACAAGTCTTACATTTGAGCTTTGTGTAGGAACTGTTGTGCCCTCAGTGTAGACAACTAAATCAACTTCTCGCGGCCAAAAGTTTTGAAAACTGTTGACCATTTTTTGTCCGTATAATTTGCGGCCTTGTTCATTAAAAGTGGTAATTACTGTGTAACGTTTCATATGGGTATTTAACCTTTGATCAATAACATAGCATATTATCCTGCTCAGTGTGCTCTGAATAGCAAACCAATCATGGAAGCATTTCTAAACAGCTGTCGAGGTGCTGGTATAACACCTGTTGAAGACTCCCTCGACTGTGATGCTGTTGTTATATGGAGTGTACTATGGAATGGCAGAATGAGCAAGAACAAAAGGATATATGAACACTATCGTTCGCTCGGAAAGCCAGTTGTGGTAATTGATGCAGGTGCATTAGAACGTGAAGTTACTTGGAAAATTGCAGTCAACAATATTACTACAGAAGGATATTACGGTCATACTGAAAACTTAGATCTTGACCGTCCTCGTAAACTTGGCGTTAGTTTACATAACAATCAACTCAATGATAAAATACTCATTGCGGCCCAACACAATAAAAGTTTGCAATGGGAAGGCATGCCCAGTTTAGAAGATTGGACTGTTGATCTAATACACAGAATAAGAAAACACAGTGATAGACATATTGTTGTAAGATACCATCCACGTTGTCCATTTTTTATTCCAACGCAACGTTTTAAAATGTTGTTGATGAACAAAGTTATAGAGAATTGTACACTAGAAACACCAATGCAAATAGAAAGCACATACGATGCATTCAACATTGATTACAACTATCATTGTGTAATAAATCATTGCAGTGGTCCTGGTATCAATGCAGTAATTGCTGGTTCTAATGTAGTGGTAGACACGAAAAGTCTAGCTTACCCAATGAGTATTGCGTTAGAACAAATAGAAAATCCTCCAACCAAAGACAGAAAACAATGGTTAGTAGAAATAAGTCATACTGAATACACAGTAGATGAAATAGCAGAAGGTTTATGGCTAAAAAGATTAAAAGACTCACTAGTGTAACCGACACAATTGATTGTGCTTGTCTTATACATGATACTCTTTATGATTGGAGTTACGTTGATAAACTTTATCGTGGTTTAGAACGGAACCTCACGCCAACAGTGAGAATGCATGTGTTTACTGAAAGCAACAGGTTTGTGCCAGCAAACTATATACGTCATGATCTAGAAGAATGGGAAGGTGTTAGAGGCCCTAAACGTAGTTGGTGGTATAAGATACAACTGTTCAACAGTAAACATTGGAATACAGACTGGTCACAGATGTTGTATTTTGATTTAGATTCTGTGATTACAGGCAATCTGGATTGGTTATGGAATGTAAGTAGAGATAAATTTTGGGCCGCTAGAGACTTTCAATATCTAATGAAAAGCAGTAGGTGGAAAATAAACAGCAGTGTAATGTGGTTTGATCCATTCAAATACAATTATGTATACACAGACTTTGATTTAAAACAGATTATAAACAATCCAAGATGTCCATGGCATGGAGATCAAGATTATATTTTCAGCAAGATAAAAGACGACGTAGGTTACTATAGCACTGATCAAATAGTAAGTTATCGTTGGCAAGTCAAAGAAGGTGGAATGGATTTTAGATATAGAAAACCATTGAATCCTGGCGGTACAAGTACTTTTAATCCCAAAACAAGTATTGTAATTTTTCATGGAAATCCAAAACCTCATGAAGTAAATGATAGTTTAATTTTGGGACATTGGAGGTAAATAGAGTTATACGTATGTATATCTATATACATATTTTTATAAAAGGAATATGAAGAAATGGCAACAAGAAAATTTTTAGTCGAAGGTTGGAATCACGACGCCGGAACAACTGCAACCGTAACAATGGGCGGCGTTCAAGTGTTCAGCGGAGCAATATCTACTGCCGTTGTTAATACATATGATGGTGTAAATGCACCAGCAGATGACACCCACTACATTTTGTCTTGGGATTATACTAATTCAGACGATACTGCAGAACAAGAAGTTGCATGCAGTATAGAAATCACTGCAGGAAAAGCTTCAATTGGTACAGTACTTGTAAGTTCAGGCGATACTAATTCTGCTTCATATCCAGAAAGCGAGCGTCCTTTTCTACATGACGGTACCTACTACTATCCGGGAACCAATGCCGATCTAGCATATGGTGACGGTAGTGAAAGTGCTATTCCAGAAAAGAAGACTATACTCATTGATGGATCTGCTCCGGTATTAACGGCTACATCTGCAGATGCTGGCGGAATTCCCTCTGGTGGTGTAGATAGTCCAACGTTTTCTAGTTGGCAGTTTGTCTTAGATAATGAACAGACAATATCCTGGATTCAACGCATACCAGCTAACATAGCCGCATATGTAGCACCATAAAAACATAGTCGTCTTTTTATTAGTATAAATAAAAGTAACAAAAAGAATTCGCAAGTTGGGAGAAGGCGCCAACATGTTCGCTTAGTTACTAAGCGGTTTTAATCAGATCGTCCACTAGTTGGGCGATTTTTTTATGGCCAAAACAAATAAAAAGGTTGACTTAACCTTAAACTGTGTTATTATAACAGCATAGTAAGGAAAAGGAAACAATATGACATAGCCAGCAGTAAAGTGTAAGTAGTTGATTAAGGGAGAGCGGTGCTCGACAACTACAGAGGTTTACAAGTCAGGTAGGACTCAAGGAACCATAACACTACAACTAAAAACTACCCGGTACAGATTGATCATCTGTACTGATTGTAAAAAGATCAAGTTTTATAACAGGAGCAAATATGTCAGACGAATCTACAATTAAAGAAATAGACTTTACACCAAGAACAAGTAAAGACCCAGAATTGCAACAGGCTTATGACGAGTACTTTGCAAAAGGTGGAAAGGTTACAGTCTGTGTTGCTAATGCAAGAACAGAAGGCGCATTAACAAATCCTTGGCAACGTAGTAAGAAGAAAAAGGAAGACAAATAATGAAGTATTATGTACTAGGTGAAAGTGCCGAAACAGGTGACTTTGAAATTTGGGAATGTCTTACTGCGTCTGAGTGTATTGCTGTTCGTAATGAGTATATCAAAATGGGTCTGCAAACTAGATCAGGAAAAATGTCAGAGATTCAAAAGAAAACAGGTTAGGTATCAATGTTAAAATGGATTAAACAACAGTGGCAAGAAATAGTTGATACATACGTTGAAGGCAGAGACGAAATGCAAAAAAAAGTTGCTGGCAAAGACTATAAACCATCAAAAAAACTTAAGAAATAGGTTGACATATACGTATAATGTGTTAAGCTGTTTATACAGTTAGAAAACAACATTGCATAGGAGAGCTAGAATGCAAATGAAAAAACAAGATTCCAAAACTATTAATTTTGAAACTGATCAGCAGGTTATGGACCGTATTGCTACACGTTTTGATATACTACATGATATGACCAAAGCAGTTATTGCTGGTGATGTTAGAGCTATGATTGTTACTGGACCTCCAGGAGTCGGAAAGAGTTATGGAGTTGAAAAAGAATTAGACAAAGCATCAATGATGGATAGCATTGCTGGTAGACCAATCAAGTATGAAGTCGTAAAAGGTGCAATGACTGCACTAGGACTATATGCTACATTATACAGACATGCAGATGCTAACCATGTGTTAGTATTTGATGACTGTGACAGTGTGCTTATGGACGAACTTAGTCTTAATATACTTAAGGCTGCACTTGATTCAGGTAAGAAACGTGTGCTACATTGGAATGCAGATAGTAACAAACTTAGATCAGAAGGTATTCCAGACAAGTTTGAATTCAAAGGCGGTGTAATTTTTATTACTAATGTAAAATTTGAGAACGTTAGAAGTAAAAAACTACAAGATCATTTAGATGCATTACAATCAAGATGTCATTACTTGGATCTTACACTTGATACTATGAGAGACAAGTTCTTACGTATTAAACAGATTGTTGCTACAGGCGAACTGTTTAAGGATTATGATCTTAGTAAAGAAATGGAAGGCGAAGTAATTGCTTTCATGGATACTGTTAAGGATAAATTAAGAGAAGTCAGTTTGAGAATGGCGTTGAAGATAGCAGATCTTACAAAGGTAAGTCCTAACTGGAAACAGTTAGCAGAAAACACTGTGATGAAACGCAGATAGAATAGGTTGTCATATCAGATCTAGCTCCTGGACAACCACAGGTGGGCAATGTTGTAAAAATGTTGCCCACTTTCCTTGACTAATTACAAAAAGTGTATATAATAATATTATGAGAACGGCAACACTAATAATAAATGATGAAGTAAATCTTAAGATATCAGGACTAGAGCTTGATGTTCGTAAGAAACTCGTGAACACTTTCAAGTATGATGTACCGCATGCAAGATACTTGCCAGCAGTACGACTAGGACGTTGGGATGGTAAGGTTGCATACTTTCAAATGGGCGGTAGCACATACTTAAACTTGTTACCAGATATACTTCCTATATTAGAAGACTTCAACTACGATGTTGACATACAAGACAACAGAGAATACCAAACAGTATTCAAGTTTGATCCAGTGGCAGAAGATACTTACAGTGACATTATGTGGCCGAAGAATCATCCTGCCTCTGGCACTCCTATTAAGATGCGTGATTATCAAGTAGAGATCATAAACAGTTTCTTAAAAAATCCACAGTGCATACAAGAAGTAGCAACTGGTGCTGGTAAAACAATTATGACTGCAAGTCTAAGTGAACGTGTAGAAAACTATGGACGTAGTATTGTAATAGTTCCTAATAAAAGTTTGGTTACACAAACAGAAGCAGACTATTCAAACATGCAACTTGATGTTGGCGTATTCTATGGTGATAGAAAAGAGTTTGGGCATAAGCATACAATATGCACATGGCAAAGTCTAAATGTGTTGCTAAAGAACACAAAGAACCAAACAGTTGATATTACAATACATGAGTTTTTAGAAGACGTAGTTGCAGTGATAGTTGATGAAGTACATATGGCTAAAGCAGATGCACTTAAAACATTGCTCACTGGAGTAATGGCACGTGTACCATTGCGTTGGGGACTAACAGGAACAGTGCCAAAAGAGCCATATGAGTTTCAAGCATTGCATTGTAGTTTAGGGCCAGTGATAAATCAACTTGCTGCAAGTGAGCTACAGGAAAAAGGTGTACTTGCAAACTGTCACGTAAATGTTGTACAGTTAATTGATCATGCTGAATTTACAAACTATCAGAGTGAATTAAAGTATCTATTTGAAGAAAAAGGCAGACTTGATACCATTGCAGGCTTGGTTATTGAAGTAAATAAAACTGGTAACACATTGGTATTGGTTGATAGAATAAGTGCTGGCACAGAGTTACTAAACAGAATGGGCGATGATGCAGTATTTGTAAGTGGTGCAACCAAAGCAAAAGCAAGACAGGATGAGTACGATGAAGTGGCTACTGCGACAGGTAAAATTATTATTGCTACATATGGTGTCGCGGCCGTGGGCATTAATCTGCCACGTATCTTCAATCTTGTCCTTCTTGAGCCTGGTAAAAGTTTTGTACGGGTTATACAAAGTATTGGCAGGGGTATTCGTAAAGCGGAAGACAAAGACCACGTCCAAATCTGGGACATAACATCTACTTGCAGATTTGCAAAAAGACATCTAACCAAACGTAAAGCATTCTATAGAGAAGCGAACTATCCGTACAGTGTAGAAAAACTGGAGTGGAACTAATGGGCGACGCATTTAAACATACGGAACAGTACTTAGGTGAAACAAATAACACAATGTTTTTAGAAATAGGCAGTGATAGACACGAAGGCAGTACAGAATACTTTTCACGATTAGCACAAAAGCATGGTGCTGAAATGCACACTGTAGATATTATTGATGAACCAAAAAGACGTCTTCCAGATCTACCAGCAACATGGCATATTGGATGGGGCAGTGATTGGTGCGTGAATCAATTGCCAAAATTAGATAAAAAAATTAGTTGTCTATATCTAGACAATTTTGATTATATATGGGATATCGACCTTATATTAGATGATAGTGATATAAAACAAAGACGTTTCTATAGAGAAGAACTAGGCATACCATTGGCAAATCAAACCTGCCAGGTAGAACACATGAAACAAATGATTGCTATATTTCCTTATCTTACTGACGATGCAGTAGTCGTGTTTGATGATACTCATACCTTGAATGACTGTTGGGTAGGAAAATGTGGAGCAAATGTTATTTGGCTTTTAGCACAAGGGTTTGAAATAGTCCGACAAGACTTTTTTGAATACGGCGTAATAATGAAAAGACACAAGATAAAATAATTGGAGAAATTATGAGAATACTGACACTAGAAAAACTGGATTGGAACAAATGATACTTTATTCAAATAGTTGTAGTTTTGGTGTACCTACTAAGAGTCATCCAGTATATTCTGAAATCATTGCAAAAACTCTTAAAGCACAACTAATTAATAAAGCTATACCTGGTTCTTGCAATAGACGTATAATCAGAACCACGTTACGTGATGTAAATGAAATTGCAGATGATGTATTAGTTCTTATAGGATTGACTTTTATAAGTCGCAGCGAAATATGGAGACCAGACTTGCCAGCAGTCGACAACGATGGGCATTTTTATCAAATTAAGCCAACGCAAAACGTATCTTGGACTAATGGACTAATGGATTCAATAGTACCAAATATACATGAAAAAGTTGATCCAGTAGTTAGTGAATACTATAAGGAATGGTTAATGCATTATAATCGAGAATCACAAATGACCGAACTATGTACTGATTTAGTTATGCTAATAGGTTGGTTACGTAGTAAAGGTATTAAGTATAAGATATTTTCAAATGTTGATAAACTTGAAGGTAGCGAATACGTTGGATACAATAGTCCTTTTATTAGTAGTCTACAAGACACAATACTAAAGGATGAAGGAGTTATAGACCCTTGGAAATTTAGTTTTGGAACCTTTGCACGAGAACAAGGATTGCAACCAAAGGACGAACATTTGTATGGAATACACGGACACCCTGGAGCACGAGCTCATGAACTATTTGCAAAATACTTGATGGAGACATTATGAGAATACTAACACTAGAAAATACTGTGTTTGAATTAGATACATTGCCTGAAGAGATAGATGACTTACGTTTTGCTATTTTTGACAACAGTGATCCAACCAATCCAGATCACATCTATATTCCATTAATATTTTTAGAAACATTTAACTCGCCAGCATTGGTATTGCGTATTGGTGAAACACAGATGAAAATGCCAATTGATTGGCAGGTACTGATTGGTGAACCAGAAGTTGGTGATCTTGAGATGTTACCTTTAACTAGTATCAATGATAGAGGTTTTAAAACTTTCCAATTCAATCCACACACAAGTTTTACACCAACCTATCTGGATATAGAAATAATTGATGTTTATCAAGACGTAACTTGGTATGTTCCTAAACTTAAAAATGGACAGATGTTGGCAGTACCGGTTGAAAACAAAAATGATCCAAGATGTGTTTATTTTGTAAAAGATATCAGTCGTAACTGCGAAATTGTAGACTATAACAAAGCATGGTGATCGTATGGAATTTACTAGAGGAATATTTACTGTTGTAAAAGAAAAAGTAGATGATAGTATTGCATTGGCATTGATTTATACTGTTGGTCATGTTATAATAGCAATGAATGTTGTTTACTGGATGACTGGTTCAAGTTTATGGGAAGCAGGCGCAGTTGCATTAGTTGAACCTTGTATCAACGGATTTTGGTTTTACATACTGCACAAGATATGGAAAAAACACAATGAGCGAAAAACTAAACATAGCAAATGAGATGCGTTGTCTTGACAGTAAAAGCAGAGACTTTTACGATAGTCTGACAGATGAAGAACGCAAAAAGTTTTCCAACTTTCTCATGATACGTTGGGGATCAAGTGTGCAAGGTCCTAATGAACTTCAAGAATACTATTTGATAGCCTGTAATGAACGTTTGAATAAACATTTCTTTGACATAAACAAGCATCCTAAACTACAATGGTTATGTGCTACTGCTATTTCACCTGGTATGGGCAATCACAGACATCAGTGGATACCACCAAAGAAGAAAGAAAAAGGCAATAATGAAGCAAAGAAGATGTTGATGGAGTTGTATCCTGCAATGAAAGCAGATGAAATAGATATGCTCAGTAAACTTGTAACAAATAAAGAACTGAAGGAACACATGCGTGACAGCGGAGTCGCAGACAAAAAGTGAAACCTATCGATGCAAGTACTGCGAACGTGAGTTTAGAAAAGAAAGCACACTAGCAGTACATCTCTGTGAACAAAAACGCAGATTCCAAGAAGAAAAAGAAGTTGGTGTGCAAATTGGTTTGCAAAGTTATTTGAAGTTTTACACCATGACACAGGGCAGTGCAAAACTAAAAAGCTATGCAGATTTTGCAACATCACCATACTACAAAGCATTTGTAAAATTTGGTAGACATTGTGTTGGTATAAATGCTATCAATGTACCCAAGTTTGTTGAATGGGTGATCAAACAAAACAAAAAACTAGATCACTGGTGCAAAGAAGCAGTATATGATGAATACCTTCATGAATATATTAGACGGGAAGCACTAACAGATGCACTTGAACGTGGCATTGAATATAGTATAAAGTGGAGTGAACGTACTGGACATCCTGCACAGGACTTTTTGCGTTATGGAAATGATAATGCAGTTGCGTTTGCAATAAGTACTGGACGCATATCACCTTGGTTGGTGTTTAACTGTGAGTCAGGACAACGATATCTAGCAGATATGAATCCTGATCAAACAAAAATTGTATGGCCTTGGATTGATCCAGACTTTTGGCAAAAGAAGTTTCGTGACTATCCAGCAGATCAGGCATATTGTGAAGAAATACTTAAACAGGCAGGATGGTAGCATGCCGTTTTACACAGAAAAAATAAGTTTTACATTACCTGCAGAGGAGAAGAAAATGGGATTGACTAGACCAAAAATCCAACAAATGGAAAAAGTAAACAAATCCAAAGATCCACAATTCTATATGTTGCTGATAAAAAGTGCGATAAGAATTGGCGGATGCTATGCATTGTTAACTGGTGATTTAGTTATGGCTGCAATAGTATTTGCGATTGCTGAATTTGCTAACATAGGACACTACATTAGTAAATGAGTGCTGATGTTGACATAGATTTTGCTGATAGGCAACAGATAATTGATTTGATTCAATGTACACCGGCAAGAATGAACGCAGAAGGAAAAAAGCACAATAGTGGTGTTTATGTTACTCCTGTACCATTTGATGCAATAAACAGTTGTGCAAGCATAGACTATGAGTATGCAGAACAACGTGGGTATTTTAAATTAGACTTACTTAATCAAAGTGTGTACACACTGATACGTGACCAAGCACACTATGATGCTATGTTGGCAAAAGAAACAGACTGGACACGTTTACAAGACAAAGATTTTTGCGAACAGATAGTGCATATTGGGAACTATCATGACCTAATAGTTGCAATGCAACCAGACAACATACAACGCATGGCAGCATTTATCAGTATAATACGTCCAGGTAAATCTCACCTACAACGTAAGAGTTGGACTGATGTATTTGCTACTGTGTGGGATGGAGATAATAGTGCTGGTTTTGTATTTAAAAAATCACATGCAATCAGTTATGCACGTCTTGTTGCACTACACATTAATCTACTTTGCGAACCAGTGTAATACTTCTTCGTTTTATTTTTTTACGACTAAGTTCTGCTAGGCTTGTGCTTGGCCCTAGTAAAATTTGTAGATCTTTGTTTATGAAAGTTTTTAAATAAGGTTTAAACTTTTCCCAATCTTGTTTTAAAAAAATGTTAATTGGTATACTGCGATTAGATTCCCACCACCATTGATTGGCTAGTTCTAGAAAATCACGTTTGATATCATCTTCGACGATACTTCCAAAGTCATAGATAGTAGTGATTTGATCATCGCGGTTTTGGATTACACCAACATATTCATTACCTGCATAGGTACAGAAAGTGATAAACGGATATCGTCCTGCAATCTTTTCGAACAGCTCTACGCCCATAAATACCTTATAATTGGAGTTAATTTATGTATTCTACACCCGTATATTTATATCAGCAGAAGCAGCAGGTGTTATTACCTGATACGAGTGGCGCATACTTTCAAAGGAGATGGCAACCAGTGTATGCTAAGAAATTAAAAGTCAACCGCGGTGTTGACAATGTCATATTATTTGAATTTATAAATCAAGATCAAAAACCAGTGAATATTAGTGGTAGCACTATTACCTATAGAATGATGTCTACAGACGGAGAAGAACAGTTAATAGCCAAAGATTTAGAAACATTGAGTGCAACATTTGGAAGAGCAAAGGTTACACTTACTAGTGAAGAACTGGATCTTATTGAAGAGCAAACTGCAAGCTGGAGTTTAGAACGTGCTAGTGGCAATCTCTATGAAGCAGTCTTTACAGATGCATATAGTTCAGGACGTGGACAAGTTGAAATAGTAGACAGTGTATATCCTAATTTTGTTGAAAGCAGGTTACTTGAAATTCCTAAACCAGATGAATATGGAATAAAAACTGAATCTGGTGATAGAAGATATACTAGCATAGCATATACTGCGAATAATACACTCACAACATTTCAATTTGACTTTGACAACTTCTCAGGTAATGTAAAAGCACAAGGCAGTGACACACAGATAGGTCCAGATTGGTATGATATAGGGAGTCAAACAGTCTATACCAATCAAACTAAAAGAGCATTTGTGAATGTTGAGGGAAGACACAACTGGGTACGTTTTGAAATCAATCAATATGGTGTGGCTGCTACTGGCAGTGCCACTGTACAGAACGGCGTAATAACTGAGATTAGTGCAACGGGTGGTAGTGAGTACTATGGTCCTGGTACACCAAATGTTGAAATCACAGGACTAGGCACCGGAGCCACTGCAACTGCAACCATAAGCGGAAATGTAGTTACAGAAATTTCTGTTACTAATGGTGGGCAAGGCTATGAAGCAACTCCTACTGTGGAAATTAATAACGGTACTATTAGCCAAATCACCTATCGATAATCAAAACACTTGCATAAAGCACTAGGTTATGTTACTATTACATAATGATCGATCTATTGAGTTACATTCCGCAAAAGCGAAAACATACCAGTTCTGGATGGGTAAGTTTCAATGCACCTTGTTGTGTTCATCAAGGTGAATCAAAAGACAAGCGTCTTCGTGGTGGAATCAAACAACAGGATGACGATTGGAGTTATCATTGCTTTAACTGTGGTTTTACAGCAAGTTTTGTTGCTGGACGCAACGTTGGTTACAAAACACGTAAACTATTAGAATGGCTAGGTGTTGATCCAACTGATATTGAAAGGCTCAACTTAGAAAGTTTGAAACGTAAAAATTTATTAGATTTAACTGCTGAACGCAATACCATTAAACAAAAACAAATAGACTTTGAAGAACAAGAAATACCCACAGGTGTTGAACGAATAGATGAGAACAATCGTGGTCACTTTCATTATGTTGAATACCTGCGTAATCGTGGTATAGTGTTTGGTTATCCATTTTTAGTAGATAAAAAACGTGGACCAAGAGACAGGATTGTTATACCATACACTTACAAAAACAGGATAGTAGGATATACATCACGTTACTTGGATAATCGTACACCAAAGTTTATAAACAATCAACAACCTGGGTATGTGTTTGGTTACGATTTACAAAAGTCTGACTGGACTAGTGCAATAGTTGTTGAGGGTATATTTGATGCACTAAGTATATCCGGATTAGCATGTATGCATGAGACCATTAGCAAAGATCAAGCACAGTTGTTGAAGCAGTTACAACGTAGAATTATAGTAGTACCAGATCAGGACCGTGCAGGATTAAGTATAATTGATGCCGCAGTAGAACACAAGTTTGAAGTTAGTATACCCGAATGGCCCAAAGATGTAAAAGATGTAAATGATGCAGTGGTGCGTTTTGGTGTAGCCGAAACACTACATCAAATTCATCAACATGCAGAACGTAGTAAGATAAAAATTGAAATGGCACGTAAACGCCTAGCGAGGATAGTATGACAGATTATAACTATGATGTACAAAAGTTATTTTTAGAAATGATGATGCATGATGCACAAAGTTTTTTGAGAGTACAAAATATATTCAATACAGAAAATTTTGACAGAGACTTGCGTGAAACTGCAAAGTTTATCTATGACCATGCAAACGAACATAAAACACTTCCTGACAGAGCACAGATAAAAGCAGTGACAAACGTTGAACTATTGGAGATTCCAGATCTCAATAGTGGACATACAGATTGGTTTTTGAACGAATTTGAAGCATTTACCAGACGTACTGAACTAGAACGTGCCATACTTAAAAGTGCAGACCTGTTAGAAAAGGGAGAGTATTCACCAGTTGAGAAACTAATCAAGGATGCAGTACAGATAAGTTTAACAAAGGATCTGGGTACAGATTACTTTGAAGATCCTCGTGCAAGACTTGCGGCACTGAAAGACAACAACGGACAGAATTCAACAGGTTGGGCAAACTTAGACAAATTATTGTATGGTGGGTTTAACAGAGGAGAACTACAGATATTTGCAGGCGGGTCAGGATCAGGTAAAAGTTTGTTCATGCAAAACTTGGCAGTGAACTGGATGGAAGCAGGACTCAGCGGAGTATACATTACACTCGAATTGAGTGAAGGGTTGACAGCTATGCGTATTGACAGTATGTTAACAAACACTCCTAGTAAACAGTTGTTCAAAGACATTGAAACTGTTGAAATGAAAGTTAAAATGATGGGCAAGAAGTCAGGAAAACTTCAAATAAAATACATGCCTGCACAGAGCACAGTTAACGACATAAGAGCATTTGTAAAAGAACTAAGCATCAAACAAGGAAAAGAAATAGACTTTATGTGTGTTGACTATTTGGATTTGCTTATGCCAGTAAGTGCAAAAGTATCGCCAAATGATCTGTTTGTTAAGGACAAGTATGTATCTGAAGAACTGCGTAACCTTGCAAGGGAACTTAACATATTGTTTGTAACTGCTTCACAGTTGAATAGAAGTGCAGTTGAAGAAATAGAGTTTGATCATTCGCATATATCAGGTGGTATCAGTAAGATCAATACTGCTGACAATGTGTTTGGTATCTTTACAAGCCGTGCAATGAGAGAACGTGGCAGATATCAGATACAGGCTATGAAGACTAGAAGTAGTTCAGGTGTTGGACAGAAAGTAGACTTGGAGTTTGACATAGAAAGTTTGCGTATACGTGACTTAGGAGATGATGAAGAATATCAACAGTTTAAGAAACAGAGTTCAAGTATCTATGATCAAATAAAAGCCAAGACACTCACAACTGACACTGTAAACGATGCAACTGTGGCAGACGAACCAGGTAAGATTGTTGCTGATGTACAAAGCACAAAACTTAAACAGATGTTAGCAGGTATCAAACAAAAATGATATCTTACAATGAAATTCGTGATGTTCATTTAGAAATTGCATCTTTGTGTAATGCGAGATGTCCTTGGTGTCCTCGAAACTTCTGGGGGTATCCTTATAATGGAGGTTATCCTGAAACGTATTTGACATTAGAGCAAACAAAAAAAATATTTTCAAAAAAATTTCTGCTACAATTGAAATCAATTCGTGTTAATGGAAATTTTGGCGATATTGTGATGAATCCCGAAGGTCAAGATATTATAAAATACTTTAGAGATAATAATCCAAAAATGAATATTTCGATTAACACCAACGGCGGAGCTAGAAAAGAAGATTTTTGGAAAAGCCTTGCCAGCAGTAGTGCCACGGTTAATTTTGCAATTGATGGATTAGAAGACACCCACAGTTTATATCGTCAAGATACTTCTTGGAAAACTGTGATTAAAAATGCTAAAACTTTTATTTCAAACGGAGGAAATGCAATTTGGCAGTTTATAGAATTTGATCATAATCGTCATCAAATCGAAGAATGTAAACAACTGAGCATTCAACTGGAATTTTCAAAATTTAAAATAGTTGACGAAGGAAGAAACACTGCTCCTGTATTTGACAAGAAAGGTAACCTGGCTCATACATTAGGATCATACTCAGGAGAAACCAATTTTGAAAAACTTCTTGACAGTAAAAAAACTGATGATATTTTATTAGAAGATATTATTCCAGGAAGAAAACCTTGCGCCAGTGTAATCTGTGAAACAAAAAAACTTAAAAGCATTTATATCTCTGCCAATGGAGATGTGTATCCTTGTTGTTACACTGGGTTTTACCCTAAGACATACGGGAAAGGGCAGTATCATCAAGCTGCCAACAGTCAATTAATTCCAATGATTGAAAAAAATAATGCATTAGTTTACACTTTGGAACAATGTATTGAATGGTTTGGCAAAGTGGAACAAAGTTGGATACTTAAAGATTATGAAAATGGACGGTTAGTCATTTGCGATGATAACTGTGGTACCTGTTAGCTCTGAACATAGTCGTCAATTGACATCACTTTTACTGATTTGCGTTTTACTTTGAGATACTCGCTGTTGTCTCTGCTGTGTAGTTCTCCTTCTCCTAAGACTACAGTTCCTTTACCGTATTTCACTGGTTTGTCAACAACAAGATCCACATAGCGACCTTCACCAACACCTAGTGTGATGAAGTGTATATAACTTTTTATATCACTTTTAAACACTCTGCTGGCGGCAATTATACCTGCAAACTGAAACTTGTCTAAGAATAAATTTTGCAATCCCATGTTTGGCAAAAAGCCAGGACTATTCCATGCACCATGTTGTTTGAAACTCTCAACTGGATCTTCTGTAATCCAGTTGTCAAAACCTAGTTCACGCAGATCCCAACCAGCACGTTTTGCTTCGTTACGATATACCCAACGTGCATATGATCCTTGGCAGTGTTTTAAACAAGCACGCCAAAACTCTTTTGGATTGTATACTTTGTGATATGCTAATGCCCATATAAGTCTGCCTAAATTAACTGCGTGTGCTCTACACAAGCCAAACCCACTTAGTGATTGCATTTGTTCATAGATATCATGCTTGTCTGGATGATCACCTAAGCGTGCCATAAACTGCATCATCTTTTCTTCATTCTTTTTTGCAAAAGCACGACGATACATATCTGCTTCGTATGGTGATATGCCAATCAATTTCATTATTTTATGTATGGCATCATCTTCATATACTATTGCATTCTTTTGTATGCCTTTTTCACTCCAGTCACGGAACCAACTGGCCTTGCGTCTGCCTTCCATAGCAACTGGACGCACTAATGCACTGGCAAACACACAGTCCTCAACTCCGGTTGGTTGCAATGCACGAAACAGTCTCTTCATAGTTGGCGACTCACCTTGTGTTACACCAAGTACATCACCTCTACACAACAAATCAGCAACACGTTCATCCTGTTTTGGATATGCATCCAGTCTTGTGTGAGGATCTATTTCTAGTAACTGTGATAATCCTCTGTTTGCAAGTATGTCTACTTTTAGATGTTCCAAATCCTCTACTTCGTTTTTGTCAAGCAAGATAAGATTGTCATCACGGAACAGGCTTTTAGGTAGTGGACGATCAAAAACCAGCACACCACCACAGTGTTTGCTGATACAACGTTTTTTGCCCATGAGTTTGCGTTCAATACGACGTGCTTCTTGTTCGTCAACGCCTAGTTTTGCGTAGTCTATATCTTTTGGCAGTCTGCCTTTTGCTCCAAGGCGTTTGGCAGCTTCGCGTTTTGCACTCTTCTCTCTGTAAAGCACATAGTTTGATATCCTAGCACTCTGTGTTGGCCATTTGTCAAACACACGTTGCATTGCAAGTTCTTGTTTGTGATGAGGTATATCAATATCCACATCAGGCAAGTCATCTCTGTATGGATTTAAAAATCTTGCTAGTGGTATGTTCCATTCAATTGGATCAACATCAGTTATGCCCATGAGATAGCAAACCAAACTGCTACCAGCACTGCCTCTGGTCATGTGTGGTATGTCTTCGTTGAGATCAAGTATGAGTCTTATTTTGAGAAAGTAATCTGTAAAACGTTGCTGAAGTATAATTTCAAATTCTTCTGCTAGTCTGTTTTGATATTCTTCGCCTTCGGGAGTTGGTCTTCTAAATTGTTCTAATAATAATTGTATCTGTTCTATTTCTGTTTTCATGTTTGCCTATGTTTGCCTAAAGATGCCTTAATAGGTATATTTACTACAGAATCTATGCTACTATAAATATTTGAATCAGCAAAAACTGCTAAATACTGCAAAAGGAACAAAAATGCAAAAAAAGACTCGTAGCATCTTTGAAGAATTAGACGGCATCTACGTAGAACGCTATGCTAAACGTCAAGAGCGTGGATACATCGTAGAAAGTCGTGCCAGCAATGTGATTGCCAGTGCTATCCGTTTAATGGAACAGATCGACGAGTTATATGATGCAGAGCAAAGTGAAAATCTACAACGCAAACTACTGAATGCTATTCGTTTGCGTGATCCGAGTAAGTTTGCAAGATCAGTGAAAAGAGCCAATGACAAATAGATTAACAGAACAACAACTACAAGAAGAGCTCTTAGACGAAATTGGTGATTTCTCTAAAGCCATCACTAAAAAAATTGGCCAAGGCCTTGGTGCGGTTCAAGGAGCAGGACAAAAGATCAAAGGTGTTACTAAGCGTAGTGCTGATGCATTAGGCAAGTCATTCCAACAAGGCAAACAACAAACACAAAAAGCAGTTGCTGGAAAAGATTATAAAGCACCTACTGCAAAAGCACAAGCACAAGGTCCAGGGTTTCTAAAAAGAGCCGCTGGTGCAGTACAAACTGGAATTGGCAAAGCAGATGCACTTGCACAAAAAACACTGGACAAAGTTGACGATGTAACCAGTTATAATTGGCAAAGTGGTCTTCCTGATCGCAGTCAACAAACCTACACCGGTGTTGGGGGTGCAAGTATTGGAAAAAACGCTCAAAGTGGTAGTATTACACAACGTAATAAGGCTGCTGGATTGGCTGCAAAGTTACAAAAAACCGATGCCGAAGCACAAAGAAAAGCAGAACTAGAAAAAAAACTAGGAACAACAGGTGCACAAGCCTCTGCTGCTAACCAGGATCAAAAAGCAATACAGAAAAGCATTGCACGTAATCAAAACAAGCAAGGTCAAGGAACTGATCCAATTTCGCAAGCAATGAACAAGGGCAAAACAAGTGCAGTGAAGCAAGGCATGGATCAAGCCAATGATGATTGGAAAAAACGCAAACCAAGTTACATGACCAATGTTCCTAAAAGTCAACAAGCTAAACAGTCAACCGCACCGCAAAGAGACAGTACAGGTAAGATAGTATCAACCACTGCAAAAGACGTTGCTCAAAAAACAAAAGTTCCTACTGCTAAGATTGGTGGACAAAAAATTGATCTCAATGATCCAAAGATGGCAGGACTACGTGCGGCTATCGAAAAAGCATCCCCCGGTACGATAGGTGCAATAGATAAATTAGATGCTCCGAGCAAACAGAAATTGAAGAAAGCAATAGCATGAGGATCACCGAATTAAAAAAACATGAATCAAGACATGCATTACTAGAAAGTCTTAACCGAACCAATCTCGATACCTATCTTGTTTGGGAAAACGTGGGATATCAACTTCGTGAAGCTGCACTTTCACCACAACAGATACAAGGTTTGTTTGCAGAAATAGAAAAAACTGCAACTGAGGCTGGATCAAACCGTACGGCAGTTGGTAAAGGATTAGACAAAGTTAATCAAGCAATTGTTAAACCTTGGAATGATCTAAAGGCAAAAGTTTACAATTCTGGACCTATGCAAGGCTTTGCACAAAAATATGATGCCGCCGCCGAACAACTGAAGCAAAGTGCAGGTGGCGACGAAGGTCGTGTAATGCAAGCTGTTAAAAAATATCGTCAGTTTGCAGAGAAACATCCTATTATGCAAGGTTTTATCTATGCCGCATTGATTGCAGCCGCTGGTGTAAGTGGTGCAGGTTTAGGTGGTGCTGCCGCATTAGGTTTGTTTAAACTTACAGATCAACTGTTACAAGGTAAAGACATAAGAAGTGCGTTATACAGTGCAGGTAAAACTGGTGCGTTGGCGGCCGGTGCAAGTACACTTGGCGATCTAGTGCGTGGTGGCGGAGATGCTGTTGGAGCAACTGCTGATACTGCACAATCAACACAAGGAGGATTTGCTGGTGGAGGAAATAGCCTCGACGGAATCACCGATGTTGACGCCGGAACGGCCGCAGATATGCGAGCTGCCGGCATACAAGATATAGCAGGTGCTACTAGTATAGATGATATTGTTGCAGACTTTGATGGTAAACTATCAACTGCTGAAATGAACATGATACAGGATTTGCCAAATCAAGACGGTATACCGCAGAATGTAATTGATCAATACAATGCACAACTAGGACCTATGTATGATGAAAATGGACTGAATCTTGCATCATATCAACCAGGACAACCTTTAACACCAGAACAAATGGATGGGTTGATTGACCTTCCAAATCAAGACAATATTCCTGACGATATAATAGATCAATACAATAAACAACTACAAAGTCATTTAGACGGTACAACTGGTGGTGATGTTGTTGACCCTGATGAAGTAAGTGGTGGAACAGGTGCTGATAGAACTGCAACTGCTCAAAGTGGTAGTGTAGGGGATAAAGTTGCACAAGGCAGAGCGGACCTACAAGCAAAAGCTGATCTAGTTGCACCAGGCGGCACAGGCGAAGGTATTGTCGTACGTGGTGATATACCAATTACAGACCCAGAACTAATAGATCAATTCAACTCACAATTTCCAGGAACACAGGCTATGAGTCCAGAGGCTACACAATGGCTAAAAGATAACGTACCCGGTGCCGCTGAAAATTTAGATGCAAAAGCCGCTGCTCAAGCAGAAAGACTTAAGAACCTATCTCCAGAGCAACTAGCAAAACGAAGATCATTGTTGCAGAGCGGACACAGTACTGCGAATGCACTCACAGAAGATCAAATTACAAAACTTTTTGTTGCAGTTGCCTACAAGCAAGATCTTATGGAAGCACCAGGCGGTATGCTTTCAAACTTAAAACAACAAATTGGTAAAGGTGTTACCAAACTTGGACAAAAAGCTCGTCAAGTCGGTACAAATATCACAACTAAAGTAACTGCTGATAAACTTATGAAAGCATGGACAAAAGCCGGCAAACCAACTGACAGTGTACAAATTGCACAATGGCTTACAACTCAAGGCATAGACGGAGCAGTGATGCAACAAGCATTTCAAACTGCTGGTATAAAGATGCCTGATCTAAAGAAAATTGCCAGTGATGATCCTGTAATAACACTGGCTCAACAAATCAATAGCAATCCTGGAATTAAAAAACAAATACTACAGTATTTAGATGCGGTTACAACATGAAACTAAAAGAGGGTGGCAACGTCTTCAAAGATGCTGATGGTGCTATACAAACTAAGCGTATTAATCAAACAGATGTAAAGCCTACTGTACTTTGGTTAGAGCAACTCACTGGATTGTCTCTCATGGATAACATGCTTGGTAGCACAGGACAAAAACCAACATCAGGTGATTTAGATCTAGCAGTTGACCCTAAAACGATAAGCAAACAAGAACTTGAAAACAAACTAACTCAGTGGGCTGAATCTCACGGCTTTGATCCTAGAGAATGGGTGCGTAAGAGTGGAATAAGTGTTCATTTCAAAGCACCAATCACAGGCAGAGAAGATCAAGGCTATATACAGACTGACTTTATGTTTGTTCAGAAGCCAGACTTTTCAAAGTTTCTAATGCGTGCTGATCCAGCTAGTGATTACAAAGGTGTTACACGTAATGTACTGATGAATTCAATTGCAAAAGCTGCCGGATATAAACTTTCACCAAATCAAGGATTGGTTAGTAGATCAACAAACGAATTTGTAACAGATCTACCAGCAGACATTGCAAGAGTAATACTTAACAAAGGTGCTACTGAAAAAGATTTGTTCAGTGTAGAAGCAATACTAGGTGCGTTACAAAATGATCCACAACGTGATCAAAAACTTGAAGACTTCCGTGGTTATGCTGAAAGAGAAGGATTTACCTTTGAATCAGTTGTAGAAGGCGGCAGTGATTGGTTGGCAAGACTACGTGATAGAATCATCAATCAAGGCATGGAAGTAGTCTCAGACAACCCTGCTCATTACAAACCATATTTGGCTGAAGGTGCTAGGATTGAACATCCTGAAGATCTAGTTTTTGACATGGGATCCAAAGGAATTAAACAAGCAATTGATGCAATAAGACGCAGTGCAGAAGAACCAGCAAAAGTTAACACTATCAAATGGGATGGCAAACCTGCTATAGTATTCGGCAGAGATAACAATGGACAGTTTATTCTTACAGACAAAGGCGGATTTGTAGCCACAGGATATAATGGTTTGGCTACTAGTGCAAAAGATATGGCAAGAGTGTTTAGTAATCGTAAGGGTGATTACACAGATTTAATCGGTGTATATCAAAAGTTATTTCCGTTATTAAGCAGAGCTGTGCCGCAGCATTTTAGAGGTTTCGTTCAAGCAGATCTGTTGTACAGTGCAACACCACCTGTAGAAGACAACTCATATGTGTTTACACCTAACCAAGTAACCTACAGAGTAAGTGCTGATACGCCACTTGGAAAACAAATAGGAAACAGTAACGTAGGTATTGCAGTTCATACAGAAATAGACAAGCCTAAAGGAACAGTGCGTCCAGTAACAACTCGGGTTCTCGACAAGGTTCCAGGTGTATTAGCATTAGACAGTACAATGAAAGATACTGGAAGTGCAATAGAATTAGACAAAGGACTGTTAATTAAAATACAAGACACCTTTAACGAATATGCACCTGCAATTGATGCATTTTTAAATCCATCAGAGCTAAGAAATAGGAAAATTACCAGCACTCCAAAGTTGATGAAGCAATACATAAATTTTAAGGTACGTCAAGGTGGTTTTACAAACATGGTAAAAGATTTTGGTCCTTGGGTAACACAAAAAATGCCTACACAAGCACCAAGAATAATTGAATGGATGAACGAAAATCAAGGTGCAGTGAGTGCGTTGTTTAGTTCTTTTGTAAATATAGCACTGCTAAAAGATAAATTGATTAAAGATCTTGACGATCAAGATCAAGATGTAAAAGCAGATATTAAAGGCGTAAGCGGACATGAGGGCTATGTCGGAGACGGCATAAAACTTGTTGATAGAGATAAATTCAGCCGTGTAAACTTTGCGGCTAATAACCCAGGAGTAGCATAATGGCAAAAATGTATGCAACAAGTTCAACACACGAACCTACATTTGTAAAAACCAGCATAGGAAGAAAGCCGTCTTTATGTAAAATGAACAAACACAAAAGACGATCCTACAAAATGTATAGAGGACAAGGCAAAAGATAATGCCAGTAACCGCAGTCGATATGAAGCAACTAGAAACATTCGCAGATAGAATATTTGCTGATGTAGGTATCGATGTGGAGTTTACAAAACACTTTATGGATAGAGTAAACAGTGAACGTAATGAAAAACCAATAGTGCCAGCAGAGCTTACAAGACTGTTTAAACAAGAACGCAAACGTTATGGCAAACCTATTGCACAGATGGGTCCTGACAGTGAAGCGGTCATGCGTGATTTACAGACAGACATAAATGTGCCTTTTGCATTAGTGTTAGACAAAGACAATGACGAACTAGATTTAATTGCTAAAACTGTAATGCGTAAGAAAAATTTTGACACACCAAACAGAGTATTCACAGTTGAAGACTCGCCATTCAGAATTGGCACACGTTATGAAATGCCACGTAGCACAGTTAGAGAAGAAGTTGATGTAAGCACAGAAAGAGGAAGACTAGAGTACTATCTGAAAAAACCAACTGAAGGCAAAGTTGTGCATTTACAAAAACTAGGCAAGTTCCATGATGGAGATGATGAATTAGTAGACTATGTGCCACAACGCAATGGTCGTTATGCACTTCATCCAGACAAATGGGAAAGCACGTTTTATAGTTTAACCAATAAAGATCTAAAAAAAGTAAATCTATATCGCCCTACATTTATTGACCCTCCTGCGGGCACAGTAGTTGCAGACATGGCAATTGCTAACCAGTTTTATCGCACTGATGATGAAGAAGAAAAAATAGATCTAGCACGTAGGTACGAAAAAAGTATCGTACCATTTGGTAGTAATATTTCACATATGAAAATGCCAGAAGTAATTATGAAAACTACTGTCAGCGAAGGAGCAACTAAAAAGCATCCTAAAGAGCCAGGTGCATATTTGATGACGCACAATGGATTAGAATACAAAATATCAAGACACCTAGATGATAACGATATACACAGAGGCGAATGGGATATATTTGTAAAAGGCGTAAGTGCATTTACAGGCGACAAATGGGAATGGGTAGACACTGTAAGTCAAAGATGGAATGCTATTGCACGTGTCAAAGGACTGACAGAAAGCAAAGAGAAAGAAAAAATTGCTTTTGATTGGTTGACAGAAAGTCGTGCATATAGAACACCAAGACATCTAAATGGATTGACATTGAAACAACTAGGTGAGCAACTGTTTGAACAACTGTTAGCATTGCAAATATTTGTAAACAGTGATCCTGCGTATGCTGCCCGAATAGCAGAAGAAATAATGAATTTACAGAACTGGCCTGGATTTAGAACTTCTCAACCAGATCTCTACAATGTAATTGCTATACTGATGAAGCCAGAAAAGTTCAAAGACAGAGTTGTACAAAACGCACAAATTACAATACCTGAACTTAGACTGAAACGTAATCTACGACAGATAATGAAAAGAGAATTCAACAATAGTGATTACAGCTACATGATGTTGATGTTACAACGCCAGATGGAAGATTTTCTGCCTGCGCCACTGATACAAATGCGTAGACAAATCTCAAACTGGGAAAGACAAACACCAAGAGACAAAAACACAATTCGTCAAAGACTTATGCTACAGATGCGTAAAACCGGTTTGCAGAACGAATTCTATGAGTTTATGCGTAGGTCATTAATGAGGGTAAAAAGGTAAATAAAAGTAGGAACCGATTACGGATTCCACCATTAGATATAGGAGATTAAAATGGCAGAATTTACAAGAACCCATGGTAATGCACAACAGGTATTCCATATTGACACAAACAACGGTGCACTTTCAGGTGCTTTAGCTGAATCAGCTCCAGTTAACCTACAAGGTCCAAAACTAGACTTCTTCAAACTTTTAATTGATGATGGTTCAGCCGTAGACTTACAAGCAGAAGTTGGAACAGGATTAGCAGTAGAAGCAATTTTAGAAAACATCCAGCAGACATCTACAGTGGCTGTATACCAAGTTGAAGATGACACAAGTGGACAGATTTCAGTTGGTATCTACCCAACAGGTGCATACACAGCATCAACATTACAAACATCAATTAGAACATTAACAGCCGCTGGTTCAAACAGCGTAGACTGTTCAAGTTCAACTGTAACAACAGGTGGTTTCAAGTTAGCATAATTTTAATTTGCTATAACCAAATACTAAACCCTAGTTTTTATTAACTAGGGTTTTTTTGTGGCTAAATATTCGCATGCAAAAGACTGAATGGATATATGAAAGTCCGGATCGAGGCGACACAGTTTACCGTAGGCGTGCAAATAGCACCAAACGTGAACTTGTGTTAAAAAAAGAAAAAGACCATCCTATTGCAGACCAAATAGATAACATTGTAGCTGAATCTCCTTTTGATCCTGCTCTCAAAGAAATGCTTGATAAACTACAGGTATACTGGAGCCTGCGTAATGCAAACAATTAGTGTAATGACATACTTTGACTGCACTCCAACTGGAACTAAAAGTTACAGAAAACTACAACATGGCTATGCCGACAACACAGGCAAACAAATAAAAACCATCGACGAATGGAACTATAGTCGTAATCAACAACGCAATTGGGAAACAATTCTACAGTGCGTTAGTCTACAAACCCAACCACTGAATGTATCTGATCCACAAATTATAAAAAAACATTCACATACCATGTGGACTTTTAGTTTTGGTATAGAACACACTGATATTTTCAGTGATGGAAACGATCCACTTGGTTTGCTAAAACAAGAAGTTCATGGTGTACCAATGATAGTTGGTTTATCAGAAACCTATACCGAAGGTTTTTTAATGCCTTATCTTATCGCAAAGGGCGAAAAAAAGAATATTAGCTTTGATATTATTGATAATTTTGAACAGTAAAAATCAATGAGATTTTATAAATACTTGCAACAAGAATTTAGAGATACCGATGGCTGACACAACACCAATCGAAAAAAAGAGTTTAGAAGCACATGTTGATTTATGTGCAGAGCGATATAAATCTATGGCCTCAAATATAGAAGGCTTAGATAAAAAAGTAGATCGCTTGGAAATGATGATTAATGAAGTCCATACTATGGTTGAGAAAATGACTCAACGTAGGACTGACCAGTTGATAGGCTGGGGAACAGGAATTATTGCAGCTCTTTTAGGAACAGTTGGATGGTTAGTGATCACTTACGTAGTCGGGTAACAGAAAAAGCCTCAAGATTATTAAACAAAATTGCAGATGAACTTCTGAACTCAAATCCCAATGCAATTTTTCGCAACGGCGATAGCATTATGGCTTTTGCTGAATATGAAATAGAAAAAGTTACTCCAAACGAGTATAAAATTTACAAAAACGAATTGTACGTAACAAGTTGTAGTACTATTAGAATTGCACTTAGTTACTGTATTTTAGATAAAAATAAAATGCAAATGGATGCAAAACATTTAGTTGCTCTTGAAGACAAATTACTGCACAGACAAAATGAAATGATGCACTACAGGCATGTAATAACTAGTCCACGCACAGACAATTTTCGTAAAGAAGTTGTATTACATAGACTATCAAGTGCAAAATATGAATACAATATCATACAAAAACAATTGACCAAAAGTATAAATGTTGCTAAATACTGTCAGCAAAAAGGATTCGACAATGAAATTATTTGACTTAGATTCACCTCAGACCAAAAAGTCTCAGCAAGTGCTTGAGAGTTTTTTTGGTAACCGTGTTGATTTTACAAAAATGCCTAGTAAAAAGGCCAGTGACATGCTCACTAAAGTACGTGGATTAATCTACGAACATCGTTCTACTAACCCACTTGCAGGCAGTGAAAAAGATCCATCTTATCTAAAATTATTGGTTATGGAAAGAGGATTGGCCGCAAGAGTTCGTGAAGCAGATGTAAAACTTGAACCACAAACTGGTGCAACAAAAATTAGTGCTAATGGACAAAGCATCGGAACTGCAGATATGGCTACTGCAACACAATTTAAAAGTGATGTCGAGTCTGGAAAAATAAATCTTGATGATATGGACGAAGCCAAAGAAGATTACAGTGCAAAAAAAGCTCGTGCTGGTAAAGACATAGGAAAACCAGGAAAGAACTTTAAAAAGATTGCCAAGGATGCCTCTAAAAGATACGGAAGCAAAGCGGCCGGTGATCGAGTTGCTGGTGCTATACTTGCAAAAATGCGTGAAGGCGCAAAACTTAGAACCAAGTCAGGACGTTATCTAACTGAAAGTGAAGTACAACAAGCACAGGTTGTGTTGGCTGCACAGGACATGGTAGACAGAATGCAGAAGATGTTAGAAGATGTAACATCAATGCAGTTTAAAGATTTACCTGCATTGAGTAGTTCAATACAAACAACCATAGGCACTACAGAAGCACAAGCATTTAATGATGCTGCCGGTCAAAGTTTAGCAGTCCTAGTTGATTCAATACAGGCTGCAAAAGTTGAAATGGAAACTGCACAAGGAACACTAACAGGTGTTGCTCCTGTAGTACCAGGACAAGAAGAAGTTGCAGGCACTCCAGCAATAGATGAGCCAGTAGCAGATCCACTAGCGGCAGATCCAATTGATGCAGTTGCAGATGTAAACGTTGATGCAGAAGCAGGCGGTGAAGCAGTTGATGTAAATGTTGATGTACAAGATGGAGCTCTTGGTAGAGCAAGAAGATAAATGCGTATACTTGAGTTCACAAGTAGATCAGATAAACCATCTGCACAACAACTAACTGCACTCGCAGAATATCTGCTGGGCAGAGCTGATGACGAAGATACACAACACACAGTACCAATAGATGTTTTTCTAAGCATGGCACACAACATGGGTGTGAACATCACTGATCAACAACTACGTACTTTAGCAACGCAAGATCCTCTAAAGAACATTATTCAAAATGTAGATGCAGATAACATTGTACTTGTTGGAGCTGGCATCACTGGTGAAGAAGGTTCTGACACCATGACAGTTGACCAAGCACAAGATACTGTTGCCGGCATGGCAGATGCAGCAAACCCACTTACATAAAACACTAGTTACTTTTGGCGACAGTTGGCCACAGGGCGGAGAACTAAAAGAAGATTTAGGTCAATATCCTTATGGACGTCAACTTGCAGAACAATATGGATATAAGTTTATAAACTACGGGTCAGCAGGTGCAAGTATTGAAGATATGGTACTGCAACTAATACAATCAAAGTTAGAAAATGTTACTGCAATTTTTTTCCTAACAAATCCAGCACGAAGTATGCACTGGCCATTGAGTACGAGTTGGAATGCTTTAAGCAATGAAAGAAAACACTGGCCTGGTGATGCTAAAGATTTTGTTAAAGAACTAAAGTTACACTTTCATAATGGTAATCGAGATATAATTAGGGCTAACATGGCAGTACTTACACTTCAACAGATGTGTAAATCACTTGATATTGACGATTATTATTTTGCAGGATGGATCAGGCAAACTGAATGGTTACCAGGTGTAGATATTAACAAAATCTACAAAGGTGGTGCTGAAACTGCTGCTGACTGGCTTGGAGCAACTGATCACAATGGCGAGCATCTGTTAGGAGTACAAGACAATGAATATATACGTCCAAACTTTGCCCATCCTAATCATAATGGACATGCTGTTATTGCAAAAAAACTTGCAGAATGGATCAAACTATAGTATAATAGATAGATGCTTATAGAAAAATTTCAATACAAAAATCTCTCACGAAAACAGGTTGACGGCAAGCGCCTGTATTCTACTCCCGATGGCAATGCCGTGCCCAGTGTTACTACTATACTTGGTGCTACACAATCAAAAGAAAAGCAAGAAGGACTAGCACGTTGGCGTAAACGTGTAGGAACTGATCAAGCACAAAAGATAGTTACTGAAGCTGCCAACAGAGGCACACGAATGCATACCTATTTAGAAAACTACTGTATTGATGGAACTATTAAAGAGCGTGGCAACAATCCATTTAGTTGGCAATCACATGCTATGGCACAAGCAGTGATCAAACAAGGTATGTGTAATGTAGACGAAGTATGGGGAGTCGAAGTACCTATGTACTTTCCAAATATATATGCTGGAACAACAGATTGTGTTGGTGTGCATAAAGGCGAACATGCTATAATGGATTTTAAGCAGTCAAACAAACCAAAAAAAGTTGAATGGATTGAGGACTATAAACTACAACTTTGTGCATATGCTGAAGCACACAATGAAGTTTATGGAACTAAAATACGTAAAGGGATAGTATTAATGGCAGTAAAGCCGGCAGTTGATGAAATGGGACATCTTAAAGAAGATCCACTATACCAAGAATTTATTGTTGAGGGAGATGATTTTGAGCACTGGCGCCAACAATGGTGGAAGAGGGTTGAGCAATACTATATCTCAAGCTAAATACACGTAATCGGAGTTAATAAATGGCAATAGTACAAGTATCACGGATTACCAACCGAAAAGGATTAGCTGATAACTTACCGCAGTTAGCAGCAGCTGAATTTGGATGGGTAATCGATGAAAGAAGATTATACATTGGAAATGGAACACTTGCTGAAGGTGCACCGGCAGTTGGCAATACTGAAATCCTAACACAATACAGTGATATCCTAAATATTGCAACCGCCTATACTTACAAAGGCGAACATGCTGGGTATACTGCACAAACTGGTCCAACTACAAATGATCCTATCGAACAAACATTACAGGCAAAATTAGATAACTTTGCAAGTGTCCTTGATTTTGGTGCAACTGGTGATGGAGTTACTGATGATACTGATGCTATAAATCGAGCCTTATTTCAATTGTTTTGTGTACAAACAAATACAACTATAAGACGCAGTCTTTATTTCCCTGCAGGGACTTATAGAATTACCCAGTCAATTTTAGTACCATCTTATGCTAAACTTTGGGGTGATGGGCCGGATAGTTCAATCTTAGAAATGGATGTAGGATCAGACAGTTCTTTTGGTGCATATGTAATACAAACTGCTGATAGTTTACAACAAACTGGTGCGAACATTGGGAACAATAGTGCCCAGCATCCTATAGATATTGTTATTACTGGAATGAGCTTTACCAGCTTAGAAGCTGGTGTTGATATGATGCTTATTGATAGAGCTCATGGTGTGAATGTAAGCAATTGTAACTTCAAAGGTAACCTAAGTGCAAATCCTGTAGACGCAAGTGCAGACATTGCTGGAGTACGTTTTGATAGTACTCCAAGTTTTACATGTAAAGCAATTGAATTTGAGAATTGTAAATTTAGTTATTTAACTTACGGACTGATCACTGATGAAAACATACAAGGTGTTACAATACAAAATTGTGATCTTAGACACCTTTATCAAGGTGTAATGTTAGGCACAGGCACTCCAGACAATGGTGGGCCTGAAGGTGTACGTATTGTACAAAACTTATTTGATAATATTGGCAAGCAAGGTATAAGCATAGGTGCAGTTGCATTCAATGTGAGTGCATATAATATATTCTTAGATGTCGGCAATGACTACTTAGGAGCAGGTAATGCATCATCTCCAGTAATCGAAATCAACGGAGATGATAATGTAAGCATTGGCGATATGTTTGAACGAAGCGACGCTGATAATCTTACACAACCAAGAGTAGAACTTAACAACAAAGCCTGTTATGCACTTATAAGCGGTAACGAAATTGAGTTCGGAACCTACCATAGACTAGCTGGAGTCAGTACAGACCTATCAGTGGAAGGTAGTGCAACTACAATTTTTACTGTTAATACTGGTAATGCAACTGCATTTAATGTAAATTACCAAATGAAAGAATCATCAACCAATGTAGTACGTTTTGGCACACTAAGAGTTGTCGGTCAAGACACAGATGATAGTGCTGGAACACTTGCTTACGTTGACGACTATAGTGAAGACAATCCAAACAACTTTGTATTAAGTGCAATACAAAGTGGCTCAACAATTAGTATTCAATATACCAGCACAATTGCAAATACTTTTCAATATTCCATAGAACACTTTAGTGTGTAAATTATGTGGCAAAGCCATCCTGAACAGCGTTTAATCGCATGGGCTAACCTGCGTAACGAATGTAAAGACAACCCTAATCTTGAATCAGTGATAACTAACATACACGAGTGGTGGCAACAAGCACCGATGGTGTTGAGATATTTACATACTGATTTAGTAAAAGAATGGCCTGATCCTTGGGAATTAATTGCCGAAAACACATATTGTAGTCTTGCAAAGTGTTTGGGAATGTGCTATACTATTTGCATGTTAGATAGACAAGACATATCTGTTCTTTGTATATCTGAGATTGACAATAATGACTATATAGTCCTAGTAAACAATGGATTATATATGTTGAATTGGAACGTTAATGAAGTAGTAAATATCACATTGTTAGAAAAACATAAAGTAACTAAAAACATAGACTCTGCTGTGTTTGCACACAAGATTAGATAGAAAGGCCCCAAATGACAATTCAAGTTACCAAACGAGACGGAAGTAAAGAAGCATTAGATATTGATAAATTACACAAAGTTGTTTGGTGGGCAACTGAAAACATAACAGGCGTAAGTGCTAGTCAAGTGGAGATAAGCAGTAATGTGCAATTTTATGATGGTATTACCAGTACAGATATACAAGAAACACTAATCAAAAGTGCTGCTGATTTAATCTCGGAAGAAACTCCTAACTACCAATTTGTAGCAGGTAGACTTATAAGTTATCATATTAACAAAATGGTTTATGGCGAATTCAAACCATGGCATGTATACAAATTGGTCAAAGAAAATGTACAAAGAGGATTCTATGATCCAGAACTACTCACAGAATACACCGAAGAAGAATGGAACACTATCAACGGATGGATAAAGCATGATAGAGATGAACAACTTACCTATGCTGCCATGGAACAGTTTAGAGGTAAGTATCTTGTGCAAAACAGAGTTACAAAAACACTCTATGAAACACCACAGATGTGTTACATGCTTATAGCCGCTACTCTTTTTCAAGACTATGATCGTAAAACAAGATTACGTTGGGTAAAAGATTACTATGATGCTATATCAACACATCAAATAAGTCTACCAACTCCTGTAATGGCAGGTGTACGTACACCACAAAGACAGTTTTCAAGTTGTGTGCTTATTGAAGCAGATGACAGTTTGGACAGTATTAATGCAACATCAAGTTCAATTGTTAAGTATGTTTCGCAAAAAGCAGGCATTGGTATTAACGGTGGACGTATCAGAGCCTTAGGTTCGCCAATACGCAATGGTGATGCTTATCATACAGGTGTTGTTCCATTTTACAAAATGTTTCAGGCTGCCACACGTAGTTGTAGTCAAGGTGGAGTACGTAACGGAGCCGCTACACTTTACTATCCTATTTGGCACTTAGAAGTTGAAGACCTTTTGGTACTTAAGAACAACAAAGGCACAGAAGACAACAGAGTCAGACACATGGATTATGGTGTGCAGTTTAACAAACTGATGTACGAACGTTTAATGTCAGGCGGAGACATCACATTGTTCTCTCCTAACGATGTTCCTGGACTTTATGATGCTTTCTTTCAAGATCAGGACAAGTTTAAAGAATTGTACGAATCGGCAGAACGTAAAACAAGCATACGAAAAAAGAAAATAAGTGCTATAGAACTTTTCAGTTCGTTTATGCAAGAACGCAAAGATACAGGCAGAATATATCTACAGAATGTCGACCATGCCAATGAACACAGTAGTTTCAAAACAGAGGTTGCTCCTATCAAGCAAAGCAACTTGTGTTGTGAAATTGATTTGCCAACCAAAGCCTTAAATGATGTAAACGATCCTGATGGTGAAATAGCATTGTGTACACTGAGTGCAATAAACTGGGGTAATTTTTCAAACCCACAGGATATGGAAAAAGCATGTACACTTGCAGTGCGTGGACTTGATGCATTGCTTTCATATCAAAACTATCCGATATTGGCTGCACAGTTAGCCACTGAAGGCAGACGTCCGCTTGGTGTTGGTATTATAAATCTTGCATACTTTCTTGCAAAAAATGATGTCAGTTACAGTGATCCAGATGCACTGAAATTGGTTGATACTTGGGCACAACACTGGAGTTATTATCTTATCAAAGCCAGTGCTGATCTAGCAGAAGAATTTGGTGCTTGTCCGCTGAACAATGAAACAAAATACGCAGATGGAATATTACCAGTAGACACCTATAAAAAAGATGTTGACGAACTAGTAGTTCATGTAGATGCAGTTGATTGGACAGGACTAAGAACACAGTTACGTAAAACAGGAATACGTAATAGTACATTAATGGCACTGATGCCAGCAGAAACATCTGCACAAATCAGTAATAGTACAAATGGTATTGAACCACCAAGAGCATTTGTTAGTATCAAACAAAGCAAGGACGGAGTACTGAAGCAGGTTGTACCAGGATATGCACGTTACAAAAACAAGTATGAGCTACTGTGGGATCAAAAGTCACCAGAAGGTTACTTGAAGATTATGGCAGTACTACAAAAGTATATAGATCAAGGAATAAGTGTAAACACCAGTTACAATCCTCAACACTTTGAAGATGAAAAGATTCCAATGAGTACCATGTTACAACATTTATTACTATGTTATAAATATGGACACAAACAACTCTATTACTTCAACACATTTGACGGTGCAGGAGAAATAGACATAGACAAAATGAATGAAACACAACAACAAGATATAACTATCGAAGAGCCAATGTACGAAGAAGCTTGCGATAGTTGCACCATATAGGAACAACAATGAGTGTATTAAATACTGCTAATAGAGACCATACGACCAGTTTAGCATTTTTAGATCCTGCCGGCGGAGTAGGTATACAACGTTATGATACATTAAAGTATCGTCAGTTTGACAAATTAACTGACAAGCAGTTGGGTTTTTTCTGGCGTCCGGAAGAAGTAGACGTACTGCGTGATGCAAAAGATTTTAAAGAGCTTACTGCAAACGAAAAACATATTTTTACAAGCAATTTAAAAAGACAAATACTATTAGACAGTGTACAAGGTAGAGCACCAATTGAAGCATTTGGTCCTATTGTTAGTTTGCCTGAGCTAGAAAATTGGATTATAACCTGGACATTTTCAGAAACCATACATTCAAAAAGTTACACACACATAATTAGAAACGTTTATTCAAATCCTAGTAAAGTGTTTGATGAAATGATGGACATACAAGAGATCATTGATTGTGGAGATGATATTACTGCATTCTATGATGACCTTATCGAAAGTTGTAGTTATTATAACTTGCTTGGGGAAGGTACTCACACTGTGAATGGTAAAAAGGTAGTAGTGGATTTGTATGAACTTAAAAAGAAACTTTGGACCTGCATAGCAAGTGTAAACATACTGGAAGGTGTACGTTTTTATGTCTCATTTGCTTGTAGTTGGGCATTCGCTGAACTTAAGAAGATGGAAGGCAATGCTAAGATTATCAAGTTTATTGCACGTGATGAAAATGTTCATCTAGGTTCAACACAACAGTTAATGAAGTTGTTGCCAAAAGATGATCCTGATTTTGTAAAAATTGCAAAAGAGTGTGAACCAACAGTGATAAAAATGTTTGAAGATGCAGTTGATCAAGAATGTGCATGGGCAGACTATTTGTTTAGAGATGGATCAATGATAGGGCTTAATGCACAATTACTAAAAGAATATGTACAGTGGATTGCAAATAAACGTATGACTGCCGTTGGAGTTCCTAGCAGTTACAAAGGTGCAAGCAACCCACTTCCATGGACACAGAAATGGATCGCTGGTGGCGATGTACAAGTGGCTCCACAGGAAACAGAAATTACAAGTTATGTTAACGGTGGAACAAAACAAGACGTAGATAACAATACATTTAAAGGATTTAGTTTATGAGTGTGACTGTATATACAAAAGACTTGTGTGGCTACTGTGATGCGGCAAAAAGTCTCCTAAGAAAAATGAAGGTTCAATTTAACGAAGCAAAAATTGGAACAGATATAACCAGAGAAGAGTTGCTTGAGATTGCTCCTCATGCACGTACTGCACCACAAATTGTAATCAACAACAAGGTTGTTGGTGGTTACGACGACTTAGTTGAGTATATTGAAAATACAGGATGGAATGGTTCTGGCTACTAAGTAGTTGCATGAATTACAACATCTGGAACAAGTGGGATAAACTCCAAACAGTAATGCTTGGCGAATGCTATTCACCAGAATTTTTCCGTGATATAAAATCTACAAAAGTACGTTCAGCATTGCAACACATTGCCAGTCAAACACAAGAAGATCTTGAAGGCTTTGAAAAAGTTTTAAAAGACTTTGGATGTGATGTTATTCGACCTAATATGAATAAAAATGATTCTATTATGAGTTATACTGATCATGACGGAAAATTGTCAGCAATACCACGTAGTCCGTTACAACCAAGAGATTGTCAATTAGTAATTGGTGATACCCTGTTTTATACTGGTCATGATCATCTTGGAATAAAACAATCACTTGATGATTATAATAAAAATTTTAAACATATACGTTCTCCAATTAATGAAGCATCCTTTAATGGTCACAAAGGAGAAGATGCCCCTGATTGGCCTACATATGTAGAATATGTACGAAGATTTGTCAATAACCAACCATTCAGTGATAAACCTGATATACACAATGAACTTTTAGATAGACTTAGAGAAGAAATACCTTTTGGATTTGCTATGCCTGCTCCATCAATTACTGTGGTTGGACAAGATATATACGTTGATGTCTACAGTGAAACTTATCCTATTTTGCTTGAATATTGTTGTAAACAGTTTGCAAAAATGTTTCCAAATTTCAGAATAAATCTACTAAGCATTGGTGGACATAACGACGCTTGTTTTCATACTATCAAACCTGGTGCAATACTTAGTTTATATGAAATACAAACTTATAGTGAAACGTTTCCTGGATGGGATATATGTTACTTACCAGATCAAAGTTGGAGCAAAGTTAATAAATTCTTAGAGTTGAAAACGAAAAATTCTGGAAAGTGGTGGGTGCCGGGCGAAGAAGATAATGAAGAGTTTACGCACTTTGTAGAAACATGGCTACAAGATTGGGTGGGTTATGTAGAAGAATCAGTATTTGATGTAAATGTACTTGTCCTTGACGAACATCATGTTTGTGTAAGTCAACCAGATAATAAAATTGTAAATGCATTCTTAAGAAAACACAAAATGGAACCTGTGTACGTGCCGTGGCGTCATAGATATTTTTGGGACGGTGGATTACATTGTATTACACTTGACCTAAGCCGTGAGGGCATACAAAAGGACTATTTTCCAGAGAGAAAAACTGCAATAACTGACAAAGGATTTTAAATGTTAGAACCAAATAAAACTTACTCATTGCGTCTTTGTGATAGTAGTGAAATTATATGCAAGATTGTTAGCTCAGATAGCAATGAAACAATTATTGCTAATCCATTTACTTTAATACCCACACAACAAGGTGTACAACTTTTGCCTGCAATGATGAGTGCAGACGAGACAAAAAATGTGACCATAAATACAAATAACATTACAATGTACACTGAAACAAATAAAGATGTTGTTTCAAGTTATATTCAAGCGGTTACTGGACTTGTAACCGCACCAAAAGGAATATTAAAAGGATAGAGATGCCAGGAGCAGTTAGAATTGGCGATGTAAACTCAGCAGGCGGGGCCGCAGTTGGTACAGGTGCCTTGTCAGTAATTATTAATGGAAGGCCTGCTTGTCTGACAGGAACAAACGTAACTCCGCATCCTTGTTGTGGTGCTCCTGGATGTTCTATACATTGTGCAGCAAGCACAACACTTGGATCAATGAGTGTTCTTGCAGAAAACAAACCAATCAACTACGTTGGTTCTCCAGATACTTGTGCTCATACAAGAGCAACTGGCAGTACCGACGTTATAATCCCAAGAGGTTAGTATGGCTTGTGGTGGTGCAATTACCGCAACAGTTTTAACCGCTGGTGCTGGACTCGCAGGAAACGTTGGCGGCAATCCTTTAGAATCAATTAGTGGAGCTCCACTTAATATCACAGATGCAACAACTGGACTGGCTGGTTCTCCAACCATGGCTGGTTTAACCAATGTACAGAGTGCAGTGCAAAGTTTGCCTAACATGGCGGCTGTGACCAGTACTGTATCAGGAATTACCAGTAGCCTACCTGCAAGCTATCAACAAAGTTTTAGCAACATGGCCAGTGGACTTGGCGATAATGTGTTTAGTGCAGGTTTTGATGTATTTTCTGGAGATGCACTGTCAGTTATGGGTGCCAGCAGTGGAATATCTAATGTACTTCCAACTGGACTTAATAATGCCGCTAAAGTCATGGGCGGTAGTGTAAGTGCTGGAAATATTGTTGGTAACGCAAGCAAATTTGGAAGTGTACTCGGTGCAGCTGAAGGATTTGTAGGAAGTTCGAATCAAATGATAGCCGCCGCAACAAATGCCGCAGGTAGTTTTGCTGGTGGGACCTTTCCAGGAATGGACGCAATTAGTTCAGGTGGGTTGAGCGGTATTACAAATGCTTTACCAGATTTTGGAACAGATCTTGGTAAGTTAGGAAGCACAGTTGATTTTGATAGTATAAGCAATCTTGGATCACCAGGGCAACTTTTAAAGAACATGGATGTTGCTGGTAATCTCGGACCAATGTACGAAAAAGTAGCAAATATTAAAGTAGATCCAAGAGTCGCAAGTTCTCTTGGTGGATCACTAAGCAGTGTTACAAATGCTATAGCAAATAACACAGGTGGACTCACTGTTGGTAATCTTGGCATAAGTGCAAGTGATATTGCACAAATAGGCCCTTCTTTACCAAATAATGTTCAAGGACAAATTTACGATGCGTTTGGGGACTTAACAACCACAGAAGTTTCTGAAGTAAAAGGCATACTAAAAAATACACAACCTACCATTGTCGATGGTACAGATTTTATGAATCCGCAAAAACTTTTTCCAACAAGTTCATCGACACTGACTGCACCATTAAGGACTTCGAGTGTTGGAAATAGAGCAATATACACTGCAAACGGTGCAGTTAATGAAGAATTTGCCAGCTTAGGTAATAATTTATTAGGTGCTTTGCCAGAAGATCTTGCTATTGCAAATGGAGCATTGGCAAGAAGTTTTGGTCAAATCAAAGGAATCGAAAAGACCAATACAGATGATTTAACAACCGCAGTTAATACTCTTGAAGTAAACAAAGATTTGCCATTAGTACAAAACCAAACACAATATGTTTCAGACGATGTAGTAAATTATTGGAAAACCACTTATGGAACAGAAAGTAACATACAATTAGCCACAGGGCCAGATGGAACTTTTAGTGTAAGTGATGTGATTGGATATGCTGCAGGATATAATAGTTTTGCTCCTCTACAACAGAACCAGATACTAATGCAGGAACTAATTGACAGTGGTGCAATGAATGTGTTCTATGCGGATAATGGTTCATCTAGTTCTAATACTGGCATTTTAATTGTGATGGATTATTTTATAGCAGGTGCTTATGATCCCACTGCTCCAGCAACCACACCATATGTTATACCAGCAGGCGTTTATGGTGAAGGAACTTATGCAACTCAAGAAGATTGTTGGAATGGTATAATAGCTGCCGCACAACAATTGATGCAAGACTTTTATAATGCTCATCCGCAGGCACAAACAATACAAGCAAACTTTAAAAGATTACAAGAACAACAGGCCAGAGAAAAATTAATTCGTGCAAAAATTGATCTGGATCTTGATGTTGTGCCTACAAATACAAATAACGCAGTTCAATTGGCAGCAAATTTACCAAATTATGGCCTTGATACATCAGCTGGCGGTACTGGTGAACTTTTAGAACGTGTTATGAATTTTGATAGCACAGGTGGCCAAGCAAGTGTAGCCGCAATGAGAGAAGCAAGAAACATTGATAAGTTAGCCGAAGCAAATATAGTGCAAGATGGTCCTATTCCAACAACACCACCAAGTAATCCAGGTTCGTTGTTAAGTGGAACATATACAGTTGCAGAAGCAGATGCAATTATAATTAGAAATTAGGTTGACAAACTTCCATTCTTGTTGTATATTAATAGTATGATATGTAACAGAAATGGAGACATCACTCGTGCTAAACAAAATAAAATATACTTCAAAAAATTATAATGGATTACAAGTGGCTTGCGATTGGATACAAGATCTCGAGGAAAGCAATAGTCGCTTACACAAAGAAGGTGTAATTGAAAAAGCACTTGTGGCGGCTAGACTTGGTAGTCATAGTGCAGAGTGCTTTTTGTACAACTGCTACCTAGCATATAATCCATACTTCATGTATAACATAAAACAAGTTGCTGAAACATCTGGCTATGAACACAGAGAAAATCCATGGGTATCTTTTTGGGGATTATGTGAAAGTTTACGTACAAGAACTATTACAGGTAATGCTGCCAGAGAAGCAGTAGAACTAATGAGTGAAAAGTTTGACAGTGATCAATGGAATCTACTTGCTAGACGTGTGCTTATAAAAGATTTACGTTGTGGTATCACAAGTAAAACACTTAACAAAATCGTTGGCAAAACAGAATGGAAGATTCCTGTGTTTGAAGTACAACTAGCAACAGACTCAAAAGGACATCCTAAGAAACTTGCTGGTGAAGTTATGATTGAGCCAAAGTTAGATGGTGTGAGAACTATTGCAATCATCCATGCAAATGGTACTGTAAACTTGTACAGTAGAAACGGTAAAGAGTTTGAAAATTTCCCACACATTGCACAAGAACTTGCTAAGATAGCAGACACATTTAGATCACACGATACTGATGATATTGTAATTGATGGTGAGATTACTGGCAAGAGCTTTCAAGAACTTATGAGAGGTGCTACTAAAAAAGACCATACTGCAACTGACAGTGTGTTTAATGTGTTTGATTTTATGCACCTAGAGGATTTCAAACGTGGCTTTAGTAACACAAGTCAAATTGATAGACTACTTGCATTAGAAAGTATAGTAAATAGAGTACAAATGCAAAATGTTGTTATGGTTAAAGGTAAGCAAATTAACCTAGACGAACCTGAAGCACACGAATTTATGGCAAAGTATGCAAATGACTGTGTTGCTGAAGGATACGAAGGCATTATGATTAAGAAACTTGATGCTCCATACGAATGTAGACGTAGTACATTTTGGATGAAGTGGAAGCCAGTTATAACAGTAGACTTGGAGGTAATTGACATTGAAGAAGGAACAGGAAGAAATGCCGGACGTTTGGGAGCTCTTGTATGCGAAGGTGTTGACGACAATCGCACCATACGTGTTAACGTTGGAAGCGGCTTGTCTGATAGTGATAGGGATGATTTTTGGACTAGAAAAGATAGTCTAGTTGGTTATGTTGTTGAAGTAAAGGCAGACGCAGTTACTCAGAATCAAGACGGAACATACAGTTTGAGATTTCCAAGATTTGAAAGATTTAGAGGATTTGAAGCAGGCGAGAAAATCTAATGCATAAAATTTATATTTCTTTACAAACCATAGATGAATGGTATGATATTATACGAGAACTCAAACGTTGGTTTGGAAATGACTGGAAAGGTCAACGTGGAATACGTAAAAAATTCAAACATCCAGGTTGGTTATATGAACCAAGAAAAGTTTGGTTTTACGTACCTGACCTAGCATTCAAAACGTTTATAGAGTTGAAAATGTCAAACAACCCAAATTTACGATAAATACAGCATGTTTTTAGGATTACTAATTTTATTTGTCGCACTAGCCTTAAGTGGCATTGCGGCCTATTACAGTATTATAGGATTGACTGCAATTTTTGCCGCCGCCGTAGTGCCTATTATTGTTATGGGTGGAATACTTGAAGTTGCAAAACTATCCTGTACAGTTTGGTTACATCAAAACTGGCAACGTGCTAGAATGGTGATGAAGATATATCTTGTGCCAGCAGTCGGAATACTGATGTTTATTACATCAATGGGTATATTTGGCTTTTTAAGTAAAAGTCATATAGAACAAAGTGCTTTGGGTACAGAACAAATTGCTCAAGTAAAAGTAATAGATGATAAACTGGTTAGAGCTCAAGCAAAAGTACAACGTTGGAATGATGAAATTGGTAGACTTAATAGAGGAGAAACGTCTGGACGTATAGATGGTTTGATTTTAAGAGAACAAGATCGTATCAAAAATGCAAATATACGTATACAACCACAGATAGATCAAGAAAATGCAAAAATTAAAGGCTTTAGAGAACAGGCCGCTGTTGAAGTAGAGCAACAAAACAAAAGACTTAGTGATGCACAGAAACGTACTCAAGCAGATATCAACCTTGCAGAAAAACGATTGGCGCAACTTGATAAAGATGTTGCCGCCTATACTTCGCAGGGCACAGTCAAAGGTGGTGTTTTTACCGCTGATATAGACAATGTTAAAAAAGGTAACCAACTTAGAGCTCAACAAAAACCTGAACGTGATGAACTAGCTCGAACAATACAACAAGCAAAACAAAACGAAATTGGTGTAGCAAGTCGAGTACAACGTGAGATTACAAACATAAACAAACGTTTGGCAGGACAAATCAAAGGTGTTGAACAAAATGTAGCCAAGATACGTGCAAGTATTAACGACACTATAGAAAGTGCTAATGCAAATATTGCCAAGTATACAATTGAAGCAGGAAGCAGTAATAAAAATGTTGATGCAAGAATTAAAGAACTTGAACTCAACATAGAAAATATTCAACCAGAAATAGATGGACTACGTGAAGAAAAGTTTGTTTTTGAAAAACAATATAGACAGTTTGAAGCAGAAGTTGGCCCAGTTAAATACATAGCCCAGTTAATCTACGGTGATAATCCTGACCAGAATTTGCTCGAGGCGGCAGTACGTTGGGTCATAATACTAATCGTAGCAGTATTTGATCCCCTTGCAATAATGATGTTACTAGCCGCAACAGAAACGTTTGCATGGCGTAGAGAGGAAAAATATGCCAATAATATTGTTAAACAAGAAACAAAAGTGTCTGCCGTTGAGACTCCTGAAGAAGTGCCGAGCCCACTGCCGGTTGAGGAGACTGAACAAGTTCAAAAAGAACAAGAACAAGAACCAGAACCAGAACCAACAGTTGAGGATGGACCAGCAGATGAAGAGCCTGATAAGACTGGAGGCGAGGATAAGTCTGATGGAGGAGAAACTGGAGTCGATACTGAAGAGCCTAAGCAAGATAATAAAACCCTAAACCGCACACTGCATGTTGAACACATAGTCTTACCTGATCCTGCTATTAAAGAAGAAAAAATAGACTATGATCATGAGTATGTTCCTAATCCAGAAATTGAAGAAGAGATAGAAAAAATTAGTGAGCCTGAAATAAGCAATGAAGGTGCAAATATTTACAATTGGCAAGAAATTGAAAACAAAGAAGATACTCAAATCCAAGAAGAAATAAATCGTGACATAGACAGTCATATTACAGAAGAAACACAAGCAATAGAAGAAGATATAAACGACCCTAATAATCCAGAAAAACGTGCAAAACGTATATGGAAACGTTTGAATCCAGAAGATACATTGAAAAATCAAGAAGCAATGGAATCACAAGGGTTGATTGACGAAGTTCCTTGGCAAAAATTTATAGAAGCATCAGAAGACGAATTAAATCAATATACCAAATCAGATTTTGGAACAACCTTCCCTCCAGATCCAATCAAAGGTGACACATTTGTAAGAGTTGATAACTTGCCAAGCAAACTGTATAGATGGAATGGTACAAACTGGATCCAAATTGACAAGAATAACTCTGATACATTCGCCAACAATCCAGACTATGTACAATATCTTATAGACAAACTAGGGTCAGGCGAATATGATCCTGATTTACTTACAGATGCAGAAAGATTACAAATAGAAAGTCAACTAAAAAGTCAGGATCTATAATGACCATGGACGAAGAACAAAAACAACAATACAATCGATGTGATTTTTGCAATAAAGAAAAAGATAAAGTTAATAAACTTATTGTAGGTGATAGAGTTGCTATTTGTAACGAATGTGTAGACCTATGTGGCGACTTACTAAAATCTCTTACAAAAGAAACAGTTGATTCAGTAAAATTCAAAGACATTGATCCAACCGAATTAAAAGCATTTTTAGACAAATATGTAATAGGACAAGAATCCGCTAAAACAGTTCTAAGTGTTGCAGTGGCAAACCATTACAAAAGAATACAAAACAAATCAAAAGATCTAGAACTAGATAAAGCAAACGTTCTGCTCCTTGGTCCAACTGGTTGTGGTAAAACACTATTAGCAAAGTCAGTAGCAAGGTATCTAGATGTGCCGTTTGCAGTCACTGATGCAACAAGTATTACTGAAGCTGGTTATGTAGGTGATGATGTTGAGTCACTGATTGGAAAATTATTAAGCAATGCTGGTGGTAATGTTGAAAAATGCCAAAGAGGTATAATATTTTTAGACGAGATTGATAAAATCGCTCGCAAAAGTGAAAACACAAGCATTACACGTGATGTAAGTGGAGAAGGCGTTCAACAAGCATTGTTGAAAGTGGTAGAAGGAACTGTTTGTAGAGTTCCTGCACAAAATGCTAGTCGGAAAAATCCACAGGCTGAAATGATAGATATTGATACAACAAATATACTTTTTATTGCTGGTGGCGCCTTTGTTGGTATTAATGATGTTATCAAAAGACGTGCTGAAGGTTCTGGAATAGGTTTTGGTGTTGATGTTAAAACAAATGCAGAAGGTGAACTTGATAATATGGAGCCAGATGATTTGGTAAAGTTTGGTATGATTCCCGAATTTGTAGGACGTTTTCCAACATGGGTAGGTTTGAAAGAACTTTCAGAAAAACAGTTGGTATATGTGCTTACTGGAATTAAAAACAGTTTAATTGATCAATATACCTATCTGTTTGAATGTGATGGTGTAAAATTAAAATTTAGCGATGAAGCACTGCTTGAAATCGCAAAAAATGCGGCAACACGTAAAACTGGAGCAAGAAGTTTGCAAGCCGAGCTTGAACGTATATTGATGCCGCATATGTTTAGCCTAAAAGAATATGCTAAACAGGATATTACCGAAGTAGTTATAACTCCAGGCCTCGTTAAGAAACCACTAAAATTAGCAGCCTAGGCAGTTTTAGAAATACTCTTAGTTTCGTTTTTAATTTTTTCTTCTAAATGACCAATCATAATTGTTCTCATATACTGAGCTCTTGCAAGATCCGTAAATGAGTATTCTCTTATATCATCATTTGCTATTTTTATTGAAAAACTATAAAACGCACCAGATTTTTTTATACTAGATGCACTTCCTGCGGCTACCTTTTTTGTATTAACCAAGGTACCAAATTTAGTTTCGATTATGTTTGTCATTACACTCTCCCTTTTAAGGTTAAGTGCGTTCCTTCAGCGATTGCCTACTTCCGCCCTCTTGGGTGAACGTATATGTATTTAGCATGCCTGCCATGCAATAATAAAAAAGGTTGACAGTTCTAAATAGCATGCTATAGTGTTTATATTGTTAGAGAATAGGAGACTTTACAATGATAAAACAAAACACTCGAATAGTGGCCGCACTACTAGGTGCAACTGCTCTTTCCGCTTGTGGCGGAGGTGGTGGTGGTGGCGGAGGTGGTTACACACCAAATCCTCCAAGTCCAGTCTTATATTATACCCCGCCAGTTCAACAAGTAACAGTTGATCCAATGGCAGGTGGTAACGATAATGCATGGTTCGTTGGTGACACATTTGTAGAAGATATTGATGGTGATGGTTATGCAGATGATTTTATAGTTGCTGGTAGGAAGACACAACCTGCTACAGCTGGTACATGGAGCAACACTAAACTAAGCATGCTGTCTTTTGAAAATGGTTCATTGGTTGATAAGACTGCACAGTGGTTTTCAGGTACCGACAATGAAATAATGGGCACAGAGCCTAATGTTCATTTTGCTGACTTCTTTAAAACTGGCAGAAAAGATATGTTTGTTTCGCACAGTACTGATATGAGACACTTTGGTCCTGCTACCTTCTTTACTAATAATGGATCAAACTTTACCAAAGTTAGTATTCCAACCTTAGACGTTTGGTCACATGGTAGTGATGTTGGTGACTTGAACAATGATGGTTATATTGATATTATCATGCCGGATCTAAAAAATAAAAATACAACTATTGCACTCAACAACCAAGTGAATGGATTTACCACACACGTTGATGCATTAGGCAATACAGGTGATCTCAGATACGGTGGTTCAGCAGTTGCAATAGGCAATTTTATGAACAACGGTAACAACAATGAGGTAATACTTACTGATGCTCAGTGTGCAGTAGTAAGCGGCACTTGCAGTGATAGTAACACAACTAAAATGTACAGTGTTGACTGGACAGGCGGTGTACTTAAATTTACACATGAAAGAGACCTTCCAGCATTTAGTACCAGCGGTATAGATCATAGTGTTGAAATTGCCAACCACGACTTTAATGAAGATGGATATGCAGACGTTATTGTATTCAGCAAAAAAGTAAACAATGGTGATGACAAATTAAGCGAAATACAGTTTATGCAAAACAACGGTAGTGGAGTGTTTACTGATACAACAAGCTCTACACTAATTGGTTATCAAAACAATACTTCAAGTACATATAAACCAAGGTTCTTTGATATTAACGGTGATGGTAAAACAGACATATTGGTCAGTGGTGGTGATTCAAGTACTATGAACAATCCACACAACAGTCACCAGTTTTTGTTAAAAACATCTGATAACAAATACGTTGCGGCTTATCAAAACATACTCACTAACTTTATGACAGATGTTAGATCAATTGCTACTTCCAATGGTTTGACTGATATAAATGGTAGTACTGTAAACATTTTTCAAGCAGATGATGGTTACAAGTATCTTGTAACATGGGCAAACAGTGCCGGTGGCGGAGACAGTAATGATAATAAACTTACGTTTTTTATGAGTAGGCTAGATGGAACTACAATAGCCGCAGGAACTGCGATCAATATGATACAAAATTCTTGGAGTTACCTAAGTGATGCACAAGCTGCTCAAGCACTTACTGATACAGGTCAATCATTTGCTGGTGGTACAATAATTGATATCAACAAAGCATTCCAACCAATTGGCACACTTACCATGAACGGTTTAAAACTTAATGGTAGTGTATACGGATTTGACATTGGTGATGTTACTGGTCAAGCACTTGACGGCATAGGAAGAAACTATGCAGTTAACCTTGCACAAACAAATATTGATTCTGATGGTGCAACAATGTTCAACAGTATCTCTAGTTTTAATACTACAACTGAAAATGGTGTTATTGCTGGCGCCGATACAAAAACACAACAGTTCACACTAGGACAAAACATGTGGACCAATGCTAATGCAGTAACTGGCAATGGAACAACTTACAGTGTGCATCTGTCAAAGTTGAATAGCAATCCATGGATTGGTTTCTCAGGCATATGGGGTGAAGTTGATAACACTAACATTGTTGACAATGTTGTTACATACAAGAAAGGTAGCTTTACTGCAAGAGCAAGTGCCATGCATGTTAAAACAAACTTCCAAAAAGGTTTAATAACAAAAGTTAGTGATCAATTTGGTATATGGGGGGAGCTTGGATACAAGCAAGGCAACTTAGACTTAGGTGCTGGTGTACATCCTGTGTTACTAAACGGTGATGTTACTGCTAATGTGCCTACTAGTGTTGATTCAACAGGCAACCTTAACTACACTGAACACAAATTCAAGTTACCAACAAACATAAATGGTTACTTGAAAGCAAACTACAACTTTAACTTAGATACTAATACTAAGATTAAGGTAGGTGGTGCCGTAAGTCAAAGCGGTGATAAGAATGCAAGTATCAATTATACTTGGACATTCTAATCAAAATTTGACAAAGGGACTCCTATCCCTCTAACTATAAAGTTGCTAGGTATTTTTGTTTTTATCCTAGCAACTTTTTTTTACCTTTTTTATTGACAGCATACCTTATTCCGTGTATAAATAATATTGTAAGTTGCTTAATAGGACTTACATTTTAATCTTGCTTTAATAGGAGAAATAAAAATGACAAGAATAACCTCACTCGACTTAACCCCTTTTTATCGTAACGCTGTTGGATTTGATTCTTTATTTGATAGAATCACATCAAATTTTGAAATGACAAGTTCACAGAACTATCCGCCATATAATATCATCAGAGAGAATGATTACAATTATACCATAGAAATTGCGGCCGCTGGTTTTGAAAAAGCAGACATGACGATAGAAATGGAAAATGGCACACTGACAATCACAGGTAACCAACCTAAGAAGATTGACGGTGAAGATGAAGCAAACGGAATTGAATATCTACACAGAGGACTTTCAGGACGTAACTTTACAAGAACTTTTAATCTTGCAGAGTATGTGGAAGTAAAAAGTGCAGAAATGAAAAATGGAGTATTAAGTATCCATTTAGAAAAAATCATTCCAGATGCCCTCAAGCCAAAAACTATTGAAATCAAATAACCAAAGATAAGTATTAGTAGAGGGTCTCCCCTCTACTAAGCAACAATAGGAAAATACATGACAAGTCCAGATTCCAGTGTTAAAACCGAAATAAGCACTACCCTAGCTGAACCACACTTATTCAAGTTGATCTATGTCAACGACGATAAAACTGCAATGGAATTTGTTATCGAAACACTTGTTGACATTTTTCATTATACACCAACAACTGCTGAAAAAATTACTGTAGACATTCATGAAAAAGGCAGTGCAGTGGTTGCAGTACTTCCTTATGAAATGGCTGAACAAAAAGGCGTAGAAGTGACAGTGTGTGCTAGAAGCAAAGGTTTTCCTTTGCAGGTTAAACTAGAACCTGATCTTTAAAAACCAATTTCAATACGTTTAGGATAATAAACTGGTTTGCACCAGTTAGTCCCACCTCGACCACGACAATTATTCACATACCTTACACCGTTTAAAACTCTATCAACGTCACTGTGATAGTGTCCAAAACACCATGTATCAATTTTATGTTCATGATCTTCTTCAAGACATCTCAGTAAAAAACTATTACCAGTTGTGTTAAGTCTACTTGGTTGGTTAACTAATTGTGTGTCATGGTTGATTAGATTTACATTAGGAACAAAATGAGATACCACAACAATCTTTTTTACATCAGGATGTCTTTGCAGCCTTTCAACAGTCTTGACCAAGAAACCTGCATCTTGCATTGCCATTGCTTCAATTTGTTGTCCAGCAAACATGCTTATTTTATATGTCTGTTCCATCCATTTTTTATTTTCAAGATAGGAATTGTCCTCTGCAAAATCAAAACTTGTCCAACCGTTGGTCCCAATAAATCCTATATTATCTATCACTAAAGAGTCATCTTGTAGCCAAATAAAATTAGGAATACCAGTTAATTCTTGTTTTAGTGTTTTATAACTTTCAGCTAAATTATCCATGGTCCATCTATGTTCATCGTTTCCATCAACAAACATGGTCATAAGATAGTGCTTGCTGATCTCCTCAAGCACTGGACGTAACTTGGATCTATCTCTGCTGATATCTCCGGCTACAACGGCATACAGGCTGGTGGCTTTTCCTTCCCAGGTGAATTCTTCATCCCAAGTATCTACATGTAGATCAGAAATTAAATCAAAGTGTATTTTCATTATAACTATACTTAACGAAGGAGACATGGATGAACATAATTATTGGCAAAGACAATGCAGAAGCAATGAAGTCAAAGTATACAGTACTGCCTTTAGAAGACATGAAGTTTAAAAGCAATCCAGATCTTCCTGCTACAACTGCATACTGTCTAATTGAAAAAATTCCCGTATCAGAAATCAATAAAATCAATGAGTATGCAAACCTACACATTAAGTTTTATGAAAATTATCAAAAAGGTAACTTTACTTTTTGCGAACAAGCACTAGAACATCTTGTTGGTAAATGGGGAGGCGAGATTGATAGTTACTATCAAATAATGTCTGACAGAATCTGTAAATACAAAGAACAAGATAATAAAGATTGGGATCCAATACTTTACAAATAGGAGAATGATATGTGGGAAATGATAGAACGTATGGCAAGTGATAGACTTTGGATATATACTGGCATAGTAGGAAGTTTAGCAGGTGCGGCATTTTTGTTTTGGTTCAAAGATACACGTATGGCAATATGGGCAGTGAGTAAGTTTGACACCTTCATGGAGAACATTGCACAAAAGTATGGATGGACATGGTTACAAGAGCCAGAAGACTTGTGGCGTAAACGTTATCCAAAAATCACAAAGAAGATTGATCTACTAGAAAAACGAATTAAAAATTTAGAGAGTAGATAACTGTTGACTAAATATAATGTAGGAACGAAATATATATTCTATATATTTCCTACATTTAAAATTAAACCTTAAGGACATAAGAGAAGACTATGAAAAAACTAGCCCCGTTGGCAGTGATAGCTACACTGCTGAGTACAACTGCTTTGGCACAAGAAGCCACAGTTAATAAGCCAGAATTTACTATTTCTGGTAGTTCCGAATTTTATTATAAAGATGTTGATTCACAAATTGCTTCACAAAAAGGTGATTCAATGGGCAACACAGATAATGAAATTAAATTTACTTTCTCAAACAAAACTGATAGTGGCCTAAACTATGGTATGGTTGTTGAAATGGCAACAGTTGCAGACACAAATGCAACCATTGACGAATCATCAATTTATATTTCAGGTGCTGCTGGTAAACTAATACTAGGCGGTAACGATGCAGTTACAGACAACTTTGGTATTGGTGAGCAAGACATCATGGACGAAGAAGTAACTGGCACATACACCAATGCTTCAATTCAATCAAATGCAGGTGAAAAAACATATGGTGCAGATCTTGACAAAGTATCATACATTTCTCCAAGTTTCGGCGGAATACAAGCTGGTGTAAGTTACATGGATTCAGGCGCAACAGGCGCAACTGATTCAACTGCATATGGTGCAAGTTACACTCATGAAAACATCAAAATTGGTTACACAAAAGGCATGCAAGAAGTATCAGGTGCAATTGACAATGAGTCACAAAGCATTGGTGCTAAAGTATCATTTGGTGCAGTAACACTTATTGGTGCAATGAGTACTGTAGAAGGTGCAGACGAGGACATTGAAACAGTAGGCGGTGGTGCAAGTTATGCAATTAATGACACTACAACTGTTGCAGTTTCAACAATGGAATCAGAAGATGCATTAGATGTATCAGGTTCTGAAAAAGAAAACTTAAAGCAAAACATGGTTGAACTTAAACATGCTATTGCACCAGGTTTAACTGGTTATGTAAACTACACAGACTATGAGTACAAGAACGGTGGAGAAGCATCAACAGATGATGATGGTTCAGTTTTACAATTTAAAATTGCCGCTTCTTTCTAATACACAATAAACATTATAAAAGTAGCACCTTCGGGTGCTATTTTTTTGAGTAAATATAATGTTATGGTTTGGATATTAGTTATAGTTCACCTACTGACAGTAGATGCACACGTAGAGTTTATTGGTGTGTTTGAAACTGAAGAAGTGTGTAACATTGCAACAAAAAAATACAAAGATGTCAGTAATCGGTTTCCAAAAAATACCAGTGCCGTGTGTATATTATCTGATAAGAATTTAATTCCTTAGTACCGCTAAATATAGCTGTCCAGGAGCTAGATAGGTTCCTACCTGGAGGAACAGAGGAATGATATGCCAGTTGCAGAAATATTAGCAGGGATTGCCCTGGTAAAAAGTAGTGTTGACTTTATAAAATCAAATATTCAAACCTGTCAAGACATAAGCGAGATAGGCGGTCATATCGACAATCTATTACGTGGAAAACAAGAGTTAGACAAAAAAGTTAACAAACGCCAGATGGGTGTCAAAGAACAATTTGACACTGCTCACATTGCACAAGAAACAATTGATCAAAAACTAGCTGCTGAAAAACTACAAGAAATAGCCACACTTGTCAATCTACGATTTGGCCCAGGAACTTGGGCAGGCATACTCGAAGAACGTGCAAGACGTATTGCTGAACACAAAGAAGCACAACGTCAAGCACGTATCAAAGCCAAAAAAGAAAATGAAGAACTTTGGTCAGATATAAAGATGGCATTAATGGGATTCGGTATACTTATTGTTATTGCTGGTGGTATTATTAGTGCTATAATGTACTCATGACTCATGTGTTTTTACTAATAGTCTACCTTGGAAAAAATATAGTAAATCAAAATATGTACTTTCACAGCATTGATAGTTGTAAGTATTTTGCAGAAAGACTCAACAACCAACCCAGTGTGCCAAATTCACGTGCAGGCGAAGGTGAAGTAAAAACTCAAAATTATATCGCAGTATGCGAACCACGTCGAGTTGACCCAAAAAAAACCAAAATCTATTAGACAGACCGTCAAAATTTTGTACCTAATTTTGGTACAAATTATTGTGACCGTCAAAATTTTGTTCGTACGAAAAACAAATCATGAGATCTATAAATATTTGCAGTAAGAAACTAATGTTTTTATGCAAATAAATAGTCGTGTATTATCTAGGAAAAGAATCAATGATTAAAAAATTATTTATTTGCACAATAATTGTGTTTTTTATGACTATGACCAATGTACTTGCAGAAACAATAGTAACAGAAAGCACAACGAACAGTAAAATTATTACTGAAGGAAATATGGAAACAACTGTAAAATCGCCACCACCAAGTGCTATATCGCCGCAGTTTAACACAGGCAACAATAGCGATTTATGTACAATAGGTGTTGCTGGTGCAGTACAAACACAGATATTAGGTATAAGTGCAGGTACCACATTTACAGAAGACAACTGTATAAGATTAAAAAATGCAAAGACATTGTATGACATGGGCATGAAAGTTGCCGCAGTTTCCGTTATGTGTCAAGATGCAAAAGTGTTTGATGCAATGATGATGGCAGGTACTCCTTGTCCATATGAAGGCAAAATTGGAGAAGCAGCCAAGATTGGTTGGGAATCACATGAAGATAAACAGAAACACGAAAAGAACGGTAAGGAAGAACAAGTAGATGTTAAAAAAGCTGCTACTTGGAGTATTGGTGGGATTTTATCCCTACTATTGTTACTCTGATAACATTGCACCATATTATGGTACAACTCCAAACGCGGCACAAAACGGTTTGAGTTGGAGTATGCCTAACATATTGCCTGCTCCTCCAGGTTTAGACATCAATGGTGTGTTTTACAAATACACACCTAACAAGAAAACAGAAGACGACATGAAAGTTCACGTACAGAACAAAAATGCAAATGGAACTGGATACGTTTTTAGAGATACAGAAGACTGGTCAGGCGCACCAGGAGGAATAGAAGTACGTAAGGTTATTGGAATAGGAGATATTCCAAGAGAAGCATGGGGCGATGGATCAATAGAAGTAGAGGGTACAGGTACTATTGAAGAACCAACTGTGATCTACAGTTACAAAGTTGATCCTTGTTATGATCCTCAGTTTAGTCCTAACTGTCCTGGATACAAAACGCCAGTTCCAGTTATTCCAGAAGTAAAAGTAGAATTGTATGATGCAACACAAGATGAATACGTAAATTTAAGCAGTGAAGAAAAAGTATCTATAGAAGAAAACGAAGAAAGATTAAGCGAAAAAGAAGAAGAAGAGAAAGAAGCCGCAGAAGAAGCAAAACGAAAGTATAGATTGCAAAAACTAATGAGTGCTACAGATGCCGCAGCTCTATTTGCTGAAAATCAAAGAATAGAACAGATGAATAGAGCAATGGATGTAGCAGTTAGTAATCAATATCTTACTGCAACTATTCCAGGCGGACAGTACAAAGAAACAACTAGATTGGTAGATGCTAAACTACCAGAGAACAAAGCAGGTCTTAGGAATGGCCTAGCTCAACAAATATTGCATGAGAAAATGGTTTCTCAGCAGTACAAATAGGAGAAAGAAACATGCTCAAAAAAGCAACAATTTTTATTGCTATGAGTTTATTTGCATTTTCGGCACAAGCAGTTGATGTACCAATCAGTGGAACTGTACAGTCACGGTGTGTTATAACAACAGACACACCAGGAACATATGGTAACCCTAATGCTTACACACTTACAACGTCAGCATCAGATGGTGGTGTAGAACCTATAGTTAGATATGATGTAACACTTGCTGATGCATATTATGCACAGATTACAACACCAACATCATTTAGTACAAGTCCTTCACTTGGTGACACTGTAACATGGACAGGATCAACAAGTGTAAGTTCAGTAAGTGATGCAACTGGTATGGCAAGCTATGACACAAACAAAACCACATTTGGACAGACAACACAGTATGATTTAACTGCAACTGGATCAACTTGGTTCAAATCAACTTCGATTGCAACATATGGCGGTAACAAAGCATTTCCAGGTGGAAACTATACTGCAAATGTTGAGGCAGTTTGTGTAGCCCAATAGATGTATAAATATTTCATAATATTATGGTTGATATTGTTTTCACATGGCAGTTTTGGTCATGAGATGACACCAACCTATCCTAAGTGGAAATATGCTTATATGGATGACCTCTTGGTTACTCGTATGGAAATTTTCAACAAAAGGAATGATGTGGACTATTATGAGATAGGAGTGTTTGACAAGGACTGGAGACCTATACCATTTGTGTCTCAATATACAATATTGAACATAAAATATTTAGAACGTACTGAAGTAGATGTTTATATAAGAGAAATTGACAAATACAAGGCTGAATATATATGTAGTAGGTCGAAGATAAGAACTGAAGATTTAAGATCTTCAACCATTTCTTCAAAAATATGTTCTAGATTCAAGCATGAATAGGCATGAAAAATTTTTTATTATTATTAATCTTAACAATTTTATCCAACTATGCATTCGCTAACAGTAGTTCATTAAATCTTCAATTACCAAACGCATCTAGCAACTTTTCCAGTGATAAATTCAAAGCAGGCGATTTAGATTGCCAAAATGCTATCGGTGGTAGTACCAACTTGGAATTTGGTGTGACTGGCATCATTGATAACTATCAAAGTCCTTTTGACGACAATACAACCGTAGGCAACAGTACCAAAGATATAGGTGTTTATGCAAGAATAACTGTACCATTAGACGGTCCTAAAGAACGTATAAACTGTAATACACTATACCAGTTAGAGCTTAAAAAGAAAAGACTAGAAGTTTTGAAACTGGAACAAGAACTAAAAAAGTTACGAGAACTGCAACTTAAAAACAAACTTAAGAATAATGTTAAAATTGAAAAAACTGTAAAGTAGTTTGGAGAGAACATGGCTAAAAATTTAGGAGATGAACTTGAAAATATCGAAGAGGGTATAGAAAACCTTAAAAATAAAGAGTTTCGTATCCTTGGTTTTAAAGTGAGTTTTATGTCAATGTCTGCTCTTGTTGCAGTTATTGGTAGTGTGCTTGGTGCATTATATGGTGGCTTTCTAATGTATCAAAAGGTTGAACAAGCTATAGAGTTTGTTGAACAACAAGAAGAATATGAAGCAAAAATCAATGCATATGACAAACGTATGCAAATCATGGAATCCAAAATGGAAGACACTGTGGAATATACACGTGATATTAAAGGCGGATTACGTGATGACATACTGCGTATTGAGCAACAAGCAGATAGAACTGAAGACATGGTTCGTAAAAGTGTAGATGATGTGCGTAATATGATAACCGATGCTGAAAGTAGATTTGAAACTAAACGAGATAGTTTAAGAGAAACAGTAAATCGCGATACTAAAGAACTAGAAGATAGACTTATGCGTAAAATACAAAGGGCTTTGGACAACCCATTAGCAAACTAAATAGAAAGTTAACCATTGGAGAGCTAGAATGGCAGAAGAAATTAAACAAGCAGGTTTTCATCCTGCAGATACAAACGGTGATGGAAAAGTAACTGAAGAAGAACAGGCAATGTATCTAGAGTTCAAACGCAAAGAACTAGAAGATGCAGATGCTATGCGTGATGCACAACGTAGCATGGCATGGTTTGCACTGTTTGGTATGTTACTATATCCTGCAATAGTACTAATAGCAAATATAATTGGCATGGATCAAGCTGCTAAGATATTAGGTGATATGGCAGCAGTATACTTTGTATCAGTTGCGGCTATTGTGGCAGCATTTTTTGGTGCACAAGCAGTAGGCAAAGCTAAAAAATAGTGAAGTATCTGTTATCTAAGGTAAGTGACAACTTACAATTTAGATTTTTTGACAGATTTCAAACTGCAACAGCAAAATATCATTGTAGCAAACCAACTGTTGACAATTTCTTGTTTGTGAACATTCCAAAATGTGCTACACAAACCATTGCCGCATGGGCTGCACAAATGGCAACTCGGGATGGTAAGATTGATTTTCCTTATACATTCACTATCCTACGTGAACCTTATGGAAGACTTAAGAGTGCATTTGCCTATGGAACTAGTGCAAAATACCAGTACAAATTTACAGTTGAAGATATTGGCAATTGGTTTCTTGGTAAACAACTACCAAAAGAATTCACACCTAATCAAGTTGACCTGCTGGTGCATTTTGTGCCTCAGCATGTTTTTATTAAAAATGCACCTATTAACATTGACAATTGGTTCAGTACAGGCGATATGCGACAACTAAGACACATACTAAGTGCATTAAGTGGTATAGACATTAAATGGATGCAGGAAAATACCAGTAGATATACCACACAATTTACCATTGAGTATAACAAATGGTTTGCACAAAATAAAACCTATATAGAAAATTATATTGAAGAAGATTATGAACTATACAGAAGAAGATTTTAACTTTAGATATAGTTCTGCACGTCTGCGTCTTTTGGTCTGATCCATACTTAATCTATATTCTCGTGACATCATAGCAGATATTTTACGTAATCTTTTATGTGTAAGAGTTGGCATACCGTGTTCTCTAACAGTACGCTGAAGTTCAGTCTTAACACGCCATATAAATTTATCATCAAAGAATAAACGTTTGTTATAGTCCGCAATTTCTTGGCAACCGTTCCATATCCACTGTTGATACTTTTCACTTGAGGTGTCTATTCTGTCGATTTCTGCTATTACCATTGCCATACGTTTGTCTCGATCTGGTTCTAGATCGTAATTTTCATCAAGGAATGGATGGAATGTCTTGAATCCATACGACCTTATTTTTTCTAAGGCGCCGTGACCGTTTACCAACAAGAAAGGATGTCCACATGCAAGTGGACGAAGTGTTTTCTCTGTAAGATGTATTCTATCATTTACAGTTTCTAATACAATACTACAGTTTGTGTATGCAAAGTCGTCTGGGTCGTATATTGCACTGCTATTGCTAGATATAGGATATTTGTTAAAACTACCTAGTTGCACACTATCTGTATTTTTTAATTGTGTTAAAAAATTTTTCCTATATGCACGTTTTCCTGTAGTTTCTCGAGCATAGAGTAAAAAGTTTGCCTTTATGTCTTGACTTTGTCGTTTTAGTCTGTTATCATAACGAGCAAATCTAAACCAATCAATTGCAATAGGTGCATGTGCCCACCAATACGCACATTTAAACAAACCTGTGTTTTCATACTTTGCAATTTCAGGAGAATTCAGTTCACTATGTAATAGAACCCAAAAGTTACTGCTATCGTTAGGTAGATGCCATCTAAGATTTAAATCGTGCCAAGAGTTACGTCTGCTTTTATCAGTTTTGTGACCTTCGTATTCTCGTAAAATATGTGGATTCATGTTGTGTATTTGTTCACTAAGGGCATTATCGTTGTATAAGTCAAAATCCAATGGTTCCTGGTCGTGACACATCACAGTAGGCTTATCCAATAAGAGGTCACTGAAGTAATTAGGATGTTTGTCCTCATCATTACAGGTAATATTTGCAAATCCTTTTTGTCCCCAGGGATAAAAGTATTTTATCAGATACCTGTTTTCTAAGGCCTGGGCTACAAAATTGTATAAATTATTAGTAGGAATAGACATTTAGAAAGGTTCCATTAAAAAATGAAAATTGGATTTATAGGCTTGGGAAAACTTGGTCTTGATTGTGCTGAAGTTATGGCTGAAAAATATAGTGTGCATGGTTATGATATTTACCCACGTACCAGCGACAGTGTAAAAGTTTGCAACACACCAAAAGAAATGATAGACAACAGTGACTGGATATTTATTGCAGTACAAACGCCCCATGCAGAAGGCTATGATGGCAGTGTGCCAAGTTCACATATGGAACCACGAGACTTTGGTCATGATGCAGTTAAAGATGCAATTCAAATGGTGAATGAAAATGCAACCAAACCAAAACGTATAGTATTGATATCAACAGTCTTACCTGGTACAACACGTAGACACTTCTATACCCTGTTGGATAACAAGCATCAATTTTTGTACAATCCATATTTAATTGCAATGGGTAGTGTAAAATGGGATTTTGCAAATCCTGAAATGGTAATGATAGGAACAGAAACAGGCAATCCAAGTGAGATGGAAGATCTTATCAATCTATATAAACCATTGATGAAAAATGATCCAAGATATGTTACAGGAACTTGGGACGAATGTGAAGCAATTAAAATATTCTACAACACATTTATTAGTGCTAAAGTAGGGCTTGTAAATATGATACAGGACTTTGCACTTAAGATAGGTAATATCAACGTTGATGTTGTTACTGATGCTCTAGCACAAAGTACAATGCGTATTATGGGGCCAAAGTATATGACTGCCGGCATGGGAGATGCAGGAGCATGCCATCCAAGAGATAATATTGCTCTGCGTTGGCTAGCACAGGAATACAACATTGGTTACGACATGTTTGATACTATAATGGGTGCCAGAGAAGTACAAGCAAAGAACCTAGCAGATTTTTTAATAGAGCATGCAGATGGAAAACCAATTGTTATACACGGCAAAGCATACAAGCCAGACGTACCATTCTGTATTGGAAGTTATAGCACACTGGTTGGATACTACATTGAACAACAAGGACAAAAAATTACCTATGTTGATCCACTAGCCGACGATAATACGAATTGTGTTGACAAAATTAACGAACCATCAATAATACTCTATGCACATAACAGAAACATTACATATGGTTACACTGGCCATATTGCAGTAATGAGTAATTTCTACTGCGACATACCCAATGGATCTACAATTGTAGACCCATGGCGTACACTGCCTACAAAAACCAACAAGTACAAAGTAATACACTATGGAAATACAAGAACAAAAAAACTGGTATAGTGGTCACACCTATCCTGTATGGATGGATGCATTCAAAGACCTAATGTACATCAACGAACCATTCAATGATCCTGTAAGTTTAAAGGAATGGCGTAACCTCGGTTACACACAGACCAAATTCACAGGTGACATGTATGACATGCGACAAGAAGAACCTGAATGGATGCATCTAATACGTAATGTATTTGACTGGCGCTATTTTAGTTGGAGTGTGTATAGAATGAATCCAGGTTGTTGTTTACCAATGCATGGAGATACCTACGCAAGATTTCGCGAACTACACAACTGGCAAGGTGATATTCACAGAGCCATAATTTATTTAGAAGATTGGCAAAGTGGCCATGTAAGTGAAATTGAAGACACAGTAATCACAGACTGGCGTGCTGGCGATTACATAGTATGGAAAAATGACACTCCGCATCTTGCAGCCAATGTTGGAAAAACATCTAGATATACACTACAAATTACTGGAGTAATTGATTGAAAATAAGAAGTTTTAACGAATGGGACCAACTTAAAGAATGTTATGTTGGTGTTGCAGATTGGGCAAACTGGCCCAATGAGGACCCAGTGTTTGCAAATGAAAGTGAAAAAACTCTTTGGAAAGAAACACCGGTGCCAAGCGGGCCAGTACCAGACTGGATTATTGAAGAAGCAAATGAAGATTTAGACTCACTAGCAGAAATATTAATTAAACAAGATGTAAAAGTTAATCGTCCAAACAATACCTTAAACTTTCAAGGGCTTGGTGGAATGTACAATTATTGTCCACGAGATAGATTTTTAATTGCAGGCAGAGAAATCCTTAATCCAGCAATGATGTATCCTTGCCGACAAATGGAGCAGTTATGCTACGGCGCTATGCTTAAAGATAATACTATAAAGCAAATGCCACTGAATTCTGGAATGGTTTTAGATGCGGCTAATATCTGTAGATTAGGAAATGATTGGGTATACTTAGAAAGCGAAAGTGGTAACCAAGCTGCTTACGAATGGTTGTGTGAACAATATCCACATATAAACATTGAAAAAGTAAACTTTTATGCTGGAGTACATATTGATAGTACCATAGTTCCACTACGTCAAGGACTTGCAATATGCAATAAACCAAGAGTGAAAAGCAAACGTTATTTGCCAAAGTGTATGAAAGATTGGGAAATTATCTGGGTTGAGGATGTTGTGGCAAGTGTATTCTATCAATATCCTTATGCAAGTAAATGGATTGGACTTAACATGTTGGTAGTGAATCCCACCACAGTTATAATGGATACGGCACAATTAGAGCTAAGTAAAGTACTAGAGAAAAAAGGTTTCACAGTTATTCCTCATACCCTACGGCATTCACGCACACTTGGTGGAGGACATCATTGTGTAACACTTGATACCTGGAGAGAATCGAGGCCATATGCTTAAAGAAGATGCAATTGAAAAATTAGTAAAATCTGAAGTGAAACGTCAAGTTGAACTACAGGTAAGTCAGGCTATTAACAGTCCTGAATGGGTTATTGAATTAGAAAACAAAATTATAGATTTTGTACAGAAACGTATAACTGCACGTTTCAGTAATATTCAAACTGTTCCTGATTTGGTTGATACTGTCAAAACAAGTGTTCAAGATTTATTTGATAAAGGATTTGTTCCTAACATTGAAAACATGGTTGATACCACTTTGCTTACCCAGGCAGTAGATCATGCAGTTGAAAATTTAGTATCAGGAAGTGTAGAAAGTCTTCTGTCAAATCAGGCATGGGTTGAAAAAATACAAAATCAGATAAGCAGGGAAACTACCGAACGTTTATCACGTGCATTAAAAGATGTAAATGTCAAAGATAAAATTAAAGACGTTCTAATAGAAAATCGTGAACTACTAACCAACGATTTAAATAGAGAAGTCGAATTTGCTGACGGAGTGGTTGCGGTAAAAGGACATTTGAATAGTTATACTATTGGATCCACTGGTGGAGCAGATATCGGCGGTGACAGTACAATACACGGCTCGTTAGTTATAGATCGTGACCTGGTAATAAAAGGAAGAATAGCAACAGATAATCTTGCATTTAAAGAATTAGGTTCTGTTATAAAGGATCAAGCTATTGCTGAACTCAAAGGTGATTTTGTTGGTAGTGTCGCAGATACAATCAAGCAAGATATTGTAAAAGGTATTTCAATTGAAAATGTACAAATTAACAACTTACCATTGGTACAAGGCAATCAACTAGGTTCTGGAATAAAAAACAGTAGCCTTGAATCAGTTGGGACACTTAGAAGTCTTAAAGTTGGCACAACACTGAATGCTGACAATACCAGAGTTGGAATCAACACACAAGCTCCTACTGCGGCTCTTAGTATTTGGGATAATGAAATCACTGTAGATATAGGAAAACGCAGTCTTAATACGGCACAAATTGGAACAACAAAAGCACAAGATTTAGTTTTAATAACCAATAATAAAGAACAAGTAAAAGTAGACAAAGATGGAACCACATGGGTAAACAAATTGGTGCTCGGTAGAAACAGAATATCACACGGAACAGAAACTCCCGGATATAGTGGTGCAAAAGGAGATTTGGTTTTCAATACTGCTTTTGTTCCTGGTGGAACATTTGCATGGTTGTGTCTTGGCGCTTTTAGATGGCATGAGTTAAAGTCGCAATAATGGAAGCATGTTGGGTAATAAGTGAGGATTATGCTAATCCTACAATTGATTCTAAAAAACTAGAAGAAATAGGATCCACATGGGGATCTTGGAAAACCTGGCGAAGTTATAATACAAATAATGTTTTGTGTGCAGATAATACAAAATCAAAAGATTTAATTCGCCGTGCTTTTCATGGAATCTGTAATTTTTATATTCCACAAAAGTCTTATATTGAATTAAATCGTCCAAAAGGTGTAAAGATTTTTGATGGTGACTTTCCAGATGATTTTCCTAAACAAGAAGATGTGATTGCACTGCATCTTTGTAGCCACAGCGAGATTGTACTGTGTCTTGGATTTGATCTACAGGAAATAACTGTAACCGATCGTAAAGCAAAGTTTCTAGCAAAAAGTTATGAAGCGGCAGTTCGTGCAGTTATTAAAAACAATCCTAATACCCAATTTGTGTTTATTGATCATCCTGATGGTTTAGACAAAAGTTTTGAAAATATTGAAAATATATCTTGCGATACTTACGAAAACGTGTTACAATTACTTATGTAATTAGGAGATATACATGACTGCACGTGTCGGCTTTTGTTGCAAATATCTACATCCAGATCAAACACAGAAACCTAAACTACTAGAAGAAATTCAACGTCCACTTACAGAAAAGTGTACAACAGTTGCATGGCTTAATAGACAGACTGTTAATGAAGCAGAACAAAGACTGTATGATATCATGACGCACAATATGCAAAGTGCATACAATCTTGTCGAATATGTAGGTAATCTCAAGCCTGGCTTACGTATGTGTCGTATTGGCAGTAATCAGTTGCCTATGTATACACAACCAGACTGGCGTTACTTTTGGCAACAACCAGATATACGTGATGAACTAGCAGTAGGATATGCTCGTGTAGGTGAGTTAGCAAGAGAACTAGGAGTACGTCTTAGTTTTCATCCTGGACAGTTTACAGTGCTTGCCAGTGACAATCCAGACATAGTAGAACGCAGTATAGAGGAGTTTGAATATCATGTTGACATTATCCGATGGATGGGCTACGGCCGCAAATTTCAAGACTTTAAATGCAACGTCCATATATCCGGTAGACAAGGTCCAGCCGGTATTAAAGCAATCCTCCCAAGACTATCTCCGGAGGCGAGAAATACTATCACAATTGAAAACGACGAAAACAAATGGGGGCTTGAAGCCTCGCTTGAACTTGCCAAAGACGTTGCACTTGTGCTTGACATACACCATCACTGGGTCGCTTCAGGCGAGTATATTAACACCACCGACGATAGATGTTCTCGCATAATTGATTCATGGCGTGGAGTACGTCCAGCATTGCACTACAGTGTATCTAGAGAAGACATATTAGTTGACCATGATCCTAATACTCGCCCTGATATGACCACATTACTTGAGCAAGGCTACAAGAAACAAAAACTACGTGCCCATAGTGACTTCTATTGGAATCACGCAGTTAACGAATGGGCAGCCACCTTTGCAGATAACTGGGATATACAGTGCGAAAGCAAGTGTAAGAATCTTGCCAGTCATGAATTTTATAATAACTATGTTGAATAGCAATGGCTGAAGATTTTACTTTCGCACATGTACAAGGAGGGTTTGACGAACATATAAAACTAAGCATCAGGAACTATGATCAATTATTACAAGACGTAGTAGACTTCAGTAGGTATTTTGTTGAAGATGATACTAACATAGTTGATATAGGTTGTAGTACTGGCAAACTTACTGACCTCTTATACATTTCTAACAAGGACCATTGTAAGCAAGGTAACTATATTGGTATAGAAATTGCTGAAGGATTTCAAAAAGATTTACAAAAGCATTCACAATATGAATTTATACATGCTGATGTACGCGATTATAAATTTGTTAATTGTAGTTTGATTACCAGTCTTTTTACACTACAGTTTATGCCAAAAAAAGATAGATTAGAAGTTCTAAAAAATATATACAACGGACTAAACACAGGCGGTGCATTTATTTTTGCAGAAAAAATAATGTGCAGGAATACCGCAATACAAGACATGCTTACTTTTAACTACTATGATTACAAAAGTAAAAACTTTAGCAGTGAAGAAATAATGCTGAAAGAAAAACAACTGAGACATATGCTTAAACCAAATACATGGAAAGAGATACAAGTATCTCTAACTGATGCAGGATTTACTGCTTATGAACGTATATGGCAAAACCATATGTTTATTGGAGCAATTGCAATTAAATGAAGTCCCTCGAAGACATATTTGTGTATGACCTAATAAGAGAACCAGAAACAGTGCTTGATATAGATCAGGACACTGCAAACGATCTGTGGCCAACTGGTTATTTTGACTTTACAGAAAGTTTATACAATCGTAAGTCCTTGCGAATAGCACCATATGACATCAAAAGACTTGGTAGTTTAGAAGCAGGGCAAGATGAAATGTTTGGCAACTATCCCAAAGAATACAGAGCTTATATAGAAGCAGGTACACAATTACTTCCTTATGCAGAATGTTTCAAAGGAAAACATGTACTAGACATAGGTTGCGGTAATGGTGACCTTGCTTTTGTTATGGAAAAACTAGGTGCAAAAACTGTAACCGCAGCAGATGTGCATGCAGAAAACATTGATATTTGCAATAAAATTAAAACGCATTTTAAAAGCAAAGTTAAATTTGAAGTAAAAGATGTAAACAATTTGACTGTAGATTATCTACAACAATTTGATACTGTGTGTGCCTTTCAATGTCTAAGTTGGACCAATTGTCATGTTGAATTTTTCAAGAATGTCAATCGTGCAGGTGTAAAAGATATATTAATCACTGACCAAATAAGAGGCTTACCGATGTTCGAGTGCATCAACGATAAGAGTTATAATCACAAAGAACCAATGCTTGTGCATTATTTTGATGATGGCTATCATTATGGCGGAACTGGTTGGCAAGAAAATTTACCGTGTTTACGTGTAGAGACTAACCTACCTTTTTGGGTACAGGTATTAGATTATTATGGATGGTATATACAACATTGGAGTTGGCAAAAAAATTGCACTTTTAATAAAAAACAAATAGAAACATCTACGTATCGCAGACGTTTTATGTTTCATTGTATAAACACCAGAAGGAATTGCAACAATGGATAAAGATTTTTTTAACGAAGCACCAAAAGATAAAGTAGTGTATCCAACTGTAAAGTTATGGCACTTGTTTGCATTTTTTGCAATAGTACTACCATTAGTATATTATTTTAAATAGGAGACGACATGTATCAAGGTAACGGACACATATGGCAAGGAAGATTCAACTGCGTAAGTGATTTCATGCACAGATATCAACCTGAAGGAGTAAAGCCAGGCGGAAGGCCAAGTGAAGAGTATAGAAGTGCAAGACGTAACACTGCAAGACTCAGTTATAGAATGGCTAAGAAAGCTCTTAAAGCAGGACTAGTGAAAAACTAAATGTTATCTTTTGTTGGCTTTATACTTCCATTGCCAAACAGATCAACTGCTTTCCAACTTAGATAGATCTTATAGCCAGGTATTTTAGGATCAGCATCTTGCATACCAAGCAAAAAAACTTTGTCTGCGGCAATTTTTGCGGCTTTAACTAGATCTTTATCTTCTGCATCTTTCTTTTTCCAACGATACTGTCTTATTACTTTGTATAAGAGGTCGTGTATTATAGCGGCTCGTGCAACATCAAATGGTGCTATTAACCACCACATGGCACGAGGCACACTGGCTAGATCTGTCACAAATCCTTTTGGTACTGTGATAGTTTCTGTCTTGTTGGTTTCTCTTTTAACTTTTACACCTACACCTTTGAGTGCTTTGATTTCATCTACTGTTAGTTCATTAGTCGTATAAGATAGATCTCTGCCGAGTGTCCACTTTCTAGGTGGATTAAACTCAGCCATAATTTTATTGTTGAATTGTCCCATGTATTAGCTCCTTATAACTTATTTATTGTACCAAAACAAACAAAAAGGTTGACAGGTGCTTATAATGTGTTATTATATATGTATAGTTAGAAACAAGGAGAGCTAGATGTCAAAGATAGATTTTATAAGTGCTGAAAACGGTGGTATTAAGTTTTACGGTGGTAGAGATGATGTTGCTATGGAACTTAATTGTGTTGGTTTTGCAAAAACTGCTGAAATGGTAAATTATATAATCAAAACTAGAGGTTTAGCAGATAGAGTAATGCACAGCAGTTCAATGGATTTTGCAGATGAATATGGTTTTGACAACCATGATGGTGCATGGATACTATGGCAAGATGGTTACGAGCTTGATGATAAAAAAGCCGCAGAGGTAGCATAATGGAAACCTTATTGCAGATTGCAGGATTTGTTGCTATAGCCTATGTGCTGATAAAGTTTTTTCCCACAATACTTGACGCAGTGTTTAAGTTGAGTGTAATTGCAATTGGTATTGTTTTTGTGCTGATACTAATTAGTGTGATAATGAGTGATTGGAGTTTTACATATGTATAAGTTATTCTTAATAGGTATTATTGCAACATTAATTGGTTGTGGTACTAGCAACAGAGCAACAGCTGATTGGTTCAACGAATTATTAAAACCTTCACCTGCTGGAGTATTAACTGGCATATTACAATTGTCAAAGCCCAAACCTACTGAAACCATAAACTATAATCATGGTAAGACTATTGGACAAATATACAGACAAGAGCAACAAAACAACCAATACCATGATGGTCAAGTTGATACAGTACTAAGCCAGTTTCCTCATAGAGCATTTGATGTGCTTACTAATCCAGTTAGACTAAGTGTGAGAAATAGGCAGGTTGTAGCAGACATTGGTTTTGTTGTAAGATGGAACCAAAACTATCTAAGACAGTTGGATAGTATACTCAGGAATGCCAGTGATTCGCGTGCGGCAACACATTGGGCAACACTGTACACAGAAGAACATTGGGGTGCTGGACACAGTAGTTTTCAATTTGATAGAATACGTGGTGAAAAAGTGCTATTTGGTTTGGTACGTCCTGGACCACAACTACAAGTCACGTTAAACGGTAGAAACTTGGGTTGTTGGGATATACCAGAGCTGAGTGGCAGAACACAGAGCAATAGGCAAGCACAAAAGAAAATGGTTCATCCAATGGGCAATGGTGTAAAAATCAATGGTTGGTTAGAACTACGCAGCAGAATAAGTTTAGTAGTATCACCAGAAGATGCAGATAGAATTGGACAGGCTAGAATCAGTGTAGTCAATCAAAGACAATGTAGATAGAATCCCCTAGGCCGGCCCTTACATACTTAAATGATAGAAGGGCCGGCTATCTTTATACCATACTTGCTTGAACAGCTGGGCCGTTTTGTGTGTCGGCAAAGTCTAGACTTCCTAGTCTAAAGTATTCTAAAAAGCCTTCATAATCATCAACATCAAAAGCCAAACTCTTTTCGCCTTTGAGTTTTAAAAATAAGAACATTGAAAATCCTTTGCCTTTGAGAATGTTGGCATAACTGCTGTATGCAATTTTCATTGCAAGAAGACTTATGCTTGCTTTGTCCATCCTATCGTAGTCAGATACTATTTTGTTTATCATGCTTTGATCGCCATTGATAAATGTACTGTTGAACAATTCATCCATATAGGCTTGACCTGCACCTACAGCAATTTGATCTAATTGTAGTGCAATATCTTGGAAGTGTCGGTCTCTAGCACCCGCATTACCACTTGGTAAACGTGGCGGAATAGATTCTTTTGGAATCTTAAATTTATTGTATACTGCTTGTAGGTTTGGTTTGCCAAAGTCGTTGATATTGTTTTTCAGTCTGCCTCCGCCGGTGCTCATTTCACCTTTTACTTCGACTTCTACACCGTTTATAGATAAGTCGCCTAATGATGCAAATTTTATGTTAGGTGACAAGAGAGCAAGTCCAACTTCGCCGGGACCTCTATTTGAACCTTGTATGTTTAATTGAACACTGAATAAGTTCTTGTATAATGCATTGATAAAATCTTCGCTTACATTGCCGTTTCCACGTAGCCATGAACTCCAACCACTATATCCAGGAGACATAAGTGCTTTTTCATCTACATAACTAACTTTACCATAGGTGGATAAAAAACTAGCAAGGTCATCGTAGTCACCAGGAGTGTTGTTAAGTGCTTTGATAAATTCACCTAGTACACCTCTGTTGGTATAATCTGTTTCTGGTTTTGTAAGTTCTGGTTTAAGCATGTCTTCAGGTGATTTATTTGCTACTAAATCCTGTTCGCTTTTAACCAAACGATACACTTTTTTCATAACTTCAGGATTCTGTTTTAATTGATCAACGATAAAGTCAATACGTTTACTTTGTTCGTTTTCCATAATAATTTGTTTGATAAGCATAATATCACTCTAGTTTCTTATGATAGTATTTAGCGATAATAACATATGTTATTACATAATAGAACCTGGACCTAAATACTATGCTGGTTTTAAACCAGTTAACAACAGAAGGAGATATTTCTATGGATATCTTAAAAAACATAAAAGGATGGGCAAACTCATTAACAGAAGTTGCTGTCAGTTTACTAGCTCTAGGCATTGTGCTTGAGGTATTAGTTGGCGGAAACAATGTTCCATTCTGGCCTGACATTAATGTAATTGCTAATGTGCAAAACATTATAGCAGGTTTCTCAGCACAAGGCCTAGTTGGCTTAGTTGCTATATGGGTACTATATCATATATACAAATCAAAATAAATCACATATAATATAGCTACTCACTGAAAAAGGTAGAGCAAGGCCTTTTGGCAAAACCTCTACCTTTTTTAAATATGAGCTTGTTGGTATAACTGATCAAGACTTTCTTTTGGAACACAATAGATATTGTCTAACTCATGCTCTGGATACTCTATCCTTGCCTTACTGATAATCAGTTGTGAATACAGTTGTACAAAATAAGAACATTCGGGTACACTCCCGAAGCTAGGTTTTTGAATGATGTATAGATCCTGTTGCACATTTAACAACATTACTACTACTATTAAAATACTTTTCATACATGTACTTAACTGAGAAACTCATTTTCCTCGTCGGTATATGGCCACATTATGCTACAACTGATACAGTGCTTACCATGCCTACTGCACCAAGAATTACTAAAAGTGCAAATACGCCTGTGGTTGCTTGTAAAAAATTTTTCATCTTACTTTCCTTCTTTTTCATTATATTCCATCAATGATTTTGCAATTTCATAATGTCCCATGCTGGCTAAATGTGATGCTGCTCGTGCAGTACCAATTCTCTCAGCAATATGAGATACCTTCTTATATGAATCTTTGATTTTACCAGTAGCAAGACTCCAGCCTACTAGTAAATCTTGTAAAAAAGTTTTTGTGTTTAATACTAAAGCAGTCATTTTATATACCGAACCTTCCAAATGTAGTATGTAGTTTTTTCATTCTCATTTCTAACTCGCACAAGTCTGCACTCTGTGCTAGATATTTTTCTTGGGCACTTCTTGAATCAAACATGTTTTGAAACATAGCCACAAGAGTCTTAGATAGCTTTTTTGCCATTTTTTTCTCCTATTAATGTTATATGCTTGAGGGGAGCAATACCGCGGTCTATTTCCGCCGTCACTTGGTCTTTCCCAGGTGCCTTGTAACAATTTCTTGCTACATTTTTATTTATACAAGGAAAAATTGAAAAACCAGGTTTTTTGGCTATTTTAGAGCCGTTTTTTGTAAAAACAGTCTTGCTTAAATAGCAACAATCGAATTTGAAACAATATTATTGTTTACTATCGAGCAATAATCTAATTTTATTATTCTTTTTATATAAAAAGGTTGACAATATCATATAGTGTGTTATTATATATGTATAGTTAGAAAATAGGAGAGTTAGATGGCATATGTTAGTCAAGAAACAAAAGCAAAGTTAAGCCCAGCAATCAAAGCAGTTCTTAAAAAGTACAATATGAAGGGTACTATTGCAGTAAAGCATCACTTTAGTTTAGTAGTTAACCTACAAAGTGGCCCAATTGATTTTGATCACAACGATTTTACCAGTGTAAATGTTTACCATATTGATAGACATTACACAGGTGTTGCTAAAGATTTCCTAAACGAATTGTTAGCCGCCATGAAAGGTCCAGACTGGTTTGATAAGTCAGATATCCAAAGCGACTATTTCCATGTTAGTCATTACACAGATATCAATGTTGGTAAATGGAACAAGCCTTATGTTTGCACAAAGTCTAAGGAGGCAGCGTAATGACTATTCGTGGTGCAACAACAGTTCTCAAAAGAGAGTGTGATTTTTTAGGTTTAACAATGAAAGAATTGTTAATCTTTATTCAACGTAACCCGTATGCTTTTAGTAATCGAACAATTGAAGCATACAATGCTTATCAAGAGGTGTCTCAATGATAAATGAATTACTGCATGATATTGCAGAACTTGAAGGTGTTGTCGAAAGTATCAAGCGAGTAAACAAGCCTGAGACAGTTATTGCAGTGCGAACAATTGATCTCATGATTGAACGTAAACAAGCTGAGATTGAAGCATTTGAAAGGACTGCACATGAAGATTGATTTTTATTTGAAATGGATAGCCACGGCTACACTTGTGGTTGGAAGTTTTATCAACAGTGCTTTTCCTGAATTGTATCCTATTGGACCGGTAGTACTAATAGCTGGTGGTGTGGTATGGTTGATAGTGAGTTGCATGTGGCGTGAATGGAGTCTTATTATCACCAACAGTGTGATGACCTTGGTAGCCGTAGCCGGAATGGCCTACTATTATTTGTCCTAAACAGTTGCAAATTATCAACACGGTCGTATAATACAATAAAATAAATAGGTGTACGATGGAATATGTAATAATAGGAATAGTACTGTTTATACTATCCACTGGTATAATGTGGTACAGAGATACTCAGATGAAAAATAGAATGTATGAAAAACTTCTAAAAGAATTTGTTGCAAAACTAGTGCCATGTAGAATAGAAGTACGCGATGGCGAGTTTTACGTGTATGAATGTGTAACTGATCAATTTCTAGCACAAGGTCATACTCCGCGAGAGGTCGAACAAAACTTGCCCAGGGACGGAAGAATATATGTTAATGATCAGAGTAACAGAGACCTGTTGGCAGTTCTAAACGATTGGTATGTATTAGATACAGCCGTTGATAAAAGTGTGGCCAATTAATTGTATGCAATAAAAGTTTATCTTACCAAACCAAAAAATTCTATTCTGAACGAAAAAAACTACTATTTGATGAGAGATATGGAAGATAGTGTAGTACATGTTTTTACAAGACGAGAACGTGCAGAAAAAATGGCACAACTTTTACAAGAAGAAAATCCAAGAATGCACATCTCAGTAACTGAAGATATTCCTGCACCAGCACTCTCAAGAGCATTGAAGAAAAAGTCAGAAAATGAAAAAGAAAACAACAGTGAAGAATCCAATAGCCAAAGCAGTTAGAACATTGCGATCCTCAGTGGTTGTAAATCGCAAAGGCAAAGGTTCTTACAACAGAAACAAGGAGAAAGCCAATAGCAACTTACAAACGGAGTCTTGCTAAAACTTTCAGTTGGCGTATTGTTGCTACCTCTGACACATTTTTAATAAGTTGGATTATTACTGGCACATGGCAATTGGCAGGAGCAATAGCAAGCATAGAAGTAATAACCAAAATGGCATTGTACTATTTTCACGAAAGAGCATGGGCAAAGATCAGTTGGGAAAGAGATCCACAAGAAGAACATACTAAAATTTTTCCATTTAAAGACAACAACAAGGAGTAGCGAGATGGATGATCCAAGAGAACCAGAACAATTAGAACTGTTTCCAGAATCACAGTCTGAAGTCAAAGACATTAAAGTACTCGACGAAGATGACGGATACCACGATTAAATGAGCACAGGTTATATTTTAGGTCTAGGCTTAGGATCAATAGTAGCAGTTTTCTACGTCATGCTTAACTGGCCAGTTTATTTAGAAAAAACAAAAACAAAGAGGGAAGTAATGTTAAAAATACTAAAGAAGTTTCATGATCCAAACTATGTAATCATTACACCAGTTGTGTTATTATACGGGTATGGAGCATGTGTTTTCGTCAGAGATCTAATTGGTTGAATACATAATTTATATCTCTATCTCAACAGTAGTACTGGTTGTTGGATTAATAGCATGTCATTTTGTACATGACTGGTATAAAGAAAGAGAATGGAGACGTAACAATCCAGATGAACATGAAATAATGAATAGGAAGATAAAAGATGACTTTACAAGATGATAGAGAACCAGAAAGATTCTACGACTGGATATTGTGGAAAATGCGTCAAGAAGATTGTAAACTAAAAGATGTAATAATGAATCCAATTGAAGCTTCCAAAAGAATTGTAGCATTGGAAAAAAGAATAACTGAACTAGAGGATGCCCTACGTGCAGAACGAAATACCGAAGTTAACAATCACTGATCAAGTAATGGTATTCATTACCACAATGTTTTTGTTTATACATGTAAAACAACTAATAGCCAGTGGACCTGCTTTTATTCTCAATGCATTGCTAGGCATATGGATATCCATAACCATATTTGATATGTATGCACGTTGGAGACAAAAACAACAATGAAAGTAGGGTTTGTTCATATTCCTAAATCAGCAGGAGCAAGTATAACACATTGGGCACGAGAAAATCATGCTAATGTTTTTGTGGAAATTGGACACAACAGTTTAGCTGAATACAATAAACTTCATTATGATAAAACTTTCGCCATACCAAGAAACACCTACAGAAGAATTTTGAGTTTGTATAACTGGGCAGATTACAAATACACAAAAACTTTAAAAAAAAATTTAGAAACAAGTGAAAACTATAAAATGGCAAAACGACATCAAAAGTACTGGCGTCTTGGTATTGTACCGTTCTGTGATTATATCTTTGAAAATCCAGAAGTAAGATCACATCATGATCAACTGAAGTATATAAAAGATGTAGATCTATTAGTACCATATGAATCACTTGCAGAAGATTTTTACAAGATACAGGAATTGTTTAACAGTACGGTTCCACTAGATCACACAGTACATAGTCGCACTTCAAACTTGCACGTAAGTGAATTGAGCACAGAATTTGTAAAATGTATCAAAAGACACTTTGCTGAAGAATTAGATTATTTTGAATATGAGCCAATCTGATGAACGTGTATCTCGTAATATACAGTGAACAGAAAGATCATTGTTGTCCACCAAGTAGTTACAGACAGATAAATGAAAAGACTGTGTTGGCCGAATCGGAACAAGAAGCTATTGCACAACTAACAGGAAACAATATTGAAATTAAATCTATTACAAAAACCAACTAGACTGTACTTTGCTTATGGTGCTAACATGGCACTAGAGGCAATGAAGTACCGTTGTCCAGATGCCATACCTCTTGGAGCCTATACAGTTAGAGACTGGCGATTGGTGTTCTGTCATCATGCCACAATAGAACCTGCACCTGGCCATCGTGTACCAGGATGCCTGTGGAACATCACGCCTGCTTGCGAAGAGACACTAGATCATTTTGAAGGATTCCCTTACTACTATACCAAGATGTGGTTAGAACAAGATGGGGATACCTTTATGGCATATGATATGAATCCACCATTGGTGTACAGTGCACCAAGTGCTGGTTATATTGACCTTTTGCAACAAGGTTATAGTGATTGGAATTTGCCTGTAGACTATTTAGACGAAGCATTGTATCATGGAATTGATTGAAGAATACACCAGGGTAATCAAAATTGAAGAAGGTTATCCACATGCAAAAACACTGCATCTTCCCACCGGCAAGATTGATGCTGTAGTAGATTGGTGTAAACAAGAGCTATCTCCAGGATGGAAGTGGCAAATTCTCACATCAAGTTCAACTAACACACCAGGTGCTTATGCATTCTTTTTCAGTAATGATGCAGATTTTTTTGCTTTTATACTAAAATATGGTTGACCTTTTTGTCTTTTTCGGCTATACTGTATATAACAGTTAGAAAATAGGAGACGATATGTCAAAGTTAAAAAGTTTTATTATGGAAGTAGAAGATAAAGTATACGAGCATCTCACAGAAGACATGGTTGCAGAATGTGAACATGTATCAGAGTTATATACTAAATTAGAAGAAAGTATGTCTAATGAAAGCAATGTAATCTTTGGAATGTTTGATGACATTGTAAGAGATATCTGCGATGATGCATGGAACGAGTATTGGAGTAAATATGCTTAAAGCAGATCCAAGACTTTGGGTGCCAGTGAGTACACGATATAATGGCTTTGCTTTTGAACCTAGCAAAGGATGGTTAAGTGCCACTACCAACAAATCAAAAGAGCATAACGGACAACCTGTCAAAGAAAAGTCCACTGTATCTGGAATGTCAAAAACCACAGTTGATGTTCGTGCCTAGACAAAACTATGGTGTACGGAAACTGTGGGAAAGAATTGCAGGTAGTAAAAAATAGGTTGACACAGCCTTCAATTGTGTTATTATAAGTTAACTTCTAGAAAAGGTATTGCACCTGGACTAGTTTAATTGTTAAACATACGGAGTGACAAAATGGCTACAATCGCAGATAATCTAAATTTACAAATTGCACATTTCAGTGCATTCAAAAATTATATTCCAAAAATTAATAGAATGGATATTACCACAGTCGATACACTTTTAAAAACAGGTTTAATCGAAGTAAGTACAGCATTCGAACATGCGATAGCTAACTTATCTGGAACAAAAGTTATAAGTCAGAACCATGCAGATCTAAGTTGCGGAAGTGATGCAAAATTATCTACTGTACGTACTTGTACATATGGTACACAATACTCAGCACCTGTACAAGGAATTCGCAACAAAACAGGTGACCTACTAGTACAAGTTTATGAAAGAAAACAAAATAAATTTTACTATTTTAGAATCCCGTACCATTCATATTGCAACATTCCTAAATCATCTAATATAGAAATTCCTTTTACCTTAGATGGTAATCCAAGACGCTCAAATAAATGGTGGGCATATGAAGTAGATACGTTTGAGCAAATGTGTTTAAATGTAGCACCTGTACCTGCACATATTAAAATTATTAATAATCTTTTTGAGGAGGCAGCATAATGAGAGCAATCAGAGAAATACGATTTTTAAGCGATGTTGTTAAAGAAGTAAAAACTACCCTAGCAACAGAATATAATTTTGCACAAAACAAAATTGATGCAGAAAAAGCACGTATAGAAAACACAGGCAAAAAGTTTGCACATGGATCTTTTATGTATCCAATTGCTAACCTAGCACTGGATTACACAGTTCAACGTGATATTGATTACAAGCATATTATCAAAATAATTACCAGGTATAATCCGCAATTGTGTGCTCCTGCAAGTGCAGTTACAGATGATATTAACAACATGGAATCTACAGTAGGTGTATATGATGGACAACATAGAATCGTTGCCAGTGCTATCTTAGGTTATGAAGAAGTGCCAATCACAATAGTCGAAGATGATCGTCCAAGTTTTGCAAGTTATGCATTTGAAGAATGCAACACCAATGTAAAAGCATTAGAACCAAAAGACTTCTATCGTAATAGGCTTACACGGCATGCTCTTGGCGATAGAAGTGCTGAAGTTGTTCAAGCATACGTATGCGAACAGGCCTTTAATAATAATGATGTTGACCTTGAAGATAAAGCAACACGTAAAAGCAAAAACAAAGGCAGTGGAAAGCATTTCTTTTCACACTTTAACTTTGCTGAAAAAATAATGAATGCAGATAAAAGCGGCAAACTCATGCACAAAATATTAAATGCTATCTCCACTGTCTACCCAGACGATGAAGAAATATCACAGGATTTGTTTATTGGTTTATATACAATACATTGTATGGACTATACAGGCGAACTTCCTGAAGGTTGGATGATTGATGTGCTTGAAAAGTGTGCAATATCATATCCAACCAGTTTAACTGTGATGAATACCAGTTTATATAAATCAAAAGCTGATACACAGAAGAAACATACAATGCCTGGACATGTATGGCAATCAAGTATAATGGGAGACTTTTTACGTGAACTGTATATGTACAATGGCGGAACACTAAATCTTCCAAGTGCAAGCGGAAGTGTAATGCAGTTAGACACCAATCAATCACCTTTACTGTTTACGGCGGCGTAGATGTTAAAAGAAAATTTAGAAAGTTTTATACAACCTGTGTATTCCAAAACCAGAAGAAGTTTTGATACATACGATAGCCTTAGAAAACGTTGTACTCTGAAGATAACAGAACTTGCACAAGAGTATAGAACTATAGAACACGATGCACAGGCACTGCGTGAAATACGAAATGAAATAGACTATTATCTGAGACGTTATCACAACTATGCTATAAAAGAAAACATCGGAGCCCACTATGTTGAAGTTGGCTTAAAAGGCAATGGCATATTTGAACATATGATTCCTGCTAGTACCGTTCGTGATTGTGTACTAGCAGGAAAGATCTCTGTTGAACAAGCATTAAACGTGCCAACTTGTAGATTGAGCAAAGAATCAGATAATCTGTTACGTGAAAAAGGATGGGCTAACAACACACCAGATGTTTATAATTTTTGGTTACGTTACAGTTATTGTTTTGAAAGTGTGTTTAAAACACATGATGGACATCCAGTTGATACCAATATGAATCTAGATGATCATTATAAACTATTTACTTTTATTTAAGAGTTCCACTAGCTCTCATTTCTGCACGTATTTTTGTAGCACTAATAGATTCAACACTCTTGCCTAAGTCGTGTTCTGTAAATGTGTAGCCAACACCTCTACCATAACTTATGTCTACTATGTTTGGAACAGGCAGTATAACATATTCAACACCTAGTGTGAAGCCTGCTTCACGCAGGCCAATTTCAATTTGTGCTTCTGCTTCTTTTTGACTAAACGGATTGTCTTCCTGTATGTTTGTACGACCAGCACCTGCATCTCTGCCAACTATTCCACCCACATCACGGACCATAATACATACCTGTCCAGTTTCGGCTAATGCTCGTTTGAACAGTTCAGTGTGACCATCATGCCAAGGTTGCCATCTACCTAACATCTGTGTTGTAGGTTTTTGTGAATCAAACATTATTTTTTTACTCCAAGTGGTTCGCCTGTTTTTTTCAGTTGATAGTTTTGCACAACTTCCATCAGTTGTAATGGTGTATCGTCAAACCATTTTGCCACATGATAGTCGTAGTGTTTAGGTTTTTGAAACATACGGTTGGTATCTTCAAATCTGCCTTGTTCAATTGTGTCCATCCATACTGTATAGTCAGCATCAAACTCTTCACGTGCTTGATCTGTTGGGCACACAAAATCTGTAATCGCGATCTTACCAGCCATTACCACACCATCTGCTAGGTGACGCATACGTTGTGCTTGCCGTATTCTACCTTTAGGTGAGAAATCCCAGTCATTGTATCTTTCTCTAACTTGATCAGCATTTATCCATACTGCTCCAATTAGTTCAGCAAAAGGTTTTGCAAGTGTGCTTTTACCACTGCCTGGTAGTCCAAATATTAGTATTTTAATTTTTTTACGCCGTTCTATTAATATCTAATGTTAAATCATATATGTCACAATTCCAAAAGTTCTTGTGTCGAAACTCACAAACATGAACTGTGCAGTCGTGATAATTGAGATGTTCAGAATTTTTGCTTACAATAATATTTTTTGAGTCTATGACAAGTATATCATTTGGTTTGGTAATTTCTTCAGGTTTTTCGTTTACAATTGCATTACCTGCACCTTCGACTACATTAACAATTGGTTGCCACCAATTTGTTTCATCAAGGATTATATCTGCATCTGGATCATATGTAAAGTTTAAAATATCTGTGCATTCTTGTTTTATCCAATCAGGCAATTGTTCGTAAGCAGTAAATTCTTTTGGCCAACTAGAACCTTTTAGGTTTTCATACACTGACTTGTTCCAATTTGAAGTTTCTATTACATAATTATTAGGATAAAAATAAAAGTCATTGCCAATCATACGCAATCCACGACGTGGTTTCATACTTTCTGGACTTGCGATGTCATTAATGTCTGGCAGCACTGAAACATATGGACGTATGGTGTGTACATTAAATTTATGTAAAGTATTAATTAAATTACAAAAATCTTCTTCAGTTTCAGTGGCTATTTTTTGCAATTGAGTTTTGTATTCTACATCTTCTAATGAATCAAAAGCATGTGGCGGATAGGTACGCCCAACAACACATATGTCCAGTGAATCCCATGGTTGGTTGATTGAATACATTAGATTTTACCTCTGACAAGTGGCTTTAAAGTAAGGATGTCATCCTTTATATCATGATATAAAGGATGTTGGGGAATTTTGGGACGGTTGCTCTGTTCAAGATTAACCGGCCAGTGCCATTTTTTGTGTATTTGATTACACATATTTTTGTCAACCTCAAGATCTAATTTATCTTCGATAATGGAATATAGCCTGTCTAATTTGTGTTCAAAAATTGCTTCACATGAAATAGACACAGTTTTTTGATTAAAATATTTTTTAATAAAATGTGTTGAATAAATCAAACGCTGCTCATTGTAAAGTTGTGGTCGAATTTTATCATTGTGATACATATATCTTTTGTAGGCAAGTCCTGAAATAGGTGGTTCTAATACAACAATAACTTTGTTCACAAATTTATTAGTTAATTCTAACAATTCTAGACGATTATAGCTGTAAAAATGACCGCATAAGACATTGGTCGTTGGTGGTAAATTTTTTACAATATCAGGATCAAGATTATCAATTTTAGAATAATGTGCATTTGCATAAGCACGGCTTTGTTGCTCCGGCGTTGGATGGTGATCATAATCTTCAACAGTACACCTGCTGACAAAATTATCAGCAGTGCTTAATATATTAGCAAGATGGTTCCCACCACTTCCGGGCGAGAATATAATGAATATGTTGTCCATGTTTTTACTTAGTTCTCATAATAGATACATCCAAATTAACATAGGAACGATAATAGCAAACTGTGGTAAAAAGTTTAGTATGATTGCTTTCTCATTCCATTTATATCCTACATAAATCCAACCACTAGCACCTATCATTTGTAGTATGCTGTTCCATGGAGTTATGCCTGCAACATGCAGTACCATTGCAACAAGTATAACGACTGCACTTGCATATTTAATGCAGACTATCACTCGGTTGTTTTCTTTTGACATTGTTATATTTCTATTTTATTATTGTATTTGCTAAACATACGCAGTGTGCTATCTGTTGCTACACCTGTAACTAACAGTGTACAACGTGGGCCTAAACCAGCATTAGCCGTGCAGTGTGGAGTATTATACCAATCAAAACTGTATATTTCACCAGCACGATAGCCTGTGTGTACAAAGTTGCCATACTGTATGAAGTGTCCAGGTTCCCAATCATTTAGCATAACCATAAATCGATATACACTATGTGGATCTTCAGGTAACCATTTTTCAAGTTTATCAATGTGCAAGTTCCATACTTGTCCAGGATATTGAACATGCACTCGACTTTGTATTTCTTTTTTATCACCACCTGATAAATGTAATGTATCTGTCATTCGTCGAAACACAGGCAGTAATTCATATTCAAGGTTGGTGAGCACCAGGTCAGCATCGGCACCAGAACGAATCAAATCATATTCTTCGGCTACAATATCTTTGCTTGTTCCGTCTTTTGGATTTCTATTACGCCAAGTAATTTCTTTACTTGATTCAATTGTTGCATCTAGTTCTTGACTCCAATCACCAATAAAACGCCCGACATATCGCATACTGTCGTATGCCGGGTCTGTTTTAAAAGGATCAAAATGGTAGTCAGTTCTAGGCTTTAGTTTGTCCCAGTTGCTTTCCATTATTTTACTAAGCCTTCCTTGTATATACTCTTAAGTCCTAGTGCTTCTTTATTGAACTTTACTAGGTTTTTAAGTGATTTTTCTGTAACAAAGGTCAACAGTTTATCACGTTGTGCATCACCTGCTTTTCCAATGTACCAATCATACTTACCGTTCTTTTTGATCAGGTTAGCAATTGCAGTTGGGTCCTTGCTCATTGCAGTAAGTGCCGCCGCAAGTTTATCTCTGTTTGGGTTTCCTTTGTTTACCCATAATGCTTTTTGTAATCCATCACGGAATGATTTTACCAGCTTGTAAGCATCGTAGAATTCACCTTTAGGAGCCTGTTTCCAATATACTTCATAAAGGATTTCCATTTGTAATCCTGGAAAGTTTGGATCGTCTGCATGAGAACCATCTGCTTGTAGTAGTCCATGATGAAACCAAAGTTCTGCATTCTCGTCTGGTGCAACGTGTTTTTTGTAAGTTGCTGGATTCTCTCGTGTGCCTGTTAATTCACCACGTTTGAATGCTAAACGTCTTTCTGATGTTTTCATTCCTTTAACCCAAGTAACATTTTTTTTGAAACATGCTATGTATTCATCAACTGTTTTGTCTGGACCACATATAAGCAACGCCATTGCAAAAGCCTCAGGCACCATTCCAGAACCTGCTGGAAATACTGGCTTGTCCATGTCAGCACCCTTGCGTTTACCGGCAATGATATTTAAATTCATCATGCCAACACTATCGTACTGTCTATAGTCATAGTCTACTTTCTCTTGTAAAAATGAAACACCATTACCGCCATGAGATACCATCACAGTTTTGTCATCTAATCTTAGATCATTGTGCCATTTGTTAAATCCAGGAATATCTCTTGCACCCGGTAACATTTTAATTTTAATCTTTTCACCTAAAAAAGGCTCTAGTTCTTTGGCAATAATTTCTGCCCAAACAGTTGTTCCTTGTCCTGCTCTTTGAGGTACAACAAACGTATAATCAGCAACTGCTGAACTAGTGTAGCCTAGCAATAATGCTAGTGTTAGTAGTAATTTACGCATTCTATTTCTCCTATGTTATGCATAATCTAGTTTACTGCGTTTGGTTAAACCCCAAATTAACACAGCTATTACAACTGCTAACAATGTCCAAAATATAGGACGAGTTAACAGTCTGTCGAATGTATACAGACCGTGCATCTGTATAGTTAAAGCCTCAACTCTTTCTGCAAGTATAAAACCAAATAGCATTGCAGGTCTTGAGAACTTGAATTTCTTTGCACTGATTCCTACTATGGAGCAGACGATCAATATAGCATAATCTTCCCATCCACCTGTGTATTGTACACATGCCGCTATTATAAACGTTAACAGTAGAGGAAAATAGTATTTGTAAGGCACAGTCGCAATCATGGCAATATATTTTGTTAACCATAAGCATAGAGCACCAACCAACAGTGTTGCCAACATGAATCCATAAAGCATACTATCAAAGAATTGATCGTCTTGTGCTAGATCAATAGTACCAAGCTCAAAGTCCAAGTACATAAACAAACCAATAATAATAGCCGCAAAAGGAGCTCCAGGTATTCCAAATAAAACTGTAGGAATCATTGATGTTGCTTTTTGTGCATTGTTAGCACCTTCTGGCCCAATTACTCCTCTGATGTTGCCTTTGCCAAAAGGCACTGAAGGATTCTTTGTTGTAGCAACTGCCTGACCATATGCCATCCAGTCTGCCATTGCTCCACCTAGTCCTGGAAGTATACCAATAAATGCACCAATGAATCCTCCACGTAGTGCTAACCAACGATTGCTCCATACTGCTAAGATTCCTTCACGAGTCTGTGTTCCATTTGTAGTTGTTGCTGAAGCAGTTGTGTGTCTGTTTTTAAGTCCATCCAATAACTCTGGTATGGCAAACAAGCCTGCAATCATTGGCAATATTTGCACGCCATCGCCTAAGTATTCCCAACCAAATGTAAAACGATCAGCATTTGTATTTGGATCCACGCCTATCATTCCAACAAATATTCCTGTGCATAATGCAATTAATCCACGTATCCACCATCGGTTACTTACAAAGGTCACTGTTACCAGTGCAAGCAAGGTAAAAGCCCACAGCTCAGGAACACCAAATATCATTATAAGTCCTGTATACCAAGGCAATAAAAAGAAAACCAAACTACCCCATAGTAATCCGTTAACAGTTGATGTTGTTACTGCGGCACTGATAGCATAGGTTGCACGACCTTGAAGTGCAAGTGGAAATCCATCTACCATGGTAGCGGCTGCACTGTTAGCACCGGGTATTCCTAGCAACACACCAGTGTAAGTATCACCTGTTGTTGAGGCTGCTACCACTGCCATTACAAATATTACTGCTAGATAAGGATCTGGAAACATCATCATAAAAGGAAACAAGAATATCAAGCCAGTGGTAGCACCTGCTCCGGGTATAATACCTATTAGTAGTCCATACAATGTACCTGCCACAAGGGCATAAATTTCCGCCACAACGAATCCACGGCCATAACGGCAGTGCCTTTAAAAAATTAGGGGATATTAGAAGCGAACTCTTTTACATTCAGGCGTTGCTTCTAAGTGTCTTTTTACTTAGTACGCCAAACAAAGTACAGTCGATTTTTATGACTGTCTGTACGTAGATCCAATATGTCTACACCCAGTTGATTAGCACAGTTTACCACAAAGTTTGCGTCCCAGGGATAGAAACTGATCCAACTTGATTCTGTTTTATCGTGTGGCAGTCCTGGATTTGCTCTAAAAAATAGTACTGCACCTGGATTGCACAAACTGACTGCATGTTCTAGTTCAGCAAATATTTTATCTGTTGATCCAAAGTTAATTGAGCCTAGTGCTAGTACTGCATCAAAACGTTCTTGAGGATGATAATCCAGTAGTTTTATCATCATGTCTGCTTTTGTATTATAAGGATCAATACCTATGATATTGTCTATCTTGCCTCGAAACTCATGATACCCACATCCAATATCTAGCACACGTCTAGGTTTTAGTTTGTTTATTTCATCTATTAATGCAGGACCACTGTACTTGTATTTTGACATTTCACCTTGCCAAACGTTGGCAAAATAATGTTCAAGGACTTTGTCATCGATCCTATCCACTAGTTGTCCAATGTTTGCATATTCAACATCCTCTACGGTAACGTTGAATGTAGCCTGTATTGCTTGACGCATGGTATTTGCATTGCGTAAAAGTTGAGGTGATATATGGATCATCTGTTCTAGTTTGTTGAGTATTTTATGATTCATGGTTTACCTCGATAAGTTGCAATAAAAATATCACTGTGAGTGTGATGTTGTTTCCATTGTAGCATGTGTTTCTGTCCAAAGTCAAGTATTAGTTTGTTCTGTTTTTCTATTTGTTCCCACATGCCAGTGGTATCACAGTAGAATTCGTAGTTGGGATAGGTAATGTTGAATCCACCTGCTTCAAGCCACCAGTCCATTGAGGCTTCGTTGTTACGATATACAAGTGTAATTGGTGCGTCAGGGTACTGCTCTACAATTTCATCAAAATAGTATGGCCATTCGTGAGACATTAGCAATTTGGTCAATGTAGTTGTGTTTTTTGCAAATGGAGCCGCAAGATTCTCTTTGTCAAGGTTGCACGAAAACTCCATACCTGTACCAAAATATGCTTCTTTGTGTCCTGCGAATTCATGGTGTGTATACACTCTGTGTGGTGCACGGTCTGATGTGTCATATTCAGGTGCTAGTTTTATCTCACCTGCTATTCCGCTCCAGCGACTGCCAGGAACGCCTGTAAAAAATTCAAATTGCATTCTGGTTCACCTCTAGCATTGTTCTGCATCTGTCTAGCTCTGGGATATAATCTGCCATTGATATATTTCTGGCTTTGTCCATTAAATCATTCCATGTAAAAAACTTTTTTAAATCATCTTTGTTAACTTTATATCTACTATAGTGATCATAAAAAGCATCAATTCCACTGGTACAGTCTTTGCCGTCACTAGTGTACAATATTGTTTTTTTACATCGTTCCATGCTTTCGATTGTCTCCTCAATGAGCGGACTTTTAAATGCACTGGTAATTTCAACACGATTGTATTGTAAATAGAGAGGAACCTTAGGAAAATGTTCGCTGACGTATTCAAACAATTCGTGTGTTCGATGTACTCCCCATATGGTTGGAACATGATTCCATGTTATTTGGTGTCCTTGATTGATTAGAATATGACAATTTTTAATTATGGTATCAAAATCACTTTTCCATCTTATATAATCATTTACTTTTCCATAACCATCAATACTTACACTGAAGTGCATATTGCTAAATTTACTAGCAAGATTTAAGAACAATGGATTTAATCGTTGAGCATTTGTTCCAAGGGTAAAAAGAAAATCAGTTTTTCTTAAGTCTATGCATTGTCGCATGAATGCATAGACTTCATGCATAATAATTGGCTCACCGCCGGTTAGGTAAACTTTATGTTTAGATGTTAATTTTTCTATGTCAACTACACCGGTATCTGTCCAACTTTGGGTTGGATCGTCCATCTGGCCACTATTGACCAAACCAGGATTTTCTTCAAACTCCTGCTTTAGTAGATGACTGTGTTGAGGTGTACACATTCGACACATTAGGTTGCATCGGTTACTAAGTCTAAGCTCATAATAATACGGACTATCTATCTTGTCAAAATCTTTAATATTTTTTAGTCCTAAACGTGCAATCCAGTCTAGGCTGTCGTGTGTTCTATATCCTGTTAATCCACGATCTTCGTATTTGTAACATACACGACATGTGCCTGGAAGTTTTTCGCCACGTTTCATTTTTTCTCTAATTTTTGTAAAGGCAGGATTTGTTTGCCAGTTGCCAAGATCTTTTAATGAAGTGACTTCGTGCGAACTTCGAGCACAAAGATTTAATTTATTAGCATCAACCTTGTCTTGACTATGTACTATCCATGGATAAGCACAAAAACTTCGATTTGATTTGAACAAATCTGTCCAATACTTCATATCAACAAAACTGTCATTATCAGTACCGCTAACTTTAAGACCTAGTCTATTGCTCTGTCTTTCTAGGGAAGTGATCAACTTATAGGTGCTAAGTCTTGGCTTTTGACTATCCCAACTCCTTGCTGGTTGATCTAACACCATCACTTCATCAAACTGGTGTACAAATTTCATTATTTCACCAGGTGATAAATCTATTAATGTGGTGTGGTAATATCCGTGTTGTGAGAAATCTTGATCTGTTGTTTCAACGAGCCCGTGATTATATGTACCAGCCTTCTCTGCAAGCTCTTTGACTTGATCGTCAGTATCTTTTGTGTTATTTCCTAGTACTAATATTCGCATGATATTAGTAATTATCTAAACATTTAATACCATACAAATAAACCAAAACACAGAAAAAGGTTGACAACGACGTATAGTGTGTTATTATATATGTATACTTAGAAACAGGGAGATAGTTTATGTACTCAAAAGAATTAGAATTAGCATTAGAAGCAATGAGAAAAATTACAGATACTTCTGACATGCACGTATTGGCAAGTGAGTATAACAGACACATTACTTTCTTAGGTAAAATGAAAGCTAACAAGTTTGCGGTTAAAATTGGTGATACCATCGAGTGGACATACGGTGGTATTAAAAAGTTTGGTAAGGTTTACAAAGTTAATCCAAGAACCGTGTTGGTATTTCAAAACACTGGTGCTTCAATTGGTAGCACACAGGTTAAGTTAGATAAGTCATTGATTACAGGAAAGGTTGCGGCATAATATCTTTAAATATATATTATCTAAGCGGAGAACATTATGATTAAAGAAACATTATTAACATTACAATTTTTATTTGCATCACCAGCAGAATGGAGTTGTCTTGCTAAAAATATCTACTTTGAAGCACGTAACCAAAGCACTGCAGGACAGATTGCAGTATCGCATGTGGTGTTGAACAGAGTTAAAAGTAAAAGATATCCTGACACAATTTGTGGAGTTGTTGAACAAGGACTAACTTCCAGATGGTGGAAAAAAGAACATGGTAAAACTGTGATGCTTAAGAACAAGTGTCAGTTCTCATGGTACTGTGATGGTTTATCAGATGAGCCCAAAGAACCAACCACATGGAGAAATGCTCTCGTAGTTGCAAAAGATGCCTATACCCTGTGGAACCTAGGTACAGATATCAGTGAAGGTAGCATGTGGTATCATGCACAAAATGTACGTCCTAAGTGGAGACATGACTTTAACTATGTAGCCCGAATCGACGATCATTTGTTTTATCGTACCAAAAACTACAAAAAGGCTAACAAATAGTTGACTTCTTCTAGATAGGTGCTATACTGTGTACATGTTGTTGGAAAGGCCGACAACAATTTAAACTAGATATACGGAGTAAATCTAAATGAGAACTAACAGTAAACAAGGTGCAATCCTTGAAGCCCTACAGTCAGGTGAGAGATTAACATCAGCTGACATCAAGTCAAAATTCAACGTATCAAATCCTGGTGCTGCTATTCAAGCAATTAAATTTGCTGGTTACCCAGTGTTCTTAAACACTGTAGGTAGAAAAGGCAACAAGTCCAAGGTTTATACAATGGGCACAAAAGCACCTAGAGAAGTTATTGCCGCTGGTTACAGAGCTTTAGCATCAAGAACTGCTTAATTATATCTTTAGAGCACAAAAAAAGCCACCCTAGGGTGGCTTTTCTTTTGAATAAAATAAATTAACATAAGTATGAATATGAAGAATGTTTACATGGCACAAATGAGTCTGGAGTTGCCAGGTAGCAACTATTATTACTTTCCATATAGTGTTGGTGTTGTTTGGGCCTATGCAACTACACAACCTCATATACTTGACAACTATTGTCTTGCAGGTTTGTACAGTGTAAAAGAGCCAATCGACATGCTGGTGGATAAGATGGTTGACCCTGCGGTTGTTGGACTAAGCAGTTACGTATGGAACGTAAGTTACAATCAGGCTTTGGCTAAAGCCGTAAAGGCTCGTTATCCAGAATGTAAAATAATTATTGGTGGCGCAGAAACACCAAACAAGTCAGAAAACTTTTTTGCAGACAAACCCTATATTGATTATCTCATACACCAAGAAGGTGAAATAAGTTTTACTGGATTGTTGCAAAGTTTTGTCGGCAAACAAGACGAAGAAATGGTGCCTGGTATCAGCATCAACCGTAACGGCAAGACAGTGTTAACAGGTCCAAGTCAACGTATAATGGATTTGTCAGCAGTACCATCGCCTTATCTGATGGGACTGTTTGATCATTTGCCTGACATGTATCCAGGTAAAATTTGGAATGCAGTATTGGAAACCAACAGAGGTTGTCCGTTTATGTGTACCTTCTGTGACTGGGGAGGTACAACCTTTTCTAAAGTAAAGAAGTTTAACCTAGAACGCATTGAAGCTGAACTAGAATGGATAGGCCGAAACAAACTAGAACTAATAACAAACACAGATGCTAATTTTGGTATATTCAAAGATAGAGATATGGAAATCACAGATATGCTTATTCGCACAAAAAAGAAGTATGGATTTCCAGTGTTGTTTGATACCAACTGGAGTAAAAATGCCACAGTGCAGTTGGTCGACATGGCAGTTAAACTGATGGAAGCCGATATGATGCGACGTTTTACTATGGCGTTGCAAAGTACCAATCCAGAAGTTCTGAAGCATATTAAACGTGTAAATCTCAAAGAAGAAGCCATGCAGAAAGTAGCAGACACTGCTCACAAAGAAGGGTTAAGCATAAACACAGAATTAATAATTGGCTTGCCCGGAGAAACCTGGAAGTCATGGACTACAGGCTTGTGTGATCTGTTGAGCAGAGATATTATTGTAGAAGCATATCCTGTGACTATTCTTGAAAACTCAGAGATGAATGAACCTGAATACAAGAAAAAACACGGTATTACACAAACCACCCTTAAAAGTTATTTTTCTAATATAGTAGATGAATATCAAGAAACACTCACAGGCACAAAAGATTTGCCTGCAGAACAAATGAAGAAACTATGGTTATGGACTTGGTACACTTCAATGATGGATGCCAATGGTTTTACACAGATTATTACACGATATCTAAACAAACGTCACGGCGTACCATTTGAAAAGTTTTATGAGTATATGTTAGACTGGGGATTAGAAAACAAAGATTGTGCGGCACACAAATGGCTGACAAAATGGCAAGGTTATGCTGATCGCTTAGAATTCAATATGTTCTTAGCAGGTTTAACCTATGCACCTGTAATTGAAGATCTAGGAATAACCAATCGTTCACAAACTTTCCAAGATATACTTACAGTAGCACAACACTTTGCTCCAGATGATAAACTAATCTTAGATTTAATGTACATACAAGAACGGCAGCAAACTATATTTGCACATGAGCCAGTGACAGAAATAACACTAGGAGCCAACGTGTTTGAATATGCACTTGGTAAAGAAGACCTCAATATTCGCCCTACTGACTATCGAATACACAGAGCATATCCAGCAAAAGGCTTGGTTGTGACCTGGCCACAGTGGATGAACAGTACACGTAAAAACAAAAAATGGCAGGCTCGTGTAGAATATTCCACAGAAAAAACAACTCTTTTTCTAGAAAAAGGTTGACTTTAGAGCATTTTGTGTTAAGCTGTATATACAGTTAGAAACAAGGAGATGCTAAATGGCACAGTTAATCAAAGTTTTTCAAATCGTTATAGACAAAGATTTATCCGATCTTATCAACAAAGAAGGTTGGGATTGTCATGTTAAGGCTAAGAGTTATATCGAAAGCCGTAACGGTAAGCCAAAAATTGGTCTTGCAAATGGTTGTTACACACATGTTGGTAACATTGTTGCTGATGATATTGACCATGCATTTGAAGTAAGTGGAACTTACCAGAAGGACCGTATTGAAAGAATTGCTCCTAAGATGACAACTGTTAGTGTTGGTGATATACTTGTTGCCAATGACGGTGCATGGTTTTGTGATAGCATTGGTTGGTTGGAAGTTGATGAGGACAAGTTAACAACAAACTGGTTGGCAGCCTAATGGCACATCCAACAGAAAACATGGTAACAAAAGGGCATTGGGCCGTTGGTGTTGAATGGCCAGTTGTGGGCAGTAAAGGTGATCAATATACTGTAACTCTACTGGATAGAGGTTGGGAATGTTCATGTCCTGCCTATAGAATGTGCAAGCACATTAAGGGTATTGAAGCAAGATTTTTAGGGGATGAAGATGTATAGTTTCAAGGTTGGAAAAATGAAAGACGCACAAAAGGTAGTACACACTGCTTATGACATTTGGGCCGCGGCAGTTTATGCTCAAAGAATTAACAAGGGTTATTATAAAGAAGACGAGTTCAATGCCAATGGTGAATGTGTTCGCGAAGCTAACAGAACTGTGGCAAGAAATGCACTTGCACTTGGCGGTAAGATCTCTGTAGAAGATAGATGCAAAGGAGCAGAAGTAAGAAAGTTTATAAGCAGTAGATTAATGGTAACTGCTATAACAAGAAAATTATCAGATTTTCAGCAAAGTTTAAGCCGTGCAGTTGAACTCGACGAGTTTGTTGTGCCACAGGATAGAATGCTTATTGGTATTGTGAATTCACAGATTGTCCAGTATGAACGTGCAATAAAAGAAGAACAACTAACCAAAGATTATGTGTATGGAACATATGGTAATATCAAAGAAAGAATTGATGTTGAACTCAAACCAGTCAGTAGATTTTGGTTGACAGATTGGGGTACATTCCGTTATAATGCTATTACAAAAGATGGTTACAAGACCAGTTTCTACTACAGAGATAAACTTGAAATAGGGGATGCAGTGAAAGTTCGTGGCACTGTTACAAAGCACACGAATGATACTACAACAATTAACAGAGTAAAGGTACTATAAAAATGGAAAAGAAATTCACAGTCGCAGGGACTGCATCGCAACATGGCATAACAAAAGTTAGGTTTGCCAATGACATTGTGAGTAGAACAAAGATATTGATCAAGAACAATTGTGAAAACATCAATCTTATCGAACTTCCAGAACCTATGACAAAACTAGAAGCACTAAAGCATTTAGAAAGTTTGAATTGGGGTAAAAAAGATTTTGATGCAGGTTATGCTATCACAGAAAAATTATATGAAAAGAATAAAGAAGCCAAACGTGGCGAGTATAAGAAACCTATTTCTATTGCTGAAATACGTTCACGTAAGGTAGATAATTCTATTACACCAACTGCTATACTTGAACAAGCAGGATTTGTAGATGTTAACACAACAGAGTTGGAGATTGACTAATGGCACTAGGCGGAAACAGTTATTGCTACGGATGTAATACTCATTCAGCTGACAGCAGTGGATTGTGTTCCGCCTGTAGACTTAGACAAAGCAACGAAAAGATACATCAAGAACAGATGCAGATGATGCGGGAGCAACAAAATAATCAATCAGTTTCGTACTCATCAGGAGGTGAAACTGAAAGTGATGCAGTATGGATCCTAGCACTAATAGGAGTTTGGGTGTTTGTTGGTACATTGATTTGGAGTGTAAGTGATACCATGAGTTGGTGGGGTAGCATGTTTTATATATTTTGGTGGCCCATTAAAATGATCTTACTCTCAATTGCTTGGATAGCTAGTTTGCCTTTTGGTGGTTTTGAAACTTTTGGATTGAGCTGGTAAATTATCAATATCGTGCATTTGCATATAAGTAAGAGCATGTTTAAGAGCAAAGCAGAAATAGACTCAATGTTTGGTGACAATGATGCGATAGCTGGACTTGTTATTGCAATTTGTGCTACTTTGTTTGATAACGGAGTTCGACATGTTCACGTCGGAGGTCTAATGCGTTTGCTTGGCGTTGAACAAGAAAAAGCAATTGAACAAGATGATAAAGTATTTGAATTACCAGATAACTTTTATGATCAAATTGAACAAATGGGTTTTGAAAAAATTGACGATAGTCATCTATCAATTCCAAAGAACGTGATTTTACACTAACTGACTACTTTAGGAGATTTCAATGTCAGCACACGATACACTAGTAGAGCAAATGGAAAACTACATTGCAGAAAATAAAAAGTTTACTGAAAAGAAAGTAAAGGCTGCCGCAACCAGAGCAAGAGCCGCTCTTCAAGAAATAGGCAAAGCAGTTAAAGAACGCCGTAAAGAAATCATAGAAGAAAAAGCCGCTATATAATGAGCGGTGAAAAACTTACCATTGATGCTAATGGTTTGGTAACACATATTGAGAACAACACGTTATCAGGGGATTTATCTGATTATGAAGCAATTGAAGATCTAGAATATGACTATGATGTTGGATGTACCTACCACCCAAGTCCTTATATATTACCAGCATCAGAGGATATTGCAACCAGCAATATATTTTCAATGAGTCATGACATCGATGGGAAGATGAGAATAACTGGCGAAGATGCTGATATAGAAATTAATGGCGTCAGTCTCAAAGACACTTTGCACAGTTTACAAGAACGCATGGCAATACTTGAACCAAACATAGCACTCGAAGCAGAATTCAAAGAGCTAAGAGATATTAGACAAAAATACATTGAGCTAGAACGCAATCTCTTAGAAAAAAAACAAATGTGGGATACTCTTAACAAGGACGATTAATGACTTATGTAGTGACTGAAAATTGCATTAAATGTTTGCATCAAGACTGTGTGACTGTTTGTCCAGTTGACTGTTTTAAAATTGGTCCAAACTTTATGGTTATAGACCCAGATGAGTGCATAGACTGTGCAGTATGTGTTCCAGAATGTCCTGTAGATGCTATTGTGGCCGACACTGATATTGAACCAAACGATCCATGGCTTCATCTAAATGCAGAACTTGCAAAGTTGCCATCATTTGTAGAAATCACCGAAGTAGACGAAAGCCGGCGTCCTGCAGACGCCGCCGAATGGAAAGATGTTCCAAACAAAATTGATCTACTAGATCGTGGCTAATAGTGGTTGACATTGTTGTTTAGTGTGTTACAATAAACAATTAATACAGCAGGAGGTAGTATGTCAATGCATTTAGTTGGTCCGTACATGACCACTACAAAATATTCACGTAAAAAATCCAAAAAGCAAAAAAGCGCCAAGCAAATTGCAACAGATATGGCACATGATAAATGGTTACGTTCTAGAGGTATTGCTCCCGATCAACTTAAGGCAAAACTTCCAACTGATGCTAAAGGCAATCGCAAAGGTATCTTCAGTATTCCAAATTACAGAGAGCATCAAGGCAGTTATAGATGCAGTAACAACATAGTTGGCAGTACTGCAAAGAAAACAGAAAATGTCTATACTGGTAATGAATTAGCAGGTATAGGTATGTTGCACAAGAGCAACATGGTGCCTGTACGCAAAGATTCAAATGATGCAAAAGAAATTGCACGTATGAGGAGAGGCTAGTGGCAAGCACAAACAAACCAGACGGAATCGAACTTGCCTTGTTTGCCTGTCTTCGATATGAAGAAGCAGTTTTAAAAGTTGTAGATACAAAAGCTCGTTGGAACATCGATGAGAAAGAATTAGAAACAATTCTCAAGTATATTACCAACCGAAAGAAAGAAATAGAGAGTAAGTTATGAAACGTGTTTATAGTGTAACTATATGTGGTAAAAACGATTGTGTTAGTATGACCGAAGCTGAAGCAAGCATGCTGGCAATGAAGTACGGTAAACACTTGGCAATGTATGACATGACCAAACGTCATGGTGTAAAGCCTGAATTTTTACACAAAGAACTACGTCGTGAACAACGTGAATGGCGTGGTGTGAGTTTCAGCAAAGGAATTAAAACAGGCAGTTTTGGTGGGGCCGCACCTGTGAACTGGACCTACGATGATTTAATTAAGGTAAATTTGGAGGCATTAAATGGTTAAATATACAGAAGTAGAAAATCAAAAGACAGTTGTTGATGCATTAATCAACGGCGTTGTTGAAATTGAATTTCTGAAAGCAGATGGTTCACTTCGGAAAATGAAGGCAACCTTACAAGAAAATATCATGCCAAAAGTTGAGGAGAAAGCAGACCGAAAAGTTAATCCTGATACACAAGTGGTATGGGATACAACAGTAGGTGGCTGGAGAAGTTTTCGTTGGGACCGTTTACAAGGAACCAAGGAGACCAATTGGCTAAAGAAGAATTAATAAAATTTGAAGGCACAGTTACTGAGCTAATGCGTGGTGGCATGTTTAGGGTTGCGTTAAAAGAACCTAAACACGAAGTTATTGCTCAAATAAATGGTAAAATGCGTATGTACAAGATAAAAGTCTTGTTAGGTGATACTGTAGAACTTGAGGTTTCACCATATGATCTAAGTAAAGGTCGTATTACACGTCGACTCTAATAAACTGTAAAAGGTAAAAAATGTTATCAAGATTGAATTTACAAGATGTAGCTGAGGTTGTTGCGGAGGACCCAGTGCGTCCACATCTTCCAGCAGATTGGCGTATTATGTGTGGCAGAGAAGTTTATGCCTTATATGAAGACCAATATGCACAGTATGCACTGCCACTAGAAGAAGGCAAACGTGCAGTAATCTGTGTTGGATATACCAACCAGGTTCCTCTAACAGAACAACAGTTAGATTGGATGAGTACAGAATCATGGAGCAGTACTAACACCACACCAGATACGGCTGTATTTTATACTGTATGGAGTTATTCAAAAGGAGCCGGTAGAGAAATCATACTAGAAGCCGCAAAGCATATTAAAGAAACCAAAGGTTGTACAAGATTTGTAACATTATCCCCACTTACACAGATGGCTGAACGGTTTCATCTACGTAACGGTGCAATACTGCTAGAAAAAGGTGAGGAATGTCAGAACTTTGAATACGAAAATGTATAAAATAAATATAGTTCAAGGAGATCGACATGATTAAAAAATTTATCACAAGCAGACTAGAAGAACGCACATCATTAGATGGTGCAATCTTAATTGGTGTAGGCATAATTGTGCTTATAGCAGGCCCATTTGCTAAACTAGCAGCCTATGCGGCTATTGCATACGGTGCATGGACAATTTACAAACGTGAGAAGTAATGTTAAAGTTAACTGAAAAAGCAAGCGAATATTTAAAGTCGGTAACACCTGAGGGTGACTATGTTACTCTTGGCGTGAAGGGCGGCGGATGTAGTGGCTTTACATATGTTTGGGATCATAAATCAAAATGGCCAGATGTTAAGTGGAGCGAACCTATCAATGATATACTGGTTGTAGATCCAATAGCAGAAATGTTTGTGCTAGGTTGCACAGTTGATTGGGTAAACGAATTAGGCGGTAACTATCTAAAAGTTATCAATCCAAATGCAGTTGCCAGTTGTGGTTGTGGAGAAAGCTTCGCAGTCTAAGACATAAATACACAAGTATTAAAGGATGTATAGATGGCACAGCAAACAATCAATTTAGGAACATCAGCAAACGACGGTACCGGTGACAATCTCCGTAGTGCAATGGACAAAGTCAACGATAATTTCACTGAACTCTACGGAGCCAATAGTGTAAGTTCCAACATTGCAATGAATGGGCAAACTATTTCAAGTTATAATACCAATGGTGATATAGTTCTTGCACCAGACGGTACAGGCACAATACGTATAGCACAAGATGTTATTCCTGATGCTAACAATACAAGATACATTGGTAATGCTAATGTACGTCCATTGGGTGCATATATCGGCACTGTTGGAGTGATAAGCAGTGGCCCATTTACTCTTCCAACCTACGCCGATGCTACTGCTAGAGATGCCGCTATCACTTCTCCTGTTGCTGGCATGATAATCTTTGTGACTAGCGGAACAAAATTTCAAGGATACACTGGTTCTTCTTGGGTCGATCTTAACTAATAAAAGCCATAAATACTCATAACAGTAAGTTAGAGGATCCCAATGGCAAGAGAAATAATCAATGTTGGTGCAACCGCAAACGATGGTACCGGTGACGGCCTAAGAACTGCATACATTAAATGTAATGATAACTTCAAATCACTTTTTGACACTACTATCACTCCAACAGAAATTATAAACGGTACTTCAAATGTGTCTGTTGCTGACAGTGCTAATGTGACTATTAGCATTGCTGGAAGTTCTAATGTGGTTACATTTTCTGGAACAGAAACAAGCATTAGTGGAAACGTAACCATTGCAACTGACCTTGATGTTGGAAACAGTTTAACTATTACACAAGATTTTACCATTGGCGATCAACTGATTGTGAATGGTACAATTGGTTCAAATTTACTTCCTGATACAAATGCAACAAGATATCTTGGAAACAGCACACTAAGATACCAAGAAGTTAACAGTGTTATTATTGATGCCACTGGCAACATTACAAGTGGAGGAAACGTCCAAGGCGGAAACATCATAGCACTAAATGATGTTGTTATTGGTGGTAACAAAGTAACCACAGGAAATGTTACTGCTGGTAATCTAATTACTTCAGGATTTGTTGACGCAACAGGCAACGTCACTGGTGGTAACATTATCACTGGAGGTTCAGTTACTGCTACAGGAAACGTAGATGCAGGCAATGTAAACAGCTCAGGTGTTGTTGCAACAGGTGACATGAGTGCAACAGGAAATGTAGAAAGCACTGGCGGATTTTTTATTGGCGACGGAGGATTTTTATCCAACGTTACAGCAGCATCAAACGTAGCAGTTACACAAATTGCCAACGGAACATCGATTGTTGGTATTTCAAGTTCAGGTGGTAATGTAGAAATCACATCAGGTGGAACACTGGTATTTCAAACTGACGGAACCACAATTGACGTTATAGTTCCAATGACAACTGCAAACATCACTGCAACAGGTAATATTTCAGGTACCTATATACTTGGCGACGGAAGTCAATTATCAAACCTACCTAACGCAAATACAATAGTAAATGGAACATCAAATGTATTTGTTGCAAATAATGCAAATACAACAGTAGGTGTTGCTGGTACAACAGTTTTGGATGTTGGATCAACTGGCTCAGCAGTAACTGGTATAATCAGTGCAACTGGTCAAGTGGCAGGTGACAACTTTGCCGCAACCAATGGCATTACTGCTGGTACAACAATATCAGCAACTGGTAACGTAAGTGGTGGTAACGTTACTACTACAGGACAGGTACAGGCTGACAATGTTGACGCTACAAATGGAATAACAGCAGGTACAACTATTTCGGCCACAGGCAATGTAAGTGGTGGCAACATTACTACAGCTGGCGACGTAGATGCAACAGGCAATATAACTGCCGCATCCTTTGCTGGATCAGGTGCATTATTGAGTGCTTTAAATGGATCAAATATAACAACAGGTACAGTTGCTGCCGCTAGGGTGGCAACACTTAACCAAAACACAACAGGTACTGCTGGTGGTTTATCAAGTGCGGTAACCGTGCAACTAACAGGAAACGTAACAGGCAGTGCCACATTTACCAACGCAGGCGATACTGCAAGTATTGCGACAACACTAACTGCTGATCCAACAATTACTCTAACGGGTGATGTTACTGGTTCAGGTACAATGACCAATTTAGGTAATGTATCATTTGCTACAACAATTGCAGCCGATTCAGTCGCTTTAGGCACAGATACAACAGGGGCTTATGTCCAACAAGGAGCAACTTCAGGAAACGGTATTAGTGGTAGTGTTAACAGCGAAAGTGGTACATTTACTGTAGCATCAAATGCTACTGATGCTAGTACGCCTAGTACAATAATTTTTAGAGATAGCAATGCTAGTTTTAGTGCTAATATAGCCACACTAACTGCAACTCAAGCAAGATATGCTGACTTAGCAGAAAACTATCTTTCAGATCATGATTATGATCCAGGTACAGTGATATCAATTGGTGGTCCTCTCGAAATCACTATATGTGGTTTAGGAGATTATCCAGCTGGAGTTATCTCAACTGATCCAGCATATCTCATGAACAGTGATTTAACAGCTGGTTTACCGGTGGCTTTAGTTGGTCGTGTTCCAGTAAGAATTTTTGGATCAGTGCAAAAAGGACAACTGGTGTATTCTGACATCATGGGAAGAGCAAGTAAGAACTCAGAAGGACACTTGATAGGTATTGCACTTGAAGATAACGCAGACGAAGGTGAAAAGCTCGTCGAGTGTATGTTGAAATTATAGGTAGGTCCAGATGGCACAACCAGTATGGGTAACACCAGCAGGAGATCTTGGAACTATTGCAGAAAATTTATTTTTCCAAAGACCAATAGAAGCCGTTGATCCAGACGGCGGTACACTTACATATACTTTAATTGCTGGCAGACTTCCAGAAGGTGTTCAAGTAACATCAAACGGACTGATTGAAGGTGTCCCGCAAGCCTTTGTGACGCTGAGAGGAACACCGACCGAAGTCAGTGAAAATGTAACAAGCACTTTTGCAATACGTGCAACCTCGCCAGATGGATTGAGTATCAATGATAGAACATTTAGCCTAACAGTCACTGGGCAGGACGCACCTACTTTCACAACACCGGCTGGTAGTTTGGGTACATTTTTTGACTGTGATAATGTAAACATCACAATTGGGTTTACAGACAGTGATCCAAATGATACAGTTACTATCGAAGTTGATAACGGTGAATTGCCACCTGGGTTAACACTAAATGCAACAACCGGATTGATATCTGGTCACATATCACCAATAAGCAATCTACCAGACAGTGCTACGAGCGGCTTTGATGCTAGTGCATTTGATCTATATCCGTTTGATTTTCCAAACAGAAGTATAAACAAAAACTATGAATTTACACTGAGAATCAGTGATGGTAAAGATCAAAATCTAAGAACATTTACAATGTATGTAGTAAGTAGAGATAGTTTAACTGCGGATACACTCGATTTCACTGCTGACACTGACATACTAACTGCTGATCTATCGCCACTCAGCACACCATATATTGAAAACTATCCACCTGCTATTGTTGGACCTCCGGCAGTATCTGCCGGAACAATCGGAACATTTAGACATGATAACTTCTTTGCCTATCAAATCAAAGGATTTGATTGCGATAATGATCCAATTGAATTTTCAATTGTAACTGGCGATAGTAGCGACCTTCCTCCGGGCATAACATTTAATACACTAACAGGATGGTTAAGTGGTTATTTTCCAGATCAAGGTGCAACTGAACAAACATTTAACTTTAGCATTATTATTGCCAAAGCAAATCGTCCTGAAGTTCAAAGTGAACCCTATGATTACAATATTACTGTCATAGGAAACATAGAGAATGCGGTTACTTGGTTGACAGGAACTTTTGTTCCTGGTACTGAACTAGCACCTGTATATTCACTAGGAACAATCGATAACGGTGCAGTATCAAGACTAGCAGTAAAAGCCTCAAACCCAAGCGGACGGACACTACAATTCAAATTGAAAGCAGGCAGTTATCCAGATACTCCTGGACAATACAATCTTCTACCTCAGGGATTAGAGTTACTATCAAGCGGAAACATCAGTGGGCGTGTTAGTTTTAATACCTTTGCAATTGATAGCGGAACAACCACTTTTGATAAAGAAGTTAGCACAAGATTAATAAGTGGAGAAACAACATTTGATAAAGCATTTGACTTCACTGTGGTTGCATACAGCAGTGACGGCTTGGTTAGTGTTAGTAGAACGTTCCGTATCACTGTAGATAGAGAGTACAATTCTCCATACAACGGAATCTATATCAAAGCAATGCCTGATCAAAATGATAGAACTTTTATAAGAAGTCTAATTCAAAACACTGACATAATACCGCCATCAAGAGTTTATCGAGCAGATGATCCCTACTTTGGTGTGGCAAAAAATGTAGTGTATAATCATGCCTACAGTTTAGATACTGCAACACTAGAAGAATATGTAAATGCACTTACACAGAATCATTTTGAAAAGAAACTGATACTAGGGGAAATAAAAACTGCACAAGCATTGAACGCAGATGGTACTGTCGAATATGAAGTTGTTTATAGTGATGTTATTGATACCGGCGTTAATAAACTAGGGCAATCGCCGCCCCAGAGTATAAAATGGCCAGTAGAATTAACAGTAGACGGTGTTGATCACCCAGACAGACTGAGTAACGAAACAATCACTGCTAAAGTAGGATTAGCTAATCAAGGCGTTGACTATCTAGAACCAGCACTTAATGCAAACTTACTAGCGACTGTTGCCAGCCAAATGTCAAAAGATTGGGCCGCTGCCGGAAGCCCGGGAGATCCTGCAGGCGATGACCCATCAGGAACTTTTACATGGTCACCTAGGAACGAGTGTGATACCTATAGTGATAATGTTAGATACGACCTTTTTAAAACACAACTGGAAGCCGCAGCACTTGCAAATAACATTATCTATAGTGAATACTACACCGGTAAGGAAGAAAATGGCAATGTACAAAGGTATATTGAACCTTTTGCCTTTCTAGTTGAACAAGGTGATCATGCTTATATTGTAATTCGTGGTACATTGGGAGAAGGCAATGTTAAACTAGATGTTGATGCGGCCAATAAAGTTGATAATCCGCTAGGCCAAGGACAAATTGGAAGTGGCTGGCTGAAGGCATTCCAAGGACTAGGTGTCCCAGCAAGTGCATCTGCTCCGGGATACACAAGAGGTAGTGATGTTCCCGGAATAACACTACAACAAGCTCTAGAAAACACAACAAAAACAAAATTACGTATATGCAGTCATAGTTTAGGAAGTGCAATGGCTACACTAGTTTGTGCTTATGCAGTCAGTCTGAATAAATTTGAAATTGAAGGATTGCCATCGGCTAGTCCAAGAGTTGGTAACCTTAAGTTTCGCACTTGGTTTGACAATCTAACCGACATCAACGGAAATAAAATGGTTGATAGATGGAAACGCCTTACTAACATAAACGATACCATACCAACAGTGCCTTATATTGCAATGGGATTTGTGCATGTTGGACTTGAAATAAACTTTGACGCACTTTATCTAAATGACAAAGGCAAAAAAGATACTGGATTAAATCATCAAATCTGTTGTTGCTATGGATATGCATTAAAGAATCCAACAGATCCTTTCAATCCAGAAAACAACGGTATTGCTTGTATATTTCCAAAACCACAAGCGTCTGGTGATCTTGATATAAATGCACACTACGAGCAGTTGCTAACATTTTATGATCAATTTTTAACACCACTTGACGAACTTGCAGTAACTACACAAACTGTTTACCCAAACAGTTTGATAAACATGCGAGACAGGGTTGTTGATACAATTGGACAAACAAATACAATATTGCCTTTATGGATGACATCAAAACAAACCAACGGTAGAGTATTAGGCTTTACTAAAGCATGGGTGATTTGTTATACAAAACCAGGTGAATCAGATCGAATAAGTTATAACATTCGCACACAGTTCGGTGAAATACTCAATAGAGTTGATTTTATCAGCGATAGATACATACTGGACAATCAACTTACTGCAAATTGGGTACCAAATGAAGATTCAACAGATGGCGGAAATTGGAATCCATCACCACCATTAAGCACTACATTTAATACAGACCAGACTGCTAATCCAACACCAAGTGGAAATCCAACTACCTTTGATGGCAACAGTCTAAGGTTTACCAGCCCTGTAGATGTTTACGGCAAGACGGATTCATATGATAAATACCTCGTATTCCCCAAGAAGAATATTTTAGGAACATAGAAAGAGATAAAAACATGGCAAGTAGTATCAATCCAAACAACATAGATACAACCTATCCAGTTGCTGGACAGGACAATGACAGTCAAGGATTTCGTGATAACTTCACAAACATCAAAACCAATTTTGAATATGCAGAGACTGAAATTGACGATCTACAAGCAAAAGGCATTTTTAAAAGTGCATTAACAGGCACAACACTTGATAACGATATGTCTGGTGCAGTAATAAAAAACACCAAAATACAAGGCTATAGAGCAACTAGAGTGGCTCTTGGAGCAATATCAGGTTCTGCAGCAATTGATTATAGCGGAGGTAACTGGTACAGTGTAACAACTTCAGGATCAATTACACTAGCATTTTCAAATATACCAGCCGCAGGAAACCAATCATTTATTACAGTTGTAATTACAGTTGCTAACGTAGCTCACACTGTGACACTGCCAAGTGCAGTAGGAAACGGTGTAAGTGCAAAAAGCATAGTAGGCATACAAGGCATTAGTTCAAACGTTATTACATTTGCAGAAACAGGCACATATGAATTCCAATTTCACACAGACGACGGCGGAACAAGCATATTTCTAAGCGAACTTACAAGACCAAGAGACACATTAACTAATCCAATAAAATTAACAGGCTCAGAAGATCTAGCAGATGCTGGCGCCGCTGATTTGACCAAAACCGCAAGTTATTTTTCAACAGCGGCTGCTGAAACAAGCACATTGGCTGCAGGTGTTGAAGGACAAATTAAAGTACTTGCTATGTATGCTGACAGTGGCGACATGGTTACAACAGTTACCAATGCAGGATGGAAAGCATCTGGAACTGGAACTATTACTTTTGCTAACATTGGCGAAGCATGCACTCTAATGTACATAAACAGCAAATGGTTTGTGATAGGTAACAACGGTGCCGCTTTTGCATAACGAGCAAAATAATAATTGACATACTAACTCCTTTGCTGTATAATTATTGAGTAAAGGAGTTTTTTTATGAAAATAGATCTAAACAAGTACAAAGAATTTGTGGATGCAGTAACCAGTGATGAAAGCAAAAGTAATGATGCGTTCACACACAACTGGGCATCTCTAAACAATCAACGCATGGCTGATATGCCACGACTGCTTACTGCAAGTTGCGGAATGGGTGCAGAAGCAGGTGAGTTTACTGAGATAGTGAAAAAGATCATATTTCAAGGCAAGCCACTTGATGATGAAAACATCTATCATATGAAAAGAGAACTCGGTGACATCATGTGGTATTGGATGCAAGGATGTATGGCACTTGATGTAGATCCAAATATTGTTATACAAATGAATATTGATAAACTTAAAGCACGTTACCCAGGCGGTGACTTTGATGCACACTATAGTGAAAACAGAAAAGACGGTGACATCTAATGTCGATGGAACATCCATTGATTGGTAAAATTGACGACCTCAGTGAGTCAGAACTGTTGGATAAAATTACCGAACTAAATGGAAAACTAACTATTGCAATGCGAATGGGCAACAGTTCACTTATCAATCAAGTGAGCCTTGCAATCAATACCTATCGCAACAAACTCACAGAAAAGCAGGTTAAAGCACGTTCTGGAGACAACAACGACTTTGAGGATAAAATAGATATATCATGAGTTATGTAAGAATAGGTTGGAGTCCAACATTTACCACTGGCGTGTACTTTGACACTGGAGTTATAATGAATACGTATAGTGTTGATTTACAAATAATAACAAAATCAACAAATCAAGTTGATCAAAATATTGCAATGGAAAGATGCAAGTATATTTTATATGAACAGTTTTCAGATGCTATAATTTTTGGTAAAGCACACAAAAGCCTTACTAAAAAATATGAAGAAGTAGATTTTCGAACCATTGTGTTACCAGACGAACCTGCTGATCAAATAGTTGGCCTAGCATTATATTGTAAACTACAAGCAGTTACCGAAGATGTAATGGACATACTTGATATCAGCATACGAAGTACAATGGGAGGCGGTATTAGTTATTTGCATCATGATGAAGAAACTGTAGGCCCATTTGAAAACACAGGATGGTGGACAGATACTGGACCGGGTTGTATTACAATACCAAAAGCAGGTAAAAAAGTTGTTACATTAAATAATCCTACATGGAAAAGTTTAGATTTAGATTGGGATGACGGCGAGGCAGAAGAACCAGTGATTGAAGTAAAACTTGAAAAACAAGTCGAAAAGGTTGACAACATTGGTGAAAATGTAGTAGAATTTAAACCTAATGATAAAAAATAAATTCAGTGAAATAGTATACAACATAGAAGACGTAGTTGATTTGATAATGACAGAGAAATCAACTGCGGGTATTACTGTGGATAGTACAGTACAATTAGAAAATACAGTTCCTGAAACTGACATATCATTGAGCGTTGATGAATATGATATGATGAATCAACGCAATTGGCTAATGCCCGAAGAATACCAACAGCTAGATATTGCCCAACACGTAATTGATTGTTGTAAGACAGATGCTGAAATACAACGTGCGGGCGAAGAACTGTTGATGTTTCAAGAAAGAAATTTATTTAATTTATTAAAATATTTAAAGTATCTTGTGGATACTATGAGAGATAATAACATAATATGGGGTGTAGGCAGAGGATCTAGTGTTGCAAGTTATGTGCTTTATCTACTTGGTGTACACAAGATTGATAGCATGTACTATGATTTAGACCCTGGTGAATTTCTCAGATAAATATATTAACTACGCAGTTAATAGGAGTTGTAAATGGCTGGAAAAATGTACAGAAGTTCGCAAGGTAAATCAATAGACCTCGGCAGTCTGTTGTTACAAAATGAAAATGTTAGAGCAGTTGGTAATATGGGTGTAAATGCTCGTGGTGATATAATTAACAACAAAAATAAATCTATTGACAGTCGTATAAATCAAAAAAAACGTCAGTACAGCAAACAAATTGGACCGCAAGATGTTGTTCCATCAGAGAGCAAGACCAAACTTGCAGCCGCAGTTGCAGATGAAGTTATAGTTGATCCTGTTCATTTGGTTGTTGAAAAACCAAAGAAAACTGTTGCTAAAAAACCAAAAGCATCTAAGACCAAAGTTACAAAACCAAAAGTTGCAACAAAAGAAAAAGTTAAATCTGCAGATGTTGATATTAACGATTTAAACAACATTGAATCAAATTTAGAAAAAGCAGAAGAAACTAAATCTACGCCAGTGGGCGGACTTGCTGATGCTATAGCCCGTGCAAAACGAATCAAACAAGAAGCAATTGTCCCACCAAAAGAACGTGCAAAACAAGCAGAAGGAGTTAAAAAAATATAATGGCTACACTTAATCATGACGCATACAAGGTTAATAGAAATAGGTTTCGTGCTTTACGTGATGACGTAATTGTAGAAGAAATGGCTTTCAAAGAAAGAAAATTACAAAGTGGTATTATATTATTAGACGACGACGGCAAAGGTCATGGGATTCGTCCAAGATGGGGCAAAGTATATGCAATTGGTCCTGATCAGACTGACGTAGTTCCAGGACAATGGATTATGATTGCACACGGTCGTTGGAGTAGAGGTGTTAAGATTGAAGATGAAAACGGTGAAACAACCATACGTAAGGTTGATAACAAAGACATTTTACTTTTAAGCGATCAAGACCCTGGACATGACGATACTCTAGCAGATGCCATTGACATTTACCAAAGGTAGTAATCTCCCAACAATAGAACAATGGATAAATGAACTAAAAGAAACATACACAGTTCTTGATGTAATTGATTGTGACTTATACGAAAATAATCTATTCGAGCTTTATAATCAATTAAAAAAAAATTACAAAACTACATATCAAGAACACCATCGCATTGTATTGACAATAACAAAAGATTTTTATAAAGAATTACAATCTAACACTGTACTACAAAGTGTGCAGACAATGTTAAACGAACTTGATATTAGTAATTTTTTTACAATTATTATTTCAACTAATCCTAATTTAGAAGAAGAATATCTTTGGGTTCATAAAAACACAAGTGTTGACCCTGTGCTAATCAATTTATACAAAGCTTCAGGTGATTATACAAATACATATAAAGATATTTCAATCTATCAAACTTTTAGTGGGCTAGGAAATAACAGTGTTCTCTTAGAGAATTTGCCAGATAGAGCAAGGCACCTATTTTTAGAAAGTAAAACATTTTGTGTTTTACCGTGGATAAGTCAGTATGTCACACAAGATAATAAGGTGAACCCTTGTTGTTACATATCTACAGACACCGCTTTAGGAAATGCAAACAACGAAACTCTTGAAGATATATGGAACAATAAAAATACACGCCAACTTAGACTTGATATGCTTGAAGGCAAAGAACTAGAGGCTTGTAAAACTTGCTATTTAAAAGATCAAAAATATAAAGGTGATACTGCAAGAACGGCCTATAATAGAGACTTCATACAAGAATTTCCAAGTGTTTTAAGCACAAATAATGATGGAAGTCTTGAAAAATTTGAAATAAAGTTACTGAACTATAAACCAAACAATTTATGTAATCTGCAATGTAGAATGTGTCAGACTAAGTTTTCGAGTAGTCTTTACAGTGTGGAAAAGTTACTAGGAATGACTGTTCCTGATAAAGCCTTTGTAGCAAGTAATCCAGATTTACTAGAACAATATTTTAAACATATAGATCATTTTAATCAGATCATATTCGAAGGTGGTGAGCCTTTAATGATGAAAGAAACATATGATTTTGTTGAAAAACTAGATGAGAAAAAAAGACACGATATAAAACTAATGTATATTACAAACATGACTTATTCTGGATTAGGTTCAAGAGATATTTTTAAGTTGTGGCAAAACTTTAAAAATATTATTGTATTTGCAAGTCTTGATGCTGAATACGATCGTGCGTTATATTTACGCCCTGGATCATACACCTGGGACAAGATTGTCGATTTTACCAAACAAATTAAACAAAAACGCCCAGATATATTCTTTAATGTTCAATCAACAATTACAATTCTGAACGCATTACATATGCCAGACTTTCATCGAAATTGGGTAGAGCAAGGATTAATAGATGCTGACCAATGGATTGTGAACCTACTAACCAACAAGCAATATCTGCGTGTTACAACTGCTCCTGAGTATCTCAAAGATCTAATCCGAGAAAAATTTCAAAAACATGTAGAATGGTTACGCCCACTTGATCCTTATGGAAAAAGTACAACTGGTTATATGGCAATTATACATGCCATGGACAATAACGAAACGTTTAATCCTAAACTATTTTGGAAAGAGATTGAACAAAGAGATAAAATCTACAATGTAAAACTATTAGATGTTTTTCCAGAACTGGTTGACTTACCTCGCTAATCATAATATAATAAAGTCTAACTAGGAGTATTGTATGAAGCAACTGTGGACTGAAAAGTATAGGCCAAATGACATTGACGGATATGTGTTCCGTGATGACGAACAAAAAGCACAGGTTAAAACTTGGATAGATGAAGGTGCTATTCCTCATTTGTTATTCAGTGGTGCACCTGGTGTAGGTAAAACAACACTGGCAAAGATACTGATCAAACAACTTGAAATAGATGACTTTGATGTACTAGAAATAAATGCATCAAGAGAGAATTCAATTGACACAATCCGTGACAAGATTACAGGATTTGTACAAACTATGCCGTTTGGCGACTTTAAGATTGTGTTATTAGATGAGGCTGACTATATATCGCCAAACGGACAAGCGGCACTACGTGGCGTTATGGAAACCTATCATGCAAGTGCAAGATTTATACTGACTTGCAACTATCCAAACAGAGTTATTCCTGCATTACATTCAAGGTGTCAAGGTTTTCATATTGAGAAAGTAGACCGAACAGAATTTACAGCGAGAGTTGCAACTGTATTGGTTGCAGAACATGTTGAAATAGACATTGATATACTAGACACTTATGTACGTAGCACCTATCCTGATCTGCGTAAGTGTTTGAACTTGTGTCAAATGAACAGTACAAATGGTCGACTTGCAAATGTCAAAGGCGATGAAGGAAACATCAGCGACTGGCGTGTTGATGCAGTTAACTTGTTTAAGGCAGGAAAAATAGTAGAAGCAAGAAAATTAATGTGTGCAACTGTACGTCCAGAAGAGATGGAAGATGTGTTTCGCTGGATGTATGATAACTTGGAATTGTTTAGTACAACTCCAGAAGGACAAGACAGTGCCATAATGGCAATACGTACAGGACTTGTTAATCACAGTTTTGTAGCAGATCCAGAAATTAATCTAAGTGCAACAATGGTGGAGCTTTCGCAGATCAATGGATGATGTCTTACTATTCGAATATAGGAAATTTTTAGTAAAATATATTTGTATCAACAACTATTCACCACGTAGTGCTAGACTATATCTTATGGAGAAAAAATAATGGGTGAAGTTGTACAATTTAAACCACGTGAACAAGTATTCATACTTAAATTTACTGCTCCGCGACCACTAAAGATGCGTAAGACTGGTAAGGAACGTATCACACTAGAACTAAACAAAGTAGACGAACATACTGGCATTGGGCAGGCATGGGTACCAGCATCAAACAAACGTTTAGCACAGGAAAAACTGTGTGATATGATCGAAGTACTAGAGTTTCAAGAATGACAAAGGTTGCTTTTCACGGATGCAGTTTTACACAAGGTGATGGATTTCACAAACATGAAAGAAATATATATTTGTATCCGCAATTGGTTTGCAATCATTTTAACTGGGAATACGATAACTTTGCAATAAAAGGCAACAGTAATAAAAGAATATTTCATGCTGCCGCTAACAGCATAGATTGTGAAGATTATTCAATGGTATTTGTACAGTGGAGTGAAGTAAGTAGACTATGGCTCAGTCCTGAAAAAAACGTTTGGTGGTTTGCAAACGACAGGAGTAATGCACCTTACCAGTCTGAATCAATAAGTATCGATGCTGAAACTCACACAAAATTTAAAAAAACACTTCTATTACTAAATGGCGATTATCAAAATTTCAAAGATCTTAGTGAATACTGTGTGATACTGAATAATCTAGCAAAAGTATATGAAACTAAAGTGATTTATATCAATGGCATGGTAGATTGGATACAGGATATAGATCTACACACTGATCAAAGTTTGTGGATTAATCTTGACGATAGCATGCGTAAAATGCAAATAGATTTTGCCCCAGTTGACAATATACATCCTGGTCCAAAAACACATCAAATAATTGCAGATAAAATCATAGACTATCTGTCTTGACAAACTACATAAAAGTGTTATAATACACTTATGATTCAAGATTTATATCAAATATGGAATATTGATCCATCACAAATTGAAAGTGATGAGTTCACTGGTTATGAAAGTGTTTATAACCAACTTGATGCGTTTGACAAAGCACAATATGATCAAGATCCTGAAGGCACTATCGAAAGTGTATATGACATATATCGTTCAATTGATCTTGTTCCTATTGTGTATTTTACACACAAGGGACTGGTAGAAGCAGTTCGTAAATTCAGCAAACTATCGTATAACAATGTAGAACAAGGCAAGATTGGACTTGGAAACAATCGAGGACAAACCATTAACCGATTTTTGTTTCCTAACATGATGACTGCAGAACCTAAAGGTAGAGGTTCAAATAGTTTGCGAGATAGATTCTATGATGAACGTAAACTTAAACGTGCTATACGTATCTGTTTTGAATTTAGAACTGGTGAACGACTGCTAAGACCCACACAATTAAGAACTGCACTTGAACTAGTTACAGGCGAAAATGTTACTAACTTTAAGGCACAAAATGCTAAAGCAATAGCAGAACATTTATGTCCTGTGCTTTGGGGCAGAGTGTATGATTACAGTTGCGGCTATGGTGGTAGACTTTTAGGAATAGGTAGTAGTAATTTTAAGTATGATTACATAGGTGTTGAACCTAATACTGAAACTGTAAAATATCTTAATTATCTAAATGATATCATTGATGAAGCAACAGGCGTAAGAAGTACCATAGTACAAAGTGTTAGCGAAGAATATCAACCCGAGGATGTAGATTTAGCATTTAGTAGTCCTCCTTATTTTAACTTGGAAAAGTATAGCGATGAAGAAACCCAGTGTATGGTACAATTTAAAACAGAAGATCAATGGTTTGACGGATACGTTGTCCCAACCATTGAACACATACATAGAGGACTCAATAGAGAAGGACTTTTCGCTACCAACATTGCAGACTATAAAAGTTACGACAGAAAAGAACCCTATGAAGTTACACAAAGATGGATTGAGACGGCAGAAAAACTAGGATTCAAACACATAGAAACAATTAAAATGATGCTTAACACACGTCCAGGTGTAGGCAATGATAGAAAACAAGGTAGAGAAAAATGGGAGGGTGTTTATGTCTTCAGTAAAAACTAAACCAACAGATTACATGCGAACTGTGCAGGATTATCCTGTAGAAGGTGTAAACTTTTATGATGTAAACAGTTTGTTCGCACAACCAATTTGGAATCAAGTTGCTGCCGAAATGGCAGTTGTAATTCAAGATCAATTCAACCGTAACGGTGATATCACACACATAGTGGGTATTGAAAGCAGAGGATTTGTAGTAGGAGCAGTGTTGGCTGCTACAATAGGAGTGCCTTTTGTTATGGTGCGTAAAAAAGGAAGCAAGTATCCAGGTAGTTTGTTGCAGGAAACCTATGCACTTGAGTATGGTGAAGATACATTGGTGCTACAAGAAGGACTGTTAGGACATGCTAATAGAGTGTTAATAGCAGATGACTTGGTTGCAACTGGCGGCAGTATGTTGGCAACCAAACGTTTGATCGAACAAGCAGAAGCCCGTGTAATTGGTTTTACTAGTATTATAAACTTGGCGTACCTTAATACAGATGACATGAAAAGTCAATTGCATATAACACAAGAGGAGATAACAAAATGACTGATGTAAAAGCTCGCATGCGAGAATTATGCAAGCCAATAGAACAACAGATTATGATGTGTGATAGCAGAGAAGATATACTGATGATGGCGTGTGCAATGCTACAACATGTAAAAACCATGATGGATTCACAGATCGGTGTCGAAGGAAGAAAACAAATCTTAGAGGAGGCAAACAATGACTAATAAATTCGACTGGGCAAGGATGTACAAGGACGAAGAACATCTCGAAAGAGAAGCACAAAGTTGTGTTGAGCATGCTATCAGCACACACTTTGATATAGAAGATATCGATGAATTGACTCAAGAGCAATGGGACGAGATCATGGCGTGGAGAGAAGAAAACGTCAGTGAATATTCACCTATGTATGGCGGCTTTGCTGATGTTTATAACATGTGGGAAATGAACCAAGAATGAAATATTGCATTGTCTATGAACCAAGAGTACAAGATCCAATAACAGTTGCTGAATTTGATTCACAAGAGCAAGCAAAAGTTTACATGAAAGACTTGGAATCTAAACGTCCTCAAACTTATAAATTTTGCCAAATTGTAGAAAAAGGTTGACATAATTCTTTTCCTGTGTTATTGTAAAGTATAATAACAAAAAGGAAAAATATGTTTACAATACAAACTGAAAGATTAGCAATTGAACACTACGTTAGCAAGAATAACGTAGACGATTTTGTATATGAAGATGCAGTAGGTATCGAAGCATTAGACTACTACTTAACCATGCATGATTCAGTAATGCTAGAGTTCATATGTGCTTATTTGGACCAACAAAACGGTATAGCAACACCGTATCCAAAGTTGCCGATGTTAATATAGATAGAAAGATGAAAATGAGATATAACAAATACGAAAAAACAATACTTACAGACTGTGATGGTGTACTACTAGATTGGGAGTGGGCATTTAATTGTTGGATGATACAACATGGATTTGAGACCACAGAAGGATACCAGTTCAAATATGATATGGCTGAACGTTACGGTATCACAAAAGAACAAGTTAAAAAACTAATAAAACAGTTTAATGAAAGTGCCGCAATAGGCTTTCTTCCAGTGCTCAGAGATGCTATGTACTGGGTTAAAAGACTACATGAACAACATGGTTATACTTTTATTTGTATAACAAGTTTGAGTTTAGATGAAAATGCATACAAACTAAGAGAAATGAATCTGCAAAAGATGTTTGGTAAAACTGCATTTAGCAAACTTGTGTGTTTGGATACAGGTGCAGACAAAGATGAAGCACTCAGCAAGTATGCAGGTTCAAACTGTTACTGGTTAGAAGACAAACCAGAAAATGCAACTGCTGGTTTGAGATTTGGACTACGTCCAATACTAATGGAGCATGGACACAACATGAATGCAGATGTTGACTATCCAATTGTTAAAAATTGGTTGGAAGTTTATAAGCAAATTACCCAAATGTAATAAAACTGTAACATTTATAGGCTTAAATAGAGTTTGTAAAAGGAACTATAAATGAACAAACTTATTAAAAAGGTATGTAGGATGGACTTAGGCAATCCCATAATGACGGCTCTTGTTGGACTGGTAGTATTTTATATAGGGCTGAAAATGTTCTCAGGTGGTATGAAGTCTATGGGTAACTTGGAACACTTAAACTTCTTTTTAGGCAATCCAATCTATATGTTTCTAGGTGGTATTGTAATGACACTGCTTTGGCAAAGTTCAAGTTTAAGTACAACGGCAATAATTGCACTGGTGGCCTCAGGGGCACTGCCTCTGCCTGCAGCCATAGCGGCAGTGTTAGGCGCAAACATTGGAACTACCGGCACCATTTGGTTAGCCGGTTTTTTTGTGAGCGATGGCATGCCCAAAGGCGATACACTTCGAATAGCACTTGCACACACTGGTGCTAACACATTTATGGCTATAATGTTGTTGCCATGGGTACATCATATAGCAAGATTTTTAGGTAAGTTTTAGGAGGTAAGATATGCATTGGTTAGAAAAAATATTACAAAGATGGTTCAAGCCACAACCAACTGTACAATATTTGTCAGGAAAAGGCAAACTATTATAAATAACTCGATGAACAAGTAACGTCCAATTTTTTTTTGGGCAAATTTTTTTTAGGTAAAAAAAGGAAAAGCAATGACGCAACTAATAGACCCAAGCAAATTCACTTCCACAGTTGGCCTTTTAAGGTCATTTTTTTTGGAAAAAGGTTTTCTTGAAGTACACACACAAAACAGATTGAGCATACTAGCCGCATGTGAAGATCCATTCAACGTAGCAACATACAATTACGCAGGCCAAGTATGGCCACTACCGCAAACCGGCCAGATGTGGTTGGAACATGAATTATTAAGTAGCCCCGACAGTAAGGGGTTTTTTTGTGTCTCCACTTCCTATAGACAAGAGCCTAATGCAATACCAGGCAGACATGATATAATATTTCCAATGTTTGAATTTGAAATGCCAGGCAGTGTAGATGATTTAAAATCCATGGAGTATGAACTATGTGAATACTTAGGATTTGGTAATATTACAGAAAAGACCTATGCTGAATGGCAACAACATTTTGGACTAGGTGCTGATACAGAAATGGAAGCAGAACACGAACTTAAGATGGAAGAAGAGTTTGGCCAAACACTTATTACAAACTTCCCTGAACTAACATCACCTTTTTGGAACATGGCCAGAAACGATGACGGAAATACTGCAAAGAAGATGGACGTTATACTAGGTGGTATGGAAACTATTGGATCAGCAGAACGTTCATGTGATGTTGATATGATGCGTGATACATTCCATAGTATTACAGATGGTGCTTATAGTAAACTACTATTCAAGTTGTTTGGCAAGGAAAGAGTCGAAGCAGAACTAGAAAAGTTTTTAGAGTTTGACTTCTTTCAAAGAGTAGGCGGAGGCATAGGTGTGACACGTATGATTCCTGCACTAGAAAAGATCAACAAAGTATAAGAATACTCTGGGATGGTGAAATTGGTAAACACGTACGGCTGTTAACCGTATGGTTGAATGTACTGCAATATATTTAACCTTGGAGGTTCGAATCCTTCTCCCAGAGCCAATTTTTAAGTTGCGTAGATCTCCAATACTGTGTCAATAATAGGATGTCTTTGTATATCCTGATTGCTCATGTAACAAACGGCTAGTCCACTGCGAGCAGTTTCTAGTCTTTTGCATAAATCAATTAAACCGTTATTGTGTACGGTTCTATCCGTTTGTTCAACGTCTCCTGTGATTACTATTTTTGAATTTTTGCCTATTCTTGTCATTAGCATTTTCATTTGACTAGGCGTTGCATTTTGCATTTCATCAGCTATAATCCAGGCATCCTTGAATGTACGTCCTCTCATAAAAGCCAATGGCGATATTTCAATAGTTTGTTCTTCTAGCATACGTGCTATTTCTTTTGTGGTATAGAATTCACGAAGTACATCAAACAAAGGTCTTGTCCACGGCTCCATTTTACTGTTCAAGTCACCGGGCAAAAATCCATGCTTTTCATCATCAACACCTACTGCTGGACGAGTCAATACAATACGTTCACACGCACCATCTTTAAATGCTTTTATAGCCGCTAACATTGCAAGATAAGTCTTACCCGTGCCTGCAGGTCCGGTTGCCACAGTGATACTCGTGTGTGGATCTAATAGGTTTAAGATAAGTTGTTCTTGATTACGCGACTTCGGAAGAAGTTCTATGTGCTTGCGTTTTAGTGCTTGGTTGAAGTTTATTGTGTTGTCTTGTTGAAGTTGTCTTTGATATTTTGCTTTTCGTTTAGCTCGAGACATTGTATCTCCTAAAGGTTGAGGTTATTCGCTACCCACAATAATATTTACAGTATAAAAAAATAAGAAATACTGTATGTGAAATCACAATACTATTCGCTAAATATATTAGCGGCCACAATTCAGTATTGGACTAAATACTGTTAACGTAAGAACAAAAGGCCTCAAATGTCTCTAGATGATTCAGAATTTTTTAAGGATGGTTCCGACTATTGGATGGTTGCAGACAATATCAAAGGCATCTACATGAGTGATGGTAGCATGCGTGTATTGGTTGACTTTGAACGTGTGCTCAATGAACTTGATATATTTGCATTTCGCAACTGGGAACTTGGTGAACTAGTAGCGGGTCCTGAACAAGGCCCGTACAAGACAAGTTGTACTTTTTTATGGCCAGAAAAACTTATGCCAGACCCAAGAGGAGCAATACGTTTATTGCCTTTTGACTGTGAAGTCAAATGGAAAAAAACCAAAATGAAAGTGCCAATTAAGGTCAAATCACCAAGTGATTTTAAAGCAGGTACTAAGGTTGCACGTCTAATTGAAAAGCCAGTTTGGTTGGTTGAAATCATTATGCCAAAAAGTCTCATGGCAGACATAAGAACTGGTAGCATAGAACTAGAAGATGAAACAGTTGATCTGCAGGATCTTGATGATGCATACAATGCAGACTTAGATCAACAACAGGTTATGGATGCAGATGCACAACAAGAAATGGATACAAACATCGATGTCCAAGTTTAATTTAACAGAGGGTTTAGGTTATAAAGACCTAGCAGGTATGATGAAAAGCACCATCTACATTGATGACTTTTCATCTAAAATGGGCGATGACGATGAGATAGTTGTTGCTAGTTTTTATGTACGTGATAGACAAGCCGCAGTAGACTTGATCAACTGGTTTGAAAAAGGCTACGACTTTGTATTGGATGCTGACATGAGCCCAGGTGAAGTAAAGCCAAATAGATTTCTCGTATATATTGAACTTAAACGTAGAAACTATACTGCTGACAACTTAGCCGCACTGTTAGATGATTTCAACACACTTACAGAGTATGAAGGTGATGGATGGACCATGGGCTACAGAGGCAAAGAAATGCCTTTTACTGTGGAACAGTTCAACATGCTAGTTCCTACTTCCCCAAAAACCTACCGAGAACGTGAGCAGTTTGAACTCAATGAGATGAGAACTGCAGCCGGTATTGCTCCTAAAACTATATATAACAAAGGCAAACGTGCCAAAGATATAGAAAATTTATTAGCAAACGCAGGTAGATAATGCCTTATGAAAAAGTACTGGCTTTTGGTGACAGCTTCACTCGTGGTGACGAACTGGCTGATTGCTCAACATCGTGTACTATAGCATCACATCATACTCACAGTCTAAGCACCTGGCCTGCCTTGGTTGCAAAAACACTTGGCATCGAATATGACTCCATGACAATAGGCGGACGTGGCAATCATTGGATAAGCATGTGTGTATGTAAGTATCTTGAGAAATATAGAGATGCATTGTTTATTATAAATTGGAGTTGGTTTGAACGTTTTGATTATATTGATATAGAAACCAGTTGGTGGGCAGTTACTCATCCACGCCACGAAGATAAACTTAACCATTATTTTTACAAACACATAGACAGTGATAAATGGAATCTACATCGTAATCTACAACAAATACATAGTACAATTTGCCTACTGGAACAAAACAATATTGACTTTATAATGACTTGTATGGACCCGATGTTGTATTCAAAAGAAAAATTTGTTACACCTTTACAGAAACAAGTGAACCATTATATTGTAAATTTTTACGGATATACATTTTTAGAATGGGCAAAACATAAAAAATTTCCTATTGGACCAGGCGGACATCCACTTGAAAAAGCACATCTAGAGGCCGCAAAGTACATAAATACCCATGTAATAGAAGGAAAAAACTATGGACATAGACAAACTTAGAGAAGAGATAGCATATGACGAAGGCTCAGTTAATGAAATATACCTCGACCATCTCGGGCTGCCTACTTTTGGTATTGGTCATTTGGTTATTGATAGTGATCCAGAACATGGACAACCGGTTGGAACACCTGTCTCAGAAGATAGATGCAATGAAGCCTTTGACAACGACGTCCAAACAGTCATCTCAGACTGCAACATCTTATATCCTGACTTTGATGAACTCCCAGAAGAAGTCCAAAGAATAATTGCAAACATGATGTTCAACATGGGTCGTCCAAGACTTTCAAAGTTCAAAGGCATGAAACGTGGAGTTGATGCTAGAGATTGGAATGCAGCCGCTGACGAAATGGTTGATTCAAATTGGTATAGACAAGTAACCAAACGTGCAGATAGGTTAGTCGCAAGAATGCGAGCAGTTGAGATAGATGGTTAAAGTCTATGCTCTTGTTGTTGTAGTAGCATTACTGGGTGGTGTAGGTTATGCCGCCAAGTCTTACTACACAAGCACACAACAAAAAATACAAACTCTATCAGAAAACAATGCTAAACTAGAAGTAGCAATTGAACAAAGCGAAAAAAGTGTAAACTTACTAAAGGATGAAGCTGCAAAGAATGCAGAGCTTAGTAAAAATTTACAGGAAAAATTACAAAAAGCAGAAGCATATGGAGACAATCTAAGAAATAGATTAAGAAAACTTGATCTACTAGCAGATGCTATCTCTAATGCAGAAAATTTAGAAGGACGTATGAATGGTGCAACAGCTAAACTATGGCGTGAGCTCATGGCGGAAACTGGCAACAACACTGGCAGTACTAGTGATCTTCCTTTCTGGTTGCAGCCGAATAATGCCGGAACCGGAAGTCAAGGTGGTGACAAAAGTACAAAAAGTGACAGTACCGATAGTGGCAAGACCAAAGCCGATTAATCTTACTGACACACAAGTATATGTTGTTAACAAAAACAATCTAGAAGCGTTTATTGCTGAGTTCACAGAGCAAAATGGTGAATTAGCATTTGTTGCAATGAGCATTGATACATACGAAAATCTAGCACTTAATATCAGTGAACTAAGACGTTTCATAAATCAACAAAATGAGGTTATTGTTTACTACGAAAAAGCAATGACCAAAGAGCTTGACAAAAGCAAAGAATAGTAATACAATATACTATGAATCCTTATACCATATTGGGCGTTGCAAAAGGTGCAACTGCTGATACAATCAAGCGAGCTTATAAAGAAAAAGCCAAAGAGCATCATCCTGACCGAGGAGGAGATGCCAGCAAATTTGCAGAAATAAGCAATGCGTATGATATACTCAAAGACCCTAATAAACGTGCATACTATGATCAAACTGGTAGCTCTGATCCACAAAAACAAGGATTTGGATTTTCTCAAACACAAGGTCAACCCTTTGACTTTGATACTATATTCAATATTTTTGGACAACGTATGCATCCTAATCGACCACCGCGTCCAAGAGATGCAAGAATAACAATGGCAATTGATTTAGAAGATGCAGTGAAAGGTGGAAAAAGAACTCTTGCACTACAAATGCAGACTGGACAAAATACCATCGAAGTAGATGTTCCTCCAGGAGTTGTTGATGGCGAAAACATACGTTATCCAAAACTTGGACCAGGTGGTTTAGATTTGGTTATACACTATCGTTTGAAGCCACATCCACGTTGGCAACGTCATGGCAACGATATGCATAGTGAACAAGACGTAAACCTGTGGACACTTGTAGTTGGAGGCAATATCAAAATTACAGATATTATAGGACGCAGTTTTAACTTAAATATCCCACCTAGAACCAATCCAGGTAGTGTCATGCGTCTTGCATCCTGTGGTGTAAAGAGAATTGGTCACAATCCTGGAGATATATTTGTAAAAATAAACACAAAGATTCCTGTATCGATTCCTGATGAAATAATTCGTGCTATCAAGAAACACAGTCAATAAATATAAACACAAAGGAGAATTATGCAACACAGTCCTGAAATAGAACAAATACTTGCAACTGCTCATAAACTTGCGAAAGACAAGAAACACGATTATGTGACAATCGAACACCTTACATTAGCAATGGTGCAGTATCCAAAATTCAAAAGATGCATTGAGTCTTTTGGTTCCAGTTCTGATGCTATTGTGTCAGATTTACAATTATATATTGATTCACAAACCATGCTGGTCAGCAATCCAGTTAAAGGAGACCCAAAAAAGACAAATGCACTTGAAAGAGTTTTCAACAGAGCATTAACACAGGTTATGTTTGGTGGTAGACGAAGTATGGAAACCATTGATCTGTGGTTAGCAATCATGGCTGAAACCAACAGTCATGCGGCCTACTATATGCTGAAACATGGACTTGTCAAACAAGAATTTGTAATGCACTGGCAACAAACATATAATGGTAAATCCAAAGACGGAATTGACATCTCAACCGCAAATGAAATACTCGAAGAGCACTGCATAAATGTGAGCAAACTTGCCAAAGACGATAAACTTGAACCAGTTATTGGTCGAGAAACAGAACTCGAAGAAATAGTTACAGTATTAGCTAAACGTTTTAAAAGTAATGTATTAATGGTAGGAGATCCAGGTGTTGGAAAAACTGCTATTGCAGAAGGCTTGGCAACTAGAATAAAAGACAATAAAATACCAAAGTTCCTTAAAAACTTTGAGGTGTGGGGTTTGGAAATAGGCAGTCTACTTGCTGGCTCTAAGTACCGTGGCGAATTTGAAGAAAAACTCAAAGATATTATTTCAGCTTTAGAATCAAAAAAGAACTGTATACTTTTTATAGACGAAGCACATACCATGAAAGGTGCTGGTTCAACAGGTGGAAGCAGTTTGGATTTTTCCAACATGATCAAACCTGCAATTACCAAAGGCAATCTCAAAGTTATTGCAAGTACAACCTGGGAAGAATTTTACGAGAGTTTTGAAAAAGATCGTGCATTGATGAGGCGCTTTTACAAAGTCAGCATAGATGAACCTGACAAAGAAACCACCGTAAAGATATTAGAAGGATTGCGTCCTAGATTAGAAAAGTTTCACAATGTCGCAATAGACAAAGGCGCCATTGAAAAAGCAGTTGAATTAGCAACTAGATACATGCACGACAAAAAAAATCCAGACAAGAGCATAGACCTAGTAGATGGAGCATGTGCAACTGAACGTGTTAAAGATCAAGAAGGTTTGGTAATTACAGAAGATTTAATTGACAAACAGGTTTCAAGAATTGCAAACATTCCAGAAACAAAAGTGGCGAGCGATGCTAGTGAAAAAGTACAAAATCTAGATAACAACATCAAAGAAAAACTTTTTGGACAAGATCATGTAGTAGACGAAGTGCTAGAAAGGCTCTATGTAAACTATGCAGGTATAAGCACGCCAAATCGTCCAATGGGAGCATTTTTATTTCTTGGTCCTACTGGTACAGGTAAAACTGAATTTGCTAAACTGTTGAGCAACAATTTAGAAATGCATCTGTTGCGTTATGACATGAGCGAATATCAAGACAAACACACAGTTAGCAGCTTGCTTGGCGCACCTCCAGGTTTTGTCGGCTATGATGATAGCACACTCAGCGGTGGTAAACTAATTTCAGATGTTAGTAAAAATCCCTACAGTGTCCTGCTGTTTGATGAAATTGAAAAAGCCCATCCAGATGTAGCAAACATATTTCTACAAATGATGGACGAAGGTAAGATCACAGGATCAAATGGCAAAACTGTTGATGTAAAAAACTGTATTATTATACTAACATCAAATCTTGGTGCTAGAGACAACGAAAACAACAATATTGGATTTGGTCAAGAACTTGTACGTACTGGCAGTGAAGACAAAGCAGTAAAAGATTTTTTCAAGCCAGAACTACGCAACAGATTAGATCTGATAGTCAAGTTCAAAACACTAGAACCATTTGCAATCAAAAAAATTGTTGCAAAGTTTATCAACGAACTCAGAGCAAACCTAAAACAAAAAAATATTAATATTATTGTAACAGAAGCAATGGTAGAATATCTTGTTGACGTTGGATATGATCCTAAAATGGGTGCAAGACCATTGGGCAGAAAGATTGACGAAATTATCAAAGTGCCGTTAAGTAAAAAGATACTTTTTGAAAAACTGGAAAATGTTCATGTAACTGCTGATGTATGGTTCAAAGGCAAACGTCCAAGAATAACACTTGATGTTAAACCTAAAGGCTCACCCAGTGATGCTTACATAGACACAAATGGTATTGTAACTGTCAATGAAACACAAGAATAGGAATGGATAAATAACAGCATGGCAAAGATAAATTCAACATCAATAGCAATCACAGTAAGCGAACTGGTTAAAGACGATTCTCCTAGTAGAGAATTACTAAGTCAAGATGTAATTTCACAACTAGAGCAAGTAATTACACAACTTGCCAGTGAAGGTGCTCCTGGGCCTGTTCTAGTAGAAGTATTAAAAGCAGAGTAAAAATGAAATCTAGCAGCCTTGAACTTATAGCACAAACCACACATGAGCTAGGCACACCTGCAACCATTTTAGGAACTAGACAAAAAGGTGTAGGCTACTATGGCGGACAAGGCAACAGTCAACAGATTAGATTTCAATGCAATGACTTTCCTGGAACAGTTATAGTTCAAGCCAGCCTTGATACTGATCCAAAGACATCTGATCCAACAGGCGAGATTCCATACGCACAAGCCACAGATTGGTTTGATGCATATACTTTTCCAAATGATAGTGCAGATGGTTCTAGTTTAATTACAACTGACCAAAGCATTACTCTATATGGAAAATTTACATGGGTTAGAGCAGTTGTAACTGATTTTACTGATGGCGAAATTGGCCCAATAACAATGAGCTACTAGGAAAAAAGATGGCATTAAAAAAATTAGTTATTATACCAGGAGGATTTCATCCGTTCCATGCAGGACATAAGGCATTGTATGATGCGGCTGTTGCACAGTTTCCTAAGGCTGATGTGTTTATTGCCGCCACAGATGACAAAAGCTCAAGACCATTTCCGTTCAAACTAAAGAAAACACTTGCTGGGATAGCAGGTATTCCTGCACATAGATTTGTGCAAGTTAAATCACCTTTCCAGCCACGAGAGATCACAGATTTGTATGATCCAGAAACAACGCAATTAATATTCATACGTAGTGACAAGGACAGTGGTGTGGCACCCTTACCAGGTGGCTTTAAAAAAGACGGTAGTGCAAGTTACTTACAACCATTAAAACGAAACAAGCCAGAAAACATGAAACAACATGGGTTCATGACCTACTTACCTACAGTGCAGTTTGGACCAGGCATGACCAGTGCTACTGAAATACGTGGCAAATGGCCAACCATGAGCGACGATGAAAAAGAAGATCTCATTGTTAATCTATACCCAATGAATTCAAAGCCAATGATCAACAAGGCTATTGAAATATTCAACACTGTGCTAGGCAACAAACAACCAGTTTCAATACCAATGGGATCAATTGAAGAAGATAAAAAGTGCGGTCTGGGAGAATACTACTGTAGACAGAGTCAAAAGTGTAAGCCAATTCCAAAAGGCTATCATGTAATGCCTGACGGTGAACTAATGAAAGATTCAGAGCATAAAGTAAAAGAAACACGTATAATACAAAAAGACAATGAAGTAAGCATACTACCAGCAGGTGGTATGGGATCACACAGTGAACAATCAATTAAAAGCAACCTGGCGGACAAATTGCGTACACTTTCAGACATGCTGGAAGATGAGAACTATGATAACCTTGAATATGTAATTTACAAATCAGGTGCTATGGAATCACTGGTATCAGCACTTAGACAATATCAAAGTTTTAAAAACAAACGTGGTAACCGTCCAATTAAAAAAGAAGTTGAAATTGACATAAGCAATGAAGATTACTTGCCAGAAGATGAACTCAGCAACGATATCAAATAAATTACCACCACTAGCACTAAATCATTAAATACCTATATAACTATTACCTATGAGGGACCAATGGCTGAGGAAATGAAAACCACTGACGAAATTGTTACAGAAAACACACAAGTGGATGTTGCTGATCCAAACAAAGTACAGGTTGATATTGAAAAACTTAAAAAAACAAAAGTACATATATGTATGCCTTGTTATGGAGGTATGTTAACAGAATCAACTTTTATGAGTTTTATACGTTGGTCAAATACTGCTAGACAGTTAGGCATTGACTATACTGTAGAAACACTCACAAACGAAAGTTTAATATCACGTGCAAGAAATACCATGGTTGCAAAGTTTTTAAGCAATCCAGAAAGCACACACCTAATGTTTATTGATAGCGATATCGGTTGGGAACCGTGGCATCTGTTACTGCTATTACATCATGACAAAGATGTGATTGGTGGTATGTATCCTCTAAAAGGTTTGCCAGTTAAATGGTGCGTGAACGGCATTGAAGGTGGTGCTACTGAAGATTTAGGTAGGCTACAAGAAGTTAGCAAAACTGGTACAGGTTTTATGTTGATCAAAAGACATGTGTTTGCAAAATTAGTTGATCATCCTGCAACTATTCCTTTTACCAATGACATAGGATTAGACCCTGCACTTAACAAAGACATGCGTACATTCTTTGACACAGATGTTAGAGAAGGTCGTTACTATTCAGAAGATTGGACCTTTTGTGAAAACTGGAGAGATCTAGGTGGACAAGTTTGGATTGACAAACGTGTGTTACTGAAACATACTGGTACCTACACATACGATCATGTTGGTCAAGATGCTACTTACAAAGCCTTGCATGCCGAACTCAAAGATCGTGCACCATTGGTTATAGATCCTGATCAAGGAAAAATTGAAGCAGGAATTCCAAAACAACAAGCAGAACTTCCTCCAGAAAGACGCAGTGCAAAAGTGCTTGCCAAAACCACTAGCAAACGCAAGAAAAAGAAAGCAAGTTAACTTGCGATAAATACGTTGTTATGAAAGCAACCTGGTTTGAAAATCGAGAATTAATCACACTGTACACAGATCCTGCGTACTTTGGTGCAGATGTACCTGACAGTTATCAGCAACGTCCTAGCAAACCTGTGCCAGTGAAGAGTCTGTTTGGCTATGAACCGTCTAGTAAGATGGATGACATACATCACAAAAATTCTGTGCTAAAAATGGCACTCAAGATGAAAACTGGCACTTGGGGAGGAAAGCCAATTGTGGTACGCAAAGATCCAAAAGGCTATCAAGTCTTAGACGGACATCATAGAATGCATGCGGCTCGTAAAGCAGGCTTAGAAACCTTACCAGCAGTTATAGTTGGAGCAGAAGATATTGAATATTCAGACGAAGTAAAAGAGCAAGTTGAAGAAGGTTGGAGTCAAAAATACAAGGACAGTATTGACTGTTCAAATCCAAAAGGCTTTTCACAAAAAGCTCACTGTGCAGGCAAGAAGAAAAAAGTAAACGAAGCATCTGGTTACATTCCAACTGCCGCACAAGCAAACGATCCAAGATTCAAAACTGCACTCACTGTGGATGTACGTCCAGGTGAGGACCAACGCAACATAGAAAAACTTGGCTTGAATCTCAATATGGATCTGGTGAACAAAACCAAGCCAGGTAAAAAACGTAAGAAAAAAACATTAGCCGAAAGCCTAATGGAACGTTATCAAGCAATCAAAGAAGAAGACTTACTTGAAGTAGATATGTCAAGCAGTGCATTACGCAGTTGGGCAAAAAGTGAACTAGCTCAAGGTGTGCGTGCAGGATTTGAATTAGAACTTATATTTGTAGACACACAACGTGAAACAGATGAATATGGTGATGAAGCAGACATGGACTATGATGAGCCAATTGGCACGTTGGATGATATTAGTACGTTTTATGGCTACGAAGATGCATGGCTTAATCTACAACCAATTGAAGCTGAACGATTTCGTGAGGTAGTCATCGACGACCTTATGGAATACGAATCAATGCTCGTAGCAGAAAAAATGATGGACGAAGAATACACCTTGGTACGAGATAAGTTAAAAGGCGATGAAAACTTTGAATCAATGGACGAAGATGAACAAGAAGACTTCTTGAACCAGGAAGTTGAAGAGCAAGGCAACATCTGGACAGAAGTCCAAGAAGAAGTACAAGAAGAAATACATGGTAGTGTAACATGGAATCAGTTTTGGGAACACGAAGGCATTGAAGCCATGAGTGATCTGCTCAACAAGTACGACCTAGTGTGGCCATACTTTACCGAAGGCGGTGGTGGAATATCAATAGACTCCTGGGCTCAGGACATAAGTGAGATAACCGGCAAAGGCACAAACGTTAGTGATCAGTACCATGGCAGTGATAAAGAAGAAGGCAAGTATACTCTTGAACCAGACAGCAGTTTGACTGCTGACGAAGGGCCTGATGCTGGTTGGGAACTGGTATCACCGGTAATGCCTCTTGATGAAGCACTTGATCAACTGGAAAAACTATTTGCTTATATTGAAGATAAAGATGGAGACATCTATACAAATCAAAGCACTGGCCTACACATGAATATAAGTGTACCACAGGGCAACGACATTGACTATACAAAACTTGTGCTATTCTCAGGTGACAAGTACATTCTTGGCAAGTACGGGCGTCTCAGTAACAACTATGCAGCCAGTGCATTAGGACAGTTGGAAGCTCGTGCAGCTCAGTTACCACCTGAAAAAGCCGCACAAGCAATGCAGAAAATGAAAGACAACTTGGAAGATGCAGCTGAAGAATATGTGCGTGCTGGTACTGGACAAGCAAAATACACCAGTATACATATCAAGGACGGTTACATTGAGTTTAGAGGACCAGGCGGACAGTACACTGCTCAAGAAGTAGATGAAGTAATGGATACTATGTTGAGATTTGCAAGAGCAATGACCATAGCCGCTGATCCACAAGCATACAGACAAGAGTATCAAAAGAAACTGTACAAAACACTGAGCAAAAGCGAAAGCAGTGCTCGCACAATTGACAGTCTGTTTGCTGACTTTCAATCAGGTGATATCAACAAAGAAGTATTTAAAAAGCGTTGGGCCAATCTTGTTGTACAACAAAAACAGAATCAAGCAATACTAAACAAACTTGATGGCCGGCCGGATGATAAACGTTTGGCAAAAGCAAAGCAGTTGCAAAAGGATCTTGGTGGCCCAGTAAAGCCGTGGAAGTATACTATGCAGTACACTACAGCAGATGGTACAGAAAAAACAATGGAACGTAAGGTAAACGCATCCAGTGCTCAAACTGCCACGCAGGCAGCAATACAAGATGCCTTAAACGTGTTTGAGCATCCACAGAAGAAAACTGATACACCAGATTTCAACACACTAAAAGTAGAGATTGATCTTCCTGAACCAGACAAGGCAGACTTAAAAAAGTTTTCATATAGAATACCTTACACCGGGGATAGTAGATATCAAACCTATGATGGAACAATAAAAGCCGCCAATAGAGATGAAGCAAGAGATGAGATAATGAAACAGGCACAGTATTTTTTCCAGATTAACAGTCAATTTACACCTGATTACACTGCAACAGAGATAGCGGTTCTATAATGGAAAAACAATTTGTTAAAATGGAACTAGATGTTTTTGCTAAATGGCAAAACAAACCACCGATGTATAGAATCTACGTCAACGATGAACTGTTCAATGAACGCAACTACACTTGGTATCCGATCGAATACGTGACAGAAATACTGCAAATTTCAGCAGAACCAGGTGAATACACTGTACGCATTGAAAATCATGGTGGTGAATTTAAAACAAGAAAACTAAGATGTAGTTACGGATCAGCTGAGATCGTTGATAATTCAACCTTTCGTATAGTAAAAGAAAATGCGAGCCTTTGAAATAGTAGAAAACTTTGCAGATGGCAAAGTAAAGGGGAAAAGCCGACCAGGTAGAGTAAAACGTGCAGGTGCTAGTTGCAAAGGAAGTGTAACTGACTTGCGTGCAAAAGCAAAGAAAGCATCTGGTGAACGTGCAAAGATGTATCACTGGTGTGCAAACATGAAGTCGGGTAAGAAGAAAAAATGAAAGCAGAAGAAATCTTAAAAGAAGGATTAATGTACAAAGGCTATCCTTGTACCAAAGACTGCTCAGGACATATGGCTGGCTATGCTTGGGCCAAGGCTCGTAATATTGTTAATCCACAAGATCTTCCTACAGACACTAACAACAGTTTCTATGAAGGCATGCTTAGTTTTACAGAGGGCAAGTAAATGAAAATCAAAGACATCATACAAGAAAATGCTGACGCATCAACAACCAGTGCAAGTAACGTTGCAGTTGTGCAATCCAATCTATTTGCTCAACCCATAAAACGTGTAGGACCACGTGCTTATGGTAACACACCTAATCCAACAAAGTACAAACCAAAAAAATCTTAGCAATGTTTGTTAAACTTTCCAAAGTACAAATTGCAGAACTGAACGAAAATTCTATTTGGATAATCATGGATCCTTGGGAAAACCAAGAAGAATTATTTCCATTTTGGGTGCCAGAAAACCTTGGACCTGGAGAACTAAATTCTTGGAACAGTGTCTACATGAGAAAGATAATCGAGTATCTCCCAAACATGAAATATCCTCTGGTGGTTACAACCGAGATTGACAAATCACCAGACGTATTACAAAATCTACCCTACGTTCAGCATTATCCAAACAAAGCTGGACCTTTTGTAGTTGAAAAGTACCTTAAACATTACAACCTTACAAATATTATCTACTGTGGTTTTCATGAACAAGAGTGCATAATCAATCGCCGCACAGGATATAAAAACATGAGCAGTCTCGGTATTGAATGTTATATTTGCAAAGACTTGACATGTGCATATCCTGTAGAAGGTTGGGCAAAAGTTGTTAACAGTCAGAGACTAAGCCCTAACTATCGATATTTCAATCTCATTTAACAACCCCTTATTGTTTCTTTCAGATAAATACTCTTAATAAAGGAATTAAAAATGTTATCTGACGATTTAAAGACACTGTTGGCAAGCACCTATGCTTTCGCAATAAAAGCTCAATACTTTCATTGGAATGTTGAAGGATCAAACTTTGCACAGTATCACGAATTTTTTGCTAATCTATATGAAGAATTAAATGAAAATGCCATTGATCAGATCGCAGAATATATCAGAACATTAGATACTTACACTCCAGGATCGTTTGAAAGATTCTCTGAACTAAGTGTAATACAAGGACAGACAAAAGTGCCAAGAGCATCAATCATGATGCAAGAACTACTTGATGATAATCGTGCGTTAGAAAGCATACTAGAACAATCGTTTCAATCTGCAGGTGCAGAAAAGAATAGAGGAATAGAAAATTTTATTGCTGAGCGATTAGACGCTCATGCTAAACATGGATGGATGTTAAAAAGTTTTTTAAAAGAGAGTAGAGAGTAATGGACGATAACAGTTTTGCAAACCTAGTAAGTAAACTTAATCAAATTGATGAAGCCAGAAAGCCTCATGAGCGTCAATTTAAATCAAAGGTCAATCATATCAAAGAAGGTATGAAGGCCAATGATATGACCAGCATTCTAGAAAACCTATACCGTGACATTCCATTTGAAAGTGCTAAGACTGTCAGCACTAAAGAATTTGAAAAAGGCTATAAGCCAAAGCAACTTCCGGCTGATTACAAGATGCCAGAAGTAAGTCCAGTTGTAGGAAGCAACAAAGAGAAAAACCCGACTAAAGGATATCTTGTTGGTGAAGACGCAGAAACAATTGATATTTCTGCCTATGCAAACGATGCAGAAGAAGTAGATATCAAGGACAAAGGTGAGTATGACGAAGAAGGTGCAATGGCCAAAGATCAACTTGCACGAGCAGCAGATGCAGCACTAGAACTACAAGGCATCTTAGACGATGATGAAAACTTGCCAGAATGGGTGCAAGGTAAAATTATCAAAGCACTTGACTATCTTGATATATCCAGAGACTACATGAAGCAGGAACTAGGCGAAGGACCAAATCCAGGAGATGAAGAATCATGGGACGGCGTTTCGCCAGACACAGATCAAACACTAAGCGGACCAATTAACCCTGCTAGTAAAAAAGCAGAGTTACCTGAGGATAGTATCGGCGATAAAAAATCAATCATGGACTATCTTGGCGACATTGAAAAAAAGAAAAACGAAGAAATGTTAGCAGAACCTGTTAAGACTTTTACCACAGACGATGGCAAAGAACTTAAAGTATATGGTTCAGAAGATGACGGCTACAGAGTAAAAGTAAACGGAAAAGAATCCAAAAAATCCTTTGGCAAACTTCAAGATGCAGTAATGGCATGTGAAACCTTTGTACAAAGATCAAGAGACTATGCGAGCGAAAAATGAGACTACTACATCTATTTGAGGAAGAAAAAATGAAAATTAGCGAAGTGCATGTGCAGGAAGCAGAACCTAACTATGAAACCAATCCAGCACAGGCAAGACTGGCTGCCATTGCAGTTAAACTAATGGATAAAGCAGAGACCACCTCAGATGAGAATCTACAAATTGCACTGTCAAGAGTAGCAACACACTTACCAGAATATGGTACTGCTTTTGGTGCAAAGAACATGCAGGAACTTTTGGACATTGTAAACGGTGAAGGTAGATATGCTCCTGATCCAGACATGCCACAGGACAATAAAAATCCTATCAAGATAACAAAAGACAGCCTTATGAAAATGATGGCTTTTGGACAGAAGATGGTCGACAAAGAAGGCACAGTGAAAGTTGATGTCAAAGAAGCAGAAACAACTGTGAAGGGTAAACCTTATAGTGCTTACAAAGCTAAAGCACAGTTAAGAGAATTAAGTGAATCAAGACGTATGCTCGAAAACGAGATTATCAAATTAGCCGACCTCGACAACGGTGATTTAACAGATCAAATAACTACAATGTTCAATGCTAACACAAAAATGTCTGGTGCAATACGTAGAGCTTATAGCATAATACCAGAAGATCCAAGAGATCATATGAATGATCAACGTGAAGGTGTTGGGGAATCCAGTTTCGGCGACCGCTCACTGGCTGCAAGACAAATGAAGACTGATTCTAAAAATGTAACCATGATAGTTGGAAACATAGATGACCCTCAATCTGTTGCAGCAACAATGAACAACGCACATAGAAGTCCAAGTTTCAAAGGCATAAAGTTTAATGCAAAACCAGCAGGCAGTAACAGTATAAAAGTGTCTGGCCCTGCAGGTAAAATTAAAGATTTTATAAAAATGGCCACTAGCAGTGCTACATTCAAAATGGTTGAAGCTGCGATTCCAACAAGTGAATTTGATTATGACCTTAAAAAGTTTTATGACAAAGTAATGGAACTTGAAGATCAAAACCAACACGGTGAAGTAGCAGAGATGCTTGTTAATCTTTACGGAACTGGTCCAGAATCGATGGTAATACGTGGTATTAACGGAATGCACAGTGCTCAAGGCAGTATTATGCCAGAACAACAAAAACTACGTGATATGATTTCTACAAAGTACTACAAAAAACTACAACAAGAAGTTGAGACCTTAAAGAAAACTTCACCAGCATACACTATGAGAAATGAAGGTGTAATATCTGACTTGTTTACACCAAGCAAAGACGAAAAAAGGCTCAAGCAAAGAACTGGCGATGCATATGATCAACACATGGTAGACAAGCATACAAAAAAGTTTGAAAAGCAAGGCCTTTCACCAGAAGATGCACGCAAGTACGCATATAGAAAAGTTTTTGGTAAACCTTTAGGCGAAGGCAAGTTATCAATGAACAAGATACATAAAGCAGTAGATGATGGTAAAAGCATGGATGCTATTGTTGGTATGTTTGCAAATAAAGGTACAACAAACACAGACGATATACGTAAGATAGTAAAAGATTACAAATTTAAATCACGCATGAAGAAGTAAACAATGTCTGATATTGAAGAAAGAAAACTTACTGGTGGCGAAAAGCGTAGCAAAGAAGCCAAATTCAAGAAACTTAAAAAAGTAAAAGGTGACTTTGTTGATCGCTATGGCAAAGATGCTGAATCAGTAATGCATGCGGTAGCAACCAAGCAAGCCAAGAACGAAGACTATGTAGAAGAAAAAGCAACATACAAGCCTGATCCTAAATTAAAAAATCTACGCATAAGTGATGTTCCAAGTGAATATGAAAAACGCAAGTATGCGGCAAAAACAGCCAAGAAAAACGAAGACGTTGATTCAGATCTTCCTACAACTAACAAAAGATCACAACGCATACTAAATCTAATTAGAGCAAACAATCCAACTGCAAAGAATGACTTCGAAGCAGTATTACTATCTTTGGACAAAGCAAAGAAAAACCTAAGCAACGACGAAGATCAGAGAGATATTGCTAAACTGCAACAAGAAGTTGATAGCTTAAAACTACTTCTAAATCAAATGAAAGCCAAAGTTGACGGACTTAACGAAAGTGCTTCATTAATAACTGAAGAACAATTTGATGAAGCTGCTGGCGAAAAAGATGCATGCTATCATAAAGTAAAGTCACGTTACAAAGTATGGCCAAGTGCATACGCAAGTGGAGCTCTTGTACAATGCCGTAAAAAAGGTGCCGCAAACTGGGGCAATTCAAAGAAGAAGTAATATGCTTATAGAAGAAATACTCGGCGAAAAATGTTGGGACGGTTACGAAAAGAAGGGCATGAAGACCATGTTCGGCAAACGTGTACCCAACTGTGTCAAGAAAGAAGATGTGCAACTTGGAGCAGATGGACAACTAATATTTGCTGAAAACCTCGATGAAGATCTAAAAAAATGGTTTAAAGAAAAATGGGTGCGTTTTGGTCCAGATGGAAAAATACGTGGCGACTGTGCTAGGGGCAGTAAGTCAGAAGGCAAGCCAAAATGTCTACCACAAAAGAAAGCACACGCACTAGGCAAAAAAGGTCGTAAGACTGCTGCCAACCGTAAACGTAAACAAGACCCAGACAAAAATAGACGTGGTAAGGCTAAAAACGTCAAAACAAAATGAATTGGTTATTAGTTGCATTAGTGACCTATAGCAATTCAGCATCCCCTGATTTAAAAATACATGCTGGTCTGCGTTTTGCGACTTTTGATGAATGTAAAACCTATCGCAAAGCAAATGACGAGTTACTTAATAAACAATTGCTTGAACGCTATCCAAACATAGAAAAAACTTTAATTAGATGCTTTCATACAGAAAGTATAAAAGAAATGCGTCGTCGTATGTACCAAGATAATTAAATGTATGAGCATACTAGACTATCAACCAACAAATTGTAAAAATTGCGGACACTACAGTCATTGTGGTGAACCATTGTGGAAAGAGAACAAAGGCTATCCACAAGATGGTAACAATATTTACAAGGCGTGTGATCATTGCAGATGTGAAAAGTGTGAACGACCTAAGTAAACCTTTTTTAACAGTTCTGTTACCTACTCGCATGCGTACCATGCTTGCAGAAAAGAGTGTGAAAGGCCTGTTGGAATTTGCAAACAATCCCCAGAGACTGCATATTGCAGTAGCCTATGACGATGATGATACTGAAAGCGACGATTACTTTAATAGCAATCGCTGGAAAATGCTGGTTGAACAAACTGGTGCAACGCAATCAGTACACAAAATGGAACGCACAGGATGGAGTGGCTTACACGAATACTACAATCATATGGCAAGATCCATAGACAGTGAATGGTATCTTGTATGGAATGATGATGTGTACATGCGTGACCAAGGATGGGATGATGAAATCTACAAGCATCGTGACTACAACTCGCTGATAAGCATGGAGTCCAACGGCAAGCGTCCTGATAGTACACTGTTTCCTTGCTTACCTCGATTATGGATTGATACTTTTGACATGATAGGTATTAATCCTGTTGATCAATGGGTGCAAGATATTACCTATGACCTTGGTGCGTACAAACGCATCTCAAGTAAACTGTTTCATGATCATTTCCAATTTACTGGCAACAACAACGATGAAATATATCAAGAAACATCACGTACTAAGAAGTCAACCAAACGTGCCTACAAAACCGCTGAAGTAAATGAACTAAAGCAACAGTGGATAGAACGCTGGAGAAGTACAATCAATGAAAACTAAGATTATTGTTTTAGAATCAAATAAACATAGTGCCACTATGGGACAAAAATGTATTAAAAGAGCTAAAGAGGTTGGCATCAGTCCAGAAATTTTTTCAGCAGTACATGGTGCTGATGCTCCGGCAATCCTTGAAGAGCTTGGACTAAGACAGTACAAGTTTAAAATGAAAGGTGGAAGACTTGGTGTACTTGGATGTTTTTTGAGTCATTATTTTCTTTGGTGTGAATGTGTAGAGGCAGATGAACCTTTTATGATTTTAGAACATGATGCTTATATGCTACGACCACTCCCTGAAGATATTATGGATAGATTCACAGATATTCTAAAATTAGACTATCTTAATCCATACAGTAAAATGTATAATATGCATATTAAAGAACAAGAATATGTAGAAGAGGAAATATGGAGTCTACATGACAGAGAAGATCATGGAAAGTTTGTTCATAGTCAAGGACTCTATTCAATGGGCGGCTATGGGTATATTGTTAAACCGCACGCAGCTCTTCATCTAGTTGGACAAACAAGAATGCATGGTTATAGACCAGCTGATCACATGCTACATACAACTGAATTCACAGACATACAACACATCAAACCCAGTATTGTTCGAATACATCCAGAGTATATTGAACAAAATGCTATGAAGACTCTATCGTTAACACGAAACCTTGAACAACACATACAACACATAGATAATGAAAATACAGATACCAAGTGAATCTTTACGCATACGTGAGCAACTTTTTCCGTATCTAATCAAAAATTATGATTGTAAAATCGTCAGCAGTGCTGATGACATTGATCCTGATCGTGTTCTAATTACTAGTGCCCCATTTGAAATATACCTGCAAGAATCAATACGCAAATACAATTTAGACTTTTTTTATATCGACAATGGCTATATTGGCAATCACAACTATAAAAAACCATGGTACTATCGTATTAGTCGTAACAGTCTGCAGAACACAAGGCTAGGTCAGTTTGGTAAAAGTAGAATACACACACTTGAACTAGATGATAGATACGAAGATTGGAATACAGATGGTGATTATAATCTATTGGTAATGCCTTTACCAAACAAGTTGTTCTCCTGGTTTGGCAAAGATTATGAAACCTGGAGACAAGAAACTTTAGAACACTATCATAATTTGGATATATACTGTTTGGTTAGAGACAAACCAGTCGGAAGAGCAAGTAGACAACAAAGGTACAAAGATATTTTGCCGTTGATACGAAAATCTAAAAAAGTTATTACGCATCATAGTATGGCGGCAGTGGAAGCTCTTTGCTTGGGCAAGCCTGTAGAAATACTAGGAGAAAGTGCAGTGCAACTGTGGCAAAATAAAACCAACTTTGATAGGCAAGAAATGCTAGAACATATTGCTCACAGTCAGTTTTCTAGAGATGAATTTCGTGATGGAACAGCATGGCATGTTACAATGGAGTATCAACAATGATTTATGCAATGTGGTATGTGTTGGGCATACTTACTGTACTGTCGTTGCCTTATGTGGCACGTAACAGTCAAATGCTACAGTTTTTAAGCACTTGCATAGGATAGCCTTAGGACCGATCCAAAAGGCTAGGGAGGGACCTGCCCTAGAACCGAGATATCGCTACCCCGGTTTTTAAAGTGCCATAATAACGTTCCATAAGTATCAATATGATTAACGACGATCTTGCACCACCTCGAATTTTTGGCACTCTTCCTGATAGGTTAGCATGGAATGAACTAGATTGGTTGCATGATCTTCCGGGCAATAACTTCTTTGGCTTATGGTTGCGAGGATTTGATCCTGATTTGCCTAAAGGTTATGATAATTACATACTGTCTTATCATATGGAACGATTCCATTGGGAATGGATTAGAGAGCAAGCAAAAAACATCGACGGTCGTATAATTATAATCAATGATGGTCTGCCTTACGATAATTTTGATCAACTACCAAATGTAGACTTTTATACCTTTCATAGTTGGCACTATCAATTACAACAAATAAATGAACTTTTTCCTACGATGCCAGAGAAGCAACAAAAGTATAAAGTGAGTGCTATTAATAATAGAGTCACCCAAAGCAAATTAATTATTTTTACTGCTATTATGGAATTAATTGAAGATAACAGTCTTGTAAAACTAAACAATTGGATTGAACCAAAGAATGTAAACTGGTATCAGGAAACTGGTTATCCTATACTAGATGAACTGACTGAAATTTTTAGACAAAAGTACGAAGGTAATACAATTTTACTTGATAATTTTTCTATCAACAAACAAAGATATAACAGTAATCCATTTAGCATAGCATTAACAGATGCGGCACTGCATTTCTGTTTAGAGAGCTATCACTACAGTTACATGATAGATGATTATGGAAAATACACTAGGGCAGGGCCACACCTTAGTGAAAAGACACTAAAATGTTTATTAGGAGAAACTGCTTTTATTCCTGTTAGTCAATTTGATGTGTACAATCAATTGCAACAACTTGGCTTTATGTTTGATTACGGTCCTTTAGACTTGTCCTTTGATCGTGATCCTGGTAACCTAAGTCGACTTGAAAAAATTGTTGAGCTTTGTAAAACTATAAACATTTATACCATTGATGAATTATTGCATTATACAAAGGAATCGAGCGAACATAATCGTGAATATATCATCAGCGAAGACTTTGGCAACCTTTGTAAAAAAGCAAACGAACAAAGTGCAAATAAAGTTATTGCAGAGCTATCATGATACTAATACTAGGAAAAAGCACAATAGCAAAGAAATTAGAAAGTGCCTTACCAGATACCGTTGTAGTTGGAAAGCCTGAGTATGATTTCAGTAGCCGTTATGAATGTAAACGGATTGTAAAGGATTTTACGCCAGATGTTGTTATAAACACTTTTGCACTTGGGCCACAGGTTGATGATGCTTGGGATCAATTGACCGTAAACTTTACAAGTATGGTTTATATCACTGATTTATTTTATAAAAAATTACAAGGTGCACACATTATTAACTTTTCAAGTACAGGCTCTTACTGGAGCAGTTATCCAGGCATCAAAGATAATAAATTCTTCTACAACCTAAGCAAAAACTGTCTAAGTAAGTTTGGTAAATTATATAACAGAAAAATAGTACACGAAGCACGTAACGTTGTTTCAACGTTTGAGGTAGGTAAGTTTAACAGTAAAATGAACAATTGGTCAGGCGGAATGCCCATTGAAAGAGTTGTAGATGTCGTAAAAGACTGTATCGATAAACGTTATACACAAATTGCTGTAATAAGATGATAAAACTTTCTGATGTAAAGAGTTTACAACTTGAAATTACAAACTTATGTAATGCGGCATGTCCACAATGTCCACGTAATTTTTTTGGCGGCAAAACACTAACAACACTTCCATTGAAGAACTGGACACTTACAGAGTTCAAGGAAAGTATTCCTTTAGAACAATTTACAAGTTTAGAGCAAGTGTATTTTTGCGGTACATACGGTGATCCGTTTAGCAACTATTATATCACGCAGATAGTGCAACATATAAAATCTATCTTGCCAGAGGTTAAAATTGGTATCCATACCAATGGCGGGATAGGCAAGAATAAAACATACGTAGAAGTAGCACCTTATGTAGATTTTATTGCATTTGGTATTGACGGACTAGAAGATACAAATCACATATATCGTAGAAATGTACTATGGGATAAAGTAATGGATAATGCTAGTACTTTTATTGCAGGCGGTGGTGTTGCATATTGGGATTACATTGTTTTTGATCACAATCAAGATCAAGTAGATGCTGCAGAACGATTAAGTAAGAAAATGGGTTTTAAAAAGTTCAGTGCAAAACGTACTGGTAGGTTCTTGAATCGCAAACACGAGTACGAAAGTAAAGTAACAGTTTACAATAAAAAAAATTTAGTAGACTATATTATATATCCACCAAGCGATCCAAAGTACCGCAACAGTAACTATGACAAACTTCCAACTGGTAGCATCGGTGAATACGTAAAAACTGCGTGTATAAGTTGTAATGCGTTAAATATCAAAGAGATTTACATTGGTGCTGACGGCTTTGTATTTCCGTGTGGTTGGCTACATGACAGACTATATGGTCCAGAAGTTGACGGTACCGCTGATCAAATTTTAATAAAAAAACTAATGCAACAGAGTGGAGGTTTACCACGCACAAATGTGTTTCATGGAAAACTACAAGAAATAGTAGAAGGACCTTGGTTTGATAACATAAAACGTAGTTGGACAAACGGAAGCAAACTAGAACGTTGTGGTGTGATGTGTGGCGATAAGTTTAATTTGATTGGTGAACAAAATTTAGAAGTAGAGTATAAGGAGTAAACATGCCAGCAAGAATTGAAAATGTATTAGAAAGTTACAATTGGGAAATTGATGAACGTTGGGATAACAAGATACTTGATTACGACAAAGATAAACACAATTGGACAGAATATTTTTTTAATGCAGTGCGTGAACTAAAGCCAGAGCTACCTGACCTTACACAAATTCACAAGTATTTTAAAACCACAGAGTTTATTGATTTAAGAAAACACCTTGAACTTTTTACAAACAGTAAAGAATTTAGCACAAGACTTGACAGTTTCTTTGCAGACTATGTAAGTGATCTTGTAGATGGTAAAGATTACCTAATACAATCAACCAGTGGCATACGTTTTGTTGTTCCTAATCAGGATGCACTTGGAAGATTACTTGCATTTCATACAGGCTATTGGACAGGCTACAATAATCACATGGGCACAGTATGGATACCACTTACCAAAACATGGGGTACAAACACCATGCAAGTTGTAAGTTGGAATGATAGTATAGAAATAATGAATCGCATACACAACGAACAATTGCCATTGAATGAAATACAAAGACTTAGCATTGAAAAATGTTTTCCTGTTGAAATTGATGTAGGACAAGCATGGTTGTTTAATCAAGGCCATGTGCATGGAAACATAAACAACGAAACCGATATCACTAGAGTAAGTTTTGATGCACGTTATGCCCTGATAGGACATGATCTTGGGCCAAGACGTGCAGGTAGTTTTTACAGAATGCAAGGACATTATAGCAAACTAGATCCTGCTGATCTTGCAAGTGGTCCTTGGGTAGTATTTGTAGATCAAAACAGTACATACATAGGCGAGACTCCACACTTTATCATACGTGAATTTTTATTAGGCAAAGCACGTTCTCTCAAACTTGATGTAGTTGAATGGAGTAACGAATATTGGGGTTGTACTTGGATGCCTAAACTACAAGATTTTGTAGAAAGAAAAAACATAAGCGGACTAGTAGTGCCTAGCATACATGCATTTTCAGGTACACTAGAAAAAACAAAACAGTTGTTTGAACAAAGCATCAAAAGCGGACAGCAAATTCTATTTGCTGATGAGAACATACTGTTAAAGGACGAACAAAGTTTAGAAACTATATTTCAGATACTAAATTTAGAAAAATAAACTTGACATCCGTCAACGTTTAGTATACAATGTGTAGATTATAAGGAGTATTTACATGACAACCCAATTTGACTCAGAACAGAAAGCAAAAATTACACAGATTATCAACGAAGGTATGGGTGTAATGAGCGAAGTAGACGCACTGAACGAAGGACTAAATGATACAGTAAAAAGCATTGCTGAAGAACTACAGATTAAGCCTAGTGTGCTTAAAAAAGCAATACGTATTGCCCACAAGGCTAGTTACACTGCTGAAAAAGAAGACCAAGAAGTACTAGATGAGCTACTTACAACTGCAGGCAGGACTTTATAGTATATGGATCGTGTTATCCATATACAGTCTATGCAAACACAGAAAGTATCAAAACAATTTGATCAAGTTATAGATCTTGGTTTTGAAAATCTTGTGGTAGGTGGATGTAGTTTTACCTACACTAATCCTACCCAAGTTCCTGTTAGTTGGCCATACTACTTTAGAGATCTTGCAGGATTCAATGAAGTCTATTCTTGTGCTATGCCTGGTGCTGGCAATAATTTCATTTCAAAAAGTATAGTATGGGGATTAGAAAACTCTAAATTATCACCAGATCAGACTATGGTAGTAGTTATGTGGTCTGGACATGATCGTGAAGATGCAATTTTTTCAGCCGACGCAGTTGACAAAAATGCAAATTTTGTTTATAATTATACAGATAATGTGTGTCATGGATCAACTGGAGGTGCAAGTCGTGAAGGCGATATAACATTAAATTGGTGGGGTTATCGAGACATACACAAATACAAGAGTTTTGAATCAAGAGCGGTTGAAAATGCAATTTGGAAAATACAATTGAAAAAATATCTTGATGCTAGTGGTTATCGGTCAATATTTGTTGATTTTTTAGATCCATCTGTTCCTAATCGCAGTGAAAATTTTAATATTGTAAAATTTTTACCAGATTCAATCAAAGAGACTTATACTGCTATTATGGACCCAATGCAAGACATATATAGTTTTTGTGTAAAAAGAATGCTTATATCTGATGACGACTTCCATCCTTCACCTGATGGAGATCTTGCTTGGACACAAGAAATACTAATACCTTACTGTACGAATGGACTAAACAAATAATGAGCTATGTTGATGCACTATTTGACAGAGAAAAAGATCGCATACACGTTGTAGAACGTGTAGATGGCAAAAGAGAGTACCGTGAGTATCCTGCATCGTATTGTTTCTATTATGCAGATCCTAGAGGCAAATACAAAAGTATCTATGGTAAACCTGTAAGTAGATTTTCAACACGTAACAACAAAGAGTTTCGTAAGGAACTTAGAATGCAATCAGGTAAAGATATATTTGAATCTGATATCAATCCTGTGTTTAGATGTTTTGAAGAGAACTACAAAGATCAAAACGCACCAACATTGCAAACTGCTTTTTTTGATATTGAAACTGATTTTGATCCTGTGCGAGGATACAGTAGTGTTGCCGATCCATTTAATCCAGTCACTGCTATAAGTGTATACTTACAATGGATGGAACAATTAATAACACTAGTACTTCCTCCCAAGACACTGAGCTGGGAGACAGCTCAAGAGATATGCAGTAAGTTTCCGAACACAATATTGCTTGAACGTGAAGAAGACTTGCTCACAACATTTTTAGACCTAATTGAAGATGCTGATGTAATCAGTGGTTGGAACAGTGAAGGTTATGATATACCTTATCTTGTTAATAGAACTGCAAGGATACTGAGCAAAGATGACACTAGACGTTTTTGTCTATGGAGTCAACTGCCAAAGAAACGTACATTTGAACGTTTTGGATCAGAGAATATCACATTTGATACCATTGGCAGAGTACATATGGACTATATGCAACTGTACAGAAAATACACATACGAAGAGCGTCACAGTTATAGTTTGGATGCCATTGGCGAACATGAACTTGATGAGAAGAAAACTGCTTATGAAGGCACATTAGATCAACTGTACAATCAGAACTTTGAAACGTTTATAGAGTATTCTAGACAAGATACTGCACTGCTAGATAAACTGGATAAGAAACTGCGTTTCCTAGCACTTGCAAATGAACTAGCACATGCAAATACTGTGCTACTACAAACAACAATGGGTGCAGTAGCAGTTACAGAACAAGCAATCATTAACGAAGCACACGAACAAGGCTTAGTTGTTCCAAACAGACGTCAAAGGCTCACTGATGAAGATACTGCGGCGGCAGGTGCATATGTTGCATATCCTAAAAAAGGTATACATGAATGGATAGGTGCTATAGACATCAACAGTTTGTATCCAAGTGCTATTAGAGCTCTGAACATGGCCGGCGAAACCATTGTAGGACAACTGCGACCTATAATGACCGACAACTATATCAAGAACAAGATGAACAACAAAAGTTCATTTGCTATGGCGTGGGAAGGATTGTTTGGCACACTAGAATACACTGCGGTTATGAAACAAGAACGTGGCACAGAGATTACCATTGACTGGGAAAACGGCGAAGAAAGTGTACACAGTGCCGCAGAGATTTGGAAACTGATCTTTGATAGCAACCAACCTTGGATGCTGAGTGCAAATGGTACTATTTTTACATATGAAAAAGAAGGTATTGTTCCTGGCTTACTTGCACGTTGGTATAGAGAGAGACAAGAGATACAAGCAAATCTTAGACAAGCAACTGACCCAGCAGAAATAGAATTTTTGGACAAGAGACAGTTGGTTAAGAAGATTAACTTGAACAGTTTATATGGTGCTATTCTCAATCCAGGTTGTAGATTCTTTGACAAACGCATAGGACAATCAACCACACTCACTGGCAGAAGTATTGCATATCATATGGATGCATTTGTTAATGAAGCAATCACTGGAAAGTATGATCATGTTGGTGATGCAGTAATATATGGTGATACAGATAGTGTATATTTCAGTGCATATCCAATACTTAAGAAAGACATTGATGCAGGCAACATGGAATGGAACAAAGAAATTTGTATACAACTTTATGATGCTATAAGTGATCAACTGAACGACAGTTGGCCTGCATTTATGGAACAGGCATTTCATGTGCCAAGAGAAAACGGACTTATTATCAAAGGTGGTAGAGAAAGTATTGCTGATAGAGGCTTGTTCATCACAAAGAAACGTTATGCAATTAATATCTTTGACAACGAAGGTAAACGTCTTGATGTTGCAGGAAAACAAGGTAAGATTAAAGCAATGGGTTTGGACTTGAAACGCAGTGATACTCCTAAGGTGATACAGGACTTCTTGATGACACTATTAACAAGAGTTCTTGCTGGTGCTGAACGTCAGGAAATAATCGACATGATCAAAGCATTTAAGATTGACTTCAAAGAACGCCCTGCTTGGGAAAAAGGATCTCCTAAACGTGTTAATAATCTCACAATGTATGGCAAACGTGAAGAACAAGAAGGTCGTGCAAACATGCCTGGACATGTTAGAGCTGCACTTAACTGGAATAACATGAAGAAGATGAATTCAGACAACTACAGTCAAAGTATTGTAGACGGAATGAAAACTATTGTTTGCAAACTAAAATCCAATCCACTTAACTGGACATCAATTGGTTATCCAACAGATGAGATGCACTTGCCACAATGGTTCAAAGAACTACCTTTTGATAATGCCCTGATGGAAGCAACAGTTGTGGATCAAAAAATAAGCAATTTGCTTGGTGTTCTTGACTGGGATCTAGCAAGCGAAACAGATACCACCAACACATTTAACACACTATTTGAGTTTGAATAATGCAATTTAAAGACCTAATAAACTATCGCAATACGTTATATCGTATTATATCTACTAATAGAGACAGTCTTGATTATCAAAAAATTGAAAGACCAATTTTTCAAGAATTAGAAAATTTCAATGCATCAGTAAATTTAGAAAATATCGAAATTGATAATCTCAAAGAAAGTATGCACAATACTCAAAGAGAAATTCTAAAAAATATCACTGATCTATACACCTATCTAAATAGATTCATATTAGAACTGGACCAAATGATTTTAAATTTAGAAAAAACCTATCACGAAAAAAGCATTGAGATACAGAAAGCGGATCTTGTTCAACCACCAGAACACAAGAATTTTCAAGCTGATTACCACGAATTATTTTTTACACCACCTATCTCAGGAGAAGAACCATCAGAAATAGAAAAACAATTTGTTGGAACTATAAAAAAATATGTAGATTTCAAATGGCCTGGTTTAGAAATTGGACCATTGAAAGGATATTATACCAAACAACTTGTTGCTCTTGATCCTTTGTACCTTGCAGATAATGTTGAAGGCAGGTTCATTGAAACTAAAAAACTATGGAGTAAATTGTATCAAAAGAGACTAAGATATTATGAATTTGACGACACTACTGATAATCCCATGCACATGTTGCCAAAAAGTCAACTTGGTTTAATTGTATCATTCAATTGGTTTAATTTTAAGACACAAGATGTAATAGAAAAGTATATTAGGAGTGCATTTGACCTTTTAAAGCCAGGTGGAGCAATAGTTTTTACCTATAATAATTGTAGTTTTCCAAAAGCGATTGACAAAGTTGATGAAATGCACTACACTTACACAAATGGTTACACACTTAAAGAGTTCTGCAAAACAACTGGGTATGAGATTGTGTCTAGTTATGATGGCGAAAACCAATTTACAAATTGGTGTGTAAGCTGGCTTGAAATACGTAAACCTGGAAAACTTACAAGCCTTAGAGGTGGACAAAACCTCGGTGCAATTAATCGATTATGGAATGGAGAAAACGAATGAGAGATTATCTACTAGACTTAGTTGAACATAGCTATGACTTAGGTTGTATTGATTTGATTAAGATAACAGGAACAGATACTGCAACCGCAGTTGACGGACTTGCAGAGGATAAGAGTGTTGTATTACAAGCAAAGTTTGCCGCACCAGTTGCAGACTATATTGGTACATTTGGCATGCCTAATCTAGCAAAACTAAAGATACTGCTTAACATCGGCGAGTATAGAGAAAATGCAGAAATAACTGTGAAGAGACAAGAACGCAATGGCGAACAAGCTCCAGTTGGATTGCACTTTAAGAATGCCGCTGGTGACTTCAAGAATGACTATAGATTTATGGTCAGTGAAATTGTAAATGAAAAGCTCAAAGGCGTTAAGATGAAAGATGTGCCATGGGATATTGAGTTTGAGCCAACAACTGCAAGTATCATGAGATTGAAAATGCAAGCCCAAGCAAATGCTGAAGAGACAACATTTCAAACCAAAACTGAAGATGGACATTTAAAGTTCTTGTTTGGTGATCATAGCACACACGCAGGTGACTTTGTGTTCCAACATGACGTTGGCGGAAAATTAACTAAAAGTTGGAGTTGGCCAGTACAACAGTTTATAGCAATCATGAACTTAACCGGTGACAAAACTGTGAGAATAAGCGACAGTGGAGCAACAAAGATCACAGTTGATTCAGGTATTGCAGTTTATGATTACATACTTCCTGCACAAAGTAAATAGATGAGGGCTGATCCAGAGTATATTTTTATAAACGAATATTATGATGATGAAATGTCTGATGTCAAAAATTCACACATGGTGATTTGTATTCCAAAAAATGCCAGCAGTTGGTTAGAGAGAAACCTAGGAAGAGAACTAAAACGCACAGAATCATCGCATACTAATAAGGTTTGTGTTCTTCGAGATCCTATAGAACGTTGGGCATCTGGTGTTGCACAATATCTAGCGTCTTTTCCAGGCCGTGAACGGAACGAAAGGCAAGTATTAGAATTTTTTATAAATGCTAAGGAAACAGTACTCTCGAATGGTTTACCTGCAAAAATAGGATCAAATGGTGCAGACGGATTGGATATTCATACCAAACCACAAAATAGATTTGTATCCAAATTTATAAGAAAATTAGAGGAATCTTCTACAACTTGGTTTTATTTAGACGAACAGTTTACAGAAAATTTTTTCTCGTGGGCATCTAACAAAAAACTTACTATACCTAACAAATATGAAAAAAAGGAAAACGTCACTGAAGATACCAAAAAGTTAGAATTGATAAAATATTATAGAGATCTTGTTAGTCAAGATAGTTTTTTAATGAGTAAAATTAAATATTTTTATCAGGAAGATTTTGATCTAATAGAACGTGTGGAATTTTATGGAAACTAAACAAGATAATCTAACACTAAAACAAAAAGACTATGCAGTATTCTTGCCTGCAATCAGCAGTTTTTATGCTGGTTACATTGGTAAGGAACGTTTTCCTGCAGGTGATAAAAACAAGATTATTGGTAATAGGTTGCCCAAGGGCATTCCTAATATGGAGGCTATGAATTGGCTGAACAGCAAAGAAAGTTTGTTTCCTTACAAGTATAGTTTGTATTCAGCTGGACATGCCAATATGGATCTAAGTATCACAGTGCCAAAAGAAGATATGGTGCGTAATAGAGAAGCAGATACTATCATGCTTGCTGACTCAGGTGGATTCCAAATTGCCAAAGGTGTGTGGCCAGGAGCATGGGCTGATCCTAAAGATAAAGCCTGTGAGAAGAAACGTGAACAGGTTATTGCATGGCAAATGGGCATAGCAACACATGGTATGACCATGGATATTCCTACATGGACTTACTTGGATAAAGAAGCAAGTGAAGCATGTGGAATAAAAAGTTATCAAGATGCAGTTGATGCTACCTTGTTTAACAATGAATTTTGGATGAAGAGTAGAAGTGGCGAGCTGAAGATACTAAACGTGCTACAAGGTTCAAATCACACTGAAGCGGATCAATGGTACGATACTATGAAAAAGTTTTGTTCAGACAAGTATGACAGGCCATTTGATGGTTGGGGTATGGGTGGACAGAACATGTGTGATGTACACTTGGTATTGAAACGTTTGGTTACACTTATACATGAAGGACTGCTAGAAAAAGGACACCATGATTGGATGCACTTTTTAGGCACTAGCAAACTAGAGTGGGCATGTTTGTTAACTGATATACAACGTAGTGTACGTCGTCATGCGAATGCAAACTTTACTATTAGTTTTGATTGTGCGTCGCCATTCCTTGCAACTGCTAACGGACAAGTGTATACCAACCTGCGTACTGAAGATAGAGGCAAGTGGAGTTACATGATGGAAGCCACTGCTGATGATAAGAAATATGCACATGGCACAGACAGTTTTCGTGACGTAGTGCTACGTGATGGTATACATGAAAAATTTGAAGATTCACCGATAAGCTCAAGACTAACTATTGGAGATATTTGTTACTATGCACCCGGCGACCTAAATAAGATTGGTAAAGAAGGTAAGACAAGTTGGGATAGTTTCAGTTATGCACTGCTAATGGGACACAATGTATGGCAACACATAAGAGCAGTACAAGATGCTAATGTCAGATATGATGAAGGTATCCTTCCTGGAATGCTAGTACACGAAACATTTGAACGTGTGTTGTTCCGTGATGTTGTTGAAAGAGTATTTGAAGCACGAGATTATAACAAAAGCATGCAAATTATCGAAGACAACAGTAAGTTTTGGGATAGTATTAAAGGTACAAGAGGTTTTACTGGCAAGAAGATAGTAAACAGTGCAAGTCAGTTTAATGCACTATTTGATTGACATACAGTACAAGTTGTTGTATAATAAACAGAAAAAGGCAAACAATGGAACGTCCTGATCACGAAAACGTACAATGGTTTATAGGCACTGAAGTTGAACACACTCCTGCGTTTGGTATGAAGACACTGTTTGTTGTTGGTATACAAGATGTAGTTGCAGTCAAAGAAGCATATGAAAAGCATGGGTGTAAGCACATATTCTTTGGTGCCAATCATACATATGATCCCAAAGATGATGATGAACATTATGAATGGTCGTTTATGATCATGCCTTTTCTTAGAGACAATGTATGGTGTACACTGGATATACCTGTATCGCAGTTTGAAGCATTCCATGAAGAAGGTTACTGCGAATACAATACTTTTATTCCACAGTTGAGAGTTGGCATCCCTTTTATCAAACACTGGAACTACAATACAATGTTAAAGATTGATGACATCGACTTTGATGCAACAAATCCTGGTGTATGGACACACAGCTTACACAAACTTATGGATAGACGAAAGTTTACTCCTTGGACAGATTATTCTAAAGATGAGATTATAAAATGATTTATGTCAATGGTGATTCTTGGTCACAACGTAGTAATATAGATCCTGATTACAGTTGGCCTTGTGTATTGCAATCACGTGTTAAATGTAAGGTTATAAATCAGGCTGCTGGTTGTGGAAGTAATAGTAGAATTCTAAGTAACCTTTATAAATTATATCATACAAATTCTAAACCAAAACTTATCTTAATAGGATTGACTGTACATTCACGTTGGCATTTACCAAGTAAGATGGGCTCTAGTTGGAATATAGGACATGGTATAATCAATGATAGATTTGCTAAGAAAAATGATGTAAAATTTCATCGTGATTTCACTAATGAAAATAAATTGCTTGCTTTTTTTGTAGACGATGTATACGACGAAGTTGAATACATATACCAAATGTTCAATCAAATATGGCAGATATACGAACTTGCTACTAACTATTTCAACTGTCCTGTAATATTTTTTAACAGTTGGTCTTCACCTAATGCTAAGTATGATCTTGCAACTGCATATCAAGACATAGACAAGGATCCAAATGCTTGGGTAAGAAGTACAGGTGCGGATATTGATGACTATTCAACACATGAATACGTTGCGGCTTTTAATTTTTTTAAAACAAAATTTGACGAGTGGCAATTGGTACTTGACCCATGGAGTGATTTAGTGTACAATCATATTGATGATGACAAAGGATTACATCCTGGGCATCCTAGTCCTGAAGGACACAAAATGATATGCGATAACGTATTAGATACCATAGAAAAAAGGTATCCTTTACTTTACAAGGAGTTAATATGATACAAGCAGAACGTGAAGCCGTTGAAAATGCAAAAGACAAAGCCTCCAGGCAGATTTGGGTAACCTTTAAACGTGAAGGTATTCACAAGTATCCAGCGGCATTGGATGATCCAAAACTAGCAACAGGAGGTTGGGATGATGTATCGTTTCTTGGTTATCCTCATCGTCATATTTTCCATTTCAGGGTGCAAATCGAAGTATTCCATGACGACAGAGAAATTGAATTTATACAATTCAAACGTTGGCTACAACGATTGTATGATATGGTACCGGACGGAAGTGAAGGACACGGTGACACTGGAGTGCTTGAGCTGGACTACAAGTCCTGTGAGATGATAGCGGATGATTTGTATTTGCAAATAGCTAATAAATACCCAGGAAGGGCCGTAACCATTGAAGTCAGTGAAGATGGAGAAAATGGTTGTTGCGTAAGTTACTAATATGAAGATTGAAATTTTTGCTGATAAACCTTTAGGAAAATATTATCTAAAAAACCTAAAAGACGAAGTAATACAGTTTACAAATCACGAATCATTTGATATACCTCCTGGTTGGTATAATTTTATACTAGAATACACCGGAGAAAAAATAGAGCTTAGTGACATGAAAATAAATGGTGAAACACTTCGACATTATTTTTATACAGGGTTTTTTACAGAGTCTAGCACAGGAAAAAGGTTTCAACCTGCAAATGCAGTATGGACAGAAGGTTATTATAGTATATGGTTACATACAGAATTTGGATATCTAGAAATATTTATGCAACAGAATATTAGAAACGGAGATTATGGGTTAGACAAATTTCCTCTTTATTTGCATACAGTTGACAAGCCTATTGATATCGATCCAATCTGGCCAGAACGCATCAGAAGTTATTATAGAGCAGGGCATGGTCCTGGGTGGTGGAGAAAAGGATCATTGGCTGAACCTTATGATATAGTTCCACCAGAGAAGATTTCAAACATTGACAGACAAAAAATTATACATGATATAGAATTAGACTGTAAATTGGTAATTGATAAAGATATTTCACAGTTTGGAAAACAAGATGGAAAGACACGCATATTGCATCGTAAGGTAATGTCTGAGCATGCACACTTACCGTTTACAGAACTTGATCAAATTCAAAACAAAGAACTACGAAAATTATGTGAACAGATTGGTTTTACTCGTATGTTAGATATAAATTTACAAACATTACCAGCAGGCGCAAGTTTTAAACCACATATTGATGATGCATATATTCAAGATCCATATGGCATAAAAGAAGCAATGTATTATACTAAAGGTCCAGTAATATTTTTACTTAATCTGCAAGAAAAAGAAGCAGACAAAAACAAGTATAAACTAGGGCCAGCAGGCTTAGTGCCAATCAATGATGGAGCATTTTTCAATCAACAATATTTTTCACATTGTTCAATTAACAATAGCAATTACGACCGTCCTATGTTAATATTACAAGGCGATAGAAATATACATTACGAATACTAAATGGAGACATTTTTAATATGCTTGGTCATCTTATTAATTACAGTATTGGCAATGAGTATAGGCCTCCTAAGAGGCCGTCGTGTAAGCGGCAGTTGCGGTGGTGCATCAGGCGTATGCTCTGTGTGTGGCAAAGACAATGCAAAAGACCGTCTAGCACAAATGAAACGAGATCCTAATCGCAGGATTGATAGTGACGACATGACCGAAATCGAAAAGATGGATAGAGGTTTCACACACGGTACTTACAATATAAACGGAAGAGATGTTGACTTCTAATGCTTACTGCATGTATAGTATATATTCCAGGAAGTGCCGGAAACTTGCTAACAAGATGTTTATCATTGGATCTATCTACAGTGCCTTTTGGTAAGGCTACTACTTTAAACAGCAAATTTCAAGAATACAATAATTGGAATAGTAAAAACTGGCTTAAAACTGAAACTGAATTAGAAGTTGGATATCAAAAAGGCAAAGGCGACTTTTTTGTGCATGAAACCAATTCTCTAAAATTGATACATAGACTTCATCCTGATCAATTTATAGATGGTAAACTCAATCTTTGGACTGGTGATTATCAGTGGCAAAACCTAATTTTTATTGCTCCGGATGACATGGAAACAATTAAAAAACTTGCCGAAACAAAACGGCCCGACTTGGATCATAATGATTTCTTAAACTCACAAATAAAAATGTATCATAGTTTAGTACAAGAATCAACATATACAATAAATTTTACTGCTCTAATTGCTTATGCTACATTTAGTGCAGAAGTAGAAAAAATTTGTAACATCATAGACGTTGTATACTATAGAGATTATGTAAAAGAGATATGGTACAAATGGCACAAAGAAACAACACACCTAGTTCGGTTACCTAAATAGTTGACAACCATTTAATTGGTTGTTATTATTAGTACATATTTCAAAGGAGTAAAAATGCGTAAACTATTCTACATGGGTCTTGAATCTTATGAAGCTCGATATACATTACAATTAACTGAATGGAATCGACGTGTGTTTGATCGTAGAGGACTTGATGTTGTGTATGTTCCAGGTACAACAATTGATGACTCAAAAAGTATATCAGTTGGACAAGTATTAGATGCACATGGACGCAGTTATTTTGGTATGAGCCAGATTATGAATCTAGTGCAAATGATGCGTAATGGTGAATGCGGTGGAGAAGATGTTATTTACTTTGAAGATATGTTTCAGCCGGGTATAGAGAGTCTGCCATATATTATGGATCAGATTCCAAGTACCCAAAGACCCCGAGTATATGTACGCTGTCTTGCCCAAGCAATTGATCCAGATGATTTCGTACATGTGTGGGGAATGTCCAAGTGGATGGGCCTATATGAGAAGATGGTATGTGAGTTTGCCACAGTCTTGGCTACCAATGAAGAAATGGTAGCACACATGAAGATTGCTGGCTGGGAGTCACCTATATACAATATCTCAGGCTTGGCATTTGGCAAAGCAGAAGTTCAGGAAAGGTTGGGCGAACGGATAAAGCCTTTTCATGAACGTGCTAATAGGATTTGCTTTAGTGCAAGATTTGATCAAGAGAAGCAACCAGACTTCTTTATGGATCTAGTAGAACGTTATAGCGAACAACATCCAGGTTCTCAAACGTTTGCAATACTACAAGGTGGACCATTGCGTAGTAACAATGAAAAATATATAACTCGTGCAAGAGAACTTGAAGCACGTGGCATACTAGAAATACACGAAAACTTGCAAAAGCATGAATACTACAAAATACTAAATGATAGTAGAGTATTGTTTAACTGTGCTTTACAAGATTGGGTAAGCAACACTGTCAGTGAAGCAGATGCACTAGGTTGTAATGTACTGTATCCAGCATACAGAAGTTTTCCAGAAACATTTGCAAACGATCCAAACAGATTGTATGTGCCTTGGAGCATTGATGATGTCGAAGTTAAACTAGGAAACCTACTAAAAGAAGCACATCACAACATGGGCTTGATAAGCGATCATACTGATGGTACTGTTGATAGGGTGGTTGACATCATGCAGGGCAAAGGTGAACAATGGTTACGTACAGGTAACAGGTATAGAGATCATGTTGCTGGTGCAAAGTATCAAGTTGTAAAAATTTAAGAAGACACTTGACAATAGGAACTGTTTTCATGAAAATAATAATTTGCTTTGTTCCTTTTGGCGGCGGTAACCATCTTAAGAACATACTTCATCTCAATGAAGATAACTTTGACTACTATAAACAAATTTATACTAGAAACAAAAAAAATAAGCAAATTGGTGTTCATGAAGTTGAGGGTGAACCAAACTTAACAAAGGAAAAGTATCATAAAAACAATATAGTACACGGCCACTTTGGCGAAATAATGAGTATTAGAGAAGATATACGCCAAACAGACAATAAAAAGTGGATACTCATATCACCAGATACATATGAATGCAGATCAATTCTTTACAAACGTAATGGAGAACTAAAGTTAGATGGTTATTTTGATCATGAACAAATATTTTTATATGAACCGCATATGATGCACAATTATTTTGGAAGCAACATGGAAGATATTATGAATATCAGTGTGTATGAATTATTCAGTGATGACATAGATGAAGTACTAGATAGGCTTGATTTTTTCTTAACATCTGCTATCAACAAAGACAAAGCAAAATATTTACACAAACTATGGAAAGCAAACCTATCATGAAACAAGTAGCAATTACTGGTGGCGGAGGCTACATTGGTGGCCAAACTGCTATATATTTTAAAGAACAAGGATGGGAGGTTACTGTTATTGATCGCAATCCTGTTCCAGATAGACTTGGACCTTTTGTGGATTATGTCATACACGACGACTTTGAAAGCAAACAAACTCTCGGACAACTACACTACACAGATGTTATAGTACACTGTGCTGGTAGTAGTTTAGTTGGTCCAAGCATAAAAGATCCTAGCAGATATTTTGAAAACAACTTTGTTGCTACAAAACGCATGCTAGATTATGTTGTTGGTATGAAACTGCATCCTCGTATAGTTTTTTCAAGTAGTGCCGCAGTGTATGGTAATCCGATGATGACACCAATAGCAGAAGAAGATCCAAAAAATCCAATATCACCATATGGACTAAGCAAACTGATGGTTGAACAGATGCTTGAAGCATATGGTGTTGCATATAACCTAGACTATGTAGGATTGCGTTATTTCAATGCTGCTGGTGCAGATCCTAAAGGAAGACACGGACAAGAAAAATCTGCCACACACATTATCGCAAGAGTAATGGAAGCAATTAAAGAACAAAAACAGTTCACACTCAATGGCACAGGCCTAGCAACCGAAGATGGAACCTGTGTAAGAGACTACGTACATGTATCTGATATTGCAAAAGCACACTTCTATTGCACAGAACCAAGAGTAAGTACTGGATTTTACAATTTAAGCACAGGAATGGGTGCAAGTAATCTAGAGATACTGCGTAAGTGTTGCACTGTAAGTGGAAGTAAACCTAGTACGGTTGTAGAAGGTCCAGGCAGACCAGGTGACCCAGATACGTTAGTAGCAAGTAACAAAAAGTTCTATGAAACATGCCAGTGGCAAAACGAATATCATGTTGATGACATTGTAGAACATGCATGGAATTGGTATAACTGTGGGGTTTGAAAAGTTCGCACAATTTGAAAAGGCACTCGGTGATTATACTGGTGCACCACATGTGGTACTTACTGACTGTTGCACTCATGCAGTGGAACTTTGTTTGCGAATGCAAAAGGTCAGCATAGTAAATCTTCCATACAGAAGTTACATAAGCATTCCAATGACCATGCACAAACTCAACATAGATTATCGCTATGACAAAGTTGAATGGACACACGAATATAGAATCGGACTAACAAATGTATGGGATAGTGCTAGAGGGTTAGACAGTGACATGTATAGAGCAGGTCAGTTTCAATGTTTAAGTTTTGGTCACAGTAAACGACTTGAAATTGGACATGGTGGCGCTATTCTAACTAACAATGAACGAGATGCGAAGACACTGAGAAAAATGGCCTATGATGGTCGAGATCTAGCAATAGCTCCCTGGCAAGATCAAAAAACTTTTCGTGTTGGATATCATTATAAACCCAGCATTGAAGATTGCGAGAAAGGAATGTACATGCTCGCAAATAATCAACTGAAAACCAAACAATCTCAACTGGTTAACTATCCTGACTTGACCAAGATAAAAATAATCGATTGACTTGACCAGTTGTATAAATAATCGTACAATAAGTAAACTATTGTGGTCATCCTCGACCCAAACTCGGAGAATCCTAAATGACAATTTCCAATATAATTACACAAAGAATTAAAAAAGCCAAAAAAAGATATTGGGCTGGTGACAACATCAGTGGTTATCTGCATGACGGCGACAAAGAAGCATTGATAGAAGAACTTACTGAAAAGTTCAATGGTGTGCTTGACAGTTTGATCATTGACAGAGAAAATGATCCAAACTCACATGGCACAGGTAAACGTTTAGCTAAGATGTATATCAATGAATTGATGGCAGGCAGATACAGTCCTATGCCAAACGCAACCAGTTTTCCCAATCATCTTGAAGATAGATATGATGGTATGTTGGTGGTTCGTAGCGAATTGAAGAGCATGTGTTCGCATCATCATCAACCAGTTACTGGAACTGCTTATATTGGTATACTAGCCGCAGATCATCTAATAGGATTAAGCAAATACACAAGAATTGCACAATGGTGTGCAAGAAGAGGTACATTGCAGGAAGAACTTGCAATGGACATAGCCAGAGAAATAATGAGAGCAACTGACAGTGAAGATGTTGGTGTTTACATACAAGCAACACATGGTTGTTGTGAAAACAGAGGCATAATGGCACACAGTAGTCTTACACAGACCACTGTACTTAAAGGTGCATTCAAAACTGACTCTGGCACAAAAAAGGAGTTCATGGACAATATCAAGTTGCAACAAGAATATAGTCCACGATAAATCAACCATGGCAGAGTCGATCCTGCCTTAACACCCTCGAGAAGGAAACAAAATGAACGTTCTAAAATTATTGGCAGTATTACTGTCAGTTATGTTTTTCAGTGTTGCACATGCTGGAGACAAAATCAAAGTAGGTTTTATCTATGTTGGACCAATTGGTGACCATGGATGGACCTACAGACATGACATCGGAAGATTAGATGTTGAAAAGCACTTTGGAGACAAAGTGGAAACAGTATATTTGGAAAATGTAAAGTATGGCCCTGATAGTGAAAGAGCTATTAGAGCCATGGCAAAATCAGGTGCAGATATTATATTTGCAACAAGTTTTGGTTACATGGAGCCTATGCTAAAGGTTGCTAAAGATTTTCCAAATGTAAAATTTGAACATGCTACTGGTTACAAACGTAGTAAAAACATGGCAACTTATGGTTTAAGATTATATCAAGCAAGACATGTACAAGGTGTTATTGCTGGATTAATGACTAAGACAAATAAAATTTGTTATGTTGGCGCATTTCCGATACCTGAAGTTATTCGTGAAATTAACACTTACTACCTAGGTGCTAAGACTGTTAATCCAGATATTGACATTGATATTGTATGGGTAAACACATGGTATGATCCAGGTAAAGAAGCACAGGCTGCAGACGTTATGATTGCTGAAGGTTGTGATATGGTTGCACAACACACTGATTCACCAGCACCACTACAAACTGCTGAAAAAGCAGGTGTACTTGGTTTTGGCCAAGCAAGTGATCAATACAAATTTGCACCAAAGGCTCAGTTAACTGCAACAATCGATAACTGGTCACCTTACTACATTAGTAAAGTACAAGCAGTAATTGATGGTAACTGGAAATCAGGTGACTACTTTGGACATATGAATGATGACGTAGTACAAATGGCTCCATTCACAAACATGCCAGCAGACGTAAAAGCATTTGCACAAAAGATCAAAGATAGTATCAAGACCGGCAAATACTTTGCATTTACAGGTCCTATCAAAGACAACACAGGAAAGATTCAGTTAAAAGCTGGAGAAATTGCTGATGATGCTCACCTCAACAGCATGATGTACTATGTTGAAGGTATTGATGCTAAAGTGCCAGGGAACTAAAAATGATTCCAGTTATTGATTACAATAGTAAAAACATACTGGAAGAGATTCGCGAAGCCTACACCACAGTAGGCTTTGCAGTCTTTCAACATGCACTTAACAACAAAGATCAAAGTGATATGAAATCTTGGTGGGAACTAATGCAAGATTTTTTTGATCAAGATCAAGACACAAAAAACAAATACAAATATCAAGCAGAAAACAATTTAGGCTATAGCATAGTAGGCGCAGAAAATGTAGACCCTACTGCTCCTAAAGATATGAAAGAAAGTTTCAACTACAACAACACTCGTATGCCAGATGAACTTTGGCCTACTGATATAGAAAATTTTAAAGAACTTGCACTGCAATCAATTGACATTGCAGATAGACTTACATTGGACATACTGCATAAATTTGATCTAATACTAGATTCGGGCACTACACTGGTAGATGCACATAGACGTCCTTATAACACAACTAGAGTTATACATTATCCAGCAATGAAACCAACTGAAGATAGAATGCTACGTATTGGCGAACATTCAGACTATGGCACTATTACACTCTTATGGCAACTTGACAGTGTGCCAGGACTAGAAGTTGAAGATTTAGATGGCAAATGGCATGCCGTGCCATATGTTTGGAATGGAGTTGTTGTTAACATTGGCGACCTACTACAACGTTGGACAAACGACTACTTCAAAAGCACACGTCATAGAGTAGAAAACAGTTACTGTCATTTACCAAGATACAGTATGCCACACTTTGTGGATCCTGAACCAGGCACAATAGTTGAAAATCTACTAAAAGAACCAAACCATTACGACCCAATTGAATCAAAAGAATATCTAATGTGGCGATTAAGTCAAAGTTATGGTTGACATTTGCTCATAAACTGCTATAATAACAGTATTAACAACGAGGCAAGCGATGCATAGTTTAGATACGTTAGAAGTGGCAAAGCAAGAGGGTAGAGCCCCTTGGACCGATGTGCAACTAGAAACAAAAGAATTTGTTGTCTACAATGATGGCTTTCCGGTTACGCCAGGGCACACACTGGTTGTGCCTCGTGAGTCGAACATGCAGAACTTGCTTCGTTGTTTCAATTATGCAATGCAAATGGGTAATGCAAACGTTGAAGGCAAAGACAACGAAATTACAGGCTTTAACGTTGGTATCAACGTAGGTACCAGTGCAGGTCAAACTGTGATGTATCCTCATGTGCATTTAATTTTTAGACGTGATGGCGATACAAAAGACCCCACAGGCGGAGTTCGCAACGTAATACCAGGGAGTGGCAACTATGGCAACTGATGAAGAACTAATTGAAGCAATTAAACGTCCAGACAGATACTATCACATAAGCATTGGTGGCTATGGTGGTGAAACAGTCTATGCACGTATCAGTCAAGAAGCATTCGAATATTGGAATGAACAGGGTGACAGTGAATTAGAAAGCTACATGGGTTCACCAGAAGACTATGTTACAGATACTAATCCAGACTTACCGACTGAAGCAAACTTTCTATACAATGCTGGAGAAGATTTCTACAGTGAATGGTATGAAGCACCTGGTGAATTAGAACACAACTATGGAGTTGATATAGACAACAGTTGGATAAACATTGAAGAACGAGACGGAGAAGACTATAGCTCAAAACATATTGCCGATATAGTTGACAATGAAGACACTCCAAAGTATATTACTGACAACAATATAGAAAAAGAAGATGGTGAATTTGATCTTGACAAAGCACTATACCCAAATGGATTTGTAGAAGAAGGCGACAATGAAGGTGAACCATTGCCACTAGATGACGGTACCGTTCCTGGTCCATATGTGTTTTATGGTATGAGTGCAGAAAAAGGATCGTTCTTTGACGGTGTTGTGCATGTTGATGATGGTTCAAAATTTGACCCAACAAAGTTGAAAATTTATGTGGAAGCACAACCAAATGGTGATACCATAATAACAGAAGTTGAATACAAAGGTGAACCAGTTGATAACGTAGGTGGTGACACCACAGGCAAAGGCTATTATGCACGAGTATGGGACTACTAATATGAGAACCAAAGAAGAAGTACATGATATAATTCATGATCTAAATGAAGAAGCACATCATCAAGCATGGGATACCTGGGAAGAATCAGATAGATTAATGGAAAGCGACAATGAAGATGATTGGGATCGTGCAGAAGAAGTAAAAGAAGAAGCAAGTGAAGAACAAGCAGGCTACTTCCGTGAAATGCTAGAACAATACCCAGGACTGTTAGAAGAAGCAAAACACTATGCTGAACAAGACGAAAGTTTTAACATGGATTGGGAAGCATGGTACCAACCATGGTTAGATGAAGATGCTGAATAGGAGAACGTATGGCATACTATAGTACAAAAACTTATGGACACAACATTGGACTTAGTGCAGTGTTTAGACAACCGCATGCAGATCATTCTCATTGTAGATTCTTACATGGCTACAGTTTAGGATTCAAGTTTGTATTTGCTTGTAGCAAACTTGACAATAAAAACTGGGCAGTGGACTTTGGTGGATTGAAGCCATTGAAACAGTGGTTAGAAGATACATTTGATCACAAGGTTGTGCTTGATGAGAATGATGACAAACTTCACTACTTTCACACATTAGAAGATGCAGGACTAGCACAACTAACAATACTTGATGGTGTTGGTGCAGAGATGTTTGCCAAACATGCATATGATTTTGCAGATAAACTAATTAAAGAACAAACAGATGGCAGATGTTGGGTACATTCAGTTGAGTGTATGGAACATGGTGCAAACAGTGCAATATACAAAAGGATCACAACATAATGGCTTTGGTACCAATGGTGGTAGAAACCACCTCTAAAGGTGAACGTGCATATGATATCTACAGTAGGTTGTTAAAAGATCGAATTGTAATGCTTAATGGAACGGTTGAAGACTACAGTGCAAATTTAATTGTAGCACAAATGTTATTCTTAGAATCAGAAGATCCTGACAAAGATATATTGTTCTATATTAATTCACCAGGTGGCGTAGTCACTGCTGGCATGAGCATATACGATACCATGCAATTCATCAAACCAGATGTAACCACTGTTGTGATGGGACAGGCCTGTTCAATGGGTAGTTTTTTAGCCAATGCAGGTGCACCAGGAAAACGTTTGATGTTGCCTAATGCAAGACACATGATACATCAACCAAGTGGTGGCGCCAGCGGACAAGCCAGTGACATTGAAATACGTTATAAAGAAATACAAAACATCAAAGAAACACTCACAAAACTTTATGTAAAACATAACACCAAAGGCAAAACCTACGAAGATTTTGATCGAGACATGGATCGTGACAAATTTATGAGTGCAGAACAAGCCTTAGATTATGGATTGGTTGATAAAATAGTAGAGAAAAGATAATGCCATTTAATATAGAACCTTCAACAAATATCAGTGTGAAAATGGCAACTCGTGGCCGTCCAGAACTGGCTTTAGAAAGCATGAAAAGTTGTATAGAAACTGCTGATGATCCTAGTGGTATAGAATTTTTAGTAGCAGTTGACGACGACGATAAAGAAACGATTGATTATGTAAACAACACAATGGTTCCTTATTTTGAAGAGGCAGACGTTGATTTTCAGTGTTTTGTTCAGCCTAGATTAGGTTATGCTAGGCTCAATGAATATGATAATCAATTGGCAACTGAGTCTCGAGGTCGATGGTTACTTACATGGAATGATGATGCCAGAATGGAAAGTAAAGGATGGGATACAGAAGTGCTCAGTTATAATGGGCAATTTGCAGTACTAAGAATGCAAGATAATCATGGACATCCTTATGCAATATTTCCAATCATACCACGTGACTGGGTTGTATTCTTTGGTACCTGCAGTCCTTTTCCTTATATTGATGCATGGATAAGTCAAGTGGCTTACCCTAATGATGCAGTAATACAATTAAAAAGCCGATGCTTACACGATAGACATGATCTTACAGGCAATAACAATGATGATACCTATAAAGAAAGAGATCTAACTCACGAAGGAAATCCAGACAAACCAGGTGATTTCCTACACAAAGACACAGTCAATCTTAGATGGCAATGGACTTTAAAAATGAATTGGCTTAGAAAAAGACTTGGACAAGACAATGGATTCTTTGATAGTGTACAAGAAGGCAAAGCAAATTATAATGACAAGTTATTAGAACAAGATACCAAAGGATTCCTAACCACCTATAAAGTCAGCACTTGAAAGGATTAATACTATGAAAAAAGTCTATGTAACCTGGCATGATGTACAAAGACAAACTCAAGAAATATTGCGTCAAATGCAGAAAGATTCATGGAAGCCTGACTTTATCGTGGGTATCACAAGAGGCGGACTAACACTAAGCAACTTGTTAAGTCAATATTTAGATGTTACTATGTATACACTTGATGTAAGATTACGTGATGGCAAACATGTACCATGTGAAAGCAATGAGAAATTAGCAGAAATAGCATTTGGCATGAATGACGGTCGACACAGTGGTGCAAGATGGGACGTTGGGCAACGTAAGAAAGTCCTAATTGTAGATGATATAAATGATTCAGGTGCAACTATTAATTGGATCAAACAAGATTGGGAAAACACAATCAATAAAAAGATCGATGATAATTTACTCTATGTTTGGAATACTATATGGAATGAATCAACACGTTTTGCAGTATTATATGATAACAGTGCAAGCGACGCAGTTCTGAAAGTTAGCTATGCCGCAGAAGAAATCAACAAAGTAGATGATCCAAGTTGGATTGTTTTTCCATGGGAAGAATGGTGGAGTCGTTGGAATCCAAATGAAGAGGTTATGCGGTAATGACTGTTACCTATATGAAAGACGGCTCGCCTAAGAGCTGGGACAAAAGTTTACGTAGGTACGAAATATCTTGGCCAGATGGACGTAAGGAAATCTGGAAAGATATTAATGCACGTGATTGTTTAACACGTTATGAAAACATGGACCCAATGGGTAACGGATTAAAACTGCGTGAAATAGTTGGCAAAGAACTTCAACTACAGAAAGTAACTGAATCTAAATGAGTGGACAACGACGTTGGCTTAGGACCTGGGCAAGAACAGTTGGAATGCCAATTGGCATCACTGATGATGACAAGCCTGAGTTTTTGCCTATTACACAACAAAATGTCAGACTTGCTCTTGCTATGCGAACCTTTTGGATAGTCTTGCATATTGTTACATGTTGTGCTATAATAATGGGTAACGGAAGGACATTAGGAATATGGTAGTAGAAGAACAAACAGTTGCCACCAACAAACAAGCAAAATTACGATACAGTGAAGCCTTTTACAGTGTGCAAGGCGAAGGTAAATTTGTAGGAGTACCTAGTGTGTTCTTACGTACATTTGGTTGTAACTTTAGATGCATGAACTTTGGTTTGGATAGATCAGAACCCATGCGAGATGAAAAACAAAAACAAGGTATAATACACAATCAAGAAGTACAAGGTTTGCTTGATACAGGCATACATAAAAATACAAAAGAGTTCAACGACTTGCCAATAATACACACAGGTTGCGATACATATGCTAGTATCTATCCTGAGTTTAAACACTTCAACATGCTACGTACAGTTGATGAAGTAGTTGAACATTTAATCAGTTTACTGCCAGAAGGCAAATGGACAATGGATAATGGGCAAGACGTACACTTGATAATGACAGGTGGTGAGCCTTTACTTGCTTGGCAAAGATTGTATGTTGAATTGTTTGAACATCCAAAAATGAAGGACTTGAAAAATGTTACATTTGAAACTAATACAACACAAATGCTACATGAAGATTTTGGCGATTATCTCTCCACTCAAGAGAGGTTTAAGGTTACTTGGAGTTGTTCCCCAAAGCTCACAGTTTCAGGAGAACCTTGGGAGACTGCTATTAAGCCTGCAGTGGCTCGTGATTATCAGTCTGTGGTCGGTAGTGACATGTATCTCAAGTTTGTGGTTGCTGATGAAACTGATATCAATGAAGCTGGTCGAGCTGTTGACGAGTATAGGCAAGCAGGGATTGAATGTCCTGTATATCTTATGCCGTTGGGTGGCAGGAGTGAAGAATATGTTCTCAACGTCCAAGAAGTTGCAAGACTCTGCATGGAGAGAGGATGGAGGTTTACACCCAGACTACACATTAGCCTCTTCGGAAACGCATGGGGCACCTAGTACACCGCTTGAACGAGCAATGAAAGCACCAATAGACTTGAGCAAGTTAAGAAGCAAGGGCTTATAGATGAATTTTAGTAATTCTGAACAAATTAATTTCACTGTTAATTTTAAAGCAACATACGAACTACTGCCCCCTAGTTTTGTTATTCTTAATAACAATGAAATTGTATATCCATCTACAATAGTTAACAACAATTATACTGCTAATTTTGAACTTAATCTTAATAGTAACAGTGACTATTGTTTAAAAATATTAAGAGAAAATCATGATGAAATTAATTCTCAACAGTTAGAACTTACTTCAATGTCTGTTGATGGAATAGATCTAGCAAAGATCTTAGATCATTCAAAGTATTTTCCAAAGTACCCCGAACCTTGGTATACAGAACAAAAGGATCAAGGTATTACTTTACCTGAATATCAAACTGGATCTCTTGTTTGGGGATGGAATGGTTATTGGACTTTATTCTATACAACGCCTTTCTATACATGGTTATTAAATAGTGTTTGATCCTAAAACAAAATTTAAACTTTTTAAGCAACACAAACATTTTTGTAGTGCTCCATGGACCGTGCTGTATGTGGATACAAATGGATTCACAAGGGCTTGTACTCGTAGTCTCGTAAGCTATGATCTAACCAATACGACGCTTGAAGAAACATTGTTCAATGACAAATATAAAACTCTTAGAAAAAAAATTCTCAATGACAATATTACAGACAATTGCAAAAGTTGTCTAAGTTTAGAAAATTCAACAGGTGCCGGTGACTTTTTAAGCCTACGCAATCTTTATAATGAGTTAAGCATTGATAGCACTATAGATTATACAGATGTATCACAGTTCCAACTTAAAGCATTAGATTTACATTGGAGTAGTTTATGCGATCTTAAATGTGTTACTTGTTGGCACAAACAAAGTAGTAGCATTGCAGTAGAGCAAAATATGCCAGTACAACATACTCCTCCTGCAGTTGCTAATAAAATAATAGATTATGTAGTCACCCATCAAGCCAGACTCAATGAAATTTATATGAGCGGTGGTGAACCCACACTTATCAAGTATAATCTTAAATTACTGAGGCAGATTGAAAAACGTCCTGATTTGCTTGTAAGAGTAAACACAAATATGCAGTGGAAACAAGACAATGCCATTGTGCAAGAAATACTTAAATTTCCTAATGTGATGTTTACTTGTAGCATCGACGGATTTGGGGAAAAATTTAATTATATTAGAAGAGGTGGCAACTGGAATACCACGCTCAATAATATAAAGTTTCTCCAAGCACAAACTAATGTTGACTTGAGAGCCAATACTGTATTTTTTGTACTAACTGCACAAGAACTTCCAGACATCATTGATTACTTTATGCAAGAAGTGGGTGCCATTGATCATACGATAAATCAAGTAACCATGGGACAAGAACGCCTACGTTGTAGGAATCTACCTACAAAAATAAAAGAACAGGTGAAAACTAAACTAGAAGATTATCTAGTAAAGTACTGTGACAATTTGAATATCAGTGGCAATATTAAGAATTGCTTACGTGAACTTGAATATGATGCAGTCAATGATTATAGACAATATTTTGATAAAATTGATAAATTGCAGGGTAGTAATTGGAAAAATCTTTATCCGGAGTTGGTATGAAAAATGCAATTGTAGTAGGTGGCGGACAAGGCAAAGGTGCAATTGTTGTTGATACACTACTTGAAAATGGATATTCAGTTACCAATATTGGGAGCAGTCAGCATCCAAAATGTAATAATATTACAGTAGACTGGAAAGATATTGATATATTATTTGTACAACGTCATTGTAGGTTTGACCATCCAATAGATTTTATATTTTTTAGTCAGAATTCTAGTAGTCTTGCAGAACAAAACTTTAGTTTGAAAACAGATACTCTTCAAACATGGACACTTATTAAAGACTGGACCAGAAGTAATTGGTTAAGTTGTCAACTGCCTTTTTTGCTTGTTCACACATTAAGAGATAGTATACATGCCGAAACTAAAATTGGTTGGATGTTAAGTAGTTACATGAAACATAACGTCAAAGACAATAACAAGCATCCTGATTATAGCAGTTTCAAATACTTTAATTATCTTCAAATGAAATGTTTTTCGGAACAAAATAATTTTAAAACGTTTGGAATCTACCCTGATTTCAGTGTTGACAAAAGTGAAAATATACTATATAATACTATCTTGCAAGTACTGTTAGATACTGATAAACATAAGGAGTATTTCTTTTAATATGGATTTAAAAACTGAGATTAAAGATTGGATTAAAACCTACTGTAAAGAGCATAACATTCAGCAGTTAGTAGTTGGTGTAAGCGGTGGCATAGATAGTGCTGTGGTTAGTACATTGTGTTCAATGACTGGTATTCCAACACTTGCATTAGTAATGCCAATAAGGCAGAAACAAGAGCAAACTGACTTAGGTGTAGATCACTGTTTATGGTTAGGCGAACACTACATGAATTCTAGTTTTGAAATGATTGATCTTACACCAGTATTTGAAAAATTTGAAGACCTATTTCAGTTTCCAAAAAATGAACTAGCACTGGCAAACTCACGTGCTAGGTTGAGAATGATGACATTGTATCAAAAGGCACAAACATTTGGTGGCATAGTTGTAGGTACAGGAAACAAAGTTGAAGACTTTGGTGTTGGCTTTTATACAAAATATGGTGACGGTGGTGTTGACATTTCACCTATTGCAGATTTATACAAAACTGAAGTATGGCAACTTGGCAGAGACCTAGGAATCGACCAACGTATCATTGATGCTCAACCAACTGATGGGTTATGGGAGGATGGCAGAACTGACCAAGATCAATTAGGAGGACTATCTTACCAACAGATGGAAAGAGCAATGCAACTTGATGACCTAAATGCACTTGCAGTTGGCCCTGAAGTAGAATCATTGGAAAAATATCGCGAACTTAGAGCTAAAAACTTGCATAAAATGCAACCTATACCGGTTTTTAAAAACAAGAGGTAGAATATGTTTGATAAAATCAAAAGGGAAGATGGAAAATTGTAATGAAAAAATTTACAATACCTGACAATGTTCCTGTTATGATTTTAGGCAGTTATCGTAGTGGATCAACTGCACTTGGAAGTTTTCTAGCAAAGAAACTAAACTCTAAATACTTCGAAGAACCATATCACTGGAACGACGATGTACGAGCAAAGTGGGCCGATTTTTTTAAGTACAAAAAAGACAATAAAAATTATGTATGGAAGTTGTTTCCTGATCATATCCCACTGGTTGATAGTGAAAGAGAAGAGTGCTTTCAAACTTGGAGTAGCAGTTATGTTATAAAACTGCTACGAAAGGATATAGCAAAACAAATTACCAGTTGGATTATTAGTATGAAAACAGATGTATGGAACAATACCAAAGTAATACAAATACCTACTGTAGATATTGATGACGACTTTATTAAGTATTGCGTACACAAACAACTTTTAAATTTAGATTATTTAGATGGTATAAAAGAAAGCTCGTATAGTGTACAATTATATTACGAAGATATCTTAAATTTATTGAACGAAAGCGATTTTAAACCTACAGCAAAGCCAGAAAATTACAATGAAGTTTTGTCAAAGGTAACTGATATACTTAAACAACAAGGGAGAGTGTAATGTTTGAAAGATTGTTTGGTAAAAAGAAAGCAACTAAAAAAGGAGTCCATGAAGGCAATAAAGTTTCTCGTACGAAAAAAACAGCAAAAGAAATTGCAACTGCTAACGGTGAACCATATGTGTCTATACTAAGCATGGATGTTGATCCAGAAGATATAAACAATGGTGCATTTGAACTAGACTGGAACGAAAAATTTATTGCAAATCTTGTTCGTGCTGGCTATCAACAAAAGCCAAACGAAGAAGAGCATGTAATAGTTGATCGTTGGTTTCAGAATGTTTGTAGAAATGTTGCTCTTGAAACATACGAACAAGAGCAGGCAGATCCTGAAATACGGTATACACAGAGTCGTGATCTTGGCAACGGATATACCGAAGTAAAGTAATGATTTTATATGCCAACGGCGATTCACATACTGCTCCAGATTTTAGTTATGCAGGTATTGTTGCAAAAGAATTTGGATTCAATTTAATAAACCAAGCACAAGGTGGTAGTAGCAATTCAAGCATCATTAGACGCACACAGGAATATTTAGAGCACTCAACACCAGACTTTATTGTAATTGGATGGAGCACCTGGGAACGTGAAGAATGGTTACACAATGACAGATACTACACAGTAACCGCAAGCGGAACAGACAGTATACCTAAGGAACTTCAAAGCAAGTACAAACAGTGGGTAACTGAACAAACGCCTGATTTATGGATGGAAAAGGCTAGAGAATGGCACAAACGCATCTATAGTTTTCATCTTGAACTAGAACATAAAAACATTACGCATTTGTTCTTCAATTGCATGTATGATTTGTTTTTGCATTTTCAGGTTAATAAAAACAAAAAGTATGACTGGAACAACAAATTCGTAGGTCCATATGATAACAATCAAAGTTATTACTGGTATCTCAAAAACAAAGGTTTACGTCCAGACAAATGGTATCACTATGAAGCTGATGGCCACAAAGTGTGGGCTGAATTTTTAATCGATTACATTAGAGAAAACAAACTTATATGATACTATATGTTAACGGAGATTCGCATACTGCGGCCGCTGAATGTGTGAATAATCATGCTTTTGCTGAAGATGATCCACAGTACTGGATGATGGGTAGAGTTCCACATCCCGATAACATTGCACATTCTTGGGGTAAACTACTGAGCAACAGGTTGAATTGTGGTTTCAAGTGTGAGGCTGAAAGTGCGAGTTCTAACGATCGTATTATGAGAACTACACGTCGATGGCTAGAACAACAAGCAAAAGACATCTACAGAACACTTTATGTTATTCAGTGGAGCACTTGGGAAAGAGAAGAATGGCTGATAGATGGTGCATACTATCAGATAAATGCTAGTGGCATAGATGATGTGCCTGACAGCCATCAACAAAAATACAAAGAATATGTAGCAAACGTTGATTGGAAAAAGAAAACCAGTGAAGCACACGATAAAATTTGGCAATTTCATCTAGAACTTGAGTCTCTTGGAGCAAAACATATTTTCTTTAACGGCAACAATGACTTTAGTAAAATAGAAATACAAAAAGATTGGGGCTCAAGTTTTATTGGTCCCTATAATCCAGCAAACACATTCGATGCAGTTGTATCACAAAAATGCGAAACTGTAAGCCCAGCAAGCTACCATTATGGAACAAATGGACACAGAGCATGGGCACAATATCTCACAAAGTATATAGTTGACAATAAACTTATCTAGTGTTATAATAAACATATTACTAACAAAAGGTGTACTATGAAGTATCTATTGATTGACACTGCTAATATGTTTTTCCGTGCAAGACACGTTGCATTCCGTGCAAGTGATCCATGGGAGAAAGTTGGATATGCACTGCACATCAGCATGGCCGCTATCAACAAAGTAGCAAAAAAGTTTGATGCTGATCATGTTGTGTTTTGTTTAGAAGGTCGTAGTTGGCGCAAAGATTACTACAAGCCATACAAAGCCAATCGCTCAGAAGCAAGAGCCGCACTAACAGAACGTGAGCAAGAAGAAGAAAAATTGTTTTGGGATACGTTTGATGACTTCAATCAATACCTACGTGAAAAAACTAATTGTAGTGTACTACGTGATGGTGATGCAGAAGCTGACGATCTTATAGCACGTTGGATACATCTACATCCTGCAGATGAACATGTTATTATCAGTTCAGACAGTGACTTTTATCAACTGCTGGCAGAAAATGTTAAACAGTTTAATGGCATCAATGACACACTGATTACCATCGAAGGCATATTTGATGCAAAAGGCAAGCCAGTGATAGACAAGAAAACAAAACTGCCTAAAGAAGTTCCAAATCCTAAATGGTTGTTGTTTGAAAAGTGTATGAGAGGCGACAGCAGTGACAATGTGTTTAGTGCATTTCCTGGTGTACGTAAGAAAGGCACTAAAAACAAGGTTGGCTTACAAGAAGCATTTGAAGATAGATCCAGCAAAGGTTATGCTTGGAACAACATGATGTTACAACGTTGGACAGATCATGAAGGCAAAGAACACAGAGTGTTAGATGACTACAATCGAAACCGACAACTGATCGATCTAACTGCACAACCTGAAGAAATAAAACAAAGACTTGACAATTTTATTAGAGAACAAATCACAAACAAGGATGTAGGACAGGTTGGTTCTAAGTTCCTTAAATTTTGTGGTAAATACGATTTGAATCGACTAAGCGAAAATGCTGAACAGTATGGTCGTTGGTTGAATCAAACATACCAAGGAGTTTTAAAAATATGACAGACACGATAGCAAAGCCTATAGTTAATGGAAAGTTTTGGGTTTTACAACAAAACAACCAAAAGATTGGTTCAGTTGAAAAAACTCCAACTGGCTATTTTCTAAAAACAAATAAAGAGGCAAGTCGTTTTAAAACTATTAATAGTCTACGTGACATTACTAAAATAAAATTTGATAGCATACTTGAACGTGTCCAGCATCCAGAGAATCAAGTAAACCGATTTCCAACAGATTGCAAACCATACAATGGTGTATGGGATATAAATCAACGTTTGCCAATATATACCAAAGAAAAGAAATCTAAAAGCTGGTATGCTGCAGGATATTACATGGTTACAATCAATCACAAAACCAAGGTAATGTTTTGTCCTAAACTTATTATACTAGATCGTTACGGTTATGTTGGTCCAGTTAGAGAACCAGATGGATTCTACTACAAGTGAGTGGACTTTACATTAGAAAATTTATCGACAGGGTTGCACAATGTGATGCAACAAATGCTAGAGATTTTGTCTGGACAATGCAGGATGCAAAAAACCTACACGGAGACATAACCAAACTATTACTTGACATAGATCTACTTCAAAAACAAGAAAATTTCCAAAAACCAGATACTATAGAAGTAGATGGTGGAACATGGTAATTAACTGAGCAGTTAACCAAGTTATCTACGTAGTTTATCATAAATAACTATGGAGATAACGAATATGGCAAGACCAAAACCGAAGATACTAGTTGAAGTCACTGACAAAGTAACTTACAAAACTGAACAAGTATTAGCCAGTGAAGGTATATGGGCAGTATATTTTGATGAAAAACCTATAAATCTAAAAACATCAAACATGCTGGTACAATATCCTGGGCCTAAGTATAAAAAAGTAAGTTTCTCAAACCCAGGGCATGCAATTAGCCTAGCAAAAAAACTTAATACACAATTCAAGACCGACAAGTTTACTGTGGTATTACTTAGTAAAGGTCAAGTTGTTTATAAAGATGCGGGATAAGAAAAAACTTACACTTAGTATTCTTAATCTATTAGAAGAAAATCGTACTGAGTACAAAACTGCGTTACATTCATGGTGGTATAACACACGTGAAAATGGGGGAATGCGTCTAACCACTACAGGTTTTACAGTACTAAAAAAACTTAAATTTGAATATTGGGATTATGTGCTACCTGACAACTATGCCCGTAAGAACAAACGAGTTATACTTGGTCTTGATCGAAAACTGCAATTTCCTTATTACTACGGACAAAAACGTTTGAGTTTCTTTGGTTCACAAGAAGCAATGATGGCAAATCTTACCGGTGATCTAGAATCATGGCTAGCCAATAATTTCTGATATTTTTTTTGCTATTACGGTGTGGCCTTGTACCAGTGGATGTCCTCCAGAACCTTTATCAAAACCTTCACACATTTCAACTAAAGTACCAATGTAATTACTACAATAGCTTATATCACAATCCCATGGACCTAAGAAATAGTTTTTGCATTTGATATAGCTCTCTAGTACACAAACCTGAGTATGAAACTTGTTCTCTGCCCATTCTTCATTCCAATTGTCAAAGTAATTTGGTGTTTTAGTTGGTGTATAGTGTTCCCAATTAAGTTCAAATCTATTAGGCGTTGTAAACCCTACAATCACAAGATCAGGATTGTACTCATTGATAGCATTCACAGTGGTTCGTACAATATAATCATTACTTGCTCCAGGTTGTGCAAGATTTACCACTGGCATACCAAGTCTTGCACCTAGTTGATAAGGCCAGGACAGACTGATGTCAAGAAGTTCTGTTCCGTATGTAAAACTATCACCAATTGTGAGTAACATTTTATCCATTGACTTTTGCTGATTATTTGTTATAATGTAATTATATCGAATTAGACTGGAGATTAATTAATGCACTTAGAAACCAAAGATATTAGTCTATATACTAAAGTCACTAATAGACTTAAAAACGGTAGGTACTATAGAAACTTCAATGAGGAACGTGCAGGTTTACAACTGCAACAGTTTACTGCACAAAAAAGTGCTAAGGAACATAGTGTTCAAAACCAAAAAGAAATACTATCACGTGCAGAAGAACTGTTCATACCCACAGTATTGATTACACCAAAAGTAATACAATTTCTTGGTAACGACGCCGTAATAGCAAACGAAATAATGACAGACGAACAATTAAAAGCATTTGATACCAGTGAAAATCATTGGAGTCGAAGCACTTGGAGAAGCGAAGTAAGTGATCAAGGTGTCGAATGTTTAGAGCTTAATTTAAACTATGAAAACTATAGTGTGTTGCCAAGCGAACAAGGATTTTTTCAGTTTAAGGACGACAAGTTTGAAAGAATCAAAAATAGACATACACAAATAGAAACACTGTGGAATTATGGCTTTGCAAGCAAAAGAGGCAGGCCGTTGACTATAGGTAGGACCAGTCATAGCGGAACAAAAACTGAAATTGTTCAATTGGTTGACTGGTTAAAAAGACTACAGCAGATTAACAGTGGCAGTGAGATCAAGTATAAGGTACAACAGATATACAACACACTAAACAGACACTATGCCTGGCCTGAACACTGGTAATTTTTAAGCATGAGGTTGACATTCTGTCGTCTCAATGTTACTATAAATAATACTATAATTTAAAAGGAACCTAAAATGGCATTATTAATACTAGCATTATTGTTTTCTGTTGACAATGCAGATTTCAATCGAACAGTAGAAGCACAAAAACAGGCAGGCTATAAATGGCACGAACTTGAAAAATGCAGAATAGTAAAGGCAGACGTGCCAGCTATTACAATAGATAGTGTTCAAGGAAAAAAAGTTTGTTACAAACTAGCTCTTACCAAAGAAGAAGCAAAATAAATTGCTAGAATGGTTTATTGTAGCATTTATTTCATTTCCTAACACTGATAGAATTGAAGTGCAACTCATGCAGGATAGTTTTAAAACTAGACCTGCATGCATACAATATCTCACAGAAAATCCAAGTGTTATCAACGACATTCAAAGTATAGCACCAACAAACAATGGCATGAGGTTTCAGTGCTTAGATACCAACCAGGTAATGTATTATCGAACCAAAAGACAAGCCATATAAATTACACCCTAATAGACACACCCACTAAATATTCACATCGACAGCGCCATCTAAGACGCGAGCAACAACGGACGCCTGGCTAACGCCTTTACTTAACAAGAACGCCCAGCTCTATTTCACTAGTCGAATTCACAATAAAGGTAAAGTTAACAGTTGAACCACAGACCTATCTGTGTTACTGTTAAGAGTATTTTTATTAGTAAAGGATTGATTATGATCGACGATGGTGTTGTACACATTGTAGGCTCTTTTGAATGGATAGATTTTATCCATGTGATGGGTGGTATCCTTGCAGGCTTTTTAGCTGGCTTAATCCCTGGTATTGGCAATACTATAATGTTGTTCATGCTTTACCCATTTCTTATGGAGTCAACTCTCTTTCAAATGTTGGTATTTTATCTTGGCTTGGCAAGTGTTTCGCAGTTCAGTGGCAGTGTTATTGCAACAGTGTTTGGAATACCAGGCGAATCCAGTAGTTTACCAGCCGTACGAGAAGGTAAACGATTGTTCGAACGTGGGCAAGGAAACTTTGCAATAAGTGGAGCTGCAATTGGAAGTGTGTTTGGATCGTTCATCTCCGTTTGTGTGATCTTTGCAGTGCTTCCATTTGTTATCCACGGCCTAATGAACTTTTATAGTGCAGAAATACAGTTTGGCATACTGTGGATTGCAACTTGTAGTGTGGTATTCTTATTAGGACGCAGTTGGCGAGAAAATGGAGTTGTCTTTATACTCGGAGCCGCACTAGGACTCATAGGACAACACAACGTTCCATTTTTTATCTTCGGCGAAGGCTTTATTCCATACGACACTTTCCCAAGTTTATACGAAGGCTTGCCATTGTTTCCAGTGGTGGTAGCACTTTATGTGTTTCCTACATTGCTTAACACTGTGGAACAGTTCAAAGACTTCAAATATGAAAACGACAAAGACTACTTTGACGATAGCTCGCCAATGGTACATTTTAAACATTGGTGGCAAAACAAATGGGCCAGCATACGTGGTAGTATATTTGGAGCAATTGTTGGATTGGTACCGCACATTGGTACAGGTATTGCAAGTAACTTCAGTTATGCAGTGGAAAAGAAACGTGCTATAAAGGAAGGTAGCTATCGAGAAGACGGACACATGAAATCACTCATAAGTGCTGAAACTGCCAACAACAGTTGTACATTAGTATTGTTGTTGCCGTTGATGCTGATTGGTATTCCAATGAGTCCTAGTGAAACCATACTAATAAGTCTAATTGAAATGAACAGCTATGTAATCAATTGGAGAATTAGTATTGAACAAAACTTTTTTGAAAGACTTACCTATTGGTTTGTCTTTATTAATATGGTAGCAGTCATATTGTGTTGGCCAGCAGTGAAATATGTTAATGTTCTTAAAAAACTTAACATGGTACACATGATATATGCTACTGGTGCCATACTGGTTGGGCTTGTGTTGTACACAGGTTTCCAACAATACGACATGTGGTATCACTTTACCGTAATGGTATTGTTATTGCCACTAGGCTATATTTTACGTAGAACTGAAACACTAATACTTTTAATTGCATTTATATTGCAAGATAAACTATTGATGAGTTCGAACGTATTATATAATTTACATTTTGGTTAGAAAAAAACCAAAACAAAGGTTGACAACATCTTAAAGTGTTGTACAATGCAACATAGGTTAAACATAATTATGGAGAAAAATATATGACCTTACTATCAAGACTAAGTGCTGTACTAGTAGCACTTACAATTTTTGCAGGAGTTTCTGGTCCTGCAATGGCAGAAAAGAAGATCCTCGATGTTATCGTTGCTTCTTCTAACACAGGTAACAACTGGAAACAGGGTGTTATGTTACAGAAAGCTCTTACAGAAAGAGGTTATGACAGTAAGTTAGTACATACTGCTAACTGTTTTAAAAACAAAAAATACATTGCTGGTACAGACCGTCCAGGATTTTACTTTAAGTCTGGATCATCATGGATTAGTGATGTAGTTAGAAAGAAGTGCTTTATTGCACCAGAAGTTACCAAAGACGTTAGTTATGTAACTCCTTTCTTTTACAGATCAAATGCAATGTGTGTTCGTAAGTCAGACAATATCGGTTCAGACTTGAAAGACATTATGGCATGGATCAAAGCAAAAGATCGTGTTACAATTGGTACTTTTAACAACTTACCAGATGACTTCTCCGACTTAGGAAAACAGTTTGGAAACAAGTGGAAGAAGGTTGCATACAACGGTTCTTCAAATACACTTAAAGGTTTCTTAGCAGGTGATACTGACCTAATGTACTTGGGTTATACTGCAAGAGAAATCAATACACCAGATCTAAACTGTTTTGCTACAACAGGTGGCGTAAACGGTACTGCTAAATTTGCTGATATTTTCCCAAATTGGGGATTAAGTTCATTGGTTGAATTTCCAGTTGTATTTGGTATTAAACTAAATGAAGCTCAAAAAGCAGATGCTAAAGCTGTTATTGGTGACATGATGTCTAACGATGCAGACCTTAAGAAGTACTATGGTACTGCTTTTATTCCAACTTCAGCTGAATTGGAAAAAAGAGGTCTTGGTTTAGAAGATTGGTGGAAAGATGCTGCTGATTGGATGCCAGGTGGTGTTAAAGCTGATACAGTGAACAACTGGAAAGCTGGTAAACTACAATAGATCTTATTGATCAATCGAAACTTTATAGTATGACGAGTGCTGCTCGTCATACTATTTCTGCATTTACAAAGAACTTAAGATGTCTAAAGAAAAATTATTAGAACTTGTAGAACTAGGTAACCGCCAAGCACGAAAGATGAATTACTCTTTCTACTGGGAAACTCCTGACGGCAAACGATTAGGTAACGTGTTCCTAGTAAAATGGTATGAAAAAGTGTTTGATTGTTGGTTGCCGTTTGTATGTGCACCAGCACTAATGGATGAGTTTAGAAATGCACTTGCAGACAAAACTCTTGACATGGATTACAACTATAGTTTGGATTTTATAAAAAGACTTAAAAAAGAATATAAACATGTTGCTTTACTATACAGTGGCGGCTATGACAGTCAAAGAATTTTGTTAGATTTTGTTGAAAACAATATTCGCGTAGATGAGACTGTTATGCATTTTTTCACTGAAACTGATGACAACATGAATGAAGAGTACAGAGAAAATGCGTTTCCTAGCCTTTACAAATATCGTGATAAAATAGATAAGCAAACTTTTTTGTATCAACATGAGGACGAATTACTCGAACATTTCTCAGACGAATATGCAATTTTCAAACGCCCACAATGTGGTACAATAATTGAGCCGATGAGCTCGTTACAAATTGAAAATTTTTACAATGGAGCAACACCTTATGATTATGGTGTGCCTACAAATTTAGATCAAAAATTAGATATGGACCCACTGGGTTGCTTTATCATTGGCAAAGACAAACCTCAATTGGTCTATTATAAAAATAGCTGGTACGTTACGTTTCTTGACAGTGCAATGAATGATAGAGGTGGTTTGTTGAATACAATTTACTTTTGGGCTCATCCAGGAAATGTTAAAACATTAATTAAAGAAAGTAGACTATTTCGAGAGTATATACTAGCCAACAAAAAGTTTGATTTAACAAATACCTTATCCTTTTTTAAATTTTACGATCAAGATCACTTAAATTATGTAATTTCTCGGCCTGAAATATTTAATGCAGATAAAAAATTAGGAAAAAACGCAAAGTACCCAATGGAAAAAGGAAACTTTATAGTCGCAGATAGATGGGATATAGTAAGTAAATATGCACGTTGTATGGAAAGGTTTTTTGAAATATTTCCTGAATGTCGCACAGGCTTTGTACCATTGACAAGCCAAGGCAAGTTTGCTTGGTTTATTGATATAGATAAATTAGAAATATATAGCCAACAGGAACTTATACCAAATGGGTTTGAAGATACAAGTATTGTTAAACATCAAGGTGTAGACTATTCTGAAGTAGAATACAAGGGTTTCAAACAAAAGATCAATCGTGTTGGTGATAGGCACATAAGAGAGATAAGCAAATTAAGTGATAAAAAACTTGCAAACGAACTTATTAAATTATATAAAACATAGGAGCTAAACATGGAAAAAATAGGGCACTTGCATATTGATTGGCAAGCATTCAATGCCAGAATTGACAATATTGATGGTGTAGTTAAAAAGCCAACAGAATATAACTGGCCACTAAAACAAGAAACATATGACAACAACTACAAAGTAAATGAACATCATTATGATAAAGCAACTTGCATTTATACAGAATACGTAAGCGATGACTTTATTGATATGTTTCCAAAAGATTTCTGGCCCACAGTAGGTATGGATGGTCGTGTTATAATAAAAGTTCTTGAGCATGAACCAGGAGTTGTAACACAACCCCACTTAGATGGGTATCATATCACAAAAGAAAAATTTGATCTAGCTGAGGACGGCCCAGTAAAAAGATTATGGATACCATGCACCGACTATAAGTTTGGACATATACTTTGTGTTGGTGATGATTTTATTATGACCGATTATAAAGCAGGTGATGTGTATGAGATACCCGGTGACATACTGCATAGTGCTGGTAACCTTGGAGTTGAAACACGTAGAATAATTACAGTAACTGGCGAAGCAATAGACCGCAAAGGCTTTAGAGGAGTTGAAGTTTGCTAAAACAAGATCGATTAGATATTGATTGGGAAGCATTTAACGAACAACTAGACAACAGAGTGGATGTTGAAGTCAGCAGAGGTGCTTTGTTAGAAAATGTGTACGATAAAGAAGGCTATGAACAGATACCCAATGAGCTACAATCAATTCTTAACCAACTAAATGCACAAAAAATTATGTATGAGTCACACACATTTGTACCACTACTTCCTGAAGGCTTCTTGAAACGTAATGGAATAAGCGAAACTAATGTGCTTATAAAAATACTTGAACATCCGCCAGGAACAAACACATGGCCTCACATGGACACATATAATAGTGCCAAACGCAAGTTTGGATTGGCTAAGGATGCTAGAGTAAAACGCCTTTGGATTCCTTGTATGGACTATGAATTTGGACATGTGCTTTGTGTTGAGAAACAAGTTGTGATTGACTATAAAGCAGGCGATGTTTTTGAATTTCCGCAGAACATAATGCATAGTGCATTTAATATTGGAACAAAGACACGCAGAGTTATGACTGTTACCGGAGAAGAAGTTGCTGAAGCCGCATAATAAACTGGATATTGATTGGGTTTGGTTTAATGATAGACTAAACCGTGAAGATGGTTGTGTCCGTAAGCCGGCTCCACACATTACTCTTAGACAGATGATAGCCAATGGTGAAAAATATTACAACACTGATAACTGTGCCCATCATTGTTATACCAGCGATACGTTCCATACATGGTTACCAGACGGATTTTTAGCATCAGAAGGATACACTGGAAAAACACTTATCAGGATAATTGAACTGCCACCTGCAAGTTTTACTGAACCTCATGTTGATGCATATACACAGTCACGGAAAAAGTATAGATGGGTAAACAGAGACATAAAAAGGCTTTGGATACCCTGTGGTGACTATAAAATGGGACATGCACTTTTTATGGGTGATGATCAAGTTGTAACTAACTACAGTGCAGGCGATGTGTTTGACATTACACCTTGGCAGAAAATACTACACAGTGGTGTGAATGCAGGTGTAGAGATAAGACGTACAATGACAATAACAGGAACAGTAGATGGCAGCTAAAAAAAATAAAGACTCCAAAGCATGGATGATACCTGAAGGCGAAAAACGTGAGAACGCAACCTATCATTACCTAGCACACAAAACTGTGAGTATGATACGTGAAGGTAAAAAGATACGTGTAAAAAAATATCATCCTAAATTACAAAAGCATGTTTGGTTTATAGAAACCAAAATGCCAAGTCATAGCAAGTAGTATGAATCCAGATATTAGATACATTCTTACAAAAGAATTTGGCAGACAAAAAGATACTCTTGAACTAATAGCCAGTGAAAACTTTGCAAGTGAAGCCGTAATGGAACTATGTGGCAGTGTATTCACCAACAAATATGCTGAAGGTTATCCAGGCAAACGTTACTACAACGGTTGCGAAAATATGGATGTCATTGAGAGTTTAGCAATAGCACAGGTTTGCGAATTATACGATTGTGAATTTGCAAATGTTCAACCACACTCAGGTGTTAATGCAAATACTGCCGTTTATCAAGCATTTATGAAACCCGGTGATGTTCTAATGGGCATGGATCTAGCAAGTGGCGGACACCTATCACATGGTGCTTCGCCTACACTTAGTGGTAAAGTTTACAATAGTGTGACCTATGGAGTAGACGATCATGGTTTCCTCGACTACGATAAGATCGAAGGCATAGCACGTTTAAATATGCCACGAGTAATTGTAGCAGGTGCAAGTGCATATCCAAGGCAGATAGACTGGAGTGCTTTTAAAGACATTGCTGAAAGTGTTGGTGCTATTCTTGTAGTTGACATGGCACACTACAGTGGACTGGTTGCAGGTGGTGTATATGGATCACCATTGCCTTTTGCAGATGTTGTTACCAGCACCACACATAAAACACTACGTGGACCAAGAGGCGGAATGATACTGTGGAACAATCCTGATTACACTCGTCGTATAAACAGTGCAATCTTTCCAGGAACACAGGGCGGTCCCCTCATGAATATTATTGCAGCGAAAGCACAGTGTTATAGTGAAGCATTACTTCCTAGTTTTGAACAGTATGCTGATCAGGTTGTAAAAAATGCTCAAGCAATGTGTACAGTATTTGAATCTAAAGGATTTCCAGTGCAGACTGGTGGTACAGACAGTCATATCATACTGATGGATCTAAGCAAAAGTAAACACAGTGGTAGACAGGCTGCAGACATACTAGAAGAGCATGGTATTACTGTTAACAAGAACGGTGTGCCAAACGATCCACGTAACTTTGTTGAAACATCAGGAATAAGAATAGGAACTGCCGCTGAAACCACACGAGGTTTAGTAGAAAAAGATTTTAAGTCCATTGCACATAAAATTTGCGAATTGCTAAAGTAAATGTGTGGCATCTTATTAGTCAAAAGCAAAGAAAAACTACCTATAGAACAACATCATCGAGCCCTTGATATATTGAAAAGCCGAGGGCCAGACAGTGTAAGGTATCAACATAGCGATAATATTTTTATTGCACAGGCTATACTGCACATAACCGGTTCAGATGAATACTACAAACATTCTCACGAAAACTTTCTAGCATACAATGGCGAAATATACAACTATAAAGACATTGGTAGTTATTCTAATGATATAGAGTTTGTAGATGAATGTGTAAACATAAATTCAAAACTATTGGCTCAAGGTTGGGGTCCATGGGCATGGGCCTGGACTGATAAAAAAACTGTGAGATATGCTGCTGACCCTCAAGGCGAAAAAACATTATACCAGTATAAAGATAAAGATATACTAATAGTGTGTAGTGAAGTTGCCCCTATACTTGAATACATTGACTGCACTAAAGTAAAACAAACCTATAATACTAGACATTGGACCATGCTAGAGCAAACTCCTTATCAGGGTATAACAAGAGTAATACCAGGATGGGAATATCGTGACGGTACAATTACTAATCCAATAGACATGCTATGGAATTGGATTCGTCCTCAGTCTTGCACCTATCAAGAAGCAAGAGAAGAGTTTGGTGCTTTGTGGAAGCAAACTATTAGTCAAATGACACCCCAATGCAATCATGCACTGACATATAGTTGCGGAATGGATAGTAGTATTATTCTCGCTGAACTGGATAGTGCAGAATTATACACAACAAACATGATTGGCAAAGACCCAATTGTAGATCATATCGAAGACTTTTTGACTGGCAGTCAAATGTCTCGTCTTAATCAATTGCATATTAACAACGAAGATTGGGCACGAGATTTTATTGATGTAATTGCACGAACTAAAATGCCTGTACAAAGTTGGAGTTTTGTTGGTCAATGGGCAATAGCAAAAAATTGTAAACAACGTGTGTTATTCACTGGTGCTGGTGCCGACGAATTGTTTGGTGGCTATAATATATATCAAACATTAAAATACAATAACAACAGTCCATACAGTAACGGTTCTCCATTATGGAAATGGTGTTTAGATAGTTACAATCAGCATCCAGGACAAGCCACATTACTTGCTGACTATTGGCATCAAATTTCAGGATGCGATATAAGAGGTGTGGATACTATTGCAGGCGCATTTGGCATAGAAGCACGTAACCCGTTTCTTGCAAGACCAATTATGCAATTTGCACTTAATTTACCTTTCGAATATAAAGTAGGCACATTCCCAAAGCCATTGATTAGAGATTTGTTTTTAGAACATTGGAAAGAATCACATATATGGCCCAAAAAAGGTTTTAGTGGACATTGCAACGATAGTTTGCCTTATTTAAATGTAAAAGTTAGCGATACAAATAGAAATACGCAATGGCGTGATGCAGTTACAGATTCTTTCTATAAAGATCCCAGTCAACTGCTGTTGAAAACCAGTCTGGAGAAAACACTACCAATGGGTGTTCTCTAAGATAATTTTTAATTAGTAATCTACATTCTTCTTGTGAAAGCATTAATTGACCAGTCTTTTGACTGTTGGTTTCATACCAATCTATACCGTAGGGTGCATTACGATCAGTAAATCTAAATTGAAACTGTTGTCCAATCTCAGCTCTACAGATTTCTGCGTACTGTGAAAAATTTTCAATTTGTGGCAATGCTCGAAATCGATCAGCATGACGTCTATGAGTGGTTATAAAACAATCCACTGTTTTAACTTCAGGAATTATTTCCAAGCATCTCAGTCTACTTTCACCATTGTTGATTAGGTAAGGTTTATCTTCTTCTACATATGCAAGTAACAAAGGTTTAACAATGCCTTGTGTTCTTATGTCTGTGACCCATAGATTAAGTTTAACAAGATTTGCAATATCATAAAAATTTTCAGGCTGATCAGTAAAAGTATTAGTGCGATTGTTTGCCCAATCACAGAGATCTGTTAACTTCTGTTGGTACTGTAAAATACCTTTTGGAAGCATGGGTTGGAAAAATATACAATGTTCTCCTCCGTGCGAACTGTGTACTATAGGATCACAGTCGCGTTCGTATGAAAGAACTGTGTTGGTATATGTTTTTATAGGGTTGTCCCAGTATGCCATATAAGTAATTAGTCATGACACTACGCAACGATGGAATTTGGATCTCTGACAAAAGAGAGCCTATAATAATAAAAGATTTAAGCAAGTACATACTTGATCATGGCTATGTGGCCACAATACATGATAGTAACAATTTTGGATATCCATACGGATATCAAAAAGACAACCAGAGATTACATTGTAGATTCGTTGATAGTGTGTTTCAACCTACACCTGATGCTTGGACTGATCCTAATGCAACCATAGTTACAGACAACCATGCACTACGTTCGGTCGCAGGCAAGGTAATAAGTTTACTCCCAGAGCTTTGGCATATGTGGCGTTTTGATCCTGTGTACGAAGACTGTGACTCGCAGGGATACAACTGTTTTATGAACAGAGTACGAGGAGATAGAAACGAAGTTTTTTACGAATTAATACGTAGAAATTTACTTGACAAAGGTGCAGTGAGTTATAACATAACACAAGAAGAACTAAACAACCAGTATCAGTCAGGTCAAATGTCTCGTTACAACCATGAACACTTAATTGCACAAGATCTTGTACCATACAACAAGGTTGATCGCCTTGGATCCCTTGAACAAGTCATTATGAAAACCAATGTAAGTTTTATTTTAGAAACTTTTATGAATGAAGATCATATAACCTTCAGTGAAAAACTGTTTAGAGCATTACAATTACCACGTCCATGGTTGTTGTTTTGTAGTCCTAAAAGTGTATCTCTGCTTAGGACACATGGTTTTGATGTACTAGATGATTATGTAGATCACTCATACGATGACGAATTTCGAAAAATAGATAGAATGCGTATGTTATTAGACCAATTAGAAACGTTTATAGAAAAAGTATACACACGTAGAGACTATGAAAGATTTGAAGTTGCGGCTGCAACAAACAAACAGTTACTTGACGGTTACACTGAACGTTGGCCTCAAAAGTTACAAGAAGTTAAAAAAGCAATAGCCGATGCCTAACGCACTTATACTAGGATGTTCACATGCGGCTGGTGCACTAATGCATGAAGAACCAGGTTTGGTATTAGCAGGAGAACCTGGAAAGGACCATTATCAAATTGAGGCAGAGTACGGTGCAAAAAACAGTTACCCTGTAAAGTTAGCTGAATTATTGGGATACACACCACACAATCATGCAATAAGCGGTGGATCAAATGATGCTATGTTTAGAATATTTTTAGAACAAGCAGATAACTTTGATCTAGTAATAGCCTGCTGGACAGGCAAAGATCGTGGTGAACTGTTTCACACAGAACACAACTATTGGATTCCAATCAATGTTGGAAACAGTGATTCATTTACCAAAACACCAAATGATATACTGTTACAAGGTAGGAATGTTCTAACCAAAGTCAAAGACCACGAGCTTTACGAAAACTATGGAAAACAATGGCTTACCTATGAAGGCAATGAACAAAGGGCCTACAATAATAAGCTAAAAAATATACTAGCACTAAATGCAATAGCCCGAAGCAAAAGTATTAAAGTTATTAACCTTGATAGTTTTCAAGGAATACATCATCAATTTCCATGGCCAGAAGATATCTACCGTCCATTGCCCGGGCACCGTTTAGAATTTTGTAATTTTTGTGATACAAAAGAATTTCCTAGAGAACCTCGTGGACATTATTTTCGAGAAGCCCATCAAGAATATGCACGATTTGTAAAGAGAAAAATTGATAAGACTGGAGTACGGTTTAATGATTGAACTGCTTGGACCAACCTACAAGTACAAGGGCGAAATACTTACTAACCCTGAATTTATATGGATTAATGATCATTGTTTCGACGAAGAAGATCAATGTTTTCATGTAAAAAAACTTTTAGACAGCAGCGCCTGTGATCCTAAATCACACACTTTGATATTTGATCATGTTCTTCATGATGATGTATTGTCAGAATACAATTTAGTTTATTTTCCTATATTCTTAGCAAGTGAATGCCAAGAGTTTATAGAGCAGAATATAGAAACTAATTGGAAAGACAAGACCGCAATTTTTAATTTTGCAATAAACAAATCAAGAATTCATAGAAAATTATTACTTGAAGAAATCAAACGTCTAAATTTTAAAAACTATACCCATAGTTTAGCCTGGCAATATAACGACGTGAACGACATACCAGTTACTGATTTTAGATTTGGCCCTGAGGTGCAACTAGGACAGAGTATCAAAAATGGCAACTTTAAGAACGCAGAAACATACAACAAGTTATTAAAAGAAACAGTATTTGAACCAAGTTGCATCAGTATAATTACCGAACCATGCTATTATGAAAAGGAATCTTTACTTACTGAAAAAACTTTTATGTCTATAATGGGTGGAACTTTGCCAATTTGGTTTGGCGGTTGGAAAAATGCAACCGCGATGCGTAACTTAGGATTTGATGTATTTGATGATATAGTAGATCACAGCTATGAATCTTTAGAAGATCCGAGAGAACGATGTGTGCAGTCTTTAGAACTTAACCTTCATCTGTTTGAAGATGTTGCAGTGCTTAAAACAATACTGGAAGATAATAGAATAAGATTACAACACAATGTTGATCTACTGTTAGAAAACATTTTTCTCAAAAAATGTTTTAATATTATTCATACCAGTGAACCTAATTTAAAACAAGCTCTGCTTACAATCACACCAAATTTTAGAAATCAACTTTTTAAAGAAAAGTTGCAAAAAAATCTTAAAGAACAAAAAACAATACTTGGCTAATGCATTATAAAACATTTTGTGAAGATTTTATTTGGTGGTACAAACAACAAGCACCTGTGTATGGACGTTTTGCCAGCATATACTATTGTGCATTCAATGCATTATTTTTCAACAGAGATGGGACATATAGAAAATGATACTAGGATACATTTTGACAATGGTGTATATTTCTTTGCAAGGAAATGTTGAAGGAAAAACACTTAATTATTATATCACTTTGGAGGAGTGTTATGCGGATGCACTTCAAGCAGAGATAAAAGCCAAGCCTGGTGTTGGCTATGTTTGTATTGAAGATACTCCTAATCTTGGAGAACGTTTATGAAGCCACAAGATTACATTGCACTTCATCTGTTGAACTGTGTGATATGTGCAGTCACAATAGGCATACTTTATAATATATATTTTGGTTGACTTTTATTCTAAAGATGCTATAATGTATTTTTATTAGGAGAATACAATGGCACCAAATCCACATTATGTGAATATGTTAATTAACATTGGAATTTTTGCATTATTAGTGTACGTTGCGATAAACGTATAAAGAATTACGGACTGTTAGCTCAGCTGGATAGAGCATTTGGCTACGAACCAAAAGGTCGGGAGTTCGAATCTCTCACAGTTCACCAAATTATAGAGGACAAGTGTTACGGTAGCACGAGTGGCTCCAACCCACTAAGCCAGGGTTCGACTCCTTGGTCCTCTGCCAAGTATTCTATACGTTGTGTATAGAATTTTAACCAAGACAATCTTGGTTGAATAACTAAAGTGTAAGTTAACTGCGGTTAACGATACATTAACATTGTTTGAGAACAAGGAAAAAACTATGAACAAAAATCTAGAGCTGGTCACTAACGACCTATTTGACGTTAACGAAGAAAAAACTTATGAAATAAAAAAGTTTCCAATGTCTAAAGACCTTGCTAGTATTATGAAACTTGATGATTTTTTAAAAATTCCAACATTTCCAGCTAACCGAGACGTTGAACGTCGTGCCAAAAGGGCCGCCACACGTTTTGTAACTCCAATGTATAAACATGCTGAAGTTGACCTACTTCATTATACCGGTGAAACCACAAGTAAGCCAGCATTTTTTAGAAAAGATACAACATATGTACTAGACGGTAATACTAGACAATATGCATGGAAGAAACACTACATTGAAAATCAAGTGGTTAATAACAATGTCAAAACACTTCCTATACCAGAACAAGTATCAGTTAGAGTATACGAAGTAGATGATGCATACGAAGCATGTAAATTATATGGTATTATTGATAGTATGGATGCAGTTGAAACCAAAGCAGATAAGATCACAAGTGCATTTCGTGCCAATAACCTGTTAAATCGTTTTACTAACTTCAAAGTTAAAAAAGGACAAATAGGTGGTGCACTTAATGTTTCTGCTCCTTATGGAGGCAAAAGTTACTTTCAGACACCAGGAGTCCATGATATATTTGATCAAGTTGCAATGGTTGCAGATGAATTATCTTATATGGATAAACTAGATGCACCTGGACGCGGACACTTTCATGTGCAGGTATGCTCTGGTATAGCAATGTTAGCAGGAAAGGCCATGGATTGTTCTGATCGCTGGATTGCAATTGTAGAAGAACTGGCAAACTTCCAACTTAAAGATTATGATATTACAACTTTCAGTGGTAAAGAAGTTGATCGTTTATGTGAGGCAAATGTTTATAATCCTGTTGGCACACATAATGCTTTACCATATGATATTGGGTACGGACAAAATCCTTCAATTGTACTGAATTATCTAGCATACGTATGGACATGTATAATTGATAATAAAACAATAGGACCTGCTATAAATGAAAAAACTATTGCAAATGCTTATTCAAAACTCTTAGAAAGAGTTTATCCAAATAACGATTAATAAGTAAAAAGGTGAATCGTGCCGGCATAGCTCAGTTGGTAGAGCAGTTGATTTGTAATCATCAGGTCGCGAGTTCGAATCTTGCTGCCGGCACCATTTTTTACTAAGTACACTATGAGATACCCAAAACACTTTCCAGATGAACATCCTGATGATCCTCGCACATATGTACCTAACATTGAATTTTATATTACCAATGTGTGCAATTTAACGTGCTCAAACTGTAACCGATTCAACAATCATGCTTTTAGTGGTTATCAAAAATGGACTGACTATGAAGCAGAGTACACCGCATGGGCAGGAAAGATACGCCTACAAAAAGTGACTATTCTTGGAGGTGAACCATTGCTTAATCCAACTATATGTGATTGGGTAAATGGCATTAACAGGTTGTGGAATAAACCAGTACAGATACTCACCAATGGTGTGAGAATAAATCATGTTTCAGGCTTGTATGATGTGCTGAATAATTACACTGGTACCCATAACGAGGAAAAGAACTGGATTGGCGTAAGTGTTCATAACGAGAATGATCTAGACCGACACTTAGAAGAAGGCAAAAAGTTTCTTCAAGGTTCAGGAGTAAGACAACTCTCCAATGGAGAAATCACAAACGAAAGTCACTATGCACTAACAGATAACAATCATGTAAAAATTCATTATTGGTTACAGGATGAGTTTTATACAAGTGCCGTACAAAAAAACGAAAACGGAAAATTCACACTATTCCAAAGTGATCCTCAGCAAGCACATAATGCATGTGGCTTTGTACAGTTTCAATGTCATCATTTTATTAGAGCAAAACTCTACAAATGCGGTCCGGTTGGGTTGTTTCCAGAATTTGATTTACAACATAATTTTGATATAACCGAAGAAGACAGACAGTTACTGCACAACTATCATCCACTTAGTGTACACGAATTTGCACAAAGAGGAAAAGAGTTCATTGATGGTATTGATGATGTGATTCCACAGTGTAAGTTTTGTCCAGCACACACGACAGATAATACAAATGAAAAAATCAGTGCAACAAATAAGAAAAAAGATTCTATTAGTAGCTTTCCTGATTAAAGAAATACACTTTGAGATTGCTTATTTGTCTCCCCAAATAATTTCCCAATACATGGTCCATATACTACTGAAACTCCACAGTATAATTAATAAAAACGGAAGTGCTAAAAGGAAAAATACAACTATTAGTCTTTTCACTAAAGGGTGTTGTTTTTGATACCAATGCACTATAGCCTTAATAATCCATTTAAGTTTATCTGCAATCCAATCTCCGATTACATATCTAACAAGTCTAACAATTATTAATACAGGTGACATTATTACATCTATAAGCAATAGTGTAATGTCAACTATTACATCAATGGTATGATCAACAGTCCACTTATCACGCCATTCACGCCAACGTTTTTTTATCTTTTCTAGCATAAAAATATTTATTTTATTACAATATTAAAAAATTGTTAACCTGTTAAATATATGTGAGCATTCGTGTTCGCAGAGAGGGTAACAAATAATGAAAAGAACTTTATTAGTCGGTGCAGTCTTGACTGCATTGATGACAACAACGGCGTTGTCGGATACATCAAGTATGAATACCAGTGTAACAGGCATGGGTATACTTGAAAATGATTATGTACGTGCAGGCGTAAATGGTACTAGTGGTACATTTGGTTCTGGCGGTGGCACAAGACCAGGACTACAGTATGATTCAACAGGTTCAGGAACATTTCCTGGAGACAGTGAGCAGGGCGACTACTTAACACCAGGATCACCGTTTGATGGCTTTGCTTTAAAAATTGACGGAACAAATAGCACAAACAACAATTCGGGTTCCAACGCATGGACAGACAGTGATGGACTTACAGACGGTACTAATACATTTACTTGGAACGGTACAAACACTGCACACACAGGTTGGGAAATAGAAAACATCTATAGTTTAGGTACTACAAGTGAATATGTTGATATCACAACAAATATTACTGCAGGTGGTGCAGCAGATGACGTTTATTTTGGACGATTCATAGATCCAGATGCTATGCCAGAAGCAGGTGATACAAGTGCTACAGATAACGTGCTAGGTTATTCAGGTATCCCTGATAGCAACGTTGCATTTAGTGAGGCAACAACAAGTCGTTATGCATTAGGTTTATATTCAACAAACTCTAATGTTGATGCTGGTATTAGCAATGGTTGGACAACAGAAGCAGACGGTTACACAGGATCACCTTACACAGATAGTGATGGTAATAGTGTAAATTATGGCAATGGTGATCATACTATTGGTTTAACTTGGCATTGGACAGGCGTAAGTGCAGGTGATATTTTAACTGCCGAATATGCTTACATTTTTGGTCCTAGTGCTTTTGGTGCCGCTGATACTGCTATCGAAGGCGGTGCAGGTGGTGGAACTGCAGGCGAAACACCTAGTGACTGGGGTGATGTCAATGATGAAGGATCAGCAACAGATGCTGCAAGTGGCCCAACTAAAATAGGAACTGCAACATCAAGTGTTACAAGTCACACTGCATCAGAAACTGCTAAGATACAAACTATTGCTAGAGAAAAAACTACCAGTACATTTGATGTTTATGATGATGGTACAAACACACTAACAGGTACAACAGTAGAAACTCTTACTCCTTTTACAGGACGTATAGATCAGGTTGCATCAGCACAAGATGTTACAAGTACTGCAATACGCAACCTAACTTTTGATGGTCCAAAAGCAATTGCTATGGATAGTAAAATGAGTGGTGGACTAACTGGTACTACAAAAGGTGCAGTATTGGGTGCTAGTAAAATAAACAATGACACAGGTTATGCTATAGCATTAGGTGCTGCAAAATTTAGCACTAGTCTAAAAGGCAATGATGATACTGTTACTGCTAAAACAAATGTACTGGGTGTAAATGTAGGCAAAAAAGTCACACAGGGTGATGTTACAATAGGCCTGAAACACGCAATGACAGACTATGATGTGTCACGTATTATTGGTGATTTCTCAAACACTGCGGATACTAATGGAACAGATACTTCAATCAGTGTAAGTTTTAGCCCAACAAATGAAAAGTTTCGTCCTATTGTTGGATTAACAAAAGGTAAGAAAAAAGTAAGTGGATACACAGAAACAGGTTCAGTACAAAGTCTTAGAACAGTAGCAAATGATACTGATAACTATGGCTATGCAACTGTAGGTCTAAAAGGAGATCTAGGTCCAGTTGATTTCACAGTATTGCATCACACAGATGGTGTAAATGATATTGCAGTCGGACTTGAGAAAGTTAATGAAAATATAACTTTTAGAGTCGAAGCAAACAGATCAATGACAGACTTAGGTAATACTAATGTCATTTCTGCAGGTGTCCAGATTACCTGGTGATAAGTAAATTTGTAAAGACATAGTATATTCAATTATTGCGTTACCCTCGCTGTGAACCGACTATGTCTTTCGCCTTGACAAGTCTCAGGAGAGGTATACTGAGAGTCGGGGTGTAACGTTCTGTGTTGCACAAGGTAGTTGGCGAGGTTAGGTGGCGGCTACCATTTTATAAAAAAAGGTTGACATACTGTAAATAGATGCTATTATAAGTATATTAATTGATAAGGAGTTATTTACATGAAACTATTAAACATTGCCATTGCAAGTACTGCTTTAGCACTAGTCGCATTACCAGTACAAGCATTTGATTCTAATACAAATGGTGTAATTAGAGACCATTACAAAAGCATAATCAAACAACAACCATATCAGGTTGAAGTATGTCAAGATGTTTCAATTGGTGGTGATAGAACACACGACACACTAAGAGGTGCAATCATTGGTGGTATCATTGGTAACAATGTAACCAAAAACATGCCTGATGGTGGCACTGCTGGTGCTATACTAGGTGGGTTATTGGGCAACATGAACAGTGATGCTAGAGGTGGTGTACAAAGACAGTGTAGTTATCAAACCAGATACAACGAAGTTCAGCAGAATGATATTTATTCACACAGTACAATTACTTTTACTGATGGAAATGGAAAGCAACACACATTAAAATTTCGCAAATAATATGCAAATAGTGGTTGACAGACACAATATATAGTGTTAATATACATTATAAAGTTAGAAAACAGAAAAGGAACTTAAAATGGAAAAAACAAAATATATTGTGTCAAGACTAGCCATAATTGCAATTGCAACTGCTGTAGTTTTAGCCGCCGTACGTGGTTTAATATACATAGCGAATACATATGGGTTTGAAGCACAACAGGTTGTAACAGGTTTTGGCATTGCGGCATGTTTTGGAATGTTGGTTTGGTGGCTCAGTGAAAGTTACGAACTAAACAAGTTAAAAAACATTAGAAAAGACTAAGGTTTACAGTGCAGGGTTTGGAAAGAGGTGGGCAAGAAGGTAAAACTTATGTCCCCAGCCCCCTAGTTGCAAAGAGGTACGGGAGCCTAGATCTCTTGTTAGAATATCAGGCGGACCTGGTCGGAGGTGACACACAGCACCTCCCGTTTAGATCATGAGAGGGTCCTTAAACATGTGCAACACTCTGCATTGTATTGGAGGTAATATGTATTTAGAAAATCGAGATACAAAGTTTAAAAAAGTCGGCAACAAGCACTATGTCGAGTTTTATGAAGACAACAGATTACTAGGTTTAATTGATTACAGTGACCATAGTATGCATTATGTTGAAGACGCAGTGGAAAACTTCCGCAGTGGAATTATGACAACTGAAACAATAAAAAGGTACAATATCAATGGCAAGAATCAGTAATACCAAAGGCACAAAAAACGTAGGCGGAAGTAGATATGATTTAATTATGGCTGCATCCACAAGAGCAAGAAGTTACAGTGCTGACAATCAGCCATTGACTCCGCATTTTAACAAAAGAGGAATGACTGCTCTTAGGGAAATTGAAGCAGGGCTGATATCAATTGAAGAAAATAGAGAGTTGATGGTAAACAAATATCGACAGCATTTTCCTAAAGAAACAGACCCCATCCTTGATAACTAAATGTATAGAGTCACAGGCTATTGGCGTGAAACAAAAATTGTGCAATATTTTAATTCAAGATATGATGCAATTGATTTCAAAGATGTTGTCGATGCAAATTATCCAATAAAAGTGACATTTGAAAAAGGAGTTTATCCGATGAAAGAATGGATTGTTAGTTGTTGGAATAGTATAATGGATGATCGACGAAATCCTCTTAGTGCTATTCCAGACACAAATGTAAGACACATGGTCATGCAGGTATTAGCATGGATGTGGTGTATTATTTTTAGCATGGGCTTGGGCAGTTTAACAGTATTTGCCTATACCGCAGTAGCACACACATTGTTAATTGCAGGTATTGTTGCAACAGTTGTGATATTTGAGACTGCAAAACGTAAGCCCAGTTTCTTTTTAAACAATGGATATCACACACCAAGCAGAAGTAGAGGCTATATGTGGGTGAACGGTGAAAAAATCAAGTTAGATAAAAATGATCCCGGGGGAGAACATGAATGAAAATACATAAATTTAACATTAGAATATTCTTAGTTACACTGCTTGCACTTCTTTGGAGTGCTTCTGCATTTGCAGATAAAGGTATTACCATATGTCATGGACAATTTGCATTGTGTGCCGCTAGTGCATGCAAACCAACAGGTGGAACAATTACCAATCAATCTGGAGAATCATTTCCAGAAGTGAAATGTACTTGTCCTATATTATTTGGTGATAACATAGCTGATCTAAGTGCAGGAAACATGACAAGTTGTGAACCAACAGGCGAAAATTCAGTATGGAGTACGTTTTGGCCAAGAGCTGATTATCCAAGACAACAAAATGATTTTTCTCATAACACAGAAAAAATGAGAGGAAACATTGTTGAATGTCCAGCCAGCCTCAAACAAGGACATCGAGCAAGTAATTGCTTCAGTTGGAACTGCAAAATAGACAAAAACGGATTGGCTGTATGTAGTTGCCCAATGGGGCAAGAACCACCAGAGACTGCATTCTTGATTGAAAGCACCATTGAAGGTACACAACGTTGTAGTGAACATCCAGTAAGTTTGCCATTGGTTAGTCAAATGTTTGAACGGTCACAACAGAAGAAATAAATATCACAATGAAAAGAGATGAACTTCGTGAATTACTAGGACAACTGCTTTTCACGTTTGTGTTTCTAATGCTACAAATCATTGGAGTGTTTGTTATTTTTAAGGATCAACTATGAATGAAATTGAACTAGATCCTGATCTTCGATTGTGGGAATATGATGATGACGGCTTGCAGATATATCAGCTGAAATGTGGATTTGGTACTAAAACACCATGGGACGGTGGCCATGCACACTACATGAAAAAGTTAATTGAACACGATAAAAATCGCACACCTTGGGCAGATAGACTTAAATATTGGGAGAATTTATATGCCAAACGGTAATCGGTTTCAAAATGAATTAATGTTTGCAGTAAAAGGACAATTAATTCCAGATTCATGGAATGTGTCAGACATTGAACGTATGGAACGAGCATACATCAAAAGGCTATGGGGCAACTGCGAAAGACTGCCTTGTACACTAGATAGATTTGAAAAAGAATGGGAAAAAGCAAATGGGTAAAAAGAAATCAAGAACCAGTCAAACCTCAAAAGGCATGGTAGGCAATTCATACAAGCATGCATCAAAAGCACTGAGAAAAGAATATATGCAGAGTGTTGAAAGATTAAACAATCAACTTGCGGCATTTAAAAGAGGTAGACGTGTTATGATTACTATCCCTAACCCAAACACCAACGAAACCAACAAACGTTACATACGTGTAAATGCACGTGATGTTTGGACAGGTGGCGGAAAAGAAAAAAGAAAATAAACTAAAAAGGTCTTTATGTTTTTCTATATTTCTCGTACTGAATCAGAGTACAAAAAACCCCTAAGCACGACATACAAAGTAAAAGACTATTATATACAACTAGACAAAGGCTGGCAAAGATTCAATAATATCTTTTATAAAGGCTATACCATTGGTGAAAATTTAGAAAGCAAAGTACAATCTTATAACTTTAGTACTACCAGAGGCAACTATGTAATTTTGGATTTTTCTCACACACCTGCTATCTACTACGACGATTCTCGAGGCTTTCCATTATTTTTAAACAAAGATATATTAACAAATATCAATGATAACCTATTAGAAACAATTTATTTCAATGGCACTGCAATCAACGTGAATGATGAATGGAGATGGAAACAGGCTGATGAAAAATATTCAATTAGTTTTGATTCTGATCACAAAATTTACAATAAGACTGAACTAGTTGATGTAGTGTGCAATTATTTGATTACAGTAACACAACAACTTGAAACTACCATTCCGCTAATAGCGGCAGATAGCCCAGGTGTTGATGTTGCTATGGTTAAAAGTGCATTTGATTATTGTAACATAGAATATTCTACTGGTAACCAATCTTCGACCAAACAAGACTTATCTAATTTAGGTTGGGGTTACGATCAAATGCACGTTATCGACACTCCACATATGCAACTTACAGGGTTTTCTGGCGATGAATTACTTTTAAGAAATCCCATGTTTGTTCAATGGCTTCTAGATTGTCACGGAATTGATTTATGCCAAGAATTTGACAACATTGATAGCTGTTATATGAAGGGATTCTTCAATGAAAAGTATCGAAATAAGATATTAAAACGTAATGAAATATTTTACGACCAAGATGAAGGATTTAATCATACTGCCAATGTTGCCTTAAACGATTTTCAAATGTGGCATCTTGATAATGCTATTACTTTTACACCTTTGAGAAATCTTGATATTGCAATTGAATGTTTGTATGCCGAACCAGATGTTGTCCTTGATCAAGTAATGCATGGTGGATTAAGCAAGGCTGTAATTAAAAAGCTCAATCCAAAAAATTTAGAAAGTATTTCTGTATATAAAAATAACTATCTTCCGTAAAAAACTGGTTGACATAATATAATCCTGTGTTACTATGTATATACAGTTAGAAACAAGGAGATAGCTTATGTCAAGTTCAAGTCAAATTGAATACAGAACAGTTACTACTGCTGGTGCAAAAAGTGCAATTAAAGTAGCATTCAAAAAACAAAGACCAATATTTTTATGGGGACCTCCAGGTGTTGGTAAGTCAGATATAGTTCAGCAGATTACCAATGATGCTGGAGGTTATATGTTTGATTTACGTTTAGGTCAAATGGATCCAACAGACCTTAGAGGTATGCCCTACTTCAACAAAGAACTAGGCGTAATGGATTGGGCTCCGCCTATTGATCTTCCATCACCAGAATTTGCCAAAGACTATCCAATGATCACAGTATTCTTGGATGAAATGAATAGTGCACCTGCTAGTGTACAAGCCGCCGCTTACCAGTTGGTGCTTAACAGAAGATTAGGCAAGTATGTATTGCCGGACAATGTGGTTATTATTGCCGCTGGTAACAGAGAGTCAGACAAAGGTGTTACCTTTAGAATGCCTACTCCACTTGCAAATAGATTTGTACACGTAGAGATACGTGCAGACTATGAAGCATGGTTTGATTGGGCCGTTGAAAATGGTATACATCCTGATGTAGTAGGTTACTTGAGTTTTGCTAAACAGGACTTGTATGATTTTGATGCAAAGAGTGCAAGTAGAGCTTTTGCTACTCCAAGATCATGGAGTTTTGTAAGCGAACTTATTGAAGAGGACATGACGGAAACCACTGCAACTGATCTGATTGCTGGTACCATTGGTGAAGGTCTTGCAGTTAAGTTTCAAGCACACAGAAAGATTGCTGGTAAACTTCCTAATCCAACAGATGTGCTTGCTGGTAAGGTTAGCAAACTGGATGTGCAAGAAGTTAGTGCAATGTATTCACTTACTATTAGTATGTGTTATGAGCTTAAAGAAGCATTAGCAACTGTTAAAGATGCTGAGTTTCACAAGATGAGTGATAACTTCTTTAGGTTTATGATGGATAACTTTGAAACTGAGTTGGTTGTTATGGGTGCAAGGATTGCATTGACAACATATGCTATTCCGTTTCAACCTACTAAACTTAAAAACTTTGATGAGTTTCATCAACGTTATGGCAAGTACATACTTGCTAGTCAAGGATAACAGAATTGGTTGAGGGCCATTTTCTAACTGTAACACCTAAGGCATAACTATGCAGGCCCTCAACCAAATTACAGGTGCTATGGATGACATAGACACTATACTTCAGAGGCACTTGAAAGATTATGTTCAAGTGCCTCGTCGTTATACACCTTATGATCCTCGAGAATGGACCAACCTACTTAAACAGGTACATCAAGATTTTGGACGTCCTAGTGAACGTTGGGCTTGGATGCTAGATCATGAATGGCAACGTAAAATGATGGAAGATCCAGAATGGCGTGGTGTGGCAGTGAACGAATGGCATGTGATATTCTACTTTAAAAAAGAATCAGACGCAGTGATGTTTGGACTTAAATACTAGCATGAAATACACTGTTAAAAAACTTGACGGACGTTATGCATATAATAATTACTTTGAATATTGTATAGAGTTTCAACGCAGCACATTTGGACCATTTGATTTTCATACTTGTATGGGCTGGATGATAGAAACCTATGGGTATAGTGCTGAAGTACGTGACTTCATGTACATTAGAGGAATGTTGCTAAAACGCCAACAGTTTAATGTTCCTAACAGTGATGCACCACATTTTGTTAATCAGCAGTGGAGTTGGACAAACGGAAGTGAAAATTTACGTTTATACATGAAAAGCGAAAAAGAAGTTAGCTTCTTTAAACTTAAATGGGCGAAAGATGAAAACAATTGATCTACATGGTAGAACCGTACATGATGCATGGAAGTTATTCATAGCATTTGCATATGAAAAATGGCTAGACAAAGAAAAAGAAATACGAGTTATCACCGGTCACGGCGCCATACAAAAAGAATTCCCCAGCTGGTGCGAGGCCTCTAACCATGTCCGTAAATGGGAAACTGAACCATATAATCGTGGCAGTTGGAAAGTGAGACTTAGATGAATACTGGAACTAGTATGTATGTTGTTGAAAAACAGAAAAGACATTCAGACTATAGACAGTTAGTTGGTGTGTATGAAAACAAAGAACTTGCAGATGCCGGCGGTGAAGAAAGTCTTGAATTTAGTGATCCTGATAATTGGAATATATTAATAACAATCGTGCCTCTAAATGGCAAATTAGGTTGACACTTTCACAATATGTGTTACAATGTATATACAGTTAGAAATTAGGAGTAGCACATGTCGCAAGATACAACAGTAAACAAAGACTTAGCAGACAAATTTAAAGATATACTAGGTCCAATGGATCCTGCACGTGATAGAGAAGTACGTGAAATATTAATTACTGCCCGTGTTGGTATGTTGTTACGTGCTAGTTTTTTTGGTAACCTTGCTACTAGATTGAAACTAGTCAATGCTGATGAATGGTGTGCAACTGCCGCAACTGATGGTAGAAACTTCTACTACAATTCAAAGTTTATTAAAATGCTACGTCCTAAAGAAGTTGAATTTCTTTTTGGACATGAAGTATTGCATTGTGTATATGATCATTTTGGTAGACGTGGTGACAGAGATCCTCAGTTGCACAACATAGCTGCTGACTATTGTGTAAATGCTGATCTACAAAAACACAGAGTAGGCGAGTTTATTAAGACTGTTCCATGTTTGTATGATGTTAAGTATGAAGGTTGGAGTTCAGAAGAAGTATATGACGACCTTTATGAGAATGCTGATAAGATCGATATGGATGAGCTTGTAAAACAGTTGATTGATCAGCACTTGGATGGTAAAGAAGGTGATGGCGACAATGACGAAGAAGGTAAAGGACCTACAAAATATTCAAAAGAAGAACGTGAAAAGATTAAAGAAGAAATAAAAGAAGCCATGCTGAGTGCCGCACAGGCATCAGATCCTGGCAACGTACCAGCAGGGGTAAAACGTATTGTTGCACAACTCACCGAGCCTAAATTAAACTGGAGAGAACTGTTACGTATGCAGATGCAGTCAACTATCAAGTCTGACTACACATTTAAACGTATGCATCGTAAGGGCTGGCACATGGATGCTATACTTCCAGGTATGGACAACGACGAATATGTTGATATCTTTTGTGCATTAGACATGAGTGGTTCAATTGGCGCAGAGCAAGGTAGAGACTTTATGAGTGAAGTCAAAGGAATTATGGAAGAGTATGGGCAGTTCCGTGTTACTATATGTTGTTTTGATACTAGTGTTTATAATGTACAAACATTTACTGACGATAACATAGATGCTATCGACGAGTACGAGATCAAAGGTGGTGGTGGTACTGACTTTGATTGTGTGTTTGACTACCTTAAAGAAGAAGGTATTGATCCTAAAAGATTGGTTATGTTTACAGATGGTTATCCATTTGATTCATGGGGCGATCCTAACTACTGTGATACAGTTTTTATTATACATGGCGATAAGAATCCTAATCCGCCCTTTGGTACATGGGCACTATACGAAGATGATTCATGATCCTGACCATTTAGATCTCGAAGAAATCACTTGTTTAGAAGAAGTAACCAATCATGACTATAGTGATGCACCAGAATGGGCATGTCCAAGAGATTGGTTTATACGTAGCAAGTATGAATTAGAATGGAATGATCCAGAAACTGCCTGCTTTATGGAAAAATAATACCTGGATGTATTAAACTATTAAATAAACTACGTAGTTAACGATAAAGGAGATAACTAATATAATGTCAGAAGAAAACAAAGAAATTAAATTGGAATCAGGTTCAAGTGAGGAACCAGTACAATTAACACTGACAGATATCAAGTTCTGTAAAACCATTATTGAAACTGCTACAGACAGAAATGCTTGGAAAGCAGATGAGCTAGCCACAGTTGGTTTTGTCTATAATAAGATTACCGTATGGTTACAACAACAGGAACCTAAGGTAGAAACAGCATCTGAGGAGACGTCCGAAGAGCAAGGAGAAACAAAAAATGATTAAACATGTTGGTAAACACGGCGATCGAAAGGTTGCTATAATATTTAGAGAAGTTCCCGGTGAAGAGCATATGTGCTTGGTAGTATACCCAGAAACAATGCAACAGAGCATGCATGACAGTCTAATGCAGGCTATCGAAAGCACAGAAGGACAAGCCGCCACTGACTTAGGTAATGCTCTTATGAGCAAAAGATTCAATGATGGTACCTCGATACTAGAAAGAATACATGTCGAAGGCATGATGAAAAAAGTTCAAACTGAACAAATAATTGTTACACCTACTCCAACTTCAAGTGTTTACCTCAATGAGATGAACCGTATTGTTAATGAGATGGCAAAAGGTGAAGAAGCAGTACAACGTTTAGCAGAACTTGATGCTGACGCGGGTTATACTGGTAAAGCCAGACGCAGAGATGACTACGGACGTGATGTTGGTGGTCCAGGTGTGAATGTTCCTGCTCCAGGAAGTCTAATGGAACAGAGTAACAAGGCTGCATTGGCTGCGGCAAATACACAAAGAGCTCAGTCTGCCGCACCAATACAGGCACCTACTACAGGAGCACTCAGTGATGAAGCAATAGCATCTAATATGAAAACTCAAGCAGAAAGAATGGCTGCTGAAGCACAGAGTTTGTTAGCAGAATCACAACGTATGCAAGCAGAAGCCAATGCCATGATGGGTGTACAAGAAGCACCTGCTAAAAAGAAACGTGGAAGACCTGCTAAAGCAAAAGTATAAAATGCAAATAGCAGTAGATGATGTTGAAAAATTTCGATTGGTTCTAAATGAAATTGATCAAGAAATGGTTCCGGTGGATCATATTAAAAAGGTCGTTTTCAAATTACAAGATGGCAAACAAAAAACCATCAATTTAGAAAAGTTAAAAAAACAAGGATTGCACATTGAAGATATCGAAGTAGTTGTAAATCGTCATCTTACATCATTTTCTAACCAGGTAAATCGTTTGCATTTTGTACTAGATGTTGAAAGCATTGCAAAAAAAATTAAACCACTCACTGAAAGGTATTTAGAGAAACTATGAACGTAAGATTAGTATCATATAGTAAAGCAAGTGAATTCGAAACCTACGAAGAAGGCGGGTTATTAGATATACAGGATTTAATTGCCTATTGTGCAAAAGTTTCAAATCCAAATCATCAAATCAACACAGAAACACACGAACGTCTACTAAACTATTTGGTAAAACACAAACATTGGTCACCATTTGAAATGGCCAGTGCCTGCTTAGAAGTAGATACAACACGTGATATTGCACATCAAATAGTACGTCATCGTAGTTTTAGTTTTCAAGAATTTTCACAACGTTATGCGAATCCACAAGAAATGGGAGACATGTTTGAGTATGCTGAATGCAGATTGCAGGATACAAAAAACAGACAGAACAGTATTCAAACTGAAAATGTTATGTTGCACCAAGAGTGGACTGAAATGCAGGACAAAGTAATAGAAGCATGCAAAGAAGCATACGAATGGGCAATTGAAAACAACATAGCAAAAGAACAAGCTAGAAAGATTCTTCCTGAAGGATTAACAAAAACAAGACTTTACATGAATGGTACAATACGTAGTTGGATACACTATATTGATCTGCGTGGTGCTAACGGCACACAACTAGAGCATATGCAAATTGCTCATGCCTGTGCTGATGCAATAGCAAAAATATTTCCTAACATAAAGGCGTATGCTCATGGCAAAGAATAGAAAAAAGAAAAAATCAATCACAAGACAACCTAAACAAACCGCAGTAAAGGTTGAACAAAAAAGAATACTTGTGACAGGAGGTCTTGGCTTCATTGGGCACAAGGTTGTTGAACAGTTGCAAAAACAAAATCATCGAGTCGAAGTAATTGATGCACTAACCACTTACGGACTATTAGACAAAAGTGAATTAGAATATCTATACAATGAAAGACTGGCAAAATTTGATGATGACACAATGATTCACAAAATTGATGTTGCTGAAATTGAATTGGTAAATGATATTTTCTTAAAATTGAAACCAGACTATGTTGTACATCTTGCTAGTTTTCCAAATGAAAAGTTGGCAAGTGAAAACCCAGTAGAAGCTGCACATACAATGTGTCAGGGACTTGCTAACATATTGGAAAACAGTGCAAGACACAACATCAAAAGGTTATTGTATGTAAGTTCAAGCATGGTACTTGGCGACTTTTCGTTTCCTGCTGATGAAACACACACTCCAGATCCAAAAGGCAGTTATGCTATATGGAAACATGCTGGTGAAAAATTGGTAGAAAACTTTAATAAACAACACAACCTTGATTATGTAACAGTTCGACCAAGTGCAGTTTATGGCCCATTGGATAACTGTGATAGAGTTATAGGAAAATTTATTCTAAATGCTAAAGCAGATAGAACACTATCAGTAAATGGTGAAGATGAGAGATTGGATTTTACCTATGTTGATGATCTAGCCGAAGGAATGATTTTAGCATTGCTGAAGGGTAAAACTGGCATCTATCATCTAACTAAAGGTGATGCTAAAACAATAAAAGAAGCCGCAGACGCAGTTGTTAAAATTGTAGGCAAAGGCACAGTTGAGATCAATGATCGAGATGCAAATATGCCTAGTAGAGGCACATTAAACATTGATAAAGCAAAAACGGATTTGAACTTTGATCCAAAAATCAACTTAGAAGAAGGCATCAAACTATACCATGAGTGGCTTAGAAATTCCGTTTACTGGACTAAAAAAACAGTATAATAACCTTAGATCAGAAGTTCTCGATACCATTGATATAGTATTGCGTAGTGGCCAACTGATGAATGGCAACTACACACAAGAATTTGAATCATGGTTAGCAAAACGAAACAACGTTGATCATGCCATTACAATTGGTTCAGGTACAGTTGCACTTGAAGCAATAGCACGTTATCATTACAAACAACTTAATCTCAATAAGCCACAGGTTATCGTTCCGAACTTAACCTATCGTGCAACTGCAAACTCATGGATTTCAGCAGGATGGGAAGTTGTGGTAGCTGATACTGACTCATATGGCATGCTGGATATTGACAGTATACAACCACATCACTACAACACAATGGCAGTGTGTTTGGTAGGATTGTATGGCAACAGTCTAAAGAATTATCAAACACAACGTTTTAGAGATTTGGTTGCAGAACACGATTGGATCTTGGTAGAAGATGCGGCTCAGCATTGGCTCAGTTGGGATTGTAAAAGAATCTCCACCAGTGCAATAAGTTTTGATCCTACAAAGAATCTTGCAAACTATGCCAACGGCGGAGCCGTGCTTACCAACACTGTAAGTATAGATAGATTTGTAAGATGGTACAGAGCCAATGGGTCGGCCCATGTTACTGGTGGAACAAACAGTCGTATGAGTGAAATAGACTGTGCAACAATGCTTGTTAAAACCAAATACATAGACGAATGGCAAGAACGCAGACAAACAATTGGTCTTTATTGGATAGAAAGATTAAACGAAAAGTCAGATATTAGATGCTTAATTGATAGTTCTAATTTACAGGAACATTGTTTTCATAAATTTGTCATTGATTGCAATACAGATAGAAATAAAATAAAAGAGTATTTACAACAAGCAGGTATAGATTCCAAAGTACACTATGAATATGGTATTAACGAAATAGGATCATTTCATGGTGTAAAACCATTGCTTGCCAGCAGTACAAGCCTTTCACGACGTGTGCTTAGTTTACCTATATACCCTGAATTGACTGATCTTGAAGTTGAGTACATAATTGATCAGGTGTTAGATTGTGTTGCTTGAATAGGTATTCTGCCAGCCAATCCCATTCGTATGTTAGACGCAGTTTTGCAAAATTGCCTTCAACTGCGTCATAGTAATCAACTGCATCTTGTGCACCAATTGCACTCCAACCAGCTACAGCAGACGTTGTATCTGCTTTTAACCACTGTTTAAGACGGTAGTTGGATTCTATGTTGGGCAAACTATTTTTGAGCTTTAAACATTCACGAAACGCACTACGCCAGGCAATCCATGGGTCATCAGCATAACGAGCAATACCACTGAGAAGTGGCACAACTTCATGTTCTTGATCAAGTGTAAAGTCTAACCCTTGAGATTGGTTCACTGCAACAAGTTTTTTATTATATGCAATCATTGCCATGTGTCCATATACCAATCCATTTACAGGATTTTTAGCATGAAATATATAGTGCTTTGCTTGTTGTAACCTATCTGGTTGCCACGTCCAATCAAAATCTGCGTTCACTTCAAGTTTAGCGAACACACAAAATGCCCAGTCGGTGTTACTTGCTTCTAAACTAGCACGATATGCTTCTGCTCTGCCTTTTACTCCATCTACTCTGACAATACGATTTTGACCTTTATGTACTTTAATTAGATGTTCCCAATTTTTTTCGGCATTGCTTTCATCATTGCTAATAAAAACAATATCAAGTGGTCTAGCTTGTTTAGGTTTGTGTTTTTTATCTATCCATTTATAATCATATACTTGTGTATTAATATAATTTTTTGCATCTTTAGGTACTAACACACACTCACTTCCTTTTGCTAAAGGAACAACTGTTCTGAGTCTTTCTTGCCATAAACTAATGGTAACTTGTTTCTCTGGTTTATACCTGTAAAATTGTACCACTGGCTCTTGAAAATTATGACTCCAGACTGCATCAACTACACTGTCTGAATCATACTTTATCTGAGGACAATCCTTACGTTTTACTGTATAAGGAACAAAATTTAAAGGATTGTACCATTCCAACAATTTGATGTTTTTTGCATTTTCCAAAAAACTTTCTACATTAATAAAAAACGTATCACCAAACTCTTGTTCGTTACTAGGAAATACATGTAACATGCTGTGTTGCCATAGTTCAGGATGCCAACTAAAGTCAAAGTTTTCATAATCGCATAGGTCGCTTATTATCCAAACATACTCATGACCATTTAGCTTTTTCAAAACACGTATTAGTGTGTCAAGATAGTTTGATATAAATCTAGTAGTACTTAAAATAGGAATTGTACCTTGATAAACAAAGTCTTTGTTAAGATGTTTAATAAGCACTACGCCTGAAGCAACAGCTTTTACTTTTGTGGTAATATCTCCTACATACTTGACTTCGATTGCTCCTGGTACCTCATATCGTGGCCCACCTGTTTTTTGATGTTGTGTGCCAAATTGATAAATGAAAGGTTTCTCAGTGTTGTCAGGATGCCATGTATAATCAAAGTTTTCGATATTTGCTTCAGGTACAACCCAATGTAAATCAACTGATGTTTTATTAATGCGAGGACTATCTACATATTTTATGTTTGTAGCACCAGGAATCACGTACCTTGGGCCGCCTGTTTTTTGCCATTGTGTGCCAAATTGATAGATAAAATCTGGCTCTGTTGGATCAGGGTGCCATGAATAGTCAAATTCAAATTCTGTGCTATCCCAATTATCCTGTGTAGGTAATCGTGTCACTGTTTGTTCTTGATTGTATTTTGTTTCGGTATACCCATGTTTTGGAACAAGATATGTACCAGAATCCTTTTGCCACTGTGATCCAAAAGCATGTCTAAAATCTTTTTCCCAGGGAGCCGGCTCCCAGGCAAAGTCAAAATTAGAATAATCACAGTGCTTATTTAGTACCCATAAGTACCTAGTCTTGCACTGTGCAAGAGAATCTTTATTGTATGAGTAACATTTATCAAACATGATTAGAATTGATGAAATTTACGATGGTGTTTTTGTACCAGTTGTTAAAAACATACCCAGTACAGGACTCCATTGGTTTGACCCATTTGGTAGTACAGATTTTAAGGATATTTGTAACAAGCCGGCAGTACATGGCGTTCCTAATAATAGAATTATAATGTGGGATCAAGAACCAATTTATCGTAATAGATTTATACCATTTATTGACCAGTTCAAACCACTTTATTTGCATACAAACAAATGTAGACTTGTTACGAGCGAATACAACAGCGAAGATGCTTCTTGGGCCAAAGATACTTATGGTCTTGAAATGGACTACTATTTCTTTCATGGCTGGGCTGCACTTGATTGGTATCGAGGTTATAATAGAACTAGTATAGCACAAAAATTTTCAGAACGCAAGCCTTATAATACTTTTCTTTGTCCTAACAACATAATTGGTGGAGAACGTAAACATCGTATTGAAATGCTTCAACAGTTTGTTGGGCGAGATTTACTTGATAAAAATTTAATATCATTTCCAGACGTATGTCCATACGAAGGACAAAGTTTACAATTATTATGTGTAAAGTATGATTTAGATTGTCCTCAGGTTCGACTACCCTTAATGATAGATAACGGGTCAGGTTATGCGGCAAAGAGCCATCAAATTGATTTATGGGAACAAGCAAACAATAGTCTGATACACATAGTTACTGAAACAGTATATCGAGGACGTAAAAATCATCTAACAGAAAAATCTTTCAAACCAATTGTAATGCAACAACCTTTTATAATACAGAGTTGCAAAGGTAGCTTAGAGTATTTGCGTAGATATGGTTTTAAAACATTTAGTGAATTTTGGGACGAATCATACGATGAAGCAGATGATTCAGTTCGCACATATGAGATAGGCAAACTGTTACAAGACATTAATAATATGAGTCAAAAAGAAAAGACCACCTTGCAAACCGCAGTAAATAGCATTGTAGAGCACAACTACAATTGGTTTTACAGTGCAGATTTTGAAAAACTCTTATGGAATGAACTACAAGGAATGATGGCAAAATGGATTTGATAACAGATCTAGCTGAAACTATTATGTTTAAAAACATTACAAATCTTTATTTTTTATTACCAGAAAATTTATTAGTAAAAAATGTTAGTGCTGATGCTGTACGAGCAGGTTTTAAGGCAGAAAATTTACATTTTATCGAAAAATCCACTAAAAGTCGTGATCTCGCAGGTATTACCTATACGTGTAGCGATGAACTGCTTTACCGCCATCGTAATAGAAGTATGCCTACTGTATTTCATACTCAAGAACGGAGCAAGAATTTTACTGCACTTGTCCGCACACACAGACAATGGCGTGCATACACAATGGCAAGATTATGGAGTAAAGGTTTACACAAGAAAGGATACTTTGGATATAACAATCGAATCACTGTGGAAGATGATATAAACCCAATTGATACTAGCAACTTAGGAAGTCTAAAACATCATACAGAATTTTTTTTAAAAATGGCTCCTTTTCATTGTGACTTATTGACACCAGACGAACATGCAGACATGAAATACACAGTAGGACTGCATCACAGTGATGCTTACTTTAATTTTGTTATAGAAAGTGATCTCAACGGTCCTGTCAGATTAACTGAAAAAGTTTTTAGAGCAATTAAAAACTGTCAACCATTTGTCTTAGCAGGGGCAATGGGGTCAGTAACTCAATTACGTGAAATGGGATATAAAACATTTGATCATGTAGTTGATCATTCATATGATGAGATTGAAGATGCAACTGAACGTTGGAAGGCAGTATGTACAGAAATGTGTAGAATTGCAAAATCAAAAAAGACGCACAGTATGTATGTGGATTGCAAAGATGATCTCATACATAATCAACAATTGTTCTTAAACAAAGAAAGCAATGATATATTAATATGTCCAAAGTAAATAGTTACACCAGTTGGCAACCTCTAGAAGAAGTTATAGTAGGTAGAGCATACACTCCAGATTATTTTGATTTTATTAACAACTCTACAGTACGAGATCAATTAGGGCAGATATTAGATGAAACAAATGAAGACTTAGATAATTTACAAAAGACCTGCGAGCAATATGGTGCACTTGTTAAACGTCCTGGTCTGATTAGCAAAGAAGATTTTCAATATTTCAATATAAAAGACAATGGTGCACCGTTGCCGCCTTTAACGCCAAGAGATTGGCAAATCACCTTAGGTGACAAACTGTTACGTGTTCTCAGAGTACTTGAATTAGATGATATTTGTGCTGAATATGGTGATGCAGTGATTAATCCTCATGGCGAGTTTTTAGCACATGATCCAGATTGTGTTGTAGCCGGTGCAAGTGCAAGTTGTATAGTACGTTGTGGGACCGATATATTCTTTGATAATAGTGATTATCTTAAACCAGATCAAAGTCGTTGGATACAAGAAAATTGTTTAGACAGTCGATATCGTTTTCATGAAGCAATCACAGATGGACATGGCGATGCAGTATTTGCAATTCTAAAGCCTGGTGTGATATTGAGTAGTAAATGGGACGACCAATTGGACCTAGACTCAGACTTTCCAGGTTGGGAAGTTAGTAAACTTGAATCTAGCACAATATGGCATGCAATGGCAGTAGGTAAATTCAAAGAAGAAAACTTCAATGGTGCTTGGTATGTACAAGGACAAACTCCTACACCTGAGTTTACAAAATTTGTTGATACCTATCTCAAAGAATGGGTTGGGTATGTAAGCGATACTGTATTTGATGTAAACTGCTTAGTACTAGACGAAGAGAATGTTATATTCAGTGCCTACAATAAACAGGTATTTGATTTCTGTGAAAAGCATCGTATAAACCCAATTATTTCAGAACTTAGACACAGCTACTTTTGGGACGGTGGCGTTAGTTGTTGTACACAAGACATTAGACGTAAAGGTGAATTGGAAACCTATCTTTGACACACTATCTACTAAACTTTGGCGACAGTTGGGCCACTGGTCAGGCAATTGGAGGACTATATCCGCCAGAAAAAATATATGCAGGTATACTAGCAAGAAGACTCAATTGCGAATTAATTGATCTTAGTCAAGGTTCAAGCAGTGTACATCATATGCTATTTCAATTAAGAAAATTCCTTGAGAATGACTATCAAAAAGACCATACCTATAGTGCAATATTTTTTATCACTGCTTTAGAAAGACAAATAGCACTTGATGAAAGTGGTAAGGCAATCGAAATGCATCCACAAAACGATAGAGATAAACTCTATTATAGATTGGTATACACAAATAAACTAGGTGAATGGCACCTTAACAACACCTTGTATATTTTACAAAATCTTTGCACCAAATACCATATTCGAGACACCTATCTGCTTGGTTGGCAGCATCCGACACTGGTGCCAGAAATTGACAAATCGCGTTTTTACAAAAATGCTAAAGAAAATGCAATGGAGCTACTTGCTGCCAATGGAAAATCAGGAGAATTAGTCCCCGGTACCATTGGAAACCTTACACAAATAAGCTATACAAATGACAACTTTATTTCAGGTGATGGTCATCCAAGTGAACTTGGTCATGAAAAGATAGCGGAAGAATTATACAATTGGATAGATAATCCCGTAAACATAGCACCAAAGTTCTAAACCAACATAGTAACCAATGTATGATAATAACGGCAATGCAAGTAAGGCAAAAATCATTCTTGTATCCATTAGTACCAGCCCATTATTAGTTTGGTTTCTTCAGGAACCATTTCTATTGTAAAAATAGGTTCAAATACCAATTGTCTATCAATAGCACGCACGCCAGGTGTACTAATAACTGCATGTTCTATATCGGCACAAATTTGATCTGCAAAAGGACATGCCATACTAGTTAGTGTATGTTCTATGCCAACCCAGTCACCTTTGATCTCTATCTTATAGATTAAACCTAAATCGTAAACACTTATACTGGGCATCTCAGGATCAAATACTGTTTGAAGTGATTCTATTACACGTTGTCTTAAATCGTTTTCTTTGGTCATTCTATTGCTCTTGTAAGTCCTGTATCGTAATCCCAATCCATCTTTAACCAATGATCGTCGGCATCAATTACTTCTTGCAATTCTATAGTATTTAATCCAACCACATCCTTGTGTATTGCGAGTATACTACAGATAACACTTCTACCCCAGGTATTATTGTCATTTTTATTATAATTATTTTTATTAAAATTAGGACATGCAAACCACCACATGCGATATTCAAGATCTTTAAGAAATGTTATATGTTCTGCATAACTCACTTTATCAGCAGTTTCAAAATACAATATTGGTTTTACTGTTTTTAGCATTACAAGTGCACCTTGCAGTACTTCAAGTTCATGACCTTCTACATCAATTTTTATCAAACTAGGAAGAGGATAATTCATCATATAACTGTCGATGCTTCTTGCTGAAATTTCTACTCCACCTTTTTCTACAATTGATAATTCACCTTTGTTACTAGACTTAGACTGATCAAAGTCTTGTATTTGTATTGTGTCTTTTTTACCATTGCTAATAGCAACATTGTGTACTTTTACATTTGGAGCAAGTTTTCCTTGTGTATTCATTTGTAGTAGTTTGAAGTTTTGTGGATTTGCTTCCCAACTGCAAACAAAAGTACTATGTTTAGAAAATGCCATAGTATGAACTCCTATGTTGGCACCAATGTCCCAAACCACTTTTTGTTTGCTATTTACACTGTTTAATAAACCAACTAATAGATCAATTTCTTTTTGCTGATATTCGCCATACTCTCTAAGATTTTTTCCAATAACTTCGTCATTTTTCCAATAGGCAAAGTTTCGATGATATCTTGTTCGTGTGTGTTCTAACTGCATACAGTTACTCCATACTCTTTTTGAAAGCGATTAGCATCAAATCTATCATCAACCATTGGCTCGCCTCTTATGTTTAAACTGGTATTCAACAACATAGGACAACCGGTTTTTTTATACCACGCACTCAACAACCGTCTTATACCACTATCATTGTCAGGAACTGTTTGTACTCTTGATGTGCCATCTACGTGTATAATAGCAGGAAACTTATCTGGCTTTGTGCAACGTGCTACTACCTGCATGTAGCGACTTGTGGGTTGATAAAGAGGCATTACAAAATAGTCATGCACATGTTCTTCAAGTATCACAGGAGCAAACGGTCTAAACTTTTGTCTACGTTTTATCTCATTCACTCGATCCTTGATATTTCGTCCACGCGGATCGGCTAGTAAACTTCTGTTACCTAACGCTCTTGGACCAAATTCTGCACGTCCATTTGCGACTCCAACAATTTGATTTGTTTCTAATTCTTTTAACAGTTCATCCACTGGATATTCACCTGCTATATTTGAGCCCAAGTATGGTGTTGTAAAGTTTATGTCTCTACCATATGTGTAGGCCGCGGCTCCCAAACTGCTTCCTGCATCTCCTGGGTTGGGCATTATCCATATTTTGTTAAACAGTTCACCCAATCGACGATTGATCACACAGTTAAGTGCAACTCCTCCCATGTACACTAGATTTTTACTAGTGCCAATGGCCTTTGCCCTACGCATTACAGCCATAACCATTTCTTCGCATAACTGTTGTCCTGCGGCAGCTATGTCTTCAGCAGTAACATCAGGTGCAAACTCAACATCATCAATACCTATGTGTAGGTTTTCTTTAAACAGTGGAATATCTGCGAATTGTACAGTTGCACGTTTTAATGTTTTGTATGCCTTGTCGGCATCCCCATATGCGGCCATGCCCATTGTGATGTACTCTTCGTCCATTGGCTTCAGTCCACAACGTTGTGTAACTGCACTGTAGAACATACCAATACTGTGTGGATAGGTTTGTTTGTATAATAGTTTGTAATTTGCCTTAGCATGTTCACCTGCTAAACATGCACCATTGTAGTAGGCGTGGTATATGCTTATAGTATCCGACTCACCTATTGCATCAATAACAACTACTGTTGCATCATCGAATGGTGATGTTTGAAAGCCTGCGGCCGCATGCGATAGATGATGTCCAACACTGCTTATTTCTGCTTTGGTGTTTTCCATTATATAAGGAATTGTACGTACGAGTTCGGTACGTGTACGCCAAGCACCTCCCCAATTTTCGCCACTTTTAATTTTACGCAGTTGTCTTAGATATGGCTTTTCATAGTAGACTATCATGTCAAAAGGTCCATATTTAAGAACGTGTTCTTGAAGACTTTGAGGAATAGTAGGATCGTTTTTCTTTTTGCTATATCGTTCAGCATGACCTGCAAACAGTATTCTGTGATTGTGTACCACAGTAAGAGCGGCATCGTGGAATCCTGCACTAACTCCTAGTATTCTCATTTAGAAAAATCCTAATAATGACATGCCAACAAAAAATACAAGTAATATAATTATAATATTTGCTGCCCATTTAACCCAAAAATTTGGATCATAATCATTAAGTGGAAACATTACCAGCCTACCTTTTCCCAAGGAACATCTTTGTTGCCAAAGTGTCCGTATGTGCAATTTGCACTGTATTCATAAAATTTAAAAAGATCAAATCTATCAATTATACCTTTTGGCGTAAGATCAATATTGTCTCTGATAAACTTTTGTATACTTCTGTTGTGTCCATTTGAATCTACATAGATGCTGGTAGGTTCTTTTACGCCAATAGCATAACTTAATTGTATTTGACACCAGTCAGCCATATCGTCTGCAACTACATTCTTTGCCAACCAACGAGCCATATAGGCCGCACTACGGTCTACCTTAGTAGGATCTTTTCCACTAAATGCCCCACCACCGTGAGGAGCAAAACCACCATAGGTATCAACAATAATTTTACGACCAGTAAGTCCAGTGTCACCATCGGGTCCACCAATAACAAATTTGCCAGTAGGATTAAAATGAAATACTGTATTGTCATCTATTAAATTGCCTAGTACTTTTTCTACTGCGGTTTTGAAAGGTGCTATAACACTATGTTGAAAACCTTCTTTGTGTTGATGACTTATAACAACTTGATCAATACGTTTTACTTTTCCGCCTTCATATTCAACACTAACTTGACTCTTTGCATCTGGTAGCAAAAAATGATAACCATCTGCTCGCATGTCATTTAGTTCTTTTAGTAGTTCGTGTGAATAATAGATAGGTGCTGGCATCATTGCTTCATTGTCATTGCAAGCATATCCAAACATAATACCTTGATCACCTGCACCAAAATCATCTGTACCTAGAGCAATGTCTGAACTTTGAGAGTGCAACTGGTTGTTGATTGTTTTGTTATCAACTTTAAGTTTATCCCAATGAAAGCCTTCTTGCTCATAGCCGATCTCTTTAACTTTGTCTCTAATAATCTGCTCAACTTGTTCATCAGTGACGTTGAAGTTTTTTACTTCTCCTGCTAGTACAACATAATTTGTTGTTACCATTGTTTCAACTGCAACACGTGTTGTTTCGTCACCGGCTTGCAAACCAGCATCGACTAATGCATCTGATATTTGGTCTGCTATTTTGTCAGGATGGCCTTTGCTCACTGACTCTGATGTGAAAATATAACTCATTTGTATATAAAAGGATCCCTTTTCCTCAGTTCTTTTAATTTTTTACGATATCTTATTTCTAGTTTTATTTTGCTGATAAGATTCTTGAACCATTTTATCATTATACACTCCTTTAGTGTAGTTGTCAATCAATTAAAGGTATTTGTAGTTCTTTACTTTGATGCCATGTGTAATCGTATTCGCAATAACTTTTACTGGTTTTGATACTGTATACATCAAGATATTGTGATAATTTTGCTAACACTTGCAAAAAATCCTCTGTGCCAAAACTGTGTTTTAAATCAACCTGTCCAATTTTTGGATGACCTATTGTCAAACTAGGGTCATCTGGATCAAAATTGTTTGCCTTGAGCCATGTTCTAAAATCATTTAGTTTTGTTTGCATAAAACTTTGGTCAGAAGTTGCTTTACCCCATTCTATGTCAAAATCACCTGCAGCTTCTGTTTGTGGTTTAAGTGTGGTGGTTGTAAGCTCGTCAATTCTACTGTCTCTGCCTTCGTCGCTAAAAACCTCATAATGATGTTTTCCTACTGCTTTGTTAACACCAACGTATACACCACCGTGATCTCTTGCTATTGTGTCAACTCCAAATTGATTATAATCTTCAGCATCTAGTACAAATCTTGGAGCATGCAACCAACACATAACATTACTAGGACGTATCCATTCCGGAGCCGCATCTTTTCTTCCTAAACTTATTATAAGACATTCTGCTTCATGACATAATAAATTAAGTTGCCTGATATACCAACGTGTTTCTGCATCAGCATTAGTATAATGTTCGCTCATTGCACCACTCACACCTTGTGTTTCCTCAAAGTATAAATGCAACTGGTTGAATTTTGTATGATTTATATCAATTTTCACTGCTTGGTTAAGTTCACTCCAATTTTTTTCAACCATATTTTCAGCAGAAAAATAATCTTTTATAACATAGTCAATGTTGCTGCCATTTATCCCTGCAATAGTTCTATTGATTTCACTGGCTAAAAAGTCTAAGTTACGTTCATTGTCAGGAAATCCAAAAAAGCAATAGTTTTTTTCAAGATGTAATTTATTATCCAGTAAATTATTAAATGCAGTTAACCATTTACGACTTAAACTATTATCATACACATCAAAGAATACAGGCAACAAACCATTTGGCCCACGCAATTGCATTTCAACCCGATCAAGCATCAATGCTATTCCACCAATCTAACACTTCTTGATCTTTGCTGAGTATATCTTTCATAGTAAACTTATCATTTCTAATCTCTTCTAATTTGAGTACACGCCTTTTTCCTTCTTGCATACCTTGTATGTAATCAGGAAACTGTTCTTCCATCGTTGGTCTATTTTTAAGTTGGACAAGCACGTCTTGCAATGCAGTTCCTAATACATTATTGTTAATTAGTTGGTTGACCATGCGATCTAATAATTTACGAGGCAATGCAAGTGGTGACATAATAATATCTGGCGTAAATGTAAAAATAACTTTAGCAAGGATGTCAACACCTAATCTATCGGCTAATTGTTGCATGTGTACAACTTCAAACAATCCAGGTAGTGTAAGAGTAAAGTCTAAACGCATTTGCCGTCTGTGCGTTGCGATATCACAACCTTGTTTAAAATTATCTACAAATTGATCATAGTTTAGTCCAGTTCTTATATATTCACCAATAGCACCTGTGCCATCAATACTGGCACATATCTGCCAATCACGTATATTAGCAAGTATATCTTTATAGAGATTTTGACCTTTATAATTCACTCTACTAAGATTGCTATTATAACGTGCATACAATCCAGGCCCATCGCCAAGTTCGACTATGCGTTTCATGTATCGCCAGTGTTGTTCATACATCAGTGGTTCGCCACCTACCCAATAGATTTCTTCAATTCTATGTTCTTCAACTGCATCTGAAAACTCTTTTTCAATTTGTGTATCCTGAAATTTGCTTATTTCTTTACGAACCTCTGGCCGCATCCAGTTGTTTTTTGGGTTGTCTAAATTAACCATGTTGTGTTTACGTTGTTCTGTTTCCCAACTTGAACTAAGCATATCACCACAGGTACGACATTTAAAGTTACACAAGTTTGAAAATCTATAGTCCCAACTGATTGGCTTCATTGAGGTCCAACCAGTGTCGTCGGTACTGGTCCATAGCTCATCATAACGGTGTTGAAACAAGTGCCAAAAGTAAGTTCTATACACATCAGTATTAAGAAGTTTATCTGTACAAACTTCGCACTCGCTTAGTTTTTCACCAGCCATCATACGCCTTCTTACACTACGCATATGATCGCCGTTCCAATGTTCTTCTAGTGTTTGCGGATTGTATGTTCCTGTGCCCGATCCAGTATCAATATACTGTTTAAAGCTCTGTGCTGATTCACGACTAGCACAACACATTCTGCGTTCGGTCTGCGGAGATAGATAGGTGTGTGTCCACGGAGCCATGCATAAGGTTTCAGGCTTTTGTTCAGGCCTGTCTACCATTCAAATGCTATCTGTTCTTGTTCAGTGAGTATTGTTCTTCTAAACAGTTCTGCACCCTTGTGAACATTTGCTTCCCATTCACGGCCTTGATCTTCACCGTCTGCGTCACTGTCTGAAATGTACTTGTAACAGTCAAAAGGAATATTGAATTTATGACAAACTTTTGCGAGTGCGTATGCTTCCATTTCGCATATTTGATAGTTAATGTGCGGCACGCTAAAACTGTCTCCTGTTCCGCACACAAACAGACTGTCGTGTTTGGTCTGACACACTATCATTTGTTCTTCATCGCCAGGTGAAACATACAATGGCAAGCCAAGAGGAGTGCAATCCATATCACGTTCAATAACTGCACTTACTCCTACAAGTTCGCCTTTAATTTCTTTACTGCCGCCTGCTGAACCGTAGTTTATAATTTTTGTATAATGATTGTTATGGCATAACTCAGCAGTAAGTGCGATACTTGCATTTACTTTCCCTACGCCTGTGATTAATTTTTTATATCCGCTTGGTAACGATCCTGGTAATTCTTCTTCTAGTGCTATGACAACTAATATCATGTGTTTGGTCCTTCGTAATCTATTGCATCTGCGAGTTCTGGATGGTGTATACGCAAATCCTGTGATCTTCGACGGTCTACCTGTTGCACACTTCTACGTAGTTCTGTGCCATCTAAACTGATACCTGCTTCTATAAAATCTACTATCTTGACAAACTCTTTCATATGAAAATTAGATACCTTAGCAGACATTAATTTATTAGATACAAGCTCTTTTGCACGGTCAGGCAGAGTACCAACACTGTGATGCCGTGCTTCGTGTAGCATGTTCCAGTATATAAAATCAAAATTACGTTGGTCAATCCAATTTGCCAAGCCTTCCAAGTACATAACGTTAAAAATATTCACAGTTGAACACACTTGCAATTGTATGTTTGTGTTGCGATCACGCAGAGCCTCAAATCTATCCATGTTTGCATTTACTTCATCCCATACGGCATTTGCACGTTGATATTCAAAACGTGGACCAACATCGTCTATGCTAAAAGCAATCTCAACCAATTTAAAATTTTTCCAAATTGATTCTGCATGGTCTGGAAAGTGTGTTCCGTTTGTATTGTAATGTATTTCTACATTTGATGCAATGCCTTGATCAACCATTCTTTGTAGTAAATCAAAATGTTCTTGTATCATAAATGGTTCGCCACCAGTAAACTCCAAGTATTGTACTTGCTCCATTAGTTTATCAATCTCTGTCCAAAACTTTTGATTGCGTCTTGGCCATGCTCCATCTTTAAGCATTTGATAATGAAAGCTGTCTTTACCCTCAAATTTAACTTCTTCAGCAGCAAACGTACTCGAGCTCCACGATCCACATATTCTACATTTTAAATTACATATGTTGCCAAGTTTAAAATCTATAAACACCAAGGGTTTTGCATCAACAGTCCATTCGGTGTCTGTAACAATATGTTCTAATCTGTTAAGTGTGTGCATCCGTTTTGAGGTACGACCTGAGCGTTCTTCGTTCCAACATTTACGACAAGTTTCAGGTTGAATGCCATCTAAAAACTCTTTACGCAATGTTTGCATATAATCACTATTGTGTATTTTATTTAGGTCGGTATTAAGCAAACTATATTTTTTGCCGTTATTGTCTGTTATTTCATCTTCTGCTAGACAACAAGGTCGGACTGTTCCAATTGGTGATGTTTCTAAACTTACCCATGGCAACACACAAAACTTTTCATGTGGTAACTTCACTTTAATGCATCCAATTCTGGTATAATGTCAAGAATATTTTCATTGCGAATGCCATCAAGTTGTTGAGTCTTTTGCCAAAATTTTTCCAACAAGTGCGTGTTGTCTGTTTTTAAATACTGTAATGCACTTTCAAAACCAACAGTTGCTCTGTTTAGTTTATCTTGTGGGCGTAACCAAACAAGATGTTTCTCATACGCATCAACGATTTGATCTTTGTACGCTTGTGGTGCAATGTCAATTCTATAGTAATTAGGATCTTGTAATATATTGATGTTTAGATCCTGTGCTTGAAGCAATCCTTTGTTTACCCAGTCTCTGTGAAAGTCTGGTATGTGCAAGGCATTCATGATACTAAGTGTTGGTGAAATATAAAAGTCAACCTTTGGACATATTTCCATCATTTTATGTCTGTTTTGTTCAACTATGTCCCATTTGGCGCCTTTACGTATGTACTCAGCACGAGGACCCATTGCATCCAAACTTGCACCAACTGCTACACTGTCAAACTTTTTCCAATAATCAAAAACCAATCTTTCTTTAAGTTGAACATGCGTAAAATTTGTATTGTAAATGAGTCGCACATCAAAACGGCCTCTACGTTCAAGCTCTTCAAGTATCACATAGTGTTCATCCATCATCAGTGGTTCACCACCAGCAAAGTATATTTGTTCTACATAGTCAAGATGCTCCATTAACTGTTCCATCATATCAGTTTTAAACCGTCCTGCATAGTTTAACACCTTGTTATTTTTTGCCCATTCGGGGCCAGCAAGAGCAGTCTGGTCTTTATGCCAACTACTAGAAAATATATGTCCACAACTCCGACAACTTAGATTACACAAGTTTGAAAAACGTATATCCCAATAGGTCATTTCAAAATCTTTATACTCACCCTCGACAGTTGTGTCTTGTGTTCTGTGTATGTGGTGTCCATGATGCTTGTTTGCACTTTGTCTACCTGAAAAGAATCCTGATGCTTCTTGTTCATAGCATCTTCCGCATGCGTCATTTTTGGTTTCAGTTAACATATCTTGACGTAGTTTCTTTTGTTCAGGGCTATTCCAAATTTCTAACATTGTATTTGTTTTGCAGTTGCCTACCTGTCCTACACCCATTTCAGCATGACAACAAGGATATGCTTCACCAGTTGGATATGCATGTAAGTGTATCCATGGATACATGCAAAAAGTCTTGCTTTCACTTAATAAGAAACGTTCACGTTCTTCTAAGTCACTTAGTTTTATTTTTATTGGATCGCTACTGTTATAGTTGTAACTCATTAAACCATTCTTTCATACTTGGAAATACTTTATTAAAATTTTTATTACGTCTGATATCATACTGTGTATAAAATTTTACAAAGTCGTTGTGTAGTTTTGGTGTCTCAAATGCTTCACTGTGCGGAGTTTTAACTACATCTAAGTAATCTAATAAACGTTGTGTTTGATTAAGTTCATGTTCATGAAATAGTTTGTTGTCTACATTGAGATCAAACCAATGTTGTAATCGATCTTTGTATGCCGAGCGTATTTGGTCAGGTAATGCTAATGCACTTTGAAAACTAGGAAATCGAAGTATATTAAGTGTAAAACTAGGAAAGTCTCTGCCATATTTTGCTTTTATATTCAGTAAATAATCTAAAAATTCTGGCAATGACTCCAAACACAATGCATTAATTGTACACATGTTGTGCAAACCACGTAACTTATTGCTTGAGGCCAACATTTCAAAGTTTGTCTGCCATGTGTTCCAGTCAAGTCCATCACGTATGTATTCTGCTTGATCTACTATGCTTTCGTTACTTGTATAAATGTCCAGCGGAGCACTATCAGCCCGATCAAGTAGTTTTTCTATATCATCTGTGCTACACTGTAGATTACTGTTGATAGCAATGCGTGTTTTACTTGCGCCTTTGTTTTCTTTGAACCAGTCTAATAGTTTCCACAGGTGTCCGCTCATCATTGGTTCTCCACCTGTTATGCGTAATTCTTGTAAAGTTCTGTGCAGATCTGATTCCCACCATTTAAAGAACGCTTCGATGTAAGGATTAGTTTCGTTGAACCTATACAACTGCGAGCTATCATGTGGATGTGTAAAATGATTGCGGCCATCGCTTACGAGGCCTTGATATGCACCGTTCTTCTTTATATCTTTTACCCATGTGGTGCTAAAAGCAGGATTACAATAACTGCATGCTAGGTTACAAGTACGATCAAATGCTATTTCTAGTGTTTTTAAGTCTATGTCCTCATTGTGGTCGGTTTCATGGGCATGTTTGAGTGCTTCATCATCGTAGATTACACTCTTGTAAACCCTATCACTGATGTTGTCTCTGCCTATGTCTTCTACTTTCCAACAATACTCGCAACCCTTTGGACGCTCGCCATATTGCATCTGCAAACGCTCATGTTTTTTATGTGGCGTGTTGTGTAGTGCCTTAGGATTAGCAATAACATTCTCTACACTTACATGATGTGGAAGTGGATGATGGCAACTAGTTGTCATGCCTGAGCCTAACCATATAGTTGCATTATACCATTTGGCTCCACACATGCTATCACTAAGTGGATTAAGTACACGTTCTTTATATGCTAGATCAGTCTCGTTTGGTTGCTTAGGCAAACAAGTTCTCCATTTTATATTTTTGTTCTTTACTAAATTCTTTAAGGCGAGCTTTATTATAACGCAAATCTGGTAACATGTCAAGGTACATTTGTTCTATTTCTAATCTTGGCATATCCACTAGATAATTTATTACATCCATTAGTGCATTATGTTGACCGTATTCTTCTGTAATTGTCTCAACCGGCAAATGTTTCCAATAATGATTAAATGTTCGAAATCCTCTGTCTCTTAACCATTGATAAGATCTTGGATTACCATGCACATGAAACGGACGTAGTCCTATCATTGGCTTCCAAATTTTTTCTGTCATAAACACAGGTTTCCATTCGTCAAATTCTGTTTCGCTTACCACATTTAAAAAATGGTTTTGCCACAAATCAAGGCGTCCAATTGTTACAAGATCATTTGGAACTCCAGCATGATCGTCATCATCTCCGTCTGTCTGCTTGTATGCCGACGGTAGATCATCTATTGTCATTGGAATAACTTCAAGACCTTGGTGCCAATCTGTTCCATCTTTTGCTACTCCACCTAATGTAACAATACCACGTTCTAACAGATGCGGTTGTTCTCTTAAAATATTGGTAATTTCAACTCGATGCAGTCTTGGTTTTCTTTGATATAGCATATACGCAAAGTCTGCACTTTGCATTAATACCTCTTCTTCCTTATATTCAGGCATGCGGTCGTTGGCAATAAGTGCATGAAAGTTCCATTCCATTGCTTCACCTTCGAACATTCCGATTCGATATATGTTTTTAATATTGTACTTGTTTATTATTTTTTCTAGATCTTCTTCAAAAAGATATATTGGATCAATAATACATAATAAAAATAGATTAGTAAATTTACCTTCTAAATTCATCGCTTCTGTCCAGCAGTCGTTATTATCACCAAATTGACTGCCAAACCATGTGGTATTAATTAACAAGTTACGCTGATTTGGAAACTTTTTATCAATTTGACTGTGCGTTTTATCAAAGATATATAATTCATCTTTTCCATAAGCCCAATCTAAAGGAAAGTGTGTGCCTATTCTTGTGACCATTCGATCATCTTTCTAATTCCGTATTCAATTGGTATATCACATCTCAGCCCAAGACTGCTCATACGCTCAGTGCTACCAACCCTATGTCCAGCACCTTCGGGTTGGTCTGTTTGTGTCTTCACAGGAATTTTTACACCATGCATTAACTTATATACTGTTTCTGCTATTTCTTTGAATGTTATTGCTTTGCCTGTTGCAATATTTACTGTAGTAGATTCTTGTTTGTGTAGTAGGTATTCAAATATTTTCAGTGCATCATCTATGTAAACCCAGTCTCTTGTTTGTGTACCACTTCCCCACACACTACACTCACCTTTCTTTGCTCTTTGTATTATTGCAGGTATCGGATAATCCAAGTCTTGTCCAGGGCCGTATATGCTAAAAGGTCGCATGACGTGTACAGGAATGTGTAATGTTTTAAGCATACTTTCTGCAACAACTTTAGCAAGCCCGTATATGTCAAAAGTTTTACTACTTCCAAACTGTTCTTCTTGCATCGGTGTGTCAGGCATTTCTTGTAGGTGCAGAGGATAGGCCGCACAACTGCTAGGATAGATTATTTTCTTACACCATTCTTCAGCCCATCTAAATGTAATTCTATCAATTTCTATATTTTCAGTAATAAGCCATTTATTATTATCAATACCTTTACGTCCACCAACATAGGCAGCAAAATGACACAAACAATCAAAGTTTTCGTAAGGCAGGTTACGACGTACATCTTGTGTAAATGCAGTGACTTCGTGACCTTTATTGCGGAAATATTTTACTGTGTGGCTTCCTAAGAAACCACCGGATCCTGTAACTATAACTTTCATAAATGTAGTTATCGCTTATTGTTTACTAGCCAAATATTTGCACTCTTCCCACCAAGATGACATTTCAGGAAAAGTTTTTAAAAAGTCTGTGCCTCTACGTCTATCGTGTTCGTTAAAAAACCTGTAGAAGTCTGCTTTGTTTTTGTTAATATAGACAGGATCGAGATGTTGTCCGTTACGCATCCAAGCAATGTCTCTGTCTAGCCTGTTAACTTCGTAATCTTTAAATCCTTTAAAACGTGTTTCAGGTTTTTCTAATTGATCATTCATCCACGTCTTGCAAAGCTCAAGTTCATATACATAACTTTCTGGCAATAACTGCAAACTCTGCCAGGTAGGTGTACGTAGTACAGGTGTATCAAACCATACACGTTGATAGGTGTTACTGTATATTTGCCTAAGTCCAAGTATACCAGCAAACAGATTCTTCAGTGTGGTTACACTAAGATTATTCATAGTAATTATAAAAGTGATACTACTGCGTTCTGGTATGTCGTTCAAAAATTGATTTACTCGATCCCAGAGCAAATTAAAATCTAAACCATGACGCATGTATTCTGCTGGCTTAAACATACCGTCCAGACTCACATATTGCATAAAATGTTCAACTGTACCTGGACTTTCGCAAAGCATAGTGACATATGCTTTGTAACGTTGCCAAAGTTTTTCTTCTACACTGAAATTTGAAGTTGTACTTAAATGTAACTTTTGCGAAGGATTTTGTAGCACGTAATCAAAAACACGATATGTGTTTTTATCCATCATTGGTTCGCCACCGGTCATTCTAAAATGTTCAAGTTCTGGATAAAGTGTAGGCCACCACTCCCAAAATGCTTCTACATATGGATTGTGTTCTCTTGCAGGTATGGGCCTGCGTTCTCCTACAAAGTGACTAGGATCATTGTGTGGTGTTGATGTTGGCCATGCACCTTCACGTTGTGTTTCTTTCATCCATGTTGAACTATACTGGGGAGAACAATAACTGCAACTGAGATTACATGCACTATTAAAATCTACTTCAACATAACTAGGAGTAATATCTTGATCCCATGAAGAATTTTTTATAGTTTCAAAGTCTTTAATTGCCCAAGGCTCACCTGAACGATAGTGTCTGTCACTGAGTTTACCATTGTCTTCCATAGCCCAGCAGTAACTACACTCAGTGGGTCGCGTACCTTCCAACATCAATTTACGTTGTTGTTTTTTGTGTTCTGTGTTATGCAATGCACTAGGATTGTCTCTGATTGCGTTTGCATCTGCCCTATGCAATGGAGGATGATAACAACTATTATTCATACCAGTTGTTAAATGCAAACTAAGTTGCTTCCATTTAGCTAAACAAAAACTTGGTGATACAGTATTTAACTTTTGTTCAGCACGTTCTGCATCTGATAAGAAATCACTTTTGAAGTTCTCATCAACACCATCACCTTTATTTTGTTTGATATTTGTCATTTTTAAATATGTCAAAATCGTTGCTCGTAAGTTCTAAAAACCTTTTTTTATTATGTTCAAGTACTGGCTGCATTTCTCTATACATTTCTTGTAAGTTAGTAATCCCTAGTTCACTAATAGAACTTATAACTTTTTTAATTTCTGTAGGTTGCCAAGAAGCAGGATCTTCGCTGTAACCTTCGTCCCACCAATCACTGAATGTTTTAAAACCCATATCTTTTAATCTGTGCAAGTACCATTGTGGTCCTTGTATAATAAAAGGAGTTTTAAGTAATATTGGTCGCCAAGTTTTTTCTGTTGGGAAAAACGTATTACCAGTATAACAGGTTTCGCAAACAATTTCAACAAAAAAGTTATGATAATTTTGTAAGAAATTTTTATTATCGTTTTGTAATAACTGTTGACAATGACATAAATCTATGTTTGTTTGTGGCTCAACTATAGCACTTGCAATTGGACATTTGTTTAAAAAAAGTGCCGGAATATCTAAATCTGTGTGGTTAAAGTCAATTAACAATTCTTCAATACCTATATTTTCTCTATGATATTGGCTTTGCACATTATAATGGTATGTAAGATAACTTTGATCACGAAATCCAGCATAATATAAGTAACTTGCTAAGTCAAGTCTTGGTGCATTACTTCTTCCTATAAACATACCAAAATGTTTAATAATATCTTTGTCATAAGTGTGTTCGTATTCTTTTGCAATTTCTTTTATATAAATTGGCGAGTGTATATCAATTTTAAAAACGTCATGTTTCTGTACTTGATTTGAAGTTTGTACCGATATCCTTGATGGATTATAATTGTGTAAATTTGCACAGTGCATAATATAATTTTCGAGCTCAGTATTCGAAATATCAGGACCTTCGTAGTTTAAGTCGAGAGTAATATCTTGATTATGAAGCATAGCAGTATCAATATTAGAATATATTTCATTAAGATTCCAGATATGGTTATTACTGCTTTTTACAATAATATTCATCTGATATAAAAACCGCTTACCTGTAGTGTATATTTGTCTCTCATTCCGGCATTAGCACTTAGATGTAAATGGTCGCTATCCCAAATCCAACCTTCGCCTGCTTTCCAATGTGTTGAATTATGCCATTCGTTATCTTTTTCGTATTGCAGAAACTCACCAATGGACCAGTCTTGCAAGTATATATTTGCTCTTATTTTTAATCTAGTATCATCAGGATGTGCTTTTTTAATTTGAAAGAATGTATCTCGGTGTACTGGTATAATGTTGCCTGGGGGTTGTAAAATACTGCTTATCGTTACAACCTCTATTCCCAATTGCTTTCCTATTTCTTCAAAGTCTACTTGTTCTCTAGTCCACCATAGTTGTCTAATAAGAGTATTACCCATATCATAACTATCTGGAAAGCCTCCAAATTTTTCGTGTATATCTTTCAATTCATGTACCTGATGACTAATACAGCTACCACTATGTACTTGATAATCTGCACGTGTGAATATGTCTATATCATAATTTAATTTAACTGCTTCTAGCATTTACCAACCCTCTTGTTGTTTAATTATGTCTATTTCGCGAGTCATAATTGTTTTGTTGTGCCAATTACTTCTATAATGGTGTTTAAAAAACTTACTTTGTATCGGAGTATATATGTTCATAGGAAGTGCTAATTGTCTTGCTAGATCTTCTGCCTTTATAGTAACAAGTTCTCCAGGAGGTATATGTTTAACATCATTCCACATATCTTCAAGTAAAGCAAAGTCTTGCACCTGTTTGTAATCCCAATCACTGAGCATGGTTTTCCATGTGCCTAACCTTGATCCTGCAATTGCCCACAATCCATGTTCAGTATCTGCGCCTACATTGTGCCAGATGGTTAAATGGTCCAAGTTCCTGTTGTGTACACGTTCTTTGAATTCACTTGCACTAGGCTTTGTACCTCTATCAAGGCACATTTTTACGCCTTCTCTAAAGCCCGCACGAAAAGCATGCTTTGCACTTTCTCCGGGGTATGTAGTTGAGTAACAGTTGTACATTGGCCAATATAGATCATCAAAGCAAAACTCAACGTCAGTGTCATCTGCACCTTCTGAGGCTTCGTGTGTACGCATGTTACGTACAAATGTTTTTGTCCACGAGCTTATACCACCATTGCCGTACATCAATCCATTGATATCGTTACGGGCACGCCATCTATATACGGCATGTTCATATTGTTCAGTTTTGTATTCTAAGGTTTCGTTGAAAAAATTTTCTTCAGGTAGATTGTCACCATCAATCAATATAAAACGTTCTGTATCACTGGCTTCAGCGGCAGCTTTGTGTGCGGCGTCTGAACCTTTTACTCCATCAACACGTTTTGCCCATGGCACTATGTTGCGGATTTTTACCCAAAATTCTTCTTTCTTGGGTTCATCGTAGCTTAAATATACACAATCTATATCAGCCACGTCAACAGTTTTGTTCATTGTTTTTACTTTTCCCCTGCACCTTAATTATTGATAGTAGCTTTTAATTTTCCATTTAAATGAACCATTTTGATCTATAATCATCACGTTGTCTGCTCTAGTAGTTGTTCCTTCATTGCTTGGTACAAGTTTGGTCCAAACTTCGGCATCCACTAATTTTTCAATAATGCCGTTACGTATCCTGACATCATAACGTCCTTCGGTATATTGTTCTTTCGAGACTACAATATAATCACCTTGAGATTTATCATCCATGGTATAAAAAAGAGGCTCACATGTTTCTTTATTATAGTATAATCTGTACTCATAGTCAACCTTATTTTTTTCTATATCGGCTATCAAACGATTAAAAATTGCAAATACATCTTCATCCATAATAGTCTCCAAAATTTTTGGCTAGGTGTTTTTGATTATAGTGTACGATTCCAGTTTGATTATGTCCGTTGATACGTAACACTCCATCAATCACTTCCCAAACTAGTTCTTTACTCCAATCTTCTGCACTGGTTCCAATTATGTGCGACTTCATATGAACAATCTGCGGACCTACACCAGGTGTAACAAATTCATCTGCACCCAAAGCATAAACTAGATCTGTGCTGGCTATTTCGTCTTGAGCACCCTGTATCATAGTTTTTACTGAATCCCATTGTTCAAAGATTTGCCTTGTCTGATAAAAAAAGTTTTGTGCTTCTCTGCTCACTCTCCAATATGTTATGGCATTATAAACATCTGGAAGGTTATTCTGATCAAAGATTTTGCGATAGTGTCGATTTTTTGCAGTTTGACCATGAAAGTCTCTGCAGCCTGAGGAAATCCAGACAGGTTTGTTCCTGAACAGTGTCCACCAGTGATCAATTGGACCACTTACCAGCATATCTGCCTCTAGTTTGACAGTTTCATGGAAAGGGCTTGCATCAAACACTTGCCAATCTGTGGTCCAGCCGCCAGTATTTCCATAAGGAAAATTTACCACATAGTCAAATACACTGTTTTGATAGTTTTCAACATCTGTAAGTAAACATACCTTTGCATCTTTGTGCCAGTATTTTATACTTCGTGCCAGAGTGATAGCACATGTCAAATAGTCTACTTGCTCGTCGAGACCAGCAACTATCATGTATCCTTTTTCAGCTTGGTATTGCATATAATTCTTCTAGATAAGTTTTACACATCACGTGTAAATCATTGTTTTTCACACATATTTTTTTATTGTTATTTTTTTCTTGGTACTCGATCCACCAGGTGTTGTCCATATAACTTACTTTTACATCAGTATCAACATTTAACAAAGGCCACGGAATTTCACACTGTGTTGGATGTAGATTTCCGTTGCACAATAAAAGAGCAATGCTTAGTGCATAGTCATTTCTAAACTGTTTTGTACTAAAACCAAAAAGTTCAGCATAGTGTTTATAATTTTCTTGGACCATTTTCCAAACTGTAAACACATCTTCTGTGAAACTATTGCTTTTTTCAAATATAACCACAGTGGCCCACCACATGTTTGTGTTTTTGGTACCAAACTTTTCTATTCTTGATTTAGCATGATGTATACTCTGTACTGATCTATGACACAAAAAAGGTTGTGAGCTTGTAAAAAATGGTAGCAGTGCATCATTGTTGATCATATAGTCACTGTCAATGAGCAGTGTTCTGGTGTATGGCGACAATTCTAAAGCACGATATCTTCCAAAATTATACCAAGTTGTAGATGATTGTCTATCAACAAAAAATCGACGATTGGTATCAGCACCTCTGTCAACAATGATTTGTTTTTCAAACACGTCTGTGTCAATGTGTTTGTCCGTTACAAGCGTGACAGGAATATCAAGATATTTGATTACACGACTTGCACATTCCATTGCCAATCTAGTGTAAGATATCTCGCTATCAAAAGCAAAAATCAAAGCACCAACTGTCATCGATTTTTTGAGATTTCTTTGTATTCTGCTTGCCAAGCATTCATTTGTTCTTGCCAGCGTTGTTTTGCTAAGTCACATAATTCATTGCTATCGACACTAACTGGAGTATTGTATATGTCTTCTAGCACAACAGTGCCTTCGCACGAATTGCACAACACAATCAGTTCAGGTGATGCACGCCACATGCCGCCATTGTGTGCAAAAACCATCTTGGCCTGATAGGTTTCACGCAAAATAGTCCTTGCTTGTTGATGGTTAAATCTTGTTTTAATATTTTGGGAAAGTTGATCTGTTTGCATACTGTTAATTAGTATGCAAACTATTGTATGGTTTAATTTTTAAATTTTATGTTAATGACCACGTTGCACTGTTCTGACTTACTGTTCCCCAACTGTCACTTAGATTGGCTGTTGATGGTGGACGTACAACTGTTGTCATTGTTAGTGTACCGTCTACCTGATCAGTTCCAATTGTGCTATCGTTATCATCTAAGGTAACTGCAAATGTGATGACAGATCCTGATACACTTGCCTTTATTTCAATAAAGTTACTGGTGTATAGATAGGTAGTTGTAAATTTTTTCAAAATTGTTGTTGCTGTTCCGGTATAGTTTGTTACTGCACCGTAAGCAGTATTTAGAGTGTCCTCTGTGCCTGATCCGCCAATTTTTGTAGTGCCTGTGTAGATTACTCCAGCAACATTTCTACTAGCAGCTGATCCTGTTGCAACAATAGTACCTGTTGCAGTAAGTAGGTTTGTCCAACTGGTGTTTTGTGTGTTACTAGAACCACCTGAGCGTGAAAAACTCATTCTTATCATACCACCAGCGTTGAAAAAATAACGCAGTTGGTTTGCACTGGCAAATGTTATGGTTTTTGATGTAGTTGCAGAAGCACTCCATGCACTGGTTGTTGTAGTAGTTGCACTGGCGTCTGTGCCACTAGCGTTGGCATCCAAACGACCATTTGTAATAGCCGTAATATTACTTGCTAGTGTTGTGTAAGCCTGTATTGTATCTCCCGCACTTGGATTTCCTATGGGTGATAAACTTGTGTTTTGATGTGCACCAGCACTTGTCATTGGTGTTAACAAACTGCCCCATTGTGTTGCAGTTATAGTTGATCCTGCACTTACTGCTGATACTGCACTTTGACCATATCCAGAATCGCCTGATCCGGTGCTCCAGATTGTGTTTATATCATCTTTGAATCCATTATAGTCATCATCTAAGATGGTATTTCCTGAGCTATATGTCATTTTGTTTTTTCCTTTGTATTAGTATTTTATTATACGCTATTGCTTATGGCGTCCTGCGTTATATATCTTTGCAGTTTTATTAGTTTAGATTTTCATCCACGTCATAAATTTTTTTTTGCTATAGCTGGATATCAATATATTTATTATTTTTACACTATCTTTACAATAGCCTCTACAGTGCCAATTTCTCCTTTTGTTTTGTTCTCTAATGCACGTCCAATTACATTGAAACTTGAAAGCTCGTCCAAGTTTCCAGCTCTGGCTAATCCGTTACCTGCACTGACTAATCTGTCACCTTTTGTGACAAAACCTATAACATTGACTGGTACTCGTCCACTCATTGCAATTGGTGGATGTGTAGCATTTGTTCCTGCACCACCATTCATTAAATATGCTGGTTGTTCAGATACTACTCCAAATACTTTATCGCTTAATTCTGTGTCACATATTGTAACTTCATTTACCCCACCTATTTCAACCACTGTGCCTGGTGAATACTCTGCGTCTGCATGGAAACGTTCTGCCATATCAGCATATTGTGCTGATGTTGCAAGAGCATGGACTGTGTTAAATGCAACACTTGCACTTCCAATGTTTCCGACTCCTGATGCATTGTTGTTTGTAATACTACCAACTGCTACATCACCAGTAGCCACTGTCATATTCGACGCAGTTACATTTCCAGTTGTAGTTAAGGCGCCACCAGTTACATTACCACTCGCGGTCACTGTGGCTCCAAACACGTCTCCTGTTGCGGTTATATTACCAGCTGATACAAGGCCAACAGTGTCAAAATTATTGGCAGTGATATTCCCAGTTGCTACTGCACTTGTGTTAATGTTTACAACTGATGTTGCACCATCAATGGTCATTGCAGTGGTTACCACACCACCATCATTGACACGGAAAATTAAATCACCGTCTTGTGTGTCGTTGTCAAATCTTACATCTGTTCCGCTTACACTTATATGACCGTCACTGTCTGCACCAATGTACAAACCAGTATCTGACAGAACACTTATGCTTGTGTCGTTGCTCGTGGCAGCATCTGATCTCATAAACGAAGTTGAGTTTAATGTATCAAGTGTATCAGCGTTTGTTGCGGTTCCGTTGAACACTGCGTTAGATACTGTGGTACTCATGTTTAGACCTGGGCCTATAGTTGCAAATCCTGAAATAGCCACTGCTGGAGTAAAAGTAGCGTCTTTTGAGAATATTGAAACGATAACATTGTTTACATACATTTGTACAATTACATGATCTGCTGCAAGATTGTCGGTAATTGTTGCTACTATTGCACCTGATGTTCCTTGTCCACTTGTGCTTGCAGGACCAATAGTGATAAAACTTGATCCATTATAAACTTTTAACTGGTCGTTTGTTGAATCAAACCACAAGTCACCTTCTACATTTGAACTTGGCTGACTTGTAGATGCTATGGCACCTGATAATGACTTAAATATTGTACCATTGTAAACTTTTATTATGTTGTTAGTTTTATCATACCAAAGCTGACCTGTTAATGGTGCTCCTGGTGCACTAGTGTTGGCTGCATTTTCAAGTAGTTTAATAAAGTTCTCATCTAAGAACTCTCCATATCCAGCATAGTTTTTTCCAACTAGTGTTTGGCTTGAATCTGTATTGATAGTACCATCTGCAACTACTGCAAATATTGTACCATCTGTCAGGTTAATGGTATATGCCATTTTGTTTTACTCCGTTTACTACAAGTGTACTTATTATTTTTATAATATACCTGTATTTATGTTGAACTAAGATTGGTTAATGTCTGTATACGCACAGTATAATCAATCTGTATCTGTCTGTTTAAACTTTTTTGCACTGGATGAAAAATCACATGTGTTATTAATCTTAAGTCGGTTGCACTGCCATTCCAAGTTTTTAAACCTAACTCATCAAAAACATAATCACCATTGAAATCTGTTGAATTATCAAAAGCCTGTTGACCTGAAGGCTCGCCATAATCTAATAAACAACTTACTAGTATATCTGTGTATACTTTTCCAGTTGTATGTGTAACTGTTAGTTTATTTCTTGTAGTATCAGTATTACTTGCACTATTATCATCTACAACTTTTGAATATGTTGGGTTGTAGAGGTTGGCATTTTGTCCAGTTGTATTTGGTGGCAAATATGTGATAACACCAGTGGTATCAACACTACTACCTCCATTTCCAAATGCCATACTGTAAATTTGTCCAACTGCTTTATTTGCAAGACTATTTGCTAATGCTTCACTAATATTTTCATAATGTATGGCATTGCGTTTATCAACAATGACTTCACCGCTATTAGGATCAAATATTTTTATGTGTCCACTAATAGCAATTTGACCATTTTCATTTGGACGAACTTCGTCAACTGATTCTGTCACTGATTCCTCATTTGCATTTTCTTGTTCCATGCTGTATTTACCTTAATAAATTACCTAGTCTTTCAAAAACAGAGCAGCTGGTGTGGTTTGATCTTGTAGTGCAACTCCGTTACTTGCAGTACTTGCACCCTGAGCATACATTACATTTGCAGTAACTTGGCTAAAGTACACTTCCACTCCATCAGCTGGTGCAGTTACCAATGTTACTTCAGTTGTTGTTACATTTACTTCAGTAACAGAATAATCTGTTTCAGGTACCAATACTGTTCCTCCAACTATTACGCTAATTGCATCTGTGATTTCTGTACTGTCGATAAGTGTTGGAATCACAATAGATGTTTCAAAAACTCTAGTTGATCCGTCACCTACATTTGTTTTGTCAGTGGTGGTTTTTTCTTGATAACGGGCAGGCAGTTGTTGTCCTGCACCAACATCACTAACAGTTTCACCAACTTCATGTTGATATATTCCAGTACCAGCAGTTCCCCTTCTCAAGCCACTAACACTATTGTTTCCTGTATTTCTTGATCTATAAGTAATTCTTTCGCCACCTACAATCAGTTGTCCAAAAATACCTTGTGTAAGATTAGGTTCACCTAGCTTGCTAACATCATTAACAAAAATAGTATCATCTGAGATTGCCACTGTCTGTGCTAGTTCAGTAGTGTTTGTTTTATTAAATCTAAGCAGTTTTTGATTACCAATCATGTCTTGGAAGATACGGAAGTTAAGACTGTTTGGTACAACACTATTCGTAAAAATTGTTACTGCTAAAACGTCTGAAGCATTCAGAAGACTTAGATCTAGTACCAAGGTACTAAGTTGGGTACCATCTGTTGATATTGTAAAATCGACGGTTGGTTGTAAATATTGTCCATTTAAAGTAACAATAACTCTTTGTGTATCTGTTACCAGTCTTCCTAGTGCAAAGTTGTTTGTTTCAATTGCACCTTCGGTTGTAGGTCCAACAAACACCTTGGTTAAGATTTTTTGTTGAGATGTATCGTTATATGTAGTAACATCAAATAGTGTATCAAAAGCAGCACTGACTCTTAGATTGATATCACTGGTATTAACAATTGTATAGTCAGCTTCAGTGGTAGTATAAATTTCTATTCTTGATCCAGCTGCTGGCAAAGACTGCGTATTAAATTCAATATATCTATCACTACTGCCATCCCATGGACTTAGAGTCCAGTTTACAGAAACATTCTGTCTCACATTATCGACATACACCAGTAAATCAGCAGAACTAATTAATGCTTGGTTTGTTTTTGCAGTGGTACTTAGATAATAAGGCCCAAGACTTGATCCATCACCAGTATATTCTATTCCTTCTGGTGGACGCAATCTTAAACCATCTTTATCAACAATCATGTTTGCAACGTTTGTTCCTTGTAGACTTGCACTTAATGGATATTGTGTGCTAGATCCATCATAGTTAAAGTAATCTTTTACCTCTGTGCTCCAACTATATTGTATTGGTGTAGTTTCTCCAAGAGCAATAATTGTAAGCCATTGTGTGCTGGTAGGCTGACTGCCAAAAGTGATTTCTGTCGCAAAACTACCGCTGGCTGCAAAAGTATAATCAGTTGTTTCACTGCCATCTAAGAAAATAAGCATTTCATTGATTTCTGAAAATGCCACAGGTATTATTTGTGTACGGTTTGTTATAGAACTTCCAACAAAACTTTCTTTATAAAGTTGCGAACCTCCACCTACTCCATATACTTCAACTCTAATCACATCATCAACACTTGCATTTGCACTAGCACTCACAACCACAGTTTTTGTTACCCAATTGATTGCAATTACAGATGGTGGTAGAACCTGCCCAGTTGATATGTTTATAACATTTACATTAACAGGATGTTGAACAAGGTTTAGAAAACTAATTGTTACTCCAGTTGCTTCAAAGAAACTATTAGTGCTTTTAATTTCAAACCCGTGTCCATTATTACTCCAGTCACTGCCGGGTCTAGTAAAAACTTTTATATCTAGTGTGTCAAATTCGCTTCCAGGCACAAGTTCTTCAGGAGCATGTGAACTATATGTGTCGATAAATCCGCCGCCCTCTACGTTAATATCTGTTGCTCTTGTTCCTAAATAGGTATCAGTAAAACTGCTTTCATATATCACATCTAGTATAGAATCGTCGTATGTGGGTAACCCTTCTGGGCCAAAACTGATATTATCAAATGGATTTATATCATAATTTCCAATATCAAAACCAGTATTTTGATTAAAGTCCGGAGCATCGACCTGCACACCAGGATAGTCAATACCAGTCATTACCTGTGCTAACTCGCGTCCAGGTTCGTTTGGACCTGGATTATACAATCCAATGGTTCTGTCAGCGGCATCTAGTGTGTCAGGATCAACAACAGTATAATTATCTGGATTAAACTCAGAAGTCGACGTAAAATTCGAAGTTACATTGTAAATTTTAGGTTCAGCAACATTAACTACACCTACAATTGGCACTGGATAACGCACTAATTGTCCAGCAGTGTATGCAGTATTTGCAGTCCAATCTATTACTGTGCTTGAGTATGTAATTCTGTTATAAGCAATAGTAGTTGTAAAATCACGTACTTGTTGTGTGCCTAGCACTGCTATTGCAGTTGCTCCACTACCGTTACCACCTGAAATAGTAATAATCGGTGTGGTGGTATATCCACTACCAGGAGTAATAACATTGATAGCAGTTACTACTCCAGCGGTGTTTACAGTTGCTGTCATAGTTGCCTGTGTTGTAGCATCACCTGTAACAATAACTTGTGGTGCCACTGTATACCCAGACCCACCATTAACTACTGTAGCAGTTGAAACCACCAATAGATAGTTTTGATACCATTGACTCCATGGAAACGTCGTCCATAATGATGATGTACTTGGCACGGCACTTTTTGATTCTGGATTTGTACTATCATCTAATATTGGCGATACAAACTGTTGTAAAGTATTATCGTAATATGCTGGTAAATCAAAATCAGTTACACTTCCGTTGTAAGTATCTTCACCTTCGTATCTTAAATTGAATTCTCTAATTTGAACATGATATGGTTTAACTTCTTTGATATAATCCTCAACAAAGTCTTGATTATCTCTTCTGAATATTGGATATTCAATTAAGTCACGTATTTTATGATTTATATCAATTAAACTAGTTTTAAACAACCAGTTTGGCGCGGCCAATGTACTCATTATAAATTCAAACATCAATATTAATAATTCATTACGTCTTACTAATAAATCTCCTACAAATATTTCAGTGTTTAGAGCTTGTAATATTTGTCTTGTTTCTGTAATTGGTTCTTCGCCAGCTATGGGATTTTCAATCGTATAATCCCAGATAGTTGCGTCTATTTCAATTGTACCATCTTCTAAATAAACTCTTGTCCATTCACCTGATGTTGTGCTATATTGGTAAACTTCTGTTTTTCCATTACTGTTTGCAGTAACAGTTGCCCATTCGCCGTTTTGTACATTGTTGAGAGCTAAAAGATTACTGTAAACTGCAACCTCATAAGAAGAAGTATTATCACTATTGTAAAACGACCCATCAGCATTAATTCCAAACCAATCAACATAACTCCAATAAAGATTTGTTTTATAGCTTTGTACACGAGTTAATAAAAGTGTTTGATCTGATTGTACAGTATAGATTGACCATAGCCCTTCGTTGTTAACATCGCTTGCCACTAGATATTGATATCCAATTGCTACCTGTGCTAAGTCTTGATAGGTAAGCTCAGCATAGGTTAAAACTCGCTTGTTCCATAATCCACTTGCTAGAGTTGGTTCAGGTTCTTCGCTGTTTAATAATGTAAAACTCTTGCTTTCTGAAATAGTATACAACTTCATAATAGCATTTGCTCTGGTCATGTAGTTCTTAAGTGCAAGAAATCTATCAACAAACATACTTTGTCTTGGTCGAAAACTAACACCATATCTATTCGCAAGACTAAGTGTTGTATCTGGAACTGCATTTCCTGATGTATCAGCTCCGCAAAAACTGTCAAGATATTTTCTATACAATTGTGTTCCTAAGAAACTGTTCTTATCTGCGTCGGTTATGATATCATATTCACTATGAACATTGTCATCATTGGCAATTTTATCAAATTCAACATGCAATATTGAGTCATCAGCACTTATAAGGTTTCTTGAGTTAAAAAGTGTAATTTCATTTTTTGCAATTGCGGCTGCATAACTAATACCACTGGCACGTGGATTGGAAATGTACTGTTCTATACCGCTCGAACTTAGTGTTTTGTTTGGGCTGATAGCAGTCAATCCTTTGATCCAATAAAAATACTTTGTTACAAAGGTGCCAGCACTGTCAAGATACGTTATAGTTGTATAACTATCAGTTGTATACACTGTTCCAGGTCCACTATAATTTGCAGGCGGTACTCTGTTCTCAGTCCATTGATAGATATCTACACTAGAACCATCAAATAACTGACCCCACCGTCTTGCTCTAAACTGTATGTCATCTTGATTATAATCTATAAATCTAACCGTTGATAAGTCCCACCAGATTTCTCCAAGGTGTTCTTCTCTCCACATGCTTCCAAAGTTGTTCACTGTACCTGTGTTATACAACGCAGGGTCAATTCCGCCTGTGTAGTCAATGTTGGCGTTTGCGGCTCCTAGTATTCTACCTTGCAGTGGATCTATGAAATCTAAGTATCTTGTAATACTATTAGAAACTTTATTGTATATAAACACACTATTTAACAATGCTGAATCTACAACTGGGGCTTCCGTATATCTTGCTTTCCAACTTGGTTCATTATCAGCATTTGTGAACTGTGTTACACGACCAAAGTTACCAGAGCTATCGCCAAGATCATCATTTGGTGCACCAACAAGTAAGATTCCGTCTACATAACTTACACTACTTCCAAATTTGTCAAGGCTGGTAATACTCATATCGTAAATTTGTTGTCCGTATACAAACTTGCCAGAGTTTGTTGCACTTGGAGATGCAGAATTTAAAAAATCGTATGTATATGCAACGCCTGATTCAGGCATTGGATCTACCACGTTTGTTGATCCAGAATCAAAATCTGTTGTTGAATTATCAAAAGTAGTAGATAAGAATGCAGTTGCATCTGGAGCTCCAACACTTAATGTAAGTGCATCATCACTAATGTTAATACTTGTGCCAAAATGTCCATATGCTTGTGCAACAGGTGGAACAATTGTTTGAGCATATACCCAAGGTTTCAATCCTAAATCACTAAATGCAGTTCCTGTACCCGGTGCTACTTCTAGTTTGATAAACTGTTCTCCAGCTTCTATATCAACCAATGTAATTTGTAATGCGCCATTTACTGTAGCACCAACTATATTTGGAATATTTGCATTTGTAATATCAGTAACCAAACTCTCAACTGTTGTTCCTGTGAGTGTTACATAGTAGTTGTTGATACGGATACTGTCTGCGGCACTAAGCACAGGATTAGACACAGTACCGGTAATAGTTCCAAAAAGTCGGCTTTGATTTATCCAACGCTCTACACTACCTTGTTCAACTGCCACTGCACTATCGTGTGGCATACTGATATATGCACTACAATTAGTTGAACACATGTCAACGGCTCTACCAAAATAATAGTTTTCACCGTTTAAGGCACTGTTAAAATTTTGTAGTGTAGTAAAACTATTAGTTTCAATTTCGATTATATCACCAACTGAAAGAGTTACTGGATTAAGTGTTGTTCCGATAGTTATTACACTTCCAGCAACACTAAATTGTGCATTGTTTGCATTTCCAGTTGGAATTAAGAATGTTCCGTTAAGTTTGACTGTAACTGGAACAGTAGGAACAATGCTGGTTGTATAAGAAACTGTAGCGGCATTGGTAACTTGAAATCTTTCTACACTTCTATCAACAATATAACTTTCACCAGCAAAAGTATTTGTTTCAATGGTTGCATCTGGAGTGCCAATTAAAATTTGTCTGCCATCTGTGGTTGTTGATACACTGTAACCAAATTGATCGCTGGCTCCAAGACCACTTGCAGTAAAACTATTAACAAAATCCCAATGCGTTTTTGCATTTATTGTTAAAGTTCCCGAACTTATTCCTGAAGTCAATACAATGTCAGATCCAACAACTGTGTAGTCAAAAAATGGACGCAATAAAACTGAGTCCTGCACAACAGTCATTGAATAAATGTCACTGGCCGTAAACAAAGTTGTAAAACTAAAGTTTGTTGTTAACACAGTTGGATTAAAACTTTGGCTCTCACGTCTACTAATAACAATTACATCATCAAGATTTGGTGCAGTGGTAAAAATCACTGATTGTATATCATTTGAGGTAAGGACTGTATAATCAACACCAGCAGTTTGTTCAAGTGTATTTCTTGTGACTTTGATTTGTGTTTGAGCGGTTCCGTCACTGGCATCAACTTGAATTGTTGGTTCTATTACAAAACTTAATGTTGTTCCGTCTCCAGTGAATGTTAAACTCTGTGTTTGCACATTTACTTTGTTATATGCATAAATTTTGTTATCAGCTGGAGCACTGATATACATCCAGCGTTCATCATCGCTAATGGCTACGCTATAACCAAATTTATCAGCGTCATTTGTTCCTGTGTTAAAGTGCTGATAGAAACTATAAGTTGCGTTTGAGGAATTTCTAACAATGGCACTTGCATAACCTTTATTAGAATCTGAATCAGGTGCACCAACTATAGCCCATTCAGTGTCACCTACATCAGTGCTAAATCCAAAACCTGTGAACAGGAGTGATGCATCAGGAGAAAGAATTGTTTGCTGAGCATAGGTTGAACCATTAATTGTTGAACCATCCTCTAACTTGTTATACGCATAAACACCACCAATGCCACTTGCGTATCCTGTTGCTCCAATAATCAATCCGTCATTGTTTAATCCTTGTGCCAACGAGGTTCCGAGTAGATCATTTATAACTGGTGTTTCGGCTTGTATTTCGCCTGTGGTTGAGAATGGATTTTGTTTTTGTAACACTGTCCAATTGTCATTACCGTTATTATCGACCCATACTTGATTTGTAGCAACTAAACTTGTACTAAAACTAAGTCCAGCAATATCACTTGGTTGAGCAACTCTTACACTCTCTAGTGTAAAGGCTCTACCATTTCCATTTGTAATTGTTGTTACGTCATCTGGCAGACTGAGATTTACTGTTAATGTTTTTAGTCCAGGTACAGTTTGAATAATATAAGCACCGTCAACTGCACTATTGAAAAATTTTATAATTAATCTTTGTCCAACACTTAAACCATGGTTACTAGTAAAAGTGAATGTGCAAGTTCCGTTTAGGTTGTCAATCACTGTTGAAAGTGTAGAATTTACAAGATTAACTCTGTAAATATTCCAATCGAAAGTGTTTGCTTTTGCGACCCAAATATTTGTTCCAACGACAATAGTAGTAAGGTTGTTTATCACAGTTGTTAGGTCATCAAAATCAAAAACTTTAATGTCAACATCATCATAATTTACGTAACCAGCACTTGGCAATCCAACATTATCTGGAATACCATTGATTGTTGGTAAAATATCAGTGGTGCTAATTTTATAACTTGATTTGTAAATATCATCAATTAAAACTGTTTGTTCAGCAGTTGAAATAGTATCAGGCGCCACTACTGCTATTGTGCTTGGGTTACTAAGCAGTTTGCTTTCTTCTAGTTGTAATTCAAAATAACTTCGGTTAGCATTTGCTCCATATATAGCTCTTTGGATTGCCCAATTTTCTCTGATTTCGTATTCTGCTTCTTCTTTGCCAAGGTTTGCACTTTTAAATTGTTCAGCGGCACGAATAGTGCCTTTTGTGCCCAAGAACTGTGAGTACAAACCAGCCTGTGAAATGTCGTCGAGGTTAAGATTTTGCATGTACTGTCTTGGTCTAAATCCAATTAGTCCTAGTCCTAGTAATGTTGAATCGCTTTCAAGATTAGCAGTGTGAATGTTATAATTATCTTGCAATTCATCTGCTTTAGTTGCAAGGTTAGGAAGTAAACCAGTTTGTATTCTAGCGTAATCACTTTTTATCCAGTCTGCAAAAACAAAAGTTTGGCTTGGTGATAAAATTGTAGTGGCACTCCAATAAGAGTTTTTATATTCTACAATCTGCCCTTTGGTGTAGCCTACATTCGGCTCCCATGATTTTATATTATCTTGGTTGAGTATAAAGCCTTGTGCATCTAATGTACCATTCCAGTCATACACTGTATACCCATTAACTAATAATCGATTTTGTCTTGCGCCAGTTACTGGTTGATAGATCAGATCATTGAAAATACTAATATTATCAAAGACTATGATGTGTTCATAAGATGTAAATCTTCCTTGTAGAAAACTAAAAGTATTATTATTCAATCCTATAAGTTTCAGTTCGTTGTCTAATCTTTCTACTGCATAGTCGTCTGACAACAAAGGTCTAAAATTTTGATTCAATATTACGTCATTGAGATTTTCGCTTGCTAGGCTCTCAACAACACTAAAGTCTTTTTCTAGCTTTAGAATGTTGGCCGCTGGATTTAAATTTATAACACTTCCTACAGTCCAACTTTGTCCAACCCAGTAGATAAACTCTTGAGCCATTTGTGTCCAGTTTACAATAACCTCATTCTCGGTTGAGTCAAAGGACATGCCCTGTTGCTTTAATAATTCACCATAACTCACTAAAAAATCTACTACTGAACTAGAGCTTGAAAATTCATAACCGTAAGGCACTTGTGTCACTTGATTCGTAAATGTTTGAGGTACTCTAAAAGTGTTGCCATTTACAGTGAAGGTACTGAATGTTCCTGCGGCAGTGCTCTTTAAAATATTGAAATACGGTTTAGTAGTAGAATAACCAGCAACTGTCCAACCTGTGTTTGTTCTTTGAACTATAACACTGGAAAACTGGACTTCAGAAAAACTTGGATTTTTATATAAAAATAGTTGATAGCTTTCGTCGGGCAACAACAAACTGCTATTTAGACTGTTCGGAGATGATTTTTCAGAAAATATTTTTAAATAGCTCTTATCACTGAAACCTGCCATTCGATAGCATAAACGTACGTCAAGATTTTCTAGTTTTGTTTTTACTAAAGCGGTACTATCAACTCCTGTTAATCTATTGTAATCAACTACAAAATTTATGAAACTGTGTTTTGCAGTTCCATTACCATAAACTTCAACGGTTGAAGCATCAACACGATATCTATCATTGTAAAGGTATTGATTGAAATCTGTGTTGTATTTGTACAAGTCTACATCAGAAAACAAACCAAAATACTTTGCAGGCATAGTAAGAGCAAGCAATCTCTGAATAGCAAACGGATAATAGCTACTTCTTCTCCAAGCAGTTTGTGTAGGAGCATAATCTCCAGCCACCCAAGATTTTTTAAAACTGTTTATATCGTAACTTCCAACAATCGAAACCATTGGATCAACTAGATTGCCCTGTGAATCTGTTGGTAAACAATCTAGTAATTCTGGGCGAACAAATCTTGGTTTAATAACATCACCAGTTGGATAGGTAATTTTACCATCTGCCATGTCTTGCCATAGTACAGTGTTTCCACTGGTGTAAGGAGCAGGACCATAACGTGTTTCCCACCAGGTTGGTTTTTCACTTAAACCAACCATTTCCCATGGACGAGTATCAGGACTATCTGTGTCGTAGAGATTAAAATATATACCACGCCAGAAGCCAAGTAAAGGTTTTCCATCTAGTCTATTTGCACTCTGACTGTAATTCCAAGTAAAACCGTTATCAGCATCGTAGGTTTGAATTTTGTACGGAACTCTTTGTGCACCAACCCAAGCAAGAAAACTTACATTAAGAATATCGTTTATCTCAGTGAGTGTATAGTCAGTTGTTCTAAACTGTCCTGGAATAACATCAACGGCTTGAAGTATAGGATTGTATTTTTCATCAGCTGTAAGTTTGATATTATTATAACATCTTTTTTCAAACTCTAATAGCACACTATTTCTGTAATCACCATCTGGAAATGATACTGTGATGCTGCCATCATGTCCTTGTATTACATTTGTTGGTTCCACATAGGTATTGTCAAGGAACTCCCTTGGCATGTATACTTGGTATAAGCCTAACATGCTCGGAGTTGCAGGCACATAACTTCCATATGTTGTTTTGTATTCTCGTATAATAATCTTATCGCCAATTGAAAGTGTAATATCAGAAGAATTAATTGTAATTCTTGGACCATCAGTAGCAACTGTATATTCATGCCCGTCGCCGACTAGTTGTGTCTCTACTCCAGTTGAAACTGGAATATAATAAACCAATAAACCTTGATAGTTTGCTGATGTAAAGTTATAATTGTAGAGTGTATCAAAAACATATGTTGTGATTGGAGTCACAGTGTATGTTGTTTGTTCGTAAACTGTTCCAGTTGGAATCGCATCAGTCCAGTAAAATGATGAAGATGAAGTTTTTCCAGCGTTTATTGCAAGCAGAGTTTGGTCAAGAATCTCAGCCGCAGTTTTGTTTTCCCAATCGTTGTTTGCAACATAATCAAGTATTTTGTTCTTGGTTTTATTATACTCAGAAGCATTAAATTCCAATGATCTAAAGTAATCAGTGCTTCTTTCATTTATAAAAGGAGTTGTAAGTGTTAATGGTGCACTTTGTTGTAGAATTAAATCACCGTATGGAATAATATTACCAAGGTCACGTATGTTGTTTGCTCCGTGTATCTTACCTGAGAAGTGTTCAAGGTTTTGACAGATACTTTCATAGTGTGTCCTAAGTGTTCCTAGAGTAAAAGTAGAACTATTTTCGTTTAGAGCATTTGATTCTAGATTGTCTGGAATAGTATAGAACGCAACACTACTAGGACTATTGCTTATGACCTGCACTTCTATTACCGATCCTATTGGAGGAACAGTTGCTGGTTGTCCAACCACATTTGCATTGAATGTAATTTCAGTGACCCCTGCACTGTTTGTTGCATAGGTATAGGTATCAGACAGTATAAATTGTCCTTCAACAAAAACTTTCACTGGTACAATACTTGTATCATTTGACACTTCAACATCAAGAATCAATGAGTTCCCATCAAATTCAAAACTAAAACTTTGTCGTTGAACATAATTTGTAAAACTTGTTTGCCATCCAAGAAGTTTTATAAAAGTATCAATTGTGTTGTACTGTCTTACTGTACCAAGAGAAATGTTTGCTGTAGTACCATTATTAGATGAGCCGTAAGTAAACGTATCTGAATAAAAATTATTATCAAATACAATGTCACCAACATTATTGATGGTTAAATATTTCAAAGGTTGTTCAATAATGGAATCTGTAGTTCCAGTGCCAACGGCATAGCTAAAAATTTTAGTTCCTGCAAAAGTAGTAGAAGGGTAAACTAAAGTATCGCTTAAACTATAACCACTTGAATCGTAGATATCAAATAATGGTGCCTGGTTTGTATCTGTTTTTTGTTGAGCTTCTGTCCAAGTGATGCCATTAAACCAGTAGGATTTTCCTTGTTCAGTTACTCCAGATCTTACAACAACAGTTATATTAGTTGCAATGTCAGGTTCGGTCAAACTTGCAGGTTGTAAGTCAATTATATCACCTGCTCCAAGATTAATAAATTGTACTGTATAAATTTTATTTACAACTTCGGGATCAACGTCTGCATTGAATATAATTCTTGAACCTTCAATTAGGCTATATCCATCTACTGAATATCCAGAGGTTCCATTTATATTACTAAACGCATCAGTTTCGTCAAAATCAATAATATCAACTGGTTGTGTAGCAAGAGTACCAAAGTTATACAATTTTAGATTTTTAACAAATTCAATAATTGGTCGTTTTGCTCTTGCATCATTATCTAAGGTTAATACTGTATTATTGTAGTTTGCAGTTGCAGTAAGCACATCAATATGAAACCATCTATTACCTCTACTCCAAGCATTTAGATTAATGCTTGCTCTGTTAATTAAGAGATAATCTTGTACAATAGGAGCGTCAGCAGTTGCATCGAATCCACCTTCGTCGAAACTAGTACTATCAAAAGGCACTGTTTCTGACTTTGTATAGGTTTCAGGGGTTATTAAGTCGGTAACTTTTACAAATTCAATCGCAGTACCAACACCTTCTACATAGTATTCTACGTTTGCATAACTTGCAGGAACCACATTTCCAATAAATTTGACTTTCAAGCCATTGGTGAAAACCACACCATTTGGTGATGTATAATTAGGTTCACCGAGGATATCTTCTATGTTTAAGTCTGAGGAATTTATTTGGTCTACTACTCTTATTACACCAAAATTTAGTTCATCGCTACCGTCTTGATAGTACAAGATATCAAGATTAGCAGTTATCAGTGGCTGACGTGCAAATACACCTTCAGCAGTTTTGTACATAGTGCTACCAGAGTATTCTGTGCCATATTCTATCTTTGTTTTGCTTAGATTTGCAATGCTTTGTACTTTTGTAAGTTCCATAAACGGACGAAGTGGATCGTCGTAGTTGTAATTTATACGCCATTGGACATACCGATCGGCGTCTGTTGGAATTGCACCTGAATCACTAAATGCAGTTGTATCAAACCCTTCACTAGAAAATGGTTCTTCATCTTCCCAACCTTGGTCTGTGGTTGTATTGAAAATAAGTGTCCGGTTTTGTAAATCAGTTATGCCATCAATACCGCCATGTTCTTCTAAGAAAACATCAACATATCGATTGTTTATTTGATTAAACTGAAGTGTATCTTCGACCAAGTCAGTAGAACCTATGTCAGCAAGATTAAAGAAAAAATTCTGTGCAGTTTTTGCAGGAACATTAAAAGAAACTGTTCCAACATCATCACCATTGTTGGTTACTCCAAGTACTTCACGAGAACTTTGGTTGGCTTGTTGTGGTAATACACCACTGGTTCCAGGAACACTTTGTATCCAAAAATTACGTCCACTTGCGTTTACATCAAATGTATAGTTTCCTTCTCTTACAAGTGTGATTGTGGGCAGTGTGCCACTATAACCACTAAACTTGTACCCGACTTCGCTGTAGGTTACATCAAAGTTGTCTGCAGTTGGAATAGTATTTGCAAATACATCAACACTATTTGGACCTGCTGGTATCCAATAATACTGTCCAAAGTTCACAAATTTGTCATAATCAATCATTGGATCGTAGCTATAATGCTCGCTATTGAATAACCTATCGTGTCTTGTTGTATTTGCTCCTTGCATTTTCAAACTATCAATTATACCTGGATAGGTAATTGCATTATCAACTGTGCTTGTATCAGGTTGAAGTTGAACTACCCCTGGTTCCAATTGATAATCTGTTCTGGTTGCAGATGGTTCAAGAATATAGTTGTCACTGGCAGTTACCCCTGGACCAATTTTACGTCCTATGTAACCTTCTGTTGGTTTAAGTTTAGGATTTTGTGTAAGCTGATCAAGAGTACTTCTTAGAAGTTGCTTATTAGCTGGTGTTTGAAAGATTTCAGGTAAGAAATCCTCTGAGCGAATACGCTTAGCCATATTTTAAACTACTCCACTATTTGGTGCAGTTCTAAGTTGACTGCTAGTCAATGCATCAATAATTTCAACGTCATTCACTGTTGCGGCATTCACAAAAATTTCATTTGCTTGAGATCTTATTTCGTATAAATCTCCAAAAGATTTCAAAGGATTTGTCGGAACAAGTACAACCGTGCTTATTATTGAACCAAGTTGATCGTGTAAATATGAACTTAGCTCTGAAAAGAAAAAGGTATCGCCAAAGTCCCAATTTTCAATTGTAAAATATTGATTGATAGCATTTACAACCTGACTTTTAATTTCACTTATGCTCACTGTGCTTGTAGCGTTTTTCACACACTTAATAGTTGCTCTAAGTTCTTCTGGAGCTTTGGTTCCGAACAATGGTTTGAATGTTACACTGTTTAAGATAATATTATCTGAAATCATTTTATATTGATCAAGTGTATTATAGGACGTAGTTAGTTCGTCGATAGTCGGTTTTGCTGGTTCCTTAACAGAACCAGTAGTGTCTCGAAGATAATTTTGATACGCATTATAATATGCCTGTGTTAAAAGATAGATATCAATAATATTAGTTGTACCTGGATCAATACGTCGACTAAGTGGAGCATTGTGTCGATACTGAAAATAAAGATCTTGTCTACCAACATAGGTTTGATAACCACTAACTTCACTAATAGTTCTAACTCCGTCATAGGCTACAGTAAGTTTATAGAATTTTTCATCTGTGTACGCATAAAAAACCTGCCCATCAGCATATTCGCTTTTATCTAGTTCAATTGCATCTTTTGTTGCATAAGTGCCGTTGACTACACCACTTGCAAGTGGTGTATATCTTTCAAGATTATCAAAATCAATTGTTTGCTGAAGGTATACCCTTTTGGTAACAGGATTTGTATCTGGTGCAACCAATGTTTCAAAATAATCTGGATTATCTGGAATGCCATCATTGTCTGAATCTCTATAGCTGACTCTTACTCTAAAGTCATCAATAAAGCCATCTGCTTCAACTGGTTGTCCGATTATGTCCAGTATCTCATCACTATTAAGTGTTGAACTTGAGTCAGGTAGGTTGTTTGTTTTTAGTACATTGATAAAATCATTAACAACTTTGCCTGTTTTGGGGTCATAAACTTTTTGTGTACCATCATAGAAAAAGCGTGTTTCTAAGATACTTGCCCAAAAACGATCCAAGCTTCTAGAGCTTACTGTATAAGTTACACCATCAGTTTGAAAATCAACAAGCCAGCTATTATCTAAACCCGTGCCTGACGTATCTTGAGCATATGCTAAACTAAAAGTAATACTGCTATCGATGTTTGTTGATGTAATAATATACCATGTCTGCGTAAGATTATCGTAACCCAGCCCAAAATCTCGATAGAGTTCAATATTTTCCCTCATTGTAGTTTCAATAGAGGTAGGCAAATCAGTAATAAAATTTATAATTACCTGTGTGGGTACTGCACCTGTTGGAATAAAAGTATTTAAAGTTACAGGGCCAGTTCCGTCTGCATTATTTCCAACTCCAAAGTTTGTCCCATCAAGCTCTAAAGCAGTTACAGTTGCCCATAAAACCATCTTATCGCCGGGTAGTGTTGGTGAACCAACTGCCAGTCTATTTGTTGCAGTAAAATACTGTCCAGCTGGTGGAGTAAATTTTACCAGTCCACCTTGTGCGATATATTTTTTATTGTCGCTTGCTTGAGGACCTACTGGTGCAGGTGCTCCGTTTGATACAAATTTAAAAAATCCAGTTGTCTCGCTATTACTAGTGGTGCTTTGATTCCATTCAAGATTTAACGTTGTTAAACTTGGTCGATTGAAGTTCTCGTAATAGAATTCTTGCATTCCTCTACTTGCTAATAGAGGTTCAACTTGGTTTACAATTACATTGGTAATGTCGTTTGCATCGGCAAAAGTGAATGTAAAGCTGGGTACTTGTGTATTTTCGTAGATCATGCCATCTGAGGCAAAAACATTTGTGCTTGAATATTTTCCAGTGATATCTACTAAGTCCAGATACCTACTAGTACCAATTGAGCTTCTGTTAACAGCCTTGGACTTGATTATAGTTGAATAAAGTGTATATGGAAAATTGTTGTAGTCTTCTCCGTTGACCATTCTATCTTGGGTATAATATCTTGCTGGGGCTCTTTGTTTGATATCGTTTATATTTTCTCTACTGCTTGCATTGCTCACCGGTACAGTTAACGCACAAGTGAAGGTTAGTGTTTCGTTTCGTCCTGTTTTGCTTACGTAACCTATATTAAAAGTTACATTTTGCATTTCATCTGGATTGATAATATAGTTTAGGCCATTTGAACTTCTAACATAGGTTCTAAATGTTCCTACTGGTATACTACTAAACACACCATCTCCAAAATTCAAGTCAATTTGATCATTTGTTCTTGATGTAATACTAAAATACCTGCGTTGTTCAGGTGTAAGTTCTTCAACTGCACCAGTGTAGATATTTTCAACTTTTTCCCATTCTGCAATTATTGAGTTCTGTGCATTAAGTTGGTATAACCAAACATCTTCGTTGTTTATACCTTCTATGTTGACGTTAACAATTCTGTTGCTGATTCTTTCTCCAAGATTAAATTGTTGATCTTGTAGAGAGCCTTGTTTAAAATAAAAAAAGTAACCAGTGTTTGCACTAGCATATCCTTGTTTGTCATTTCTATACAGTATGTTTAACGGCCCGCTTGGTGCAGGTGCCGGCTCATACAGGTATGTTTCATTTAATGACGTTGCATTTACTGCTTCAAATGTCATGTTAGTGCCATTTACAGTCTGACTGAACGGTACAACAGGTAAAAATCCTGCTATTAGATTGAGTGTATATTCTTCTGTGTCAACTCCCAAAAGTGTTTGACTATTTCCTGGTTTTCCAAAACGCTGACTTCCGCTAAGAGCAGCATTTACAACAACTGTAAATTGTTCTAGCCAATTCGGGTTAGTAGTATCGTTCCAATTTATTGTGATATTGGACAAGTTAACACCAGTAAAGTCAATTACACCTTCAGTGGTGCTTATGCTTTGTACTTTTAAAAAACCTTGTGCGGCAGTATTACGCTTTGGTGTATAACTAACTAGTTCTGCAAGTCTAGTAACACTGTCTCTTCTTTCAGCAGTATCAATAAAGTTTTCACGTGTATTAAGATCATTTCGAAAACTGCCTGCTTGACCCATAAAAGCCATAACATCAAGTATAGCAATAAATTCGCTAGACTCTATGTAATCATTGAAACTTTCGGGGTAATACAGTCTTATATAATCAATGAAAGTTTTCCGGAGTGTTTCAAAATCATAACTTTGAAAGTCCGCTTCACGATAGGTTTGATAGATTCTCTTCCAATCTTCTACACCAAATATACTTGTTTGTCTTGTAGTTTTAGCCATGTGTGTTTCCTTACATGGTATTTATGAAAATAATAAACTACGTAGTTTATCTACACGTCTGCGTAAGCGGCTCTCATAGTCTCACTGTTGAAAAATATATTAAGTAGTTCACCTTGTTGGCCACTCACAGTATCAACCTCAAGTTCAATAAGTATTCCATTCTCTTGTGGGTAAACATTGATATCTGAGATACTGATTCTTGGATCTTGTGCAACTATGCGTTGTAGTTCTTTGTTAATTGCTTTTGAAGTTGGAGCTCCTTGAGGTTCGAACAACAAACTCCATATAGTTGTACCAACATTAGGTCTGCCAGGCATTTCTCCTTGTCTGATTGTAAGAGCATTTAATAAATCACGCTTGATTAATTCAAAATCTGTGACTGTATAGTTCTTGTACCTTCCAATGGTACTATATCCGATAAATGTTGGCATGATGTATTTACCTACGTATTTGTGGTATTATTTTGTGCATCAAATTCAGCTTCAAATGCCGCAGTTTCGTCATCCACTCCATTGACTTTCTTACTTGTAACTACACTTGCTACCGCAGTGTCAATTGAACTTCTTACTGTTGTACTCACTACGCCTCCACTGCTAGTTGAAAATCCTTGTACTTCGTTACTCAATTTTTGTTGTGCTAATTGTATTGAATACTGACCGCCTCTTACAACTTTATTCATTTCAGAACTGGTAATTTTTGTACTGTTACTTCCACTAAATGTTTCTCCTAGTGTTGCGGCACCATCTTGCCATTTTTTAACTGCGTCTGCTCCAAATTTACTTGCACCACTAACCAAACCGCCTAGTGCAGATTCATCTTCTAGGCCGGTTACTATTCCTGCATTCTGCAACTCGCCTAATCCTTTGTTGAATAAATCTGTTTTGGTTACATCTTGTAATGTTTCGTTGTTTAAAAAATCACTAAGTCCATTAACACCTTGTGAACCTGTCCAAACACTTGCACTTCCTAGTACTGTACTTAGATCAGAGGTAGCATCCTTGAGAAAGAACTCTGCAGTGCCTGGTTTCAATAGTCCTCCTTTTTCTAATTCAGTTGCACTAAAACCAAATTTACCAACACCGTTGGAATTGGATATTTCATTGAAATCTTGTGGCACAAGTTTGCTTGATTGTGCTATCATACTGGTTACTTTTTCTGGTGGTATTTTACCAACGTTGGTTTTTGCTTGAGATTGTTTTTCATAATCTGCTTCTGTAACACTATCAATTTCTGTTGATTCTGCTTTGGTTACTGCATCTTGGGTTTTTGGATCCAAAGGAACCTGCTCAGCAGGTGATTGTAAACTGGTACTAGTATTGACACCAGTGCCTCTTTCTGCATAAGGCTCATGTGTAGGAGCTCTTGTAACTATAGTTTCAATTGCATTTGGTTCTGGTATCCAACCTTGTTGAGGAGAAAATTTTGTATCTGCTAATCTTAACTTAGGTATCTCAACAGTTTTACTCACTGGTGGAGCTGATCCACTATTCAGTTTTATACATCCTGCTTCAAGTGTGAGTC